>Ga0209310_1000709_pt1 | contig 32607 bp, 21 predicted proteins | sample AD_UKC030_MetaG_FD_184415 | JGI IMG/M metagenome (GOLD analysis project Ga0209310, IMG submission 184415) | Active sludge microbial communities of municipal wastewater-treating anaerobic digesters from USA - AD_UKC030_MetaG (SPAdes) (version 2) | ecosystem: Engineered > Bioreactor > Anaerobic >...
CATCTGGTCGGCAATGCTTTCCTCAAGCATTTCGGGATCAAGCCGAATACCATCGATGCCCATGCCTTCACCTTCCTGAATTTCGAAAAGGCGGCCGAGACCTACGGCAAGGTCGGCGGCTTTGCCCACTTGGCGACGCTGGTCAAGCGTACAAAAGCCAGTCGCCCGGGCGCGCTGCTGCTCGATGGCGGCGATACCTGGCAGGGTTCCGGCACGGCGCTGTGGAGCAATGCGCAGGATATGGTCGATGCCTGCAAGGCGCTTGGTGTCGATATCATGACCATGCATTGGGAGGCGATGTTTGGCGAAGCCAGAATCAAGGAAATCGAGGAAAAAGATTTCGCCGGCAAGGTCGACATCGTCGCCCAGAACATCAAGACCGCCGATTTTGGCGATCCGGTCTTCAAGCCTTACGTGATCAAGGACATGAACGGCGTCAAGGTGGCCATCGTCGGCCAGGCTTTCCCCTATACGCCGATCGCCAACCCGCGCTGGCAGGTGCCGAACTGGAGCTACGGCATCCAAGAAGAGAGCATGCAGAAGACGGTCGACGAGGCGCGCAGCAAGGGCGCTCAGGTCGTCGTCCTGCTCTCGCATAATGGCATGGACGTCGATCTCAAGATGGCGAGCCGCGTGCGCGGCATCGATGCCATCATGGGTGGGCATACGCACGACGGCGTCCCGACCCCGGTGGTCGTCAAGAATGCCGGTGGCCAGACGCTCGTTACCAATGCCGGCTCCAATGGAAAGTACCTCGGTGTACTCGATTTTGACGTGAAGAACGGCAAGATTGCTGATTTCCGCTACAAGCTGCTACCGGTCTTTGCCAACCTGTTGCCGGCCGACCAGGAGATGCAGGCGCTGATCGACAAGGCGCGTGCGCCTTATGTGTCGAAGCTCAGCGAGCAACTGGCAGTGACCGAAGGCTTGCTGTATCGGCGCGGCAACTTCAACGGCACCTTCGACCAGCTCATTCTTGATGCACTGATGAAGGTCAAGGATGCCGAAATCGGTTTTTCACCTGGCTTCCGCTGGGGAACTTCATTGTTGCCCGGACAGCCGATCCTCATGGAACATGTACTCGACCAGACGGCGATCACCTATCCGTGGACAACGGTGACCAACATGAGTGGCGAGACGATCAAGACCATTCTCGAAGATGTTTGCGACAACCTGTTCAATCCCGACCCGTACTACCAGCAGGGCGGTGACATGGTGCGCGTCGGTGGCTTGCAATACACCTGCGAGCCGACGGCGAAGATGGGCCAGCGCATCCAGAACATGATGTTGCATGGCAAAGCAATTGATCCGAAAAAGACCTACAAGGTGGCCGGCTGGGCCCCGGTCTCCGAGGAAGCGAAGAATGTGGGAGGCGAGCCGATCTGGGATGTCGTGGCGACCTATCTGCGCGACATCAAGACAGTCAAGCCGGTCAAGCCGAATGTGCCGACCCTGAAAGGGGCAAACGGCAACCCCGGCATGGCGTGACCGGCGCCGTTTGGCCAGGAACCTCGGCCAAATACGTCATTTTTGCGGCAAAAACGCCGTCGACCGCAGCACTCGTTCAGCCAAGCCGTCGAGTGCCGTATTTCACGCCGGCAATATCTGTTCGCCGGCGTAGAGTTCAGCCACGGTTTCGCGGCGGCGGATCTGGTGCACCTTGTCGCCGTCGACCATGATTTCGACCGCGCGTGGTCGGGTGTTGTAGTTGGAACTCATCGCCATGCCGTAGGCGCCGGCCGACATGACCGCGAGCAGGTCGCCCGCTTCGATATTCAGCGGGCGGGCCAGGCCGAGGAAGTCGCCGGATTCGCAGACCGGGCCGACCACATCGTAGTCGCGGGTGGCTTCCGCACGTGGCGTCACCGGCACGATGTCGTGCCAGGCCTCGTAGAGTGCCGGGCGCATCAGATCGTTCATGGCGGCGTCGATGATGGCGAAATTCTTGCCTTCACCGGGCTTCAGGTATTCGACGCGGGTCAACAGCAGGCCGGCATTGCCGACCAGGCGACGGCCCGGTTCGAGCACCACCTGCAGCTTGCGGCCAGCCAGTTTATCGAGCAGTGGCGTCAGGTAGGAGGCTACGGTCGGCTGCACCTGATCGTCCTTGTACTTGATGCCGAGACCGCCACCGAGGTCGAGGTGGTGGATGTGGATGCCTTCCGCGGCCAACTGGTCGATCAGCGCCAGAATGCGATCGAGTGCTTCGCCGAACGGAGTAGGGTCGAGAAGTTGCGAACCGATATGGCAATCGATGCCAGCGACCTCGATATTCGGCAAGGCAGCGGCGCGACGGTAGAGCGCTAGCGCATCGTCGTAGGCGACACCGAATTTGGCCTCCTTGAGCCCGGTCGAAATGTACGGGTGGGTCTTGGGGTCGACGTTGGGATTGACGCGCAGGCTGACCGGTGCCGTACTGCCGTGGCTACCGGCTACTTCGTTCAGACGTTCCAGTTCAGGCGCCGATTCGATATTGAAGCAGAAGATTCCGGCGTCCAGCGCCATTTTCATTTCAGCGGCCGTCTTGCCGACACCGGAGAAAACGATCTTTTTCGGGTCGGCACCGGCGGCCAGGACACGCTGCAACTCGCCACCCGAAACGATGTCGAACCCGGCGCCCATACAGGCAAAAAGATTGAGAATGGCAAGGTTGGAGTTGGCTTTCGCCGCATAGCAGACGAGTGCGCCCTGGCCGCTTGGGTGGCCGTTGAGGACATCAAGAAATTCGCGCAGCGAAGTTTCGAGCGCTGCCCGCGAGTAAACATAAGCCGGTGTCCCGAACTGTTCAGCGATTTGTGGCAGGGCAACGGATTCGGCGTGCAGGACGCTATTCTTCAACGTGAAAGGAGTCATTGGCTTGCAGCCTTTTGCTCCGTGCTAACATCGCCATCAACGCTGGCCGGCTGGGCCGGTGTCGACGGCGTTCTCAGGCTGTCGAGCAATGGCGGCGGTGGCGGACCGGGCGGCAGTACAAGCGGCCCCCTGAGACCACAGCCTGCGAAGCATAGCGTCAAGCATGCAACAGCGATTCTGGACATTAATGACGGATTGGTCAGTAAAAGGTGGGATGTTAGCACACGATGGAAGACAAGGAATTTAACGCATTGGCCGATGGCATTCTGGCCCGGATCGAAAGCGCGCTGGAGGCGAGTGACGCCGACCTCGACTTTGAACTTGCTGCTGGCGGGGTTCTGGAAATCGAGTTTGCCGACGGCAGCAAGATCATCGTCAACCGGCATGGCGTTGCTCGCGAAATCTGGGTAGCGGCGCGCGCCGGCGGTTTCCACTTCCGCTGGGATGGCGTCTTGTGGCGTGACACCCGCGATGGTGCCGAGTTGATGGAAAAGCTGTCGGTATTGGCTAGCCAGCAGGCTGGCGAAGCGGTTAGCCTGAGCTGATCAGTCGCTGGGCGGCTTGCTGAAATCGGGCAGCGGCAACCCGCCCTCCGGTTCCAGTTCTTCGGGGGGGGGCTCCGGAGGCACGTTTTCGGCGAACATATAGGCGCGGTCGCGGCCGCTGCCGACAGCGACGACACCGTCCGGCACTTCCGGCGTCTTGACCGGTGCGTCCTTGAGCGCGCGGCTCATGTAGCCGATCCAGATCGGCAGCGCTGCGGCGCCACCGGTTTCCTTGTTGCCAAGTTTCTTCGGCTGGTCAAATCCGATCCAGGCGCAGGCGGCATTGGTCATCTGATAACCGCAGAACCAGGCGTCGACGTATTCGTTGGTGGTTCCCGTTTTGCCGGCGAGATCCCGACGCTTCAGTGCCGCCGAGGCTTTGGCGGCAGTACCGAAGAGTGTCACGTCGCGTAACATGCTGTCCATCAGGAAGGCGTTGCGCGGATCAATGGCGCGCACCGACGAACCCTCGCCGGCAGGGACGGGTGCTGCCTGGGCGAGGACGTTATTTTTTTCGTCGCGAATTTCACTGACAATGTAAGGATTGATCCGGAAACCGCCATTGGCGAATACCGAATAAGCGGTTGCCATCTGCCAAGGTGTCACTGAACCGGCGCCAAGCGCCATCGTCAGATAGGGTGGGTGCTTTTCGGGATCGAATCCGAAGCGGCTTGCGTAATCCTGAGCGTAACGAGGACCGATCGATTGCAGGATGCGGATCGATACCATGTTTTTCGACTTGGCCAGCGCGGTACGCATCTGCATTGGACCGTCGTACTTGCCGTCGTAATTGTGCGGTTCCCACGCTTGCGAACCGGTTTCGCTGGCGGAGATTACGATTGGTTCGTCGTTAATCATGGTACTTGGGCTGAAGCCTTTTTCAAGCGCAGCCGAATAGATGAAAGGCTTGAAGCTGGATCCGGGCTGTCGCCACGCCTGGGTGACGTGGTTGAACTTGTTGCGATTGAAGTCGAAACCGCCGACCAGGGCACGAATTCCACCATATTTCGGGTCGACCGCAACAAATGCCGATTCGACCTCGGGCAACTGACTGATTTGCCAGTTGCCCTTGTCATTTTTCTGCAGGCGGATGATGGCGCCGCGTTTGATGCGCTTGTTGGGCGGTGCCTTGTCATCAAGCATCGCTGCCGCAAATTTCATGGCGTCGCCGGAAAGCGTAACGATTTCACCGCCCTTGCGGTAGGCCTGTATCTGTTTGGCATCGGCTGCCAGCACCAGTGCCGGAATCAGGTCGTCGGCATCGTGAATGTCCTGGAGTGCTTCGTCGATCGCCTCGTCCTGGTCGGATTTGATATTTTTCATGTCGATGAAGGATTCGGCGCCGCGATAGCCGTGGCGCCGGTCATAATCCATCACGCCGCGCCGCAGGCTCGCATAGGCAGCTTCCTGTTCGCCCTTGTTCAGGGTCGTGTAGACCTTGAGGCCGCGCGAGTAGACTTCCTCCGGAAAGCTTTCGGCAGCGATCTGACGCGCCATTTCCGCCGCGAATTCGGCATGGACAGCGTATTCGGCCAGCTCGCGCTTCACCACCAGTGGTTCCTTGAGCGCATTCTCGTACTGTGCATCCGTGATGTTCCCCAACTCGCGCATCCGCCGCAATACATATTGCTGACGAATCTTCGCGCGCTTGGGATTGACGATCGGGTTGTAGGCCGATGGCGCCTTTGGCAGACCGGCCAGCATGGAGGCCTCGGCAATCGAAATATCCTTCAACGGTTTGCCGAAATAGATTTGCGAAGCCGCGGCAAACCCGTAGGCGCGCTGACCGAGAAAAATCTGGTTGATGTAAAGCTCAAGGATCTGGTCCTTGCTCAGGTTATTCTCAATCTTGAACGAAAGCAGCGCTTCGTAGAGTTTGCGCGTGTAGGTCTTTTCGCCAGAAAGAAAAAAGTTGCGTGCAACCTGTTGCGTGATCGTCGATGCGCCCTGGCGTTTCCCGCCGCCCACCAGATTTGTTGCGGCAGCACGCAGGATGCCCAGGTAGTCGACGCCGCTGTGCTGATAGAAACGATCGTCCTCGGCGGCGATAATTGCCTGCTTCATGACAGCTGGAACTTCCTGTATGCTTATCACCGCTCGTCGTTCTTCACCGAACTCGCCGATAAGATAACCGTCCGCGGTGTAGACGCGAAGCGGGATTTTGGGGCGATAATCGGTCAGGGCTTCGAGGGAAGGCAGGTTGGGGTAGGCAAGTGCGAGCACGATCATCGTAATTGCGATGCCCATGGCCACAATGCCGAGAAGCACGATTATCGGGTAGAGGATGATCCGGGCGGCAAGGGGGATGGAAGGCAAGGTCAATTTTAGGTTTATATGGTGTTGCGCGGATTATACGCTGTCACCGAAACGGGCCGTAAAAACGCTTTACATGCCGGGGGCTTGTTGCTAGCATCTAAAGTGAATTATTGGTAACTTGCCTAACTTCGCATTTCTTAAAGACTTTTTGGGGGTCTGGTGCGCTTCGATATCTCAGCGTTGTTAAATCCCAAGGCGCGTCCCTTGTTGGGGCTGGACATCAGTTCATCGGCTGTGAAGCTGGTCGAACTGACCGCCAATGGGAAAGAGGGTTACCGCGTCGAGCGCTACACCATAGAGGTGTTGCCAAAGGATGCGGTGTCAGACGGCAATATTGCCAATATGGAAGGCGTTGTCGACGCCGTCAAGCGCGCCTGGAAGCGACTGGGAACGTCTACGCGGAACGTCGCGATGGCCTTACCGGGTTCCGCGGTCATCACGAAGAAGATCATCGTGCCTGCCGGATTGCGCGAAGACCAGCTTGAAATGCAGGTCGAGTCGGAAGCCAACCAATATATTCCGTTCGCCATCGACGAAGTGAACCTGGATTTTCAGGTCATCGGTCCTGCGCCATCGGTGCCGGATGAACTTGAGGTTTTCATCGCTGCCTCGAAGAAGGAGCGGGTCGAGGACCGTGTCGCGGTTGCAGATGCTGCCGGCTTGACGGCAGTGGTGGTCGATGTGGAAACTCAGGCGGCACTCTCGGCCTTCGAATTGATTGAAAGGCAATTGCCCGGTGCCGGGAAAAATCAGATCATTGCCTTGGTCGAAGCGGGGTCCAGCGTGATGGGACTGACGGTGTTGCGCAATGGCCAGCAGGTTTATGCCCGCGAACAGGCGTTTGGTGGCGGGCAACTCACCCAGGACATCGCCCGGCATTACGGCATGACCTACGAGGAAGCCGAAGCGGCCAAGCGCGCCGGTACACTTCCCGAAGGCTACGAGAGCGAGTTGCTGGCCCCATTCATGGAAAATCTGGCACTTGAAATTTCGCGCGCCCTGCAGTTCTTTTTTACTTCGACTCAGTATAACCAAGTCGATAGCATCGTTCTGGCCGGTGGTTGTGCCGTGATTCCAGGCGTCGACGAAGTCGTGGCGACACGCACCCAGGTCAGCACGCTGATTGCCAACCCGTTTGCGAATATGGTGCTGTCAGACCGCGTTCGGGCCAAGAGCCTGCTTGCCGATGCATCATCGTTGATGGTGGCATGTGGTCTCGCCTTGCGGAGGTTTGATCCATCATGATTAGAATTAACCTCCTGCCGCACCGCGAAGAAGCGCGAAAGGCCAAACGACAGCAGTTTTATGCCATGGTGGGCGCCGCAGTTGCGCTCGGTGCGCTGGTTGTCTTTCTGGGTTATACGATCATCAATAGCTACATCAGCAGCCAGGCTGGGGCGAACGAGTTCCTGAAGCGCGAAATTGCGGTGCTCGACAAGCAGATCGCCGAAATCAAGCTGCTTAAGGAAAAGACGCAGGCCCTGTTGGCACGCAAGCAGATCATCGAGGATTTGCAGCGCGATCGAAGCGAAACGGTCTATCTCCTGACCGAGCTGGTCAAGCAGGTCCCTGAGGGTGTTTATCTCAAGTCGCTCAAGCAGGATGGTGCGAAGGTCAACATTACTGGCTATGCACAGTCCAATGCCCGTGTGTCGGCATTGATGCGCAATCTGGAAGCATCTCCCTGGCTGGAGAATCCCCAGTTGATCGAAGTGAAGTCCGCCGTGCTCAATGGACGTCGTACCAACGAGTTTGCAATGAATTTCATGCTGACACGTACCCAGCCGAATGCCGGGAAGGGTAAAAAATGAGCGCCAAACCTAAATCAATCCAAAAGATCGATTTTCAGGCGATCGCCGATGATTTCCGATTCCTGAATCCGAACGATCCTGGAGCTTGGCCAACGATCCCGAAGATGACCGTTTTGGCTGGTATTTTTCTTGTTCTGGTAGTTGCCGGCTGGTGGTTTTTGTGGAGCGATCAGCTGGTCGAGCTGGAAACCAAGCAGAAAGAAGAAGAAACCCTCAAGCAGCAGTATCTCGACAAGAAGAAGCAGGCAGTCAACCTCGACCTGTACATCGAGCAACTGGCGGAAATCGATCGCTCGTTCGGTGCCTTGCTGAAGCAGTTGCCGAACAAGTCGGAAATCGAAGCCTTGCTGATCGAGGTGAATCAAGCCGGTCTCGGACGCGGTCTTCAGTTCGAGCTGTTCCGCCCGGGTGCTGAGCAGGTGAAGGATTTCTATGCCGAATTGCCGATCGCGGTAAAAATCGTCGGCGGATACCACGACTTTGGTGCCTTTGCCGCTGATATCGCGAAGTTGCCGCGTATCGTGACGCTAAACAACATCTCGATCGTTCCTGGCAAGGACAGCGTTTTGTCCCTCGATGCGACAACCAAAACCTTCCGCTACCTGGACGAAGAAGAGGTTGCAAAACAGAAGAAGGCAGCGCAAGGAGCGAAAAAGTGAAGCGACTAATTCTCGTCGCGCTGTGCGGGGCTTTGGGGGCCTGTTCGAGTGGCGACCATGAAGACCTCAAGCGCTGGATGGCAGAAAATTCAAAGGACTTGCGTGGCAATATTCCCAAGTTGCCGGAGGTCAAGCCTTATCAACCGGTTCCCTATGATGTCGAGGGAATTCTCGATCCGTTCAAGGCCAGCAAGATCGAGCCGGAATCCAAAAATCGGCAGGGCACTGGCCAGGGCGGGGCTTTCCAGCCCGATTTCGAGGCTCGTGATCTGCGCAACAGCCTGCTTGAAAAATATCCGGTCGAGTCACTCAAGATGATCGGTTACCTGAACGTCAATCGCCGTCCGATTGCAGTGATTCAGGTTGAGGACAAGATAAAGCAGGTCAAGGTTGGGGAATACCTCGGTCTTGATTTCGGCATGGTGACGAATATTTCGGACAAGGAAGTTGTGATGCGTGAACTGATTCAGGATTCTGCGGGTGACTGGAGCGAACGCACCAGTTCTCTGTATCTGCAGGGCAAGGAGGGGGGCAGGAAATGAAATTTACCAAATATGCAATGGCCGTCGTTATGGCGACCTGCCTTGCCATGGCCGGGTCACTCTCGGCACAAACCGCCACAACGAATTCGATCGAGGCGATGGTTGCTGCAATACAGGGTGACAATATTGCCGTAAAGATCGATCTCAAGGAGGCGCTTACTGCGCCACCGACCGGATTTAGCGTCGCCAACCCGGCAAAAATCGCCTTCGATTTTCCGTCGACCGCGAACGGCATTGGAAAGAACAGCATCACCTTCAAGGAAGGTGATCTGCAGAGCGCCAATGTGGTTCAGGTGGGTGATCGTACGCGTGTCGTCCTCAATCTGACACGCAGCCTCAATTACACGACACGCCTCGATGGCAAGTCGCTCTACATCGTTCTGGCGCCGATACCGTCTGTCGGTTCATTGGCCGAAAGAGTGACCCAGTTCACCCCTGAAACCGCAGTCGGCAAGCGTCACACACTTCAGGACGTCGCGTTCCGCCGTGGCAAGGATGGCGAGGGTCGTGTTATCGTTGATCTAAATAATACCGGGACCGGGATCGACATTCGCCAGCAAGGCAAGAGCCTGATTGTCGATTTCCTCAAAACAAGCGCTCCTGAGAATCTGCGTCGCAAACTTGACGTGACCGATTTCGGAACCCCGGTGACTTCGGTCGAGACCAAGCAGATCGGCGACAACGTACGGATGACGATCACGCCGCACGGCATTTGGGAGCACAATGCCTACCAGAGCGAAAACCAGTTCGTCATTGAGGTCAAGAAGATCATCGAAGATCCGAACAAGCTGGTGCAGGGTACCAAGACCGGCTATCAGGGTCCGCGGGTCAGTATCAATTACCAGAATGGTGACGTCCGCGCCCTGCTCCGCCTGATGGCCGAGGAACTGGGTCTGAATGCCGTGATCAGCGAGACCGTGACCGGGACGACGACGCTGGTCCTGAAGGACGTGCCGGCCGACCAGGTGATCGACATCATCTTCCAGCAAAAGGGTCTGGACATGCGCAAGAAGGGCAACATCATGATGATTGCCCCGCGCGACGAAATTGCGACCCGCGAAAAACTCGACTTCGAGTCGCGTCAGCAGATCGCCGATCTGGAGCCGATCATCGCAGAAAAATTCTCGCTGAATTATCAGAAGGCGGTCGACATAGCGCGTCTGCTGTCCGGCGTGGCAGTTGCCGGTGGTGCGCCATCGCAGCGCTTGCTTAGCAAGCGTGGCAATGCAGTGGCCGATCCGCAGTCGAACATCCTGTTCGTCAATGACATCCCAAGCAAACTCGAGGAGATCCGCAAATTCATTACGGCGATCGATACCGGTGCCCGCCAGGTCATGATCGAGGCGCGTGTTGTCGAAGCGCAGGACTCGTTCAACCGCGATCTTGGCGTCAGGCTGAACTTCCTGAGCGCACAGCGCACAGGGATTGGCGGTAGCGGCATTTACGGTGGCGGCGGTACCTATTCCCCGTCGGGCCAGGTCACAAACCAGGCAATCGGTGTCAACCTGCCATCCTTCACCAATGTTGGTGGCACCCTCGCCTTCTCACTGTTCAATGCTTCGCTGACACGTATCCTGAACCTTGAGATTGCCGCGCTGGAAACGGATGGTCTGGGCAAGATCGTTTCGAGCCCGCGGGTCATCACGGCGAACAATGTCAAGGCGAAGATCCAGGATGGTACGGAAATTCCGTACGTGACGACGGCGACGGGCGGTGGTGTGGCAACCCAGAACGTTTCGTTCAAAACCGCCGCCCTCTCGCTCGAGGCGACGCCACAGATCACGCCAGAGGGCACGGTGCGCATGCAACTGATCGTCAAGAAGGAAGAGCCGGACTGGACGCGGGCCGTACTCGGCAACCCGCCGATCAAGACTTCCACGGTCGAGACCAATGTGGTCGTCGAGAATGGCGGAACGGTCGTCATCGGTGGGGTGTATGTCACCAAGAAGGAAAACGTGACTGAAAAAGTACCGTTGCTTGGCGACATTCCATTCTTCGGCTACCTGTTCAAGTACCAGAACGACGCAGCCCAGCGCCGCGAACTGCTCTTCTTCATCACGCCGCGCATCATTTCCGACAAACTGCAGATCAACTGATCGGAAACTCGTTCGTTTAGCTGAAGGGCCGGTTTTGCCGGCCCTTCTTTTTTGTCGGTTGCCGCGAGACCGGATAAAATCGCGAAGTGAATAATCGCAGCAATATCTACCTTGTCGGTTTGATGGGTGCGGGGAAAACGACAATCGGACGGCAACTGGCGCGGCGCCTCGGGCGCCGCTTCTATGATTCCGACCATGAGATCGTCGCCCGTACCGGCGTTCCGATTCCGACCATCTTCGAGATCGAGGGTGAGGAGGGTTTCAGGCGTCGTGAATCGCAGACCATCGCCGAGCTGACTGCGACCAGTGGCATTGTTCTGGCGACCGGTGGCGGCGTCGTTCTGAACCCCGAAAACCGGCGGCTGTTGCATGAAACGGGCTGGGTGGTCTATCTCAATGTGCCGCCGGGCAAGTTGTACGAACGAACGCGCCATGATCGAAACCGCCCCTTGTTGCGTGTCGAGGATCCACTCGGCAAGCTGGAAGAGTTGCACGCATTGCGCGATCCGCTGTACCGCGAAGCAGCACATCTGGTCGTCGATGGCTCGCACCTGGTCGCCTCCGGTATCGTTCATCATCTTTTGAGAGAATTCAATCGCTTATGTCAGGCATGACACAGACATTGACGGTCGCCTTGGGCGAGCGTTCCTATCCCATTCATATCGGCTGCGGCGTTCTCAAGCGCGCCGACCTGTTGCTGCCGCACCTCAAGCAAAAAAAAGTGCTGGTCGTCAGCAATACCACCGTTGCTCCGCTGTATTTGGAGATGTTGCGGTCAACACTGGAAAATGCCGGAATTTCAGTCATGTCGGTCATTCTTCCGGATGGCGAGCAATACAAGGAATGGAATACCCTCAACCTGATTTTCGACGCGCTGCTTGGTGCTCATTGTGAGCGCAGCACGACCCTTATCGCACTTGGTGGAGGAGTCATCGGCGATATGGGTGGGTTCGCGGCATCCTGCTACCAGCGTGGAATGCCGTTCATCCAGATCCCGACGACGCTGCTGTCGCTGGTGGATTCCTCAGTGGGTGGCAAGACGGCGATCAATCATCCACTCGGCAAGAACATGATCGGCGCCTTCTATCAGCCACAACTGGTGCTGGCTGATATTTTGACTCTCGACACACTCGCCGACCGCGAGTTGAAGGCTGGTCTGGCCGAGGTCATCAAGTACGGGCTGATTCGCGATCCCGATTTTTTCGTCTGGCTGGAGGCCAATATCGAGAAGTTGCTGGTGCGCGATCAGGCGGCGCTGGCCTACGCCATCCATCGCTCCTGCACCAACAAGGCTGAAGTCGTCGCCGCCGACGAGCGTGAAACCGGCGAACGGGCATTGCTCAATCTCGGTCATACCTTCGGCCACGCCATCGAAACCGGACTCGGCTACGGCGAATGGCTGCACGGCGAGGCGGTTGCCGCCGGCACGCTAATTGCTGCGGAATTGTCGCGTCGTCTGGGCTGGCTAGCGGACGACGCGGTGTTGCGGATCGAAAAACTGTTTGTGCGGGCCGGTTTGCCGGTCAAGGGTGCTCCCTTGGGCGCGGCGCGTTATCTGGAACTGATGCGCCACGACAAAAAGGTGCAGGACGGCAGGTTGCGTCTGGTGCTGTTGAAAGGCATCGGCAGCGCAGTCGTTTCCGATGCAGCAGCGGAAGCGACGATCGTGGCAGCGATTGACGCCCGATGCACCTGAAATGGGAATTCGGGTCGCCAGAAGAACCGCCTTGGTGCGTCGCAGCATCTTGAATTGACAGGGCTTTGGCGGTATATTCTGCGGTCGCCCGAGATTTATGTACAAGCCGGCCAGCGTAACGGGATGCCGGCTTTTTTACCCTTGGTCATTGTATTCAGTGACCCAGAATTTTGAAGGAATGCGTGTGATGGAATCGGCTGCACCTGAGTGTCGCGGTATGTATGACCCGGCCAACGAGCACGATGCTTGTGGCGTGGGATTTGTCGCCCATGTCAAAGGCCAGAAGAGCCACGGCATTGTCGAACAGGGTTTGTTGATCCTGAAAAACCTGGATCACCGGGGTGCGGTTGGTGCCGACCCCTTGCAGGGTGACGGCGCCGGTATCCTGATCCAGATTCCGGACCGGCTCTATCGCGAAGAAATGGCCAAGCAGGGCGTCGAACTTCCGCCGGTCGGCGAATATGGTGTTGGCATGGTCTTCCTGCCGCAGGAAGCAGCATCGCGCCATGCCTGTGTCGAGGAAATCGAGCGCTCCGTCGCCGCTGAAGGGCAGGTTTTGCTCGGCTGGCGCGACGTGCCAGTCAATCGCGAGATGCCGATGTCGCCTGCGGTCCGGTTGACCGAACCGGTGATGCGCCAGGTTTTCGTCGGCCGTGGTAGCGATGTGTTCGTGACCGATGCGCTCGAGCGCAAGTTGTACATCATCCGCCGCCGTGCCGCGAATGCGATCAAGTCGCTCAAGCTGAAGCATGGCAAGGAATTTTACGTGCCATCGTTCTCAGCCCGGACGATCAACTACAAGGGTCTGCTACTGGCGACCCAAGTCGGTGTCTACTTTCTCGACCTTCAGGACGAGCGCGCGACATCGGCGCTGGCGCTGGTTCACCAGCGTTTCTCGACCAACACCTTCCCGACCTGGGACCTGGCTCATCCGTTCCGCTATATCGCCCACAATGGCGAAATCAACACGGTGCGTGGCAACGTCAACTGGTTCAAGGCGCGCGAACAGGCCATCTCGTCGCCAATTCTCGGTGATGACCTGAAGAAGGTCTGGCCGCTGCATTACCCGGGGCAATCCGATTCGGCTTCGTTCGACAACGCGCTTGAACTGCTCGTCATGGGTGGTTATTCGATGGCGCAGGCGGTGATGCTGATGATTCCCGAAGCGTGGGAAAAGCACACGCTGATGGACGAAAACCGTCGCGCCTTCTACGAATACCATGCCGCGATGATGGAACCGTGGGATGGCCCGGCGGCGGTGGCATTCACCGACGGGCGCCAGATCGGCGCGACCCTCGACCGTAACGGCCTGCGTCCGGCGCGCTATCTGGTAACCGATGATGACATGGTGGTCATGGCTTCCGAGTCTGGTGTGCTGCCGATTCCGGAGAAGAAGATCGTCAAGAAATGGCGTCTGCAGCCGGGAAAAATGTTCCTGATCGATATGGAACAGGGACGCATCATCGACGACAAGGAACTCAAGGACTCGTTAGCCAACGCCAAACCCTACCGCGAGTGGGTTGATAAAATCCGCATCCGGCTCGACGAATTGCCGTCGCCGGCTGAAAAGATCGAGGCGGCAACCGCTTCCATGCTTGATCGCCAGCAGGCCTTCGGCTACACTCAGGAAGACATCAAGGTCATCCTGGAGCCAATGATCCAGAACGGCGAGGAAGCGACCGGCTCGATGGGTACGGACTCCGCCCTGCCTGTGCTGTCGAGCAAGAACAAGACGCTCTATAACTACTTCAAGCAGCTTTTCGCGCAGGTGACCAATCCGCCGATCGATCCGATCCGCGAGGAACTCGTCATGTCGTTGGTGTCATTCATCGGACCCAAGCCGAACCTGCTCAACACGCATGACATCAATCCGCCGATCCGGCTCGAGGTGTCGCAGCCTGTGCTGTCGTTTGACCACATGGAGAAGCTGCGCAATATCGAAAAATATACGTCGAACAAGTTCCACTCGTTCGAACTGGATATCTGCTATCCGCTAGCCTGGGGCAGCAATGGCATCGAAGCCCGGCTCGCTTCGCTGGCCGCCGATGCCGAAGACGCAGTGCGTTCCGGTGCCAATATCCTGATCGTCTCCGATCGCAAGGTCGATGCCGAGAATGTCGCCATTCCTGCACTACTGGCGACGTCAGCGATTCACCAGCATCTGGTCAAGAAGGGTCTGCGCACCAGCGCCGGCCTCGTGGTCGAGACCGGTTCGGCGCGCGAGACCCATCATTTCGCGCTGCTCGGCGGTTATGGCGCCGAGGCGGTCCACCCCTACCTGGCGCTCGAAACCATCGAGGCGCTGGCCAAGGGCGATGCCGAGAAAGCCGATAAATTCGTCAAGAATTACATCAAGGCGATTGGCAAGGGACTGTGCAAGATCATGTCCAAGATGGGCATCTCGACCTATATGTCCTACACCGGTGCCCAGATCTTCGAGGCCATTGGCCTGAAAAAGGATTTCGTCGAGAGGTACTTCACCGGCACGCCGTCCAACATCGAGGGCATTGGCGTCTTCGAGGTTGCCGAGGAAGCGATTCGCCTGCACCAGGATGCCTTCTCGGCTGATCCGGTGCTGGCCAACATGCTCGATGCTGGTGGCGAATACGCCTTCCGCATCCGCGGTGAAGAACACGTATGGACACCGGATTCGATCGCCAAGCTGCAGCATGCGACACGCTCGAACAAGTACGAAACCTACAAGGAATACGCCAGGCTGATCAACGATCAGACCAAGCGCCACCTGACCTTGCGCGGCTTGTTCGAATTCCGCCCGCAAGGTGAGGCAATTCCGCTCGACGAAGTCGAGCCGGCCAAGGAAATCGTCAAGCGCTTTGCCACCGGCGCCATTTCCCTCGGTGCCATTTCGACTGAATCGCACACGACGCTGGCGATCGCGATGAACCGCATCGGCGGCAAGTCGAATACCGGTGAAGGTGGCGAGGATGCCAGTCGTTACGCACCGGTCAAGGGTGGCACGATGCTGTCCGATGTGATCGGCAAGAGCCGCGTCGCCCGCGATCTGGAATTGAAAGAGGGCGACTCGTTGCGTTCGGCGATCAAACAGGTTGCTTCCGGGCGCTTTGGTGTAACGACCGAATACCTGGTCAATTCCGACCAGATCCAGATCAAGATGGCACAAGGCGCCAAGCCGGGTGAAGGCGGGCAGTTGCCGGGGCACAAGGTGTCCGAGTACATCGGTTTTCTGCGTCATTCGGTGCCCGGCGTCGGCCTCATTTCGCCACCGCCGCACCATGACATCTACTCGATCGAGGATCTGGCGCAGCTTATTCACGATCTGAAAAACGCCAATTCGCGCGCCTCGATCTCGGTCAAGCTGGTTTCCGAAGTCGGTGTCGGTACGGTCGCCGCCGGTGTTGCCAAGGCCAAGGCCGATCATGTCGTGATTGCCGGGTTCGACGGCGGCACCGGCGCCTCGCCGCAGTCGTCGATCAAGCACGCCGGCACGCCGTGGGAACTGGGCCTCTCCGAAACCCAGCAGACACTGGTGCTCAATCGTCTGCGCAGCCGTATCCGCGTCCAGGTCGACGGTCAGATGAAGACCGGGCGCGACGTCGTCGTCGGCGCGCTGCTCGGCGCCGATGAATTCGGCTTCGCCACCGCGCCACTGGTTGTCGAAGGCTGCATCATGATGCGCAAGTGCCACCTGAATACCTGTCCGGTCGGCGTTGCGACGCAGGATCCCGAGTTGCGCAAGCGCTTCTCCGGTCAACCGGAACATGTCGTCAATTATTTCTTCTTCGTGGCCGAGGAGGTTCGCGAAATCATGGCCGGGCTTGGTATTCGCAAGTTCGACGATCTCGTCGGCCGGGCCGATCTGCTCGATACCCGTCCGGGGATCGAGCACTGGAAGGCCAAGGGTCTCGACTTCACCAAAGTTTTCTATCAGCCGCCGGTACCCGCTGATGTGCCGCGCCGCCATACCGAAGTGCAGGATCACGGACTCGACAAGGCGCTCGATCACACGCTGATCGCGCAGGCCATGCCGGCGCTTGAAAAGGGCCAGAAGGTCGAGATCGAGACCAGGATCATCAACGTCAACCGCACCTGCGGCACCATGCTTTCCGGCGAGGTGGCCAAGCGTTACGGCAACGCCGGTTTGCCGGATGGCACCATCCACGTCAAGCTTACCGGTACGGCAGGACAGGCTTTTGGCGCCTTCCTGGCGCGCGGTGTGACCTTGGAATTGACCGGCGAAGGCAACGACTACGTCGGCAAGGGCTTGTCGGGCGGTCGCATCGTCATCAAGCCGAGTCCCGATTTCAGGGGTGACACGCAGCAGAACATCATTGTCGGCAACACCGTCATGTATGGCGCGACCGACGGCCAGGCGTTCTTTGCCGGCGTCGGTGGCGAGCGTTTTGCGGTTCGCAACTCGGGCGCTTCGGCGGTCGTCGAGGGTGTAGGCGATCACGGCTGTGAATACATGACCGGCGGCACCGTGGTCGTGCTCGGCATGACGGGCCGCAACTTCGCGGCCGGCATGTCGGGCGGCATCGCCTATGTACTGGACGAGGATGGCAGCTTCGCCAGTCGCTGCAATCTGGCCCAGGTGGCGCTCGAAAAAGTGCTGCCAGCCGGCCGTCAGGCGGCCGGAGAGCCGCTGCATCGTGGTCTGGCTGATGAAACCCAGCTCAAGGAACTGATCGCCCGGCACGCTGAATACACCGGCAGCAAGACCGCGGCAGCGATCCTGGCCAATTGGGACGCCTGGCGTGAGAAATTCGTCAAAGTCTTTCCGCACGAATACCGGCGCGCCCTCACCGAAATGGCTGCCGTTACACAGAAGGAGGCCGCATAATGGGCAAGCCGACTGGATTCATCGAATTCGAGCGTCTTTCCGAGGCTTACGAGCCGGTCGAAAAGCGCCTGAAGAACTTCAAGGAATTCGTCCATACCCTGTCCGACGAAGAAGCCAAGGTTCAGGGCGCACGCTGCATGGACTGCGGGATTCCATTTTGCAATAACGGCTGCCCGGTGAACAACATCATTCCGGACTGGAACGATCTGGTTTACAAGGGTAACTGGCAGCAGGCACTGGACGTACTGCATTCGACGAATAATTTTCCGGATTTTACCGGCCGCATCTGCCCGGCACCGTGTGAAGCCGCCTGTACGCTGGGCATCAACGCGGCGCCGGTGGGCATCAAGTCGATCGAGCATTTCATTATCGACAAGGGCTGGGAAATGGGCTGGGTTGTTCCGCAGCCGCCCAAGTCAAAAACTGGCAAGAAAGTCGCCGTCGTCGGTTCAGGCCCGGCCGGCCTGGCTGCTGCGCAGCAACTGGCGCGCGTTGGCCATGACGTGACGGTGTTCGAGAAGAGCGACCGTCTCGGCGGTTTGCTGGCCTATGGTATCCCCGACTTCAAGATGGAAAAGAAGGTGGTCGACCGCCGGGTCGCCCAGATGGAAGCCGAAGGCGTTACTTTCAGGACCAAGGTCATCGTCGGCAGCAAGGATTTGCCGGCCGGTATCAATAACGACGCCAGCGAATTTGTCTCTCCCGAGCAGTTGACCGCAACATTCGATGCCGTGATTCTTGCCGCCGGTGCTGAAGTGCCACGCGATCTGCCGGTGCAGGGGCGCGAGTTGAAGGGCATCTACGCTGCGCTCGAATTTCTTATTCCGCAGAATAAGGAAGTCCAGCAGGGCAAGGCCAATCCGATCAACGTCAAGGGCAAGCACGTCATCGTCATTGGCGGCGGCGATACCGGCTCGGATTGTGTCGGCACCTCGAATCGCCACGGCGCTGCATCGGTTACCCAGTTTGAATTGATGCCGATGCCGCCGGAAGAGGAAAACAAGGCACTGACCTGGCCCTACTGGCCGTACAAGTTGCGCACCTCGTCGTCGCACGACGAAGGCTGCACGCGCGACTTTGCCGTGGCGACCAAGGGTTTTGTCGATGATGGTAAAGGCAACGTCAAAGCCTTGAAAGCCGTTCGTCTGGAATGGAAGGATGGCAAGATGAGCGAAGTGGCCGGTTCGGAATTTGAACTGCCCTGCGACAACGCATTTCTGGCCATGGGGTTCACTAACCCGGTCGGCACGCTGCTGGATGCCTTCGGGGTCGTCAAGGACAATCGTGGCAATGCCAGCGCAACGACCGACGGAGAAGGCTGCTATGCCACCAATGTCGCCAAGGTCTATGCTGCCGGTGACGTCCGCCGTGGCCAGTCGCTGGTCGTCTGGGCGATCCGCGAAGGCCGCCAGGCGGCGCGCGAGGTCGATGCTTTCCTGATGGGCAGTTCGACGCTGCCGCGCTGATAGCGGCGGCAGCATGCGATAATGCGAAGGCGGCCCGGGTGGCCGCCTTCGTCATTTCCGGAGTTAATAATAAATGGCCGAAACGCCCCTACAAATCGTCATCCTCGCTGCCGGCCAGGGCAAGCGCATGCATTCCAACCTGCCAAAAGTGCTGCACCCGGTGGCCGGCAAGGCGTTGGCCGAACACGTGATCGATACTGCACGTTCGCTTGACCCGGCCCGGCTGGTTGTGGTTTATGGCCACGGCGGCGAAGTGGTTCGGTCGACACTGGATTCCGCCGATATTTCATGGGCCAAGCAGGAGCCGCAACTTGGTACAGGGCATGCCGTCGCGCAGGCGCTGCCGGCACTCGACGCAACCGGTCAGGTGCTGGTGCTTTATGGCGACGTGCCGCTGACCCGGGCATCCACGCTGAAGCGCCTGCTGCATGCCGGCCGCGACGGGCTGTCGATCCTGACCGTCGAGTTGGACAACCCGACCGGTTACGGGCGCATCGTTCGCGATGCCGCAGGCAACGTCCAGCGGATTCTCGAAGAGAAGGACGCGAGTCCCGCGGAGAAGGCGATTCGCGAGGTCAATACCGGGATCATGGCGATTCCCTCGGACCGCCTGAGCGAGTGGCTCGGCCGATTGTCGAACGACAATGCGCAGGGCGAGTATTACCTGACCGATATCGTCGCGCTGGCCGTCGCCGCCGGGGTTCCGGTGCGTACCGCCCAGCCCGACGAGGAATGGGAAGTGCTCGGCGTGAACAGCAAGGTGCAACTGGCCGAACTGGAACGCGTCCATCAGCGCAATATTGCCGAACAGTTGATGTTCGCCGGCGTTCGCCTGGCCGATCCGGCGCGTATTGATATCCGGGGTTCGCTGAGTCATGGTCGTGACGTCGCGATTGATGTCGGCTGCGTTTTCGAGGGGCAGGTCGAACTGGGCGATGCCGTCGAAGTGGGGCCTTACTGCGTGCTGAAGAATGTCAAGGTCGGTGCCGGTACGCGGATCGCCGCTTTCTGCCATTTCGCGGATGCGGTAATCGGTCCCGATGGTGTGCTCGGGCCTTTTGCGCGTTTGCGTCCCGGCGCCGAACTCGGCCCCGAGGTGCATATTGGCAATTTCGTCGAAGTCAAAAAAAGTTTTGTCGGTGCGCAGTCCAAGGCTAACCACCTGGCCTACATCGGTGACGCCGAGATCGGCGAGCGCGTCAATGTCGGTGCCGGCACGATCATCTGCAATTATGACGGCGCCAACAAACACAAGACGATCATCGAGGACGATGTTTTCATCGGTTCCGATACGCAACTGGTAGCGCCGGTTACCGTCGGGCGCGGGGCGACGCTGGGCGCCGGGACGACACTGACCAAAAATGCGCCGCCCGATGCATTGACCGTTTCGCGGGCGCGGCAGATCACGGTGCCGGGCTGGGCTCGGCCGCAAAAAATCAAGAAGTAAGCACGCAGTCGGCCGGCGCCGCCTTTGGCAGCAGGCCGGCACCGGCGTAAAATGTACGCTTGCCGGTTTAAAACAAGTTCAGGGAGAAAAAGATGTCCAGATACACCACCGAAGCGCTGCGTTCCGTGGCGCTGGTTGGCCATGGCGCGGCAGGCAAAACCAGTCTGGCGGAGGCTTTGTTGTTCGCGACCGGGGCAATTCCGGCCAAGGGCAGCGTCGAGCGCGGTAGCACCGTCTGCGACAGCGATGCCCAGGAGAAAGAATCGGGCCACTCGCTGACCTCGGCAGTTGTCAACTTTGGCTACGAAAATACCCATGTGCACCTGATCGACACGCCGGGTTACCCTGATTTTTCCGGACAGTCCATCGCTGCGCTGGCCGGTGTCGATACGGCGCTGGTCGTCATCAATGCGCAGACCGGCATCGAGCTGATGACCGAGCGCATGATGCGCCACGCGGCGGAGCGCAAGCTGTGCCGGATGATTGTCATCAACAAGATCGATGCCGATAATCTCGACCTGCCGGGTCTGGTCGCCGATATCCGCGAGCGCTTCGGCAAGCAGTGCCTGCTGCTCGACCTGCCGGCACATGGCGCGGCGGATGTCGTCGAAGTGCTCGAGCACGATGCCGGTGACGCTGATTTCGCCTCGGTCGCCGCCGCCCACCGTGCACTTATCGACCAGATCGTTGAAGAAGATGAAGACCTGCTCGCCCAGTATCTCGAAGATGGCGCCGATCCCGGTGCGGCGGCATTGCATGCACCGTTTGAAAAGGCGCTGCGCGAAGGCCACCTGATTCCCATCCTGTTCGTTTCGGCCAAGACCGGTGCCGGCATCAAGGAATTACTGCACGTCCTCGCCTCGCTGGCGCCCAATCCGGCCGAAGGCAATCCGCCGCCGTTCTACAAGGGCGAGCCGGGTGCGACAGCGGAAGCCTTTCATGCCGAACCGGATGCCGGCAAGCATGTTCTGGCGCATGTCTTCAAGGTCATCGCCGACCCCTACATGGGCAAGATCGGCATCTTCCGGGTCCATCAGGGCACGCTGAAGAAAGACATGCAGCTTTTCGTCGGTGACGGCAAGCGCCCGTTCAAGGTCGCCCACCTTTACCAGTTGCAGGGCAAGGATACCGTCGAAGTCGACGAGCTGCTGCCGGGTGATATCGGCGCCGTCGCCAAGGTCGACGAGATCGAGTTCGATTGCGTGCTGCACGATTCTCACGATGAAGACCACATTCACCTCGTACCGCTCGAATTTCCCAGGCCGATGGCCGGGCTGGCCGTCGAGACGAAGAAGAAGGGCGACGAGCAGCGGCTGTTCGACATTCTTGGCAAGCTGGCGATGGAAGATCCGACATTCGTCGTCGAGCGCCATCCGACCAGCAACGAGACCGTAATCCGCGGACTCGGCGAGATTCACCTGAAGACCAAGCTGGAAAAAATGGCCGGCCAGTACAAGCTGGAAGTCGATACCAAGCCGCCGCGCATACCCTATCGCGAAACGATTACCGGGTCGGCGGAAGGCATCCATCGCCACAAGAAGCAGAGCGGCGGCGCCGGGCAGTTTGGCGAAGTTCATTTGCGCATCGAACCGAAGGCGCGCGGCGAAGGTTTCGAGTTCGTTGATGCGGTCAAGGGCGGCGTCATTCCCGGCGTCTTCATGGCGGCGGTCGAGAAGGGTATTCGCCAGGGCCTGGAAGGCGGCGTCGTCGCCGGTTACGCGGTCGACGACCTGAAAGTGACTGTTTTCGATGGCAAGACCCATGCTGTGGACGGCAAGGAAGTCGCTTTCGTGACCGCCGGGCGCAAGGCGGTGATCGAAGCCATCCGCAATGCCAAGCCGATTGTTCTCGAACCGATTGTCAATATCGAGATCACCGTTCCCGAAGGCGCGATCGGCGACCTGACCGGCGACCTTTCAAGCCGGCGCGGACATATAACGGGCACCGATGGACGCGGCCACGGCATGGCGGCAATTACCGGCGAAGTGCCGCTGGCCGAGATCAACGATTACCAGTCGCGCCTGAAGTCGTTGACTGGCGGTCAGGGCAGTTACACGATCGAGTTTGCCCGCTACGCGGCGGTGCCGCCGAACGTCCAGCAGCAGATGGCCAGCAAGTTCCAGTTGCACGAAGACGACGAGTAGGCGCGGCCGTCGTAAATCAGAAAGGCCGGAATCATCCGGCTTTTTTTCCGCTCTTCAACCCGCCTGGTGCGCAGGTTGACTGGCGATCATTTTCGGGCGCGATCCAGAATATCGGCCGCGACAGAATGCTCTTGCTCCTCTTGGGCAGTGGATTTCTTGGTCGGGTTGTCGAAATACGCTGCCCATTCCTCGTCACTTACCTCGACTTCCTCGGCCTTGGGAATTCGCCGTTCGACGTGCCGGCGCCTATCCCGCCAGCCATCAGGCGGGCCAATGTCGTCGCCGCGCCGGTCGTCGTTCATGCCACGCTTATTCTTGCCTTTCATGAGAGTCGAAACATTCCCTGCGTATTAATTTCCAAGAAGGGAAGCGTATCGCATTCGAGACCGAAGCGATAGCTTCGAGCGGTTTGTCCTGGTCTGATGGGCGCCGTGGGCGCGTCATAGCATCGTCCTCCAGCGTCGTCGATAGTGAATGGGTGCCATGCCGGTCCAGTCGACAAAGGCGCGATAAAAGGCCGAGGTGTCGGCGTAGCCGAGATCGGCGGCAACCTGGGCAATCGAATCCTTGGTCTTGGTCAGGCGGGCCAGTGCCATGTCGCGGCGCAGGACATCCTTGATGCCGCGGAAGCTGGAGCCTTCTTCTTCGAGTCGGCGATGGATGGTGCGCGGCGAGAGATAGAGGCGGTCGGCGATGTCATCGAGGCTCAGGGTAGCCGGCAGCGCGGCGCGTAGCAAGTCGCGGACGCGGATGGCCATTTCGCGGTCGCGCCGGTAGAGCGTGGTGATCTTGCCGGGGGCGCCGTCGAGAAAGGTGGTGAGCGCGGCTTCGTCGCGGCGGACCGGCAGGTCGAGCAGATTGGTGTTGAAACTGGCGACCAGTGTGCCGGTGCCGCCGGGAACGGTCGGAGCAAAACGGGAATCTGCGGTGAAGATCAGCGCGTAGTCGGCGAAATGTTCCGGCTTGCGGTAGGGAAAGATCACGCTATCGAGCCCGATGCCGCGCCCGACCAGCCAGCACGACAACCCGTGCAGTAGACGGAGCAGCCACTCGAAGGCAAAGATGCGGCCCGGGTCGTCGGTGCGCTCGGCCAGCTTGCGCGTTTCGGCGATGACCAGTTCGGCGTGGCCGTGCGACCGGCGCACGCTGACTGCCAGGTCGGGTAGTACGACATGCAGGAAACGGCTGGCACGGGCTAGCGCCTCGGCCAGGGTCGGCGCGCTGAGGCAGCCGCGGCAGAGAAATTCGAAGCTGCCGACGCGCATCGGCTGAGCAAATAGCGAGAAACCTTCGTCGTCGAGCTGGCGGTTGAGCAGGTTGTAGAGTGCAGCGTAGTTTTCGACAGGAATCCGGCTGGCGGTGTCTGCAATGTCAATGTGGGTGGCAGCCAGGAGCGGGGTGGGGTCAATGTTTCGCCGCGTCAGGCCGGCCAGCATTCCGGTAACAAATCCTATGGCAACAGAGGCTTGCGTTCTTCTGGCGAGCGGCGAGGGGGCGGACGATTTCAATTTTTACCATTTTTTCCGGTTGACCGTGACACTGTAACACCTTGGCGGAATTTGCACGATTGTCGTCATTCGCGACAATGGCGGCGGCGTCAAAGGGGCATACCATGAGCGCCTTTCCTCCTTTTTGCTGAGGCTGGCGTCATGACCGATCTTTCCGTAGCCAAGAAGCTGTCCCCGTACAAGCCGAAGAACAAAGTGCGCTTCGTGACCGCCGCTTCGCTGTTCGACGGCCACGACGCTTCAATCAACATCATGCGCCGCATCCTGCAGGCGACCGGCGCCGAGGTCATCCACCTTGGCCACAACCGCTCGGTGCAGGAAATCGTCAATGCAGCGCTGCAGGAGGACGTGCAGGGCATCTGCATCACCTCGTATCAAGGCGGCCACGTCGAATTCTTCAGGTACATGATCGACTTGCTCAAGGCCAACGGCGGCAGCGAGATCAAGGTCTTCGGCGGCGGTGGCGGGGTCATTGTTCCGGCCGAGATCCGCGAGCTGCACGAATACGGCGTGACCCGCATCTACGCGCCGGAGGATGGTGTGCTCATGGGCCTGCAGGGCATGATCAACGAGGTCGTGCAGCTCTCGGATTTCGATCTGGCGGCCGCCGGCGTGCCGCGGGCTGAACAGGTGCTCGCCGGCCTGAAGGCGGGAGACAAGCGTTTGCTGGCCCGCGTCATCACGCTGCTCGAAAACGGCGCTGCGCCGGAACTGAAGGGGCCCGTGCTCAAGGCCGCGGCCGAGCTGGAAGTGCCGGTACTCGGCATCACCGGTACCGGCGGCGCCGGCAAATCCTCGCTGACTGATGAAATCGTCCGGCGCTTCCGCCTCGATCAGGAGGACAGCGTCAAGGTCGGCCTGATTTCGATCGACCCATCGCGCAAGCGCACCGGCGGCGCGCTGCTCGGCGACCGCATCCGCATGAATGCCATCGAGCATCCGAATGTCTTTATGCGCTCGCTGGCTACCCGCGACACAGGCTCGGAAATTTCCGCCGCGCTGCCGGAAGTCATCGCCGCCTGCAAGCTGGCCGGCTTCGATCTGGTGATCGTCGAAACCTCGGGCATCGGCCAGGGCGACGCGGCTATCGTGCCCTTCGTCGATGTCTCGATGTACGTGATGACGCCGGAGTTCGGCGCCGCTTCCCAGCTCGAGAAGATCGACATGCTCGATTTCGCCGACTTCGTCGCGATCAACAAGTTCGACCGCAAGGGCGCCGAGGATGCGTTGCGCGACGTGCGCAAGCAGTACCAGCGCAACCGCGAGCTGTTCTCGACGCCGACCGACGACATGCCGGTCTTCGGTACTCAGGCCGCGCGCTTCAACGACGACGGCGTCACCGCGCTGTATCAGGCGCTGGTGCCAGTGCTGGTCGACAAGGGGCTCAAGCTCGAGCCGGGCAAGCTGCCCTTGGTCACCGTCAAGCAATCCTCGACCCAGCGCGCCATCGTGCCGGCGCAGCGAGTGCGCTACCTGGCCGAAATCGCCGACACCGTGCGCGGCTATCACAAGCACACCGACGCGCAGGTGAAGATCGCTCGTGAGCGCCAGTCGTTGCGCATCGCCAAGGGCGTTTTTGCCGGTTGCGACAAGTCGACCGCAGACTTCGACGAAATGGTCGCCTTCAAGGACACTCAACAGGACCCGAAGGCGAAGAAGTTGCTCGACATGTGGCCGGACACCGTCAAGGCCTACAGCGGCGACGAGTACGTCGTGAAGATCCGCGACAAGGAAATCCGCACCGGTCTGGTCTCCGAGTCGCTGTCCGGCACCCGGATCAGGAAGGTCATGCTGCCGAAATACACCGACGACGGCGAAATCCTGCGCTTCCTGATGAAGGAGAACGTGCCCGGCTCCTTCCCCTTTACCGCCGGCGTCTTCGCCTTCAAGCGCGAGAACGAGGATCCGACCCGCATGTTCGCCGGCGAAGGCGATGCCTTCCGCACCAACCGCCGCTTCAAGCGTGTTTCCGAAGGCATGCCGGCCCATCGCTTGTCGACGGCTTTCGACTCGGTCACGCTGTACGGCTGCGACCCCGACGAGCGCCCGGACATCTACGGCAAGATCGGCAACTCCGGCGTTTCCATCGCCACGCTCGACGACCTCAAGGTGCTCTACGACGGCTTCGACCTGCTGGCGCCGACCACCTCGGTGTCGATGACCATCAACGGCCCGGCGCCGATCATCCTCGCCTGCTTCTTCAACACCGCCATCGACCAGCAGATGGCCAGGTTCGAAAAGGACAACGGCCGCCAGCCGACCGAGGACGAAGCCGAGAAAATCCGCGAATGGGCCCTGTCGACCGTGCGCGGCACGGTGCAGGCCGACATCCTCAAGGAAGACCAGGGTCAGAACACCTGCATCTTCTCGACCGAATTCGCCCTCAAGATGATGGGCGACATCCAGGAATTCTTTGTGCACCACCAGGTGCAGAACTTCTACTCGGTGTCGATTTCCGGCTACCACATCGCCGAAGCTGGGGCCAACCCGATCAGTCAGCTGGCCTTCACGCTGTCCAACGGCTTCACCTACGTCGAGTCATATCTGGCGCGCGGCATGCACATCGACGATTTCGCGCCCAACCTGTCCTTCTTCTTCAGCAACGGCATGGACCCGGAATACTCGGTGATCGGCCGCGTCGCCCGCCGCATCTGGGCGGTCGCGATGAAGAACAAGTACGGCGCCAACGAGCGCAGCCAGAAGCTGAAGTACCACATCCAGACTTCCGGTCGCTCGCTGCACGCGCAGGAAATGGACTTCAACGACATCCGCACGACGCTGCAGGCGCTGATCGCCATCTACGACAACTGTAACTCGTTGCACACCAATGCCTACGACGAAGCGATCACCACGCCGACGGAAGAAAGCGTACGGCGCGCGATGGCCATCCAGCTCATCATCAACCGCGAGTGGGGCGTCGCCAAAAACGAAAACCCGAACCAGGGAGCTTTCGTCATCGACGAGCTGACCGATCTGGTCGAAGAAGCCGTGTTGAAGGAATTCGAAGCCATCGCCTCGCGTGGCGGTGTGCTCGGCGCCATGGAAACCGGCTACCAGCGCGGCAAGATCCAGGAAGAGTCGATGTATTACGAGCACAAGAAGCACGACGGCTCCTACCCGATCATCGGCGTGAACACCTTCCTTAACCCGCAGGGCATGGCGCAGCAGGAGATCGAACTGGCGCGCTCGACCGACGAGGAAAAGCAGTCGCAGATCAGGCGCCTGCGCGATTTCCACGCTAGCAACGCGTCGATCGCACCGGCCATGCTGGAGAAGCTCAAGCAAACCGTGATCGAGGACGGCAACGTTTTCGCCGTGCTGATGGACGCCGTGCGCCACTGCTCGCTCGGCCAGATCAGCAGCGCGCTTTACGAAGTCGGCGGGCAGTACCGGCGGAGTATGTAAACTGCCGGGAGAATAAGGGGTAGCGGATACATCCTACTCCCCGTCGACCAAGCCTTCGCCGACCGCTTCGCACAGGACGACCAGCTGGCGGCGATGCCGCTATAGGGGGCTGCGCAGAATTTGGGAGTTTTTCAGGGTCGACCGCAGTCGCGCAATCACGAACGAGTTCTGCTTGCACTGGGAACAAAAGAGGCGTAATTTCCGCTTTTATTCCCAGCGGAGTTAATGCCATGGCCACTGTGCTGCATACCGGTCCCGACGCCGACCTTGCCTCCCACTATCTGGCACGAGCGTTGCAACATCATTCTCAAGTAGACGTCGGGAAGCATTTAGGGGTCTCGGCACGGACTGTTCGCCATTGGATCGCCAACCAGTCCGTGCCGCAGAGCTATGTTTTCGGGCTACAGCGACTGCTTCCGCTCGAACTCCCTTTGGAAGGTGATGCGCCCTTCACGTTCATCGATCTGTTTGCTGGGATTGGTGGTATTCGCGTGGCATTCGAGAATCTTGGCGGGCGCTGCGTTTTTACAAGCGAATGGGATACGTACGCGCAGAAGACGTACGTGGAGAACTATCCGAACGGCCACACGATCAACGGCGATATCACGAAGGTGGAGGCTGAAGAAATCCCTGAGCACAATCTCCTGCTGGCCGGATTTCCATGTCAGCCTTTTTCGATTGCTGGTGTTTCGAAGAAGAACGCGCTTGGACGAGCACATGGCTTCGCATGTGAAACGCAGGGAACGCTGTTTTTCGATATCTGCCGAATCATCGAGACCAAGAGGCCGCGCGCATTCCTTCTTGAGAACGTGAAGAATCTAATGTCCCACGACAAGGGGCGCACCTTCGACGTCATCAAGCGTTCGCTGGATGACTTGGGGTATGACATCCATACGCGAGTTGTAGACGGCGCTCACTTTGTGCCCCAGCACCGGGAGCGAATCCTGATCGTTGGTTTCCGGAAGGAAGACAGCGTCGGTTTTGATTGGGATGCTCTGCCGTTGCCGAAAAAGGGCGTGCGCAAGTTAAGCGATGTCCTGCACAAGCTGGATGGCAGCGAGCCTGTGCTAGCTTGGGATGGCAGTCGCTACTTTGACCATGTCAAACAGAAGGTGGATGCGCGTTATACGCTGACCGACAAGCTGTGGGCGTACTTGCAGGGTTATGCCGAAAAGCACCGGGCGAAGGGAAATGGCTTCGGATTTGGTTTGGTCACGCCGGACAGCGTTGCAAGAACCCTGTCCGCGCGCTATTACAAGGACGGCTCGGAGATCTTGGTTTCACAAGGCGAAAATATGAATCCTCGGCGTCTGACGCCGCGCGAGTGTGCCCGCCTGATGGGTTTTCCTGATTCCTTCCGGATTCCAGTCTCAGATACCCGAGCGTACAAGCAGTTTGGAAACTCAGTCGTTGTCGATGTCGTGTCGCATGTCGCCGCCCTTATGGAGCCCTTCCTGAAAGCAGATCGCTTGGAGCCGGAGCTCCCCCTGCGATACGCAGTCGCTTAGCCAGCTTTCGTCAGGATTCTGGATAGAGCGATCGGGGCAATGGACATCGTCGATCAATCAACCCGCAGTCGCATGATGTCTGGAATTCGGGCTCGGGATACTGAGCCCGAACTGTTTTTACGCCGGTTGCTCCACGGGATGGGATTCAGGTTTCGACTGCATGTTTCGACTTTGCCTGGAAAGCCAGACATTGTTTTGCCCCGTTACAGGGTAGTAATTCTGGTTCATGGATGTTTTTGGCATGGTCACGATTGCCCGGCATTCAAATGGCCGAAAAGCAACACGGATTTCTGGAGAAGGAAGATCGAAGGAAATCGCGCCCGCGACCTTGTGGTTCAGGCAATGTTGGCCAAGCTGGGATGGCGTGTGATCGTCATATGGGAATGTGAAATCCGGTCAGCTATCCGTTCGAAAGAGCCAGACTTGATTTCGTCACGGATTGCTGCCTTGATCACAGGCGAACAGGAGTGAAGGATTCGTAAAGCAGGGGCAAGTCGGATTCGGTGATCCGGAACTGGCTTCTTGCTTTAACCCTTGGCCTTGATGTGCTCACGTTGTCAATCTTTGAGCCTGGGTCAAATACGACCCTACTCTTGGATATTGCGGCAAGGCACTTCGCAAAATCCGTGCGTTCGCCCAGCAATACCGGGGAAAGGTAACGATATTTCGGCGGTGAGGCCCTCGAGTTCTCATAAGGTACGTAAACCGCCGACGCGTGTTTCCTGTTCCAGTGCTCGAGCAAATGGGCAAAACCCCACGCAGATGCGACTTCGCCTTCCCGAGTCACCAGTTCGATGGCACCGGAAACATCAGAGATTGTGCCCTTTCTGGTGTCATATCCGTTAAGTGTGAGTGTCAGGCCAGTGGAAGGGTGTAGTTGCTGAAATCTGTGTACCCCGGTGAAATAGAGCTGGTCTCGACCTTCGACCGAGCGACCGAACCGCCTCACAAACGCAGCAACACCCTCTCGGCCGTAGTAACCCCCATTAGGTTCAGGGGTCATGAGGGTAATCCGGTTCCCGCTGTAGGCCTTGACTTCCCATCCCATGAAATCCGGTGCGGCTTGGCCATTCGGAATGATTCCGAGCATCGCCTCCAAGGTATAACCGCCACCATTGCGCGCAGCATACGGAACTACGTTGCCTGTCCGGTCAAGGCGAATTGAGTCGACAAAACCTTTTTGATGGATTTCTCGCAGCCGCAGGAGCAACACGTCCTTATTTGATAGGGGTCCGGAAATCGGCAGCTCAATGAACAATTTCTCATCCGTGCCGGGTTTACGCAGTGAAAATGCGTGATTGGCAAGGTCTGAACCGGCTGCCGCAAGATGCACCAGCGTTTTCCCGTCAGCGGTCGTTCCGAAAAACAGTACGCGGCCGTCAGTACCTCGTCGCTTGTCCTTTGGTATCGGGCGAAGGTATTCGTTAGGAGCGCTCCGGCAGCCTCGTAAAAAGCCAGAAAGCCGGACTTCTGGATACTCTGGATAGAGAATCAGTTGCGAGTGCGGCGCTCTTTCAAAGTAGTCTGGGCCGACCCAGAACAGATCGATACTGGCCTTAAAGTTTGGATTTTTGACATTGGGGTGGGCGACTACGTCTTTGTAGGGAAATAGGGTGAGTACCTCGAAGCTGCTTCCGAGGTAAATCTGTTGTTTCGAGTTATCGTTCTCGCTTAGACACTTGAAGAAAATCCGCGTCGAGCCTAAGGCAACGAATCTAGTGACCAGATCATTGAGTAGCATTGATATTCGTTCCCGTTTCATGCGGTGGTTGCGATTTGACGCACTTCGAGAACTCTACTTCATAGTTAGTTGCGACCGCAAAAATTTGCCACTATTTCGCCGTCGACCGAAGCAGCGGACTTCAGCGGCGGCTATGCATAGTGCTGTTTCCCCAGGTTCTTTACCTCCCGATGCGAGGGGTATAAATTGAAACCGTCAGGAATCCTTTCCAATCAACTGCGAGACATCCATGAAATCACTCAGATTGACAGCAGTTGCCGGCTTGTCGTTGTTTGCCATGAATTGGCGTGAATTCCGGTCGGATTTAACGGTTGACCGCGACAGTGTCTTGCGCGGATGCGGCGAGGATGGGTCTTGATCCTTTGGGGAGAAAAAATGCGTTTCCGTTTGATCATGTGTTTTGCCGCGGCTTTTGCTGCGGGGCCGCAGGCGGTAATGGCCGCCGATCCGTTGCCGCCCGAGTTGCGCGGCGCGGCGGACATGCGCGGCCAGGTCGAGGCTGTGGTGGAGTCCGCGACTTCCGGGCGCGGCTTGGGTGTCGGCATGGCGCCAGCGGCGACGCCCGAGGAGGAGATGGCGCGGCGCCGGAAGCTGATCAATGGCGCGCATCGTGATTTTGTGGGGGCAGTCGCCGCACAGCGCGCGCCCGTGGGGATAGAGGGGGTGCGTGCCAGTCAGGGTTCGGAAAGGGGGGTGGCGGGAGCGCTCGACGATCCCCGTTCCCCGGATGGGGAAGCTTCAGCACGTGATTCCGGAACGGGGTTCGACGGGGAGATTTCCAGTTCGACTCGCGAGACGCTCGGTCCGCCGCGCGCGATCGCCATCGAGGGGCGGGTTACCGTCCAAGGGGGCGAGGGGCGGGCCAGCGCGCAGACCAGGGGCAGCAAGGAAATCTTCTACAGCGTCGAGGAACGTTTTGTCGGCAATCTCCTGGTCGCCGAGCCGATGGAATTGCTGGTGACGAATCCGTCGGTTCTGGTCGATGAGCGCGGCAGCGCTACTGCGCGCGGTGGTCAGGTCGAGCGGGCGTCCGGCGGCGTGCGCTCGGGCATGGGGCCGCTTTCCGACCCGGGTACGCCGGTCGGGGGGCGCAAGCCCGGCCGCTTGTCACCGGGCGATGCGATCGGCGATGCCAGCGCAACCGGGCCGGCGGAGGCGCAGCCGATCAGGCGCGAATACGAACTCGATACGGTTTCGACGGTGATCCAGGTGAAGTCTGTCCAGGGTGGCGTTTGCGTCGAGACGACTTCCGGGGGTGGCGCTTGTGTGCGGCGCGACCCATTCTCGAGTTTCGAGGTCGACAGCGCCAATCGCTACGGGCAGTTCCGGGACGGCGTGGTCTCGGTGGCGGTGGAGGACGGCAAGGTAAAGATCGAGGTAGAGGCGCCCGATGTGGCATTCGCCACTGCCAGCGGCAAGGGCAAAGCCGCGCTCGAATGTTCCCGCGCGGACTTTGAGCTGTCGGAAAACGAATTTCGCCGCCTGCTCGACCGGGGCGAGCTGACCCTGACCAGGCAGGTCGGCGATTCCGGCAGGCACGCCAAGTGCGCGGAGGGTTCGTCGATCACGGTGGACCTGAGGCTCAAGCGCGACTGACGCCCGCCTGCTTGCGGGGTTTCAGCGTTTCTTCAGTTCGACCAGCGGAATCACGTCTGGCGCCACTTGATGGCTGAGGAGAGTGTCTCTAGCGGATGGTCAGCAGGGTATCGCTTCTCGGGCCGACCGTGCCGATCTCGGTCGCGCTGGCAAAGCCGTGCTTCCGGAAGATGTCCAGAACGGCGCCAACGCTGTCCGCGCTGCAGGAAACCAGGAGGCCGCCGCTGGTCTGCGGGTCGGTGAGGAGCGCCTTGGCTTCGGGCGCGAAGTCCGCCGGCAGGGCGATGTCGTTACCGTAGGCTGCGAAATTACGGCCCGAAGCGCCGGTGACGATGCCGTCCGCCGCGAGTTTCAGCACCCCGTCGATCAGCGGCACGCGCGACCATTCGATGTCCAGGCTGCACTGCGCGCCGCGCGCCAGTTCGAGGGTGTGGCCGGCGAGCCCGAAGCCG
>Ga0209310_1000710_pt1 | contig 32596 bp, 32 predicted proteins | sample AD_UKC030_MetaG_FD_184415 | JGI IMG/M metagenome (GOLD analysis project Ga0209310, IMG submission 184415) | Active sludge microbial communities of municipal wastewater-treating anaerobic digesters from USA - AD_UKC030_MetaG (SPAdes) (version 2) | ecosystem: Engineered > Bioreactor > Anaerobic >...
ACACCGCGTTTCTCTATAGCGGATTTGGCTATTTCGACAACATGAACTATTTTTTCGGCAACAACGGTTATAAAGTCATCGACCGCAACGCAGTAAGTCGGAATGATGTAACCTTTGCAAACGTATGGGGCGCTTGCGACGAAGATTTGTATCGCTGGACGACGCGCGAAGCCGATGCCGTCTATGCGAAGGGGAAACCCTTCTACTTTTTTGTCATGACGACATCCAATCACCGGCCTTTCACTTTTCCGGAAGGACGCATTAACTTGCCGTCCAAAACATCAGAACGTCGCGGCGGCATAAAATATTCAGACTACGCCATCGGCAAATTCATCAGAGACGCAAGCTCAAAACCATGGTTTAACCATACGGTCTTTGTTATTGTTGCCGACCATTGCGCTGGAAGCGCGGGAAAGACAGCGTTGCCTGTTGAAAACTACCACATACCGTTCATCATCTATGCGCCTGGCGGTCAACTTCCGACCGGCCATATAAAGACCATTTCAAGTCAGCTTGATTACGCGCCCACCCTGCTCGGACTTCTGAACCGGAGCTATCCAAGTCGCTTTTTCGGTCATGACATACTTTCCACTCCTCCCGAGGAGGGAGATGCCATTATCGGCAATTACCAGACATTGGGACACATTGAAGACAGCAACTTCGTTGTCTTAAAAACGGTGCGCAAGAACGTTGCCTACCGCTATGACTTCGCGAGTCGTTCAATGATCAAGATACCCCTTGGTGCGGAAGCAATTACGGAAACCATAAGTTATTACCAAGTAGCCAGCTATCTTTATAAACATGGACTATACAATGCCTTGACGGTTGATGAGTTTTCCGATTATATAAAGCAGGGTCGTGCGATAACAGCCAGAGCCCCGTCTACCAAATAAAATGATAAAGCCTTCGTCATTAGAATGATGTGAAGTCGATGATATAAATATCCCCAAACTCAGAAGGAAATTTTTATAATGGCCAGATTCCGAATCGAAATCAGCCGAATATTTGTCGTTGCGCTGGCTCTTGTGATAGCTTTTTCCGGAAGCGCATGGGAAGAACAGGAACAATGTATTACTTCAATCCTATTTATGATAGGTTGTGTTCTGGTGGGTATCGCTACCCTCGAACGGTTATGGTGTTCTCTTTATATCGCCGGTTATAAAAAGATGTTCTGGTGACAGCAGGACCATATTCCATGTGTCGAAACCCTCTTTACTTTTTTAGTCTTCTCGGAACTGTCGGAGTCGGCTTTGCTTCGGGAACGCTTACGCTCCCTGCCGTTCTCTTTCTTATATTTACGATCTATTACCCGTTTGTTATAAAGAGCGAGGAAGCGGAGCTGCTGAAACGACACAGCGATAGATACAAGACCTATTTTGAAACTGTGCCACGATTTATCCCGAAACTGTCAAAGCTTCAAGAACCTGAGGAATGCGTTGTAAAACCGGTTATTTACAGAAAGCACATGTTTGACGCTCTTTGGTTTGTCTGGCTTCTCGGGATAATGGAAATCATAGAGTCACTTCATGAGCTAAACATTATGCCGATTGTTTTTAATTTTTATTAGGCTCTAATTTGCCGGTGATGCAAAGTCAAATCTGGGATAGGAGGTACAATAACGATGGAAGGTTGGACGGAAGAGGAAATAAAAGACAAGAACTTAATGGCACCATGCGGCCTGTATTGCGGCGCTTGCGGTGTTTACATTGCAATAAGGGATAAAAACGAAAAATTCAAGGAGGTCATGGGCAACCTCTATCAGACAAAAACGGAAGATACGGAATGTTACGGCTGCATGCAAAGCGAACCGCCGAAAAAGCTCTACGGCTATTGCGCCATGTGCGCGATCAGAAATTGTGTTCGGGAGAAAGGTTATTACTCCTGCCATCAATGCAGCCAGTGGCCATGCAGCATGATAGAAAATTTCGGTCTGGCCACAGGTCTTCGGGTAATGAAAAGGGCTATCCCGTTATGGCGTTCCAAGATCGCCGAACTGGGCAATGAGAAAGGCAGCGTGGAATGGGCACGGAAGGAGTTGGAGCGGTATCACTGTCCTGCCTGCGGAAAGCCGCTTTTTAGAGGAGCAAAGCGCTGCAGGGCCTGTAAGGCGGTGGTCGCCGAGGCGCTGGATGGAACGTTGTAAATTCGCGCAAGGATAATCTGATCGAAATTTTGTTTGAGAATCAAAAGAAGCGTTTATACGTCTGGCTGATTCAAAGAGATAATTTATTCACTATAATCATCACCTTAGTTTTTTGCCTTTCACGTCAAACCAATGGTAATTTTCATGGGCCAAGGAGTGCCCTCTTTTTTAAAATTCGGGTTTCCATCCTCCTGTAAACAATATTGACAATCCCGAAACACGCTGGTAAACAACATACAAATTCGGGGTGGCAGAGTCAAGAGACCTGTCTGAGATGATACCCGTTGAACCTGATCCGGATAATGCCGGCGAAGGGAGAATAGAAATGACTTGTTCGAACCCTTTCTCTCCTGCGGCGAAAGGGTTTTTTAGTAAATACGAAACAGGAGATTCATCATGAAAATTAATGCAGCGCAGATTTATCAATCCTTGGAAGAGATTAGAGCAAAAACCCCCTTGATTCACAATATCACGAATTACGTGGTGATGAACAATACCGCCAACGCCCTTCTGGCGATTGGCGCTTCGCCGGTGATGATCCATGCCGAGGAAGAAGTGGAAGACATGGCGGCGATGGCCTCCGCGCTGGTGATCAACATCGGGACGTTGAGCCCCTCCTGGGTACGGGGGATGTTCAAGGCATTGGCCAAGGCAGTGTCCAAAAGTATTCCTGTGATCGTTGATCCGGTCGGCGCGGGGGCAACCCCTTATCGCACGCGAACGATTCGCGAACTGATCAGCGCCGGCCAGCCGACGATTATTCGGGGTAATGCCTCCGAGATTATGGCGCTGACCGGCGATCGGCTGAACACCAAAGGCGTGGACAGTACTGCAGCTTCCAACGAGGCATTTCAGGCCGCGCAAAACATCAGCGAAAAACATCACTGTGCCGTGTGTATCAGCGGAGCCATCGATTATATCGTGGAGAGCAAGCGGATGATGAAAGTGGCCAACGGCCATCCCATGATGACTAAGGTGACGGGCCTGGGCTGCACGGCCAGCGCTCTTTGCGGCGCTTTTGCTGTTGTTGATAACAATCCATTGGAGGCTGCCGCTAAAGCGATGGTGGTCATGGGCATTGCCGGAGAAATGGCTGTTGAAAAATCGGCGGGTCCCGGATCGCTGCAGATGAATTTTCTGGATATTCTTTATAACTTGTCGGCTAATGACATTAGCCAACATTTAAAAATGGAGGAATAGCCGTGCGAGGCGTTTACCTGGTGACAGATCGCGACCTGTGCTGCAACCGATCCCTGCTGGATGTTGTGTTGCAGGCCGTGCAGAGCGGCACAGCTTATGTCCAGTTACGTGAAAAAGATTTATCCACGCACGACTTTGTCGAAGAAGCAATCGCCGTAAAGAAACTACTTCTTCCTTTTCATGTGCCGTTGATCATCAACGACCGGATTGATGTGGCGCTCGCCTGTGGTGCGGACGGTGTCCATATCGGCCAGAACGATATGCCGTATGAAACGGCCCGCAGGTTAATGGGGGATAGAGCCATGATCGGGTTGTCCGTGGAAACCTGGGCGGATGTTGAAGCCAGTCAGAATCTTGATGTGGATTACATCGGAGTCAGTCCGGTCTTTCCTACACCGACCAAAGCAGACACCAAAGAGGCGTGGGGATTGGAAGGGCTTCAGAAAATCAAATCCTTCAGCCGCCATCCGCTGGTCGCCATCGGCGGGATCAATGCATTTAACGCCCGGACGGTGGTCCAAGCGGGCGCCGATTGTCTGGCGGTTGTTTCAGCGGTTTGTTCGGCTGATGATCCGGCGGCGGCTGTCATAAATCTCAATGATATTATTAATTCAGCGTTAAGAGAGAAATAGCAAAATTTGGTAGTGTTGATTAAAGTGGGGGAACAGTCATGCCACCCGTATACCCTGAAGGTCATGCGTGGGTGGTCGCGACCGTCCCCCATAGATGATGTTATTTCCCCGTCTTTATGAAACGTTGGGCGAAAAACCGCCTTGACAAACTCGGCAATATGCAAAATACTTAATAATATTAAATTATTGGGATAGGCCGAACGATCTGAATTACCCCCGCTGGAACCCTGGAAAATCAAATGAATAGGCCTTGACAACATCTTTCCGGATAATTACTACTATTAAAATAGTGTTTGAAAGTATGTATAAAAAGTTTTCTTTAATTACACCATGGTAGTGATTGGTTGCAATTAGATATTTTTTAAATCTGATGTAGTAATTGAGCACACAACAAAAAACAGGAGGAAATATTAAGAATGAAACGAGTAACTTTGATATTTACGATGATAGCGTTATTGGTTCTTTGTGGTGCAGTGTATGCGAAAGACTATGAAATCTCGAAGAAAGCGGGAGATCTTAGCGTTCAGGTGAACATTGACAAGAATCCGCCCGTGACCGGTATCAATAAAATGACTGTGGCCATCAAGGATGCCACCGGAAAAACAATAACAGATGTCGCAGTGGCCATCGATTATGGCATGCCGGCGATGCCCGGAATGGGCGCCATGAATTACAAGACGCAAGCCACATTAAAAGGTGATAAATATCTGGCAACAATTAATTTCTCGATGGCCGGTCCTTGGTCGATAAATATTAAAATTAACCGCGGTGATAAAACACAGACGGTAAAATTAAATGTTGACATCAAGTAGGTTCTTTAAACTATGTCTTTTGTTGTCAGGTATTCTTCTTCTTGCCGCTAATCCGGCCCATAGTGATCCGGTGCTGGACGGCTTGATTGACGAAGCACTGAAGAATAATCCTGAAATTCAGGCATCACAGGCCCGGCTTGAAGCGGCCCGGCTGCGGATTCCTCAATCCGGCAGCCTGCCCGATCCGATGTTTATGTTCGGCTATCAAAATGAGACTTTCGACCGCTATACTTACGGCGAGATGCAGGGCTCCCAGTGGATGTTTTCAGCGACGCAGCAATTTCTTTTTCCGGGCAAGCGCAGGCTCAAAGAAGAAATGACGACACAGGATGCAGAGAGCCTGGAAGCCATGCACGAACTTTTAAAGCTTAAAACAATGTCGCGAGTCAAAGAGCTCTACCTTGACCTTTTTCTTGCTTATAAGAACATTGATCTGCTGAAGGATAAGCGGGAGTTAATCAACCGCATTGAAAGCCTGACCCTGTCGCGCTATGCCGCCGGAAAAGCCATGCAGTTAGATGTCATTATGACGCAGACCGAAAAATACATGCTGATGGAAAAAGAAGAAATGACTCAGCAAAAAATCCAGTCTCTGAAAGCAATGCTCTCATCGACCATTGGCCGGTATAAAGGACCTGCGCTCCCCAGACCTTCCGAACCCCTTTATCAGCCTTTTCCCCTGGAATTCAATGCCGCTCTCGATATGGCGATGCAACAATCGCCGGAGTTAAAATCGCGCAACAAAATGATCGAGGCTGCCAATACCAGACTGGCAATGGCACAGAAAGAATTCTACCCCGATTTTGCCTTGAGCGGCGGCTACTTCAACCGGACGGGTGAGTTTCCTGACATGTGGAGTGCCACGGCAACGATCAACATCCCGTTATATTTTCAATCAAAACAAAGACCGGCCGTCATGGAAGCAAAGGTTAATATTCATCAGGCCAGCCATGAACTGGAAGCAACGAGATTGATGATTGAAGCAGCGCTGCGGGATAACTATTCCATGCTCCGCTCATCGGAGAGGCTCATCGATTTGTATCAAAAAGGGCTTCTTCCTAAAAGCAGACAGGACATCGAGCAGGCATTGACAGGGTATTCTACGGGAAGGATGGAAGCCGTTAGTATTATGTCCCGTTTAAAAACACTATTGGATTACGAGTCTTTATACTGGGGCCAACGCGTAGAGCGAGAAAAAGCCATTGCCCGTTTACAGGCCATTACTGCTGAGCAAACCTTTGGAGAGGGGAAAAGATGAAAATAAGAATTGGCCGCCTGATAAAATCACTTGGTCCACTGATGGCGGGATTTCTGTTGCTCCTTATTGCGGCGCCGATTGCGGCCCAGGATCATTCACAACATGCTCGACCTACAACCACCACCAATACAGCTAAACCCTCCACTTCTCAACAAAACCAACCAATGTTGGAATCCCTTCAGGATGTCCCGCAAGTAGAAATTTCTCCGGAACAGCAGAAACTCATTGGAGTAAAAACAGTCAAAGCAGCGTTAATGCCGATGAAAAAAAACATTCGGACGATCGGGAGAGTCGAAACCGATGAAAGCCGGCAGGCAACGGTGAATGCTAAAATTGAAGGATGGATCGAAAAACTCTATGTGGACAAGACGGGGAGTTACGTCAAAAAAGGCGCGAAGTTGGCCGAAATTTACAGTCCGGAACTTGTCGCAACCCAGCAGGAACTTCTGACGGCTTTGCAATGGACAAGGGAAACGGCCACCAGCCCTGTAGACGGGAACAAGACGAGTGCATCCGACTTAAATAACATGATGGTCAGGGATGCAGCGGCCACTCTGGAAGCGGCACGCCAACGCCTGATTTTATGGGATATTTCCGCTGCCCAAATTAAGCGAATTGAAGCGATGGGAAAGCCGGTTCGGACGTTGACACTATATGCGCCCGTTACGGGCTATGTCACGCAAAAAATGGTTGTTGCCGGAATGAGGGTTATGCCGGGCGAAAAGATGTTTGATATAGCGGATCTTTCCAGTCTTTGGGTGATCGCCGATATTTACGAATATGAGTTGCCATTTATCAAGGTCGGAAACCAGGCGACCATTACACTGGCCTATCTTCCCGGCGTGGAAATGATGTCACGAATCGATTACATTTATTCCAGCCTGTCGGCGGAAACACGGACCATAAAAGTGCGCCTGAAGATCGCCAATCGCAATAATCAGCTCAAACCGCAAATGTTCGGCAATGTAGAAATTCGAGTCAATCTGGGTCATAAATTAGTGATCCCGGAATCTGCCGTAATGGATACGGGACGATCTATGGTAGTCTATGTGGATCTGGGTAACGGTGCGTTTGGGCCGAGGGAAATTAGAACAGGGATCAGAACGGATGGAAATGTTGAAGTATTGCGCGGTTTGAAAAACGGTGAAAAAGTCGTGGCGGCAGCTAATTTCCTGGTTGATTCGGAGGCACAGTTGAAGGGCGTAAAGCCACTGCCTTCCAGATAAAGGAAGATACATGATTGGGAAAATCATTGAATACAGCGCCCGCAACAAATTTATCGTTTTCCTTGTTGTATTTTTTGCCGTGGTTTGGGGACTGTGGACAATCAAGAATACACCGTTGGATGCCCTTCCCGATTTAAGCGATACACAGGTTATCATCTATACGGAATGGCCGGGACGAAGCCCGGACCTGGTGGAAGACCAGATTACCTATCCCATTACTTCCACTCTGCTTGCTGCGCCGAAAGTCCAGGCCGTCCGGGGATTCTCATTTTTAGGCAGCTCCTTCATCTATGTCATTTTTGAAGAAGGGACGAATATCTATTGGGCCAGAAGCCGTGTTCTGGAATACCTACAGGCAGTAAAGAACAAAATTCCCACCGATGTAAATCCAGTTTTAGGCCCTGATGCCACCAGCCTTGGCTGGGGATTTTCTTATGCCGTTGTGGATGAATCAGGCGAACTCGATCTGGCACAGCTTCGATCACTGCAAGACTATAGTATCAAACTCGCGCTAGAAAGCGTTGCCGGTGTATCCCAGGTGGCCAGCATCGGCGGCTTTGTCAATCAGTACCAGATCACTGTCGATCCCAATCGTCTATCGGCTTATAATCTGTCCCTTCCCAAAGTCATGGAAGCCGTGCGCAAGAGCAACCGCGACGTTGAGGGCCGGGTGCTGGAATTTTCCGGCGCGGAATACATGGTGCGAGGTCGTGGCTACCTCAAGGATGTAAGGGATCTGGAAGATATTGCCGTGGGGGCCAGTGTGGCGGGCACGCCCATCTACTTGAAAGATGTCGCCCGTGTTCAGCTTGGACCGGAAATTCGCAGGGGACTTGCGGAACTGGACGGCAAGGGAGAAGTCACTGGAGGGATTGTCGTTGTTCGTTTCGGCGAAAATGTTCTCAATGTCATTGAGCGTGTCAAAGACAAAATCAAAAATGACATTGCGCCGAGCCTGCCCAAGGGTGTGAAAATTGTTACGACATATGACCGCTCCGACCTGATCCATCGATCTATTGCTACACTAAAAGATGAAATTATCAAACTGGCTATTGCCGTGAGCGTTGTCTGCCTGATCTTTTTATTTCATCTGCCATCCGCATTGGTGGTGATTGTAACACTGCCCATTGCCATCATCATATCTTTTATCTGTATGTTCTATCTGGGTGTGACGTCCAATATCATGAGTCTCAGCGGCATTGCCATTGCCATTGGAGCCATGGTCGACGCTTCCATCATTATGGTGGAAAACGCCCACAAAAAGCTTGAAGAATGGGAACAACAAGGGAGCCCGGGTAGCAGAACGGATGTCATCATTACAGCCGCCCGGGAAGTAGGGCCTTCGCTTTTCTTTGCCCTTCTAGTGATCACCGTAGGTTTTCTGCCCGTTTTTACACTGGAGGCGCAGTCAGGACGTCTTTTCAAACCTCTTGCTTACACAAAAACGTTTGCCATGCTTTTTTCATCTTTTCTGGCCGTCACGCTGACACCAGTGCTGATGACGTTGTTTATCCGAGGGAAAATCCGGTCGGAAGAAAAAAATCCTGTGAGCCGTTTCCTACACAAAATTTATGAACCAGTTGCCCATCTGGCCATCCGTTTCCGCAAAACGGTTATTGTTATTGCCATCATCATTATGGCTCTAACCGCTTATCCCTTTATGAAACTGGGGTCGGAATTTATGCCGCCTCTTTACGAAGGATCGCTATTCTATATGCCAGTGACTATGCCGGGAGCTTCTGCTTCAGAAGCGGCGCGTTTATTAAAAATGCAGGATGAAATCTTGATGAAGATTCCGGAAGTTTCTCAAGTCTTCGGCAAGGCCGGTCGCGCCGAAACGGCAACGGATCCCGCTCCGCTGGAAATGTTTGAAACGGTCATTAATCTGAAGCCGGAGGATCAGTGGCGCAAAGGCATGACGAGCGAAAAGATCAAAGACGAAATGAATGACGCCCTCAACATTCCGGGTGTGGCCAATTCCTTTACCATGCCGATTAAGGCACGCATTGATATGCTGGCAACGGGTATCCGCACGCCGGTTGGGATTAAAATCCTCGGATCGAATCTGGAAGAAATTGAAAAGATCGGCATGGCTCTAGAGCACCATTTACGGGATGTTCCGGGAACGCGTAGCGTTTACGCGGAACGCGTAGCAACCGGCTATTTCCTGGATATAGTCGTTAATCGGGAAGGCATTGCTCGATATGGTCTGGCCGTGGATGATGTTAATGAAATCATTCAAACCGCTATCGGCGGTATGAATCTGACCACGACGGTAGAAGGTCGGGCGCGCTATCCCGTGAATATCCGCTACCCAAGGGAATTGCGTAGTGACGTAGATAAGCTCAAACGGATTCTGGTGCCTGTGATGGCAGCGGGCAGCGTGAGTCCCGTTATTTCGTCTCCCATGGCCGTCGCCAGCGGCAACCTGCAAGTGCCACTGGGAGAGCTGGCTGACTTTCGCGTCATCCGGGGAGCGACGTCCATTAAAAGCGAAGAAGGACTGATGGCCTCCTATGTGTATATTGATATCACGGGCCGCGATGTCGGCAGCTATGTGGAAGATGCCCGCAAAAAAGCCGCAACAATCAAACTACCGGAAGGATACCGTTTGGTCTGGAGCGGGGAATACGAATATATTCTCAAGACACACGAGCGTTTAAAGCTGATTATTCCTTTTACGCTGCTGATCATTTTCGTGATTCTTTTTCTCAATACGCGGTCGGTGACCAAGACGGCCATTGTCCTGCTGGCTGTGCCTTTTTCGCTGGTCGGTTCTTTCTGGTTGCTATATCTGCTCACCTACAACATGAGCATTGCAGTATGGGTGGGGATCATCGCTTTGGCCGGTCTGGATGCGGAAACAGGCGTTGTCATGCTTTTATATCTGGATCTGGCTTATGAGAAGTGGAAAAAAGAGGGCTTGTTGAAAACGAAAAGTGATTTGGAAAATGCCATCATGTTCGGCGCTGTCAAGCGCATCCGACCCAAAATGATGACGGTGTGCGTCATTCTGGCCGGTCTAATTCCGATTATGTTCAGCAGTGGCGCTGGCTCCGATATTATGAAGCGTATCGCTGCGCCCATGATTGGCGGTGTTATTACATCTACAATTTTAGAACTAATTATTTACCCGGCGATTTATATGATCTGGCGAAGCCGCAGTTTGAAAAAGGCTTAAGCAAATAACAACGGAAATAATTTTCTTGACAAGCAGGAATCTCTCATTTATATAGCACCACAACTAAAAGGACAGGTTTTTCCAATGAACAGACATATCAACGCAAATAACAATATTTTTGGCTTCTGGTTTTATTACTATTATGCGTCGGTCTGCCTGTCGCTGAGGAGGACTTGGTAAAGTAACAAAAACCAAAACAGCCATGGGTGGATCGAAAGTCAGCTGCCCATGGCTTTTCTGTTTTAAAAGGCCGTGGCGGCAAAAGCCATGGCCTTTTTTCATTGAAGGGGGTATTTATGATTATTGTCATGAAAAGTCAGGCAACAGAAAAACAGATTGAGGATGTGATTTCATGGATCGAATCGGTCGGATATAAGGCGCATCCTTCCAGCGGTGTTGCGCGCACCATTATCGGAGCGGTCGGTGATAATCGCGATAAAGCCGTGCTGAAATACGCGGAGTCCCTTCCGGGTGTGGAAAAGACCATGCCGATTCTGAAACCCTACAAACTGGCCAGCCGCGAATCACACGAGGGCGATACGGTGATTAATGTCGGAACGATTGCCATCGGCGGTCCTGAGTTTGTCGTGATGGCCGGGCCCTGTGCCATTGAAAGCGAAGAGCAGTTGCTGGAGAGCGCCTATATTGTAAAAAAAGGCGGCGGACAGATTTTAAGGGGCGGGGCATTCAAACCGCGCACCTCGCCTTACAGCTTCCAGGGGATGGAGGAAGAAGGCCTGAAAGTGCTGGATTCTGTCAGCAAAAAGACAGGTTTGCCGACGGTGACCGAAGTGGTCAATCCCGCGGACGTTGATCTGGTGGAATCGTATGCCGACATGCTGCAAATCGGCGCGCGCAATGTTCAGAACTTCGCCCTGCTCAAGAAAGTCGGCCATGCCCGTAAACCGGTGCTGCTCAAGCGAGGGATGATGACAACGATCGAAGAGCTGCTCATGTCGGCGGAGTATATTCTGTCGTCTGGTAATCCCCTCGTTATTTTGTGTGAACGGGGTATCCGCACCTTTGAAACGGCCACCCGCAACACGTTGGACATCAGCGCCGTGCCGGTGCTCAAGAGCTTGACCCATTTGCCGGTCGTGATCGATCCCAGCCATGCCGCCGGTAACTGGAAGTATGTTATTCCGCTGGCGCGCGCAGCGGTAGCCGTCGGCGCGGACGGCATCATTGTGGAGGTGCATCCCGAACCGGAGAAAGCGGTTTCCGACGGCGCGCAGTCTCTGAAACCTGAAAAATTCTATCAGCTGATGGATGATATGCGGTCGCTCGCCAAAGTGATGCGCAAGTAAAGCCATGGAGCAAATATGAGAACATTGAAAGTCAATCTTGACAAAAAAATATTGTCGTCTCATGAAATCCGCATCGGTCATAACATTATGGACCGAATGGTTCTGCTCATTGCCAAGAACTACAAGGCCTCGCGCTATGTGATCGTGACCGACAGCAATGTGAACAGGCTTTATGGGCAGACCCTCCTTGTCGCCATGACTCAAGCGGGTTTTAAGGCGTCGGTGATGGAAATTCCTGCAGGCGAGTCCTCCAAAAATATGTCAACAGTCATGGATATAACCGGAAGGCTTTTGGCCGACGGCGCCGATCGAGGAACGCTTCTGGTTGCATTGGGCGGCGGCGTCGTAGGTGACCTGACGGGATTTGTCGCATCGATTTATATGCGCTCGGTTCCTTATATTCAGATCCCGACCACCCTTGTCGGTCAGGTGGACAGCGCGATTGGCGGAAAAACGGCCGTGGATCTGCCTCAGGGAAAGAACCTGCTGGGGACATTTTACCAACCTCGTGCGGTGTTTGTGGATTTGAATTTTCTCGATACGTTGCCGGACAGAGAGTTTAATAACGGTCTGGCCGAAATGATTAAATACGGCATCATTGGAGATGAAAAATTATTTCAACTGCTGGAAGAGGATATACATGCGGTCAAAAGCCGGGATTCCGTTCATTGGGTGAAAATGATTGAAACCTGCTGCCGGATCAAAAAATCCATTGTGGAAATCGATGAACGGGAACAGGGGCTTCGCAGGATTCTGAATTTTGGCCATACCCTGGGACACGCACTCGAAACCGTATCGGATTATGCGCTGTCGCATGGCGAAGGCGTGGCGCTGGGCATGGTTGCCGCCGCCAAACTGTCGGTGAAAATGCAATACTTGTCGGAAGATGAATTGATTCGGGTAGAACACGTCATTGCTCATGCGGGACTTCCGACCAGGATTTTGGCCTCCTTTGATCCGAAAGCCGTCATCGACTGCCTCAAAATGGATAAGAAGAAAAAGGATGATGTGATCCATTTCGTCCTGATTAAAAAAATAGGCATGCCCTTTGTCAACGGCAGCATCAATGAACAACTGATTGGCGATGTCCTGGAGGAGATGAAAGCATGAAGCTATCGCTGGATGAACTAAGAGAAGATATGAGAAAAAAGGACCGGGAAATTATCCGGCTGCTCAACGAACGTTCGCAAATATCCGTCCGGATCGGCCAGGTCAAAGGCCAGGCCGGCCTTGAGGTTTACAATCCGGCTCAGGAAGCCAGAGTGCTTCGCTATTTACAAGAACTCAATGACGGGCCTCTGTCGGACCGTCAGGTGACGTCGATTTTCCGGGAGATTCTTTCGGCATCACGCGATCTGCAAAAGCCCATGAACATTGCTTACCTGGGGCCGGAAGCCTCCTTTTCCCATCAGGCGGCGCGACTGCATTTCGGCACGTCCAGCCGTTTCCTGCCACAGCAGGGCATTGCGCGTGTCTTCGATGAAGTGGAAAAAGGCGCGGTGGAATGGGGCGTTGTGCCCGTGGAAAATTCACTGGAAGGGTCGGTGAATGTGACACTGGACCGGCTGGTTTTAACGCCCTTGAAAATTCAGGCGGAAATGTATCTGCGCATCAGTCAGTGCCTGATATCATCTGCCAAAAGCATGAAAGGCATCAAAAATGTTTATTCACATCCGCAAGGTCTGGCGCAGTGCCAGGCCTGGCTTCGCGCCCATCTGCCTAATGCCGTGTTGGGAGAAATGGAAAGCACGGCAGCGGCCGTCCAGATGGTATGTGGAAAAAAATCGGCCGCGGCCATCGGCAGCGCTTTGGCCGCATCTACTTATGGTCTGAATAAGCTGGCGGAAGGCATTGAAGACAATTCCTCCAACACCACGCGGTTTCTGGTGATCGGGCGGGGTGACGGGACGCCCACGGAGCATGATAAAACATCCCTAATTTTCGCTACGCCGGATTCTCCAGGAGCGCTGCATCGCGCACTGGCTTCTTTTGCGAAACGAAAGATCAATCTGGCGAAGATTGAATCGCACCCGGTGAAAGAAAGAATGTGGGAGTATCTTTTCTTTGTGGACATGATTGGTCACATGCGTGACAAGGCTGTTAAAAGCTGTCTGAATGAATTAAAAGATAAAACGATTCATTTGAAAATATTGGGATCGTATCCCCGGGCTAAGGACGGACTATGATTTGTGTATCCATTACAGAAGCGACCCATCAGGAGGCGCTCCAGGCGATAGAAAGATGCGCTCCGGCGGCTGATGCAATCGAATTGCGCATGGATTTGATTGCCGGTGGCGATTTGCCTCAATTGGTGGCCGCTGCCCGTTGTGCATCCAATCGTATTAAAGTAATTGTCACCTGCCGCAGGAAGGAGGAATCGCTTATTCCGGGGGCCGGTGTCCCTGTGGCAAAAAAAAATGAAATGACCAAAATAGCCAAGATGAAGCTGCTCAAACAGGCGGTTGCATGGGGAGTTGATTTTATTGATATTGAACTTGCCGCAGGAGAAAAAGCCATTGCGCAACTTCAGTCTTTTTGCCGCAAGCAAAAAAGCCTCACACGGATCATCGTGTCCTGGCATGATACCTCCAAAACGCCTTCGCTTACGAAATTAAAAGAAATATTTTGGTCCTGCGTGAAAACCGGCGCTGATCTTGTGAAGATAGTTCCTTACGCCTGCAGGATGTCCGACAACTTAAAAGTGCTGAGCCTGATCGCTTATGCCAAAGCGCAAAATCGCGACATCATTGCCATGTGTATGGGCGAGGAAGGCAAAATCAGCCGCGTCATGGCGTCGCAGTGGGGAAGTCATCTGGGGTTTGCCGTATTGCCGGGTGTCAAACAATCCGCTCCCGGGCAATTGACGGTGCAGATCATGAAGCAGATTGAACAGCTGATGAAGGGCTCTTTCCATATAGCCCGGCCCGTGCCGGCAATTTCGGATGCGTTGACCTTTGTCCTTTTGGGAAATCCTGTTCGTCACAGCCTGTCGCCTTTGATGCACAATACGGCGCTTGCGGCCATGAAGGTGGAGGGCCATTACAGCGCTTTTTGCGTAAGCGATGCGGGCGCGGCGATGGCTGGTATCCGGGGGATGAATATCCGCGGCGCGTCCGTAACCATCCCGCTTAAAACAGAAGTGATGGAATATCTCGACGAGATCGATGCGGATGCCCTCGCATTAGGCGCGGTCAATACGATTGTCAATGACTCGGGAAAACTCATCGGTTACAACACGGACTGGCTGGGCTTGATGCAGGCTTTGAAAAATAAAATCAGCTTATCGGGAAAAACCTTTGTCATTATCGGTGCGGGTGGTACGGCGCGGGCGGCGGCCTATGGCATCAAAAAAGAAGGCGGTCAACCGATAATTGTTAATCGCAATCAGGAAAAGGGAAAGGCGCTGGCCGCCCAGTTTGATTGTCCGTTTTATCCGCTTGCCGACATCGGCAAAGTTCAAGCTGATGCTCTGATCAATGCCACATCTGTCGGCATGTATCCGCAGATTCATCGTTCACCGGTTGATGCAGTGATACCGGCCAATTATCAGGTTGTGGTGGATGTGATTTATAATCCCTTGAAAACCAAATTGCTTCGGGATGCCGAGGCAAAAGGCTGTAGAATCTTCTCTGGCCTGGAGATGTTTGTACATCAGGGCGCAGAGCAGTTAAAATTATGGACGGGACGGGAAGCGCCGCTGGCCTTAATGAAAAAAACCGTCCGGGAAAGGCTGGAAAAATTTGAATCCTGAAATCAAGATCAAAGAAACCGTGACGACGGTGGATGTGCCTGGTTCGAAAAGTTTAACGCAAAGAGCCTTGATTGCCGCTTCGCTGGCGGATGGAAAATCGCTTATCCGGCATGCACTCGTGGCTGAGGATACTGAATATTTGATAGGAGGGCTCAAAAAGCTGGGTGCAAGCATTGAACCGGTTGCGGAAGGCTTTGTCGTTAAAGGGACAGGCGGCGCGATTGCCCATACAGGTCATGAAATATTTCTGGGAAACAATGGTACGGCTCTGAGGTTTCTAACGGCGCTGGTCTGTCTAGGGCGGGGAAAATACGTTTTAACAGGGGGAAAACGTCTTTGCGAACGACCGGTCGGGCCCTTGGTCGGAGCGCTTCAGGAAATGGGCGTTGATATAGCCTGCCAAAACAATTGCCCGCCGGTGGAAATTCTGGCTAACGGTCTGAAAGGCGGTTCTCTTACCCTTTCGAACGTTGAAAGTTCCCAGTATGTTTCCGCTCTGCTTTTGTGCGGGCCATATACGGCCAAGGGCATTGCATTGACTCTGGAGGGTCATATCGTTTCTTCGCCTTATATTGATTTGACCATTCGTGTCATGAGTGATTTCGGTGCAAATATCATCCGAACCGGCCAACATCAATATGTCGTCGGCACACAACATATGTATGAGGGCTGTGATTATGAGGTGGAGGGAGACGCCTCCAGTGCGTCTTACTTTTTTTTGGCTGCCGCGCTTTTAAAAAAGAAAATTCGCGTAACCGGTGTCTGTCTTCAGAGTGCCCAGGGAGACATTCACCTGTTGGATATTCTGGGAAAACTCGGTTGCCGGGTTGAAGGCGGAAAAAACTGGGTCGAGGTGACCGGATGCGATCTTATTGCGGGGGACTTCACATTTGATCTTGGCGGTATGCCGGACATGGTGCCGACGGTCGGCGTTCTGGCGGCTTTTCGCAAAGGGCGGACGGTCATCACCGATGTAGCGCATTTACGGATCAAGGAGAGCAATCGTCTGGCGGCGATGGTGAATGAGCTTAACCGCATCGGCATCAATGCCTCGGAACTACCGGATGGACTGGTTATCGAAGGCGGAACAGCGCATGCGGCCAAGATTGAAACCTATAACGATCACCGTATCGCCATGAGTTTTGCCGTCGCCTCTCTGGTAACGCCCGGCATTGCCATTGTCGATAAAAAATGCGTGGACAAATCTTTTCCCGGTTTCTGGCAGGAGTTGGCAAAGATATGAACGTAATCCTCATCGGCTACCGCGCATCCGGAAAGTCCACGGTCGGTTTGCTTCTGTCCGAAAGGCTTCAAGTTTCTTTTGTGGATACCGATCAGTTAGTCGAGGAAGCCGCGGGTCAGTCGATTAAAGAACTAGTCGCACTCGAAGGATGGGAGAAATTCCGTGAAAGAGAAACAGCAGCGATTGCGTCGCTTCGCGATGTGAATGCCTGTGTTGTTGCTACCGGTGGCGGGGCCATATTGTCCGGCGCAAACAGGGATCTGCTAAAAAATAGGGGCGCCCTGATCTATTTGAAAACGCCTTGGCCTGATATTATCGAGCGGCTCAGACGAGATACTCGGGAGAGTCAAAGCCGCCCGCAATTGACGTCCGAAAATCTTGTGGCGGAAACGATTGCCGTGTTGAATGAACGGATCCCTTTATACGAATCAGCCGCCGATTTTACGGTGGACACACAGGATAAAAGTGTTGTACGGGTAACCAACGACATCTATCAGTACTTGCTGGAAGCGGGCATTGTATCCAAAATAAACAAATTGAAAAAATGTTGAAAAATAATTCTTAGCGGGAGAACGTATGGCGGGAAATATTTCAGGTTTCGTGTTTCGCGTGACCACATGGGGGGAATCGCATGGCGCGGCGCTGGGCGCGGTGATTGACGGCTGCCCGGCAGGTCTTGATCTGACCGAGGACGATATTCAACAGGCGCTGGATCGTCGAAAGCCATCCCATAGCACGGCCTCAACTTCGCGCGGTGAGAAAGATCAAGTGGAAATCGTGTCCGGTGTCTTTGAAGGCAAAACAACAGGCACGCCGATATCGCTTTTCATCCGCAATGCCGACGTGCAATCGTCGCGCTACAATGACCTGAAAGATGTTTTCCGCCCCGGGCACGGCGATTATGCCTATTTTAAAAAATATGGCATCCGCGATTGGCGCGGCGGCGGACGCGCTTCAGGACGGGAAACGGTTGCCCGTGTCGCCGCAGGAGCGGTCGCCCAAAAGTTGATTGCCGCTGCCGGAATAGATGTGATTGCCTATACGAAAAGCATCGGCGGGATTGAGGGCCACACCTCAGGCTTGCTGCCGGCGCCGGACTTGAAGGCAAAAGTGCGTCAGAATCCTCTGTATTGTCCTGACCATCGGGCGGCTGCTGCAATGGAAGAGAAGATTTCTACCGTCCGCAAGGAAGGCGATACATTGGGTGGTGTGGTGGAAATTCTTGTACGGGGGTGTCCTGCTGGTTTGGGAGAGCCGGTGTTTGACAAGATGGATGCGGATCTGGCTGCCGCTCTGATGAGTATTGGAACGGTGAAAGCGGTGGAAATAGGCGACGGCTGCGCAGTGGCTGCAAAAAAAGGATCACAGGTCAATGACCCGATGGATGGACAAGGTTTTACTAAAAATTCCGCCGGCGGTATTCTGGCCGGCATTACCACCGGACAGGATATTATTGTCCGGGTTTACTGCAAGCCGATTCCCTCGATTGCCCTGCCACAACAGACGATGGGTATGGACGGTCAAAGTCATCCAATTGAAATTCAGGGACGGCATGATATCTGCGTTATCCCAAGAATTGTGCCGGTGTGTGAAGCCATGGTGTGTCTTACGCTGGCCGATCACTGGCTCAGACAAAAGGCGAACGCCAGATGAAAAATATGACCGTGGGCATTATCGGGGGGACAAACGGCATGGGGCGCTGGTTGGCTGATCTGCTGAAAGCGCAAGGCTGCCACGTTCATGTGACGGGCAGGAAGACGAAAATGACGTCCAAGGATGTGGTTAATATTTGTGATGTGATTGTCGTAGCCGTTCCCATTGCGGCGACCGCCGGTGTCATCGGGGAAGTCGGACCGCTGATGAAACAAGGCCAGTTACTGATGGACTTAACCTCGCTGAAAAAAGAGCCGGTGGCGCTAATGCTTAAGCATTCCGAAGCCGATGTGGTTGGTTGCCACCCGCTGTTCGGTCCGTCCATCAAGGAGTCTGCGGGTCATGCTATTGTTTTATGCCGGGGTCGGGGTGATGCCTGGTATGCTTGTATCAAGACCCTCTTTGAAAAAACCGGTTATTCTGTTTTGGAAAAAACGCCCGACGAGCATGATCGGATGATGTCGATTGTGCAGACGCTCAACCATCTCAATACCGTCGCGCTGGGCATGGCGATTGCCGAAACCGGAATCCCGCTTGGGGATGTTAATCAATTTTTCACGCCAATCTTTAAAACCAAAATGGATATTGTTGAAAAAGTATTCACCGAAACGCCCGAACTCTACGCCGATATTATCGCCGGAAATCCCGATATGGAAAACGTGCTTCGGTCCTACGAACGGGTTGTCCGGAATATTCGTGATCTGGTTACGGCGGGTGATGGCGCAAGGTTGAAAAAGGCGATGGAGAACACGGCAAAAAAATTGTTCGGTTGATTGAAGGCCGGCGGGTGCCTGCAACGTTGATATTTCTTTTTGATTTTTGCAGAAGTTCGTGTATTTTAACCATCCTATTAAACGTTCAAGCAAAAGGATCGTTCAATGTCTATGGATGAAAACATCAATCAAGTAGCCGATATGATCGCTAAGGCAAAAAAGGTTGTTGTCTTTACCGGTGCGGGTATCAGCACAGAATCAGGCATTCCCGATTTTCGCGGTCCCGGCGGACTTTGGACAAAGTATGATCCCGACGATTTCACCATTGATAAATTTCTGGGATCCCACGCAACTCGCAAAAAAATGTGGCAGCGATTGCGCGAAGGTGGCCTGATGGAAGACGCAATGCCTAACGCGGCCCATTATGCCATTGTTGATCTGGAGAAGATGGGCAAACTCAGTGCGCTGGTTACACAGAATGTGGACAATCTGCACCAGAAGGCGGGTAGCAACCCCGCGCTCATTCGCGAACTGCACGGCAACATGCAAATGCTGGTGTGCCTGAACTGCCGTGAGCGTTATCCCATTGCTATGATCCAGGAAAAATATGCCGATTCCGACATTATTCCGACTTGCGAATACTGCCGGGGCATTCTCAAGCCCGATGTCATTTTCTTCGGCGAAGCGCTGCCGCAGCAGACGCTGACTCAGGCTCTGCGGGAAGCCGAGGAATGCGACCTGATGATGGTGATCGGTTCTTCACTGGTTGTTTACCCGGCGGCTTATGTTCCTGTTCAGGCCAAGCAGGCGGGCGCGGATCTGGTGATCATTAACAAAGGTCCGACCGAACAGGATCATCAGGCCGATGTGCGTATTGACGCCGCAGCGGGGGAGACGATGACCAAGATATTAAATCGGCTGACCCCCTTGCAGGGGGTTCGGAGCTGATAGGCTGTAGGCTTTTAGGTCTATGCAGGCGAGCGTTTTGCACCCATCATTTAATCCTGACTGTCTAACCGCCCACAGCAGAAAGGACTATTTTATGTGTCTGATTCTTTTTGCGTATCAGATTCATCCTTCCTACCGTCTGATTCTGGCGGCCAACCGTGACGAATTTTATGATCGGCCATCTTCGCCTGCTGATTTCTGGATCAAACATCCCCAGGTTCTGGCGGGACTTGATTTGAAAGCAAAAGGCACATGGCTGGGTGTAACCAAAGAGGGAAAATTCGCGGCCATTACGAATTACCGGGATCCGGCCTCCTGGAAAGCTGAAGCCCCGTCCCGCGGCAAACTAGTCAGCCGGTATCTGACAGGAGCCAGCAATCCGGAAAAATATCTCAAAAGGATATCCCGAAAAGCACACGCTTATAACGGCTTTAACTTTCTGCTGGGTGATTTACAAGATCTGTTCGTTTACTCCAACCGAGGTGAAACCCGAAAACTTTCAGCCGGGATTTACGGTTTGAGCAACTGCCTGCTGGATACACCCTGGCCAAAAGTAAAGCGGGGCAAAAAACTGCTTAAAGAGGCGCTCACTGAAAAAGGAAAAGGACTGGAGGAGGCTTTGTTTGTCCTGCTGGCGGACCGTCACGTTCCACCGGACAGTCAGTTGCCTCAAACCGGCATAAATCTGGAATGGGAGAAAATTCTGTCGCCGATGTTTATCACCAGCCCCGTTTACGGCACGCGCTCATCCACGGTTTTGCTTATGGGAAATAATAAAAGCATAAAATTTATAGAAAAAGTTTATGATGGCGAATCAGAACCGTGGGTGACCAGTCGGTTCTCATTTTTTCAGAGACCGGAAAAATAAAGGAGGATGGCATGAAGGTCGTTTATTCCGAGGAGTATAAACAGGTCTATTCGTATGATCCCGCGTCCAATCCCGGCAGAATTGAATCCATAGAATTTGCTCTCGCGGGCAAGGTCGATTATGTCGAGCCGCAACCGGCTTCGGAAGAAGATATCGCGGCCGTGCATACCTCAAGGCACATTGCTGAAGTCCGGCGCGAAGGTGTTTATGAGATTGCGGCGCTTGCCGCAGGCGGAGCGATCAAAGCCGCCGAGATCGGGCTTTCCGAGCCCTGCTTCGCCGTCATCCGGCCGCCTGGCCATCACGCCTCCGCCGATACCGCCTGGGGTTTCTGCTATTTCAACAACATGGCCATCGCTCTGACAAAACTTAAAAAAGCGGACAAAATCAAAAAAGCATTTATTCTGGATTTTGACCTGCACGTGGGGGATGGCAATATCAATATTCTGGGTGGGGAAGGTTATGTGGCGATTCTCAATCCGGCCAGCCAAGACCGCAATGAGTACCTCAAAACCGTTAATAACGCTCTGATAAAAACAGACGCGGATATGATTGCCGTCTCGGCCGGTTTTGACAATCATGAGGCGGATTGGGGAGGTTTGTTGAAGACCGAGGATTATACGGAGATGGGACAATGGGTCCGGGAAGCGGCCCGCCGTAATGCCGGCGGCTGTTTCGGCATTCTCGAAGGCGGCTACAATCATACAGTCTTGGGCAAAAACGTCTGGGCGTTTATGGAGGGATTGAGCGGCTAAAAAGGAAAAGCTTGATCGGGCGGAGTCTTTTGCTCAACCGCGGTTTCCGGACTGAAATATTTTTCCGCTTTTTTATGAATCGGCTTGGCGTGGACGATAATGGATCGGGGCGCCGTCGGACAGGCGAGTTGACACGCGCCGCATCCGATGCAGTATTGCTTATCGATTTCAGGGTACAGAATGTTCTCCTTATCAACAAAGCGGATGGCGTGCGTGGGGCAGACTTCGCCGCAGGCGCCGCAATTCCGATGATCGACAAAAACAACGCAAACATCTTTTAAAAGTTCAGCCTTGCCAATCTGTGTCAGCTTCTTTTCGTCCAGGGAAAGCGCAAGGATCGCACCGGTGGGGCAGACCTTGCCGCAGATGTTGCATTTATATTCACAAAAACTTTTTTCATAATTCATTTTAGGCTGCAACAGACCGGATACGCCGAAGTCCATAAAAGTCGGCGTCAGCACCTGCGTCGGGCAGACGCTGACACAAAGAGAACAGGCCGTGCAGGCCTGTGTAAAGTGCTTTGTATTCAAGGAGCCCGGAGGTGTAACGGGCGGATTGGCCTGTGCGGCATGGGTGACCAGAAACGTGCGGATGTTTGTATTGAACGCGATAAAACCGGCGGCGGCTGCAACACTTCCAAGAATAAAACCCCGACGAGCCGGTGACCACGTATGTGCGTGGGTTTGACTCCGCCTGCGCTGATAGATGATGGTGGCTTTGGAACAGGCGTTAAGGCAGTTAAAGCAGCCGACGCAACGGCTCATGTCGATGGAGGCCGTTTGCGGATCAATACAGCCCGCCTTGCACATATTTTCACACCGCACGCATTCGGAGCAGGACTTTTGATTCAGTGTGAAATGGAAAACAGATATGTGCGATAGCAATCCTAAAAAAGTTCCCACCGGACAAAAAGTATTACAATACAGGCGGCCACGCGTTGCGGCAAGGTACATCATCAGCAGAAAGAAAACAACCGTCACGGCCAAAACCGACAGGGAAACGAAGGCTGTCTGCTTCGGATACAGGTAAATGTTCAAAGGCTTTAAAACCAAAATTCCCAGATTGTAAGTCCAGACAAACAGTGGTTGAAGAAAATGCGTGAAAATTCTTCCTGCAAGAGAGGTGGGGTCAAGTAGACTGACCAGCGATAGGGAGCCGATCAATGCCGTCGCGACCGTTAACGCCAGGAGCGAATAGCGCAAGCCGTTTAGCGGTCTGGAAAAAGAATGCCCGGGCTGTCGTCTAAATCTTTGCGATCCGGCGATCAGCAAATCCTGTAGTGCGCCAAGCGGGCACAGGAAAGAACAGTAAACCCTGCCGAAGAACAGAGTGGTCACCACTATAAAGATCAGACCGATGATGCATAAAGCTTCCGGCTGCGTGACCGTATGCACCAAGGCCGGTATCCCTTGAAAAGGGAGTAGAAAAGTCGAGAGACTGACGGACAGCTTTTCCGAACCCAAAAACAACAAAATAAACAAAATAAGAATGATTCCGGATGTGACTTTGCGGATTCTGATCAGATTCAAGGATGACGCCTCTTGTTTTAATGGAGAGAACGGTTTTGCCATCCCGCGGGATGGTTGCCAACCCTTTCCTACATAGCGTACGTGACAATTTTTAACTCTTTTAAATTCATATTGCCGGTTTTCTGTGCATGGGCGATTCTGATGTAATCTATCTCTTCCGGTTCCTTCCCGAATATCCTGGCGGCTGCAGCGTCAATGGCGACAATGTCTTTCGACAAAAGCAGGGTTTTTTTCATCTGGACATTGGCAGACCGGGGGTTCGACGGACCGGATGGTCCATGGCTCATCAGTACGCGATAAGCGTCCACCACGTTGAGATCGGGTTTGCGATACATGCAGAAATCTGCGATACACTGATCCAGACCGGTCAGATGGTATTCCATGCGGTTTTTAACGATTCCCATCAGGTTTTTCATGGCGATGGATAAATGTGCGGAGCTGTGATGCTTGAGCACCGGCGCGTTGATGAAAACATCGCAATCCAGAATCAGGCTGTGTACATCCGCTGTTTTGAGTTTTTTCCCACCGGGAATTTTGACTTCACGGTAACTGAAATCATCGATGGGCACCACAATGCCGCGGGCCGCTTTTGACGCTTCTTCAATGCCGCTCAGTTTGTAGCAATTTCTGGCGTTGCCGGGGGTGGCTGTCACGACGTTGTCGAAAACATAAACCCGTTTGGCGCCCGCCGTGTAGCAGGATTCAATGAGAGTTTTGATAAGCAGTGGATTGGTGGTGGCTCCGACCTCTGGAACACGCGGAAAGCCAATGTTGGGCTTGACAACAACGGTCTGGCCTTTTTTGACAAACTGATTCATGCCGCCCATCAGTTCGATGGCTTTTTTGAACATTGCGTCGGGTTCACCGTTTTTAACGGCGACCAGATCGGGGATACGGGCAGGTTCTTCCTTCGCCAGGAGAAAATCCGGTTTACCGAGAATAGCCGCGCCGCCCGCGATCAGGCCGAACGATAAGCCTTTAGAAATCACTTCCCGCCGGTTAAATTTTTGCGTGTCTATCATGCTCGCCTCCTGTTCATGGCGCGTCGGTAATAAGACAAATAAAATTTGCTGGTGGGTAAGAAGTATAAGGAGAAAGTGATCCTGTGTCAATGAAAAGAGGATATCAACGATGCGCTTCTCTCGATAATATTTATGGAGGAGGCAATAGGTCAGCCTATTTAGCGACTATTATTCTTTTGACATGCCGGTTTGAATTTCCTATACTGCAACACGAAAGGCCAGGCACTGATCAAGAACTGTTGACGGCCCCGTGTTGCTGACTACTGTTTTGTCTCTAAGTGATTCGCAAAATTTGGAGGGACATGATGGCCATCATTGCTTTCATCATGTTTTATCTTTTTTTTCCTGTTGTCGCCATTTACCTAGCCAGGAAAAATGCCCTCTGCAACAAGCTCGGCGCGGTTGTGATCTGTTATGTCGCCGGGATAGTTATCGGAAACATTGGACTCCTCCCCGCGCCTCTTGCCACCGTACAGAATCCCCTGATGCTGATTGCCATCAGTCTGGCTTTGCCTCTGATGTTTTTTTCCATTGACGTACGCCGCTGGAGCAGGCTCGCGGGGAAATCGCTTCTTTCCTTCGGGCTGCAGACCGTGGCGATCATAATTGTCGCCACCCTGGGTTTTTTCATCTTCCGCGACTGGGTGGGAGCAGAGACCTGGAAACTGGCCGGCATGTTCGTCGGAGTTTACACCGGTGGAACGGTGAACTTGGGCGCCATTGCCACGGCGTTGCGTACCGATCAAACCCTGTATCTCGCTGCGCACACATCCGATGTGGTGGTATCGACCGTCTATCTGCTTTTTCTGATGACCATCGGACAGCGGATTTTGCTTAAATTTCTGCCCGCCTTCCAGCCGGCTGAAACCGCATTCTTGGAAAAGGACCCGGATTTCGATTCATACGCCGGTATATTCGAAAAAAAGACTCTTGTTCCGCTCCTGGGCGCCTTGGGACTTGCGGTGCTGATCTTTATAACGGGCGGCTTATCCTTTCTGATCTGGAAAGAGGATATAGCCTTTGTGGTGGCGATCCTCGCCATATCCACGCTGGGTATCGCTTTTTCGTTCGTTCCCGCAATTCGGAATATCCGGATGACCTACCAGATGGGCAATTACTTTATCCTGATATTCTGCCTTGTCGTGAGTTCCATGGCAGACTTCAACCGGCTGGTGTCCACCGCCCCGATCATGCTCGCCTATGTGACGTTCACAATATTCATCTGCCTCCTGCTGCATGTGGCACTGGCAAAGATATTCAAGATCGATACGGACACGGTAATCATTACATCCGTTGCGGGAATCTGCTCGCCTCCTCTCGTCCCCATGGTTGCTTCGGCACTGAAGAACAAGGAGGTGATAGTTTCCGGGGTGATTACGGGTATCATCGGCTGGGTGGCGGGAACATACCTCGGTATTGCTGTGGCCTATATGCTTCACGGGTTGGGTTCTTAATCGACTTACGACATCAAGGAGGACATCCATGAAACTCTATGAATTTACAAAATCCTACCAGCTTTTTGAGGAAGCCCAGAAATACGTGCCCAACGGCATTTACGGGCCCCGCACGCCGGCCTTCCTCACCTTCGGCTCTTATCCTGCCTTCATTCAACGCGGCGAGGGATGCAGAATCTGGGATGTGGATGGAAACGAATACATCGACTACATGTGCTCTTTCGGAACCAATCTCCTCGGGCTCAAACACCCGAAGGTGGATGCTGCGGCAAAAGCACAGTGGGAAAAAGCGGACTGCTTCACGCTGCCTTCCGACCAGTGGCTGCCTCTGGCAAAAAAAATTGTGGGGACTGTCAACGGCGTCGACTGGTGTGTCTTCGGTAAAAACGGCTCCGACGTGACCTCTTACGCGATCACGCTGGCCCGGATATTCACCGGGAAAAGGGATATACTGCTGGCGCAGGGTTCTTATCATGGCTCCCACTTCTGGTGCCAGCCTCATGGGCAGGGTGTGCCGGAGGAATGGAAAACCCATGTCCATTATTTTGAATACAATAATGTGAACGACCTCAAACGGGTTTTGTCGGAACACAGCGGGACCGTTGCCGGTATAATGCTCACGCCGCACCGGCACGACGCTATGAAAGATCAGGAACTGCCATCAAAAGAATTCGTCGATGCGGTCAATGAGCTTTCCCAGAAGGATGGGTTCATGATTATAGTTGATGATATCCGCTGCGGATTCCGGCTTGATCTTGCGGGGAGCTCAAAGCATTACGGCTTCAATGCCGATATCCAGTGCTTCGGCAAGGCCATGGCAAACGGTTATGCCATCTCGGTGGCTGCTGCTCGGGAAGAGCTGAAGGAGTCGGCAAAAAATATATTCTTTACCGGCACCCATTTTTTCTCCGGTGTTCCCTTCGCGGCTGCCTTGGCGTGTATCGACGAAATTCAGGCCAGCGGCGCAATTGAGTATATCAGAAAAACGGGAACTATGCTGATGGACGGCCTCAGGCAATCTGCCAGCGCTTGCGGCGTGTCCGTCAGTGTCACCGGACCGCCGGCAATGCCTTACATGACCTTTTCCAATGACCCTCTTTTTGAAATGAACCGGTTTTTCTGCGGGCAGGCGGCGCGGCGCGGCATCTTTTTTCATCCCCATCACAATTGGTTTGTGTGCGCGGCCTTGAAAGAATCCGACATTCTCCAAACAATCGACGTGGCCTCGGTTTGCTTTAAACTTACGAAGGAAAAATTCGGTGGCTGAGATGAAATGGTACCACATCGGGATAAAAGTGAGAGACAGTGAAGCATCCATCAGGTTTTACCGGGATATACTGGGGCTCGCTGTAGTCGATACGGTGGAGGTCTGGGGAAAGAAATTCACCTTTGTGGGAAACGACACCATCCAGATCGAAATTGAGCAGGCCAATCCCGGTGATACCCAGGCTGATCCTTCCGCGATGACCGGACTGAACCACTTCAGTGTGGTGGTGGACGATATACACAAGTTTGTGAAAGAAGCCCGCGGAAAGAGCGCCGACGTGCTGATGGACCCGTTTAATCCCAGGCCTGACCGGTTCACAACCTTCATCAAGGATCCGGACGGTGTTCTGATCCAGGTCATTCAGTATGTGAAGTCAGTGGTATGAAAAGACCACTGGTCTATAGGATGCATTGCAATCTGGTTCCCCAAATATAAAAAAGGAGGTCTATACGCGATGTCGGAAGAAACCCACAAAAAAATTCATGACGAAAAACATCTGGACAAATTGACGGTCAAAGAATTGCGGGATATTGCCGCCGAGTTTCCCCATGAACGGGCGATCCACGACATGAAGAAGGAGGAACTCATCGTTTTCATCAAGGCGGCGAAAGGCATCAAAGATGAAGCGCCCCTCAAGAAAAAGAAACATGTGGCCAAAATCAAAATGTCCAAGCCTGAACTCAAGGCGAAAATCCGCGCACTGAAAGGTCTCCGACGGCAGGCACTGGAATCCAGTGAAACTGAAAAAGCTGTCCTGTTGCGTTATCAGATCAGCAGACTGAAAAAAATATCACGCCGTGTCGTTGCCGGGTGACAAAGTAATACGTGGTGTGTGACAGGGGCGCAAAGGACGGTCTAGGCCTTCGCTAAAGACGATGGGTAATGGGTCGGTGATTTCCCTTCAATCCCCGCCCTTGGTGGGCGGGGATTGAAATCAGAAAATGTCGGGTGATCGTTTTCTTCGATTACAGCATTTCAATGGAGCACGCCATCGATACTCCGCCACCGCCGCACAGCGTGGCCATTCCCAGCGACTTGCCGTGTTTTTTCATGGCGTGAATCAGCGTGACTATAATCCGGCAACCGGTGGATCCTACCGGATGTCCAAGACCGATACCCGATCCGTTGATATTGGTAATTTCCCGGTTAATGCCCAATTCTTTCTCGCAACCCAGATACTGGCCTGCAAATGCTTCGTTGATTTCCATCAACTCAAAAGCATCCATGGTAAGCTTCGGGTCATTTTTAAGCAGGTTTTTTACGGCTGGAACCGGGCTTAAGCCCATGACGGAAGGATGGCAGGCACCACGTGCTGTGGAACGGATTCTGGCAATCGGCTTCAATCCTAATTCTTTGGCTTTTTCAGCCGACATGATGATCATGGCTGAAGCGCCATCGTTTAATCCGGAAGAGTTGCCGGCCGTTACCTTGCCTGTTTTGGGAATAAATGCCGGCGGTAATTCCTGCAACTGCGCCATTGTCAAACCCGGACGGAAATGTTCATCCTTGTCAAAGATAATGGGTGGCTTGCCTTTTTTCTGGGGGATTTCAATGGGTACAATTTCTTCCTTGAACTCACCATTCTTGGTAGCGCGCTCGGTGTTGTTATGACTGCGCAGAGCGACCTCATCCATTTCCTGGCGGCTGATGTTCAAAAGCTGGGCGATAAGTTCTGTGGTGTGGCCCATGATATAAGGCTTCCCTTTTAAACTTTCGAAAGGCTGGCCTGATTTGACGGGACCATCGTCCGATAATGGCATCACATAAGAGCCGCAGTGCAAAGCGCGGATCAGGGAATCCACTAAGACGCTGTCCTGAAGGCGGCAGCCCCATCGTGCATCAAAACTGGCATAGGGGGCGCCGGACATATGCTCTAGGCCGCCGGCCAGAATGATATCAGCCATACCGCTTTGGATCATAGCCATGCCGCTGATGACGGCTTCCATCCCTGAAATGCACACGCGATTCACGGTGACAGCGGTTACTGTATCCGGAATGCCGGCTAGCAGAGCCGCCACGCGAGTGGTATTGAGTGTATTAGGGTGTTCAAGGCAGCAGCCGAACCTGACATCATCAATCGTGGCCGGATCTATTCCGGCACGCTTGATGGCCTCTTTCATGACAACGGCCCCGAGACGGGCTCCGATCATGTTCTTCAATGTGCCTCCAAAAGTTCCAATAGCTGTTCTGCACGCCGATACAATAACTACATCTTTCATCGTATAATCTCCTTTTTGGGTAGAGTGAGTAAATCCCTGGGGCCATTGGGATGGAAATCAAGACAACCATCCAACGCGTGGCGGATCGATTTTGTTTAATCCGTAAATCTTTCCAGAGGGTTTTCCTTTTAAAGCCAGGGCAGGGGAGATGTCAAGAAGTTTTCGGCTATTGACATATGTGTCTGGTGAATTTCTGATAAATTTGCAAAAGACTGAATGAGCATCATCGCGGGGTTGTTGAATATTTTGTTTAAAAACCGACTCAAAAGACAACTATTTAGTGTCAGGTGGAGCGGGACAGAAGGATGAGGGGAGTAAATCTTAGCTCACTTTTCCCGGAGTTCCGCGATATGCTTTACCTGAGCGCTCAGGTTCGTCACGTAGGCGACCCGTTCCTGCAATATGCCGCCCTTGATGTCGTATTCAGTATGGGCCATGTCTTGAATTGCTTTTTCAATGTCGCCGTCAGCTGCGTCCAGGTAGCTTTCAATAAGTTCGCGGTACCGGAAAGTCTCAGACAGAGAGCGTTTCAAAAAATCCTTTGCGTCCTCATGCGTCAGTACCCAACCGTGGCCCAGACAGACTATTTCAGGCTCAATAGAGATCATCAGTTTCAGTGAGTCGATATAGTCCCGGTAGGACGCAAGAAACTCAACCTGCAACTCGCTTCTTGTTGCACCCTGAAGAACACCGCAGGCCTCGCTGGGAAACAAAGCTTTAATTTCCGGAAAGTAAAAAGCCAGCGAGTCCTTGGTATGGCCCGGCGTCTCATAAACGCGGCAGGTCAGTTTGCCCAGGTCAAATTCATCTCCTTGCTTCAAGAGAAGGTCTGTTTCAAATGGATGCAACGTCAGATCTTCCCCTGCGGTATTATATTTCAGGAGTTCGACATGGTTGGCGCTGAGGCGGTTCATCATTTCCAGTACCGATGGTTTCTTTAACAGACCGGCAACCCGCGCGTGTGCACCGATCCTGAGACCGGGGATGTGCCGCTTCAAATAATGCGCAGAGCCAATATGATCATAATGTGAATGGGTTAAAAAGAGATAATGAAGTTGATCAATATCGCCAAAGATGTCCTTGACAGAAGTAAGGTAGCGGGGTCCCAGAAGATTCACACCCGCGTCAATCATCAGATTCTTCTTTTCACCACGAATTACATAGGTGGGATACCAGGCATTCGGAATCGCCGTGATCCGCTCATGTATTTGCCCTTTCGCCTGTTGCTTCATACAATACCTTGCCGTCTGCTAGTCGTCGCCAGCAGTTCCGGGCTGATTATATTAGCATTTAAATCTTTAATGAACCGTCACGAAGCAGAATGATATAATATTCCGTTTTCCAATTTTCCTCTTCATCTTTTTTATTTTCTTTCACTCAGTTCCAGTAGAATACCTCCGGTGGATTTGGGATGGACGAAAGCGATTTTCGCGCCGCCCGCTCCGTAGCGCGGTTTTTCATCGATCAGACGCACACCTTGGGCTTTGAGTTCGGTCAGCGCCGCTTCCAGATTATCCACGCGCAGCGCCAGATGCTGCATGCCTTCGCCGTTTTTCTCAATATATTTGGCGATAGGCCCATCGGGCGATGTGGATTCCAGAAGCTCGATTTCCGAATCCCCTACGGGAAAGAAACAAACCTTTACTTTCTGTTCCGCCACTTCTTCCACGCCCGCTGATTTAATTCCGAGCATTTCGTAAAGCTTGGAGCTTTCCGCCAGACTCTTGACAGCGATGCCGATGTGATCCACCTTTAAAATGTTCATGATAATCTCCTTTTTCTAAAACCTCTGTCCTTTCAGGCAATCGAGCACTTTGGCGGCGGCTGTGGTGGGGGTGACGATCCCTTTTTCAACATCGGCCAACAATTCGGTAAGTATTCGGGCAGCAGGACTTTCGTAAAACCATTCCTGCACGCCTTCGCGAACCATGAATTTTAACCATTCCCGTGCCTGTTCCTGTCTTTTCAACTGCAACTCGCCGCTTGCGGTCAGCTTCTCGCGATGATCCAGGATGATGTTCAAAATGTTTTGTAGCCCGGCTTTCGTGATGGAACTGCACGTGACTACCTGTGGTGTCCAGTTTTGATAAGGGGGTGAGAGCAAGTGAAACGCCGTTTCATACTGCCGCCGTGCGATGTTGGCTCTTTCAACATTGTCGCCATCGGCTTTGTTGACGGCCACTACGTCAGCCAGCTCCAGAACGCCTTTTTTGATGCCTTGCAATTCGTCGCCGCCACCGGTGATCATCAGCACCAGAAAGAAATCGACCATCGATGCCACGGTGACTTCCGATTGGCCGACGCCGACGGTTTCGATCATGACCACGTCAAAGCCCGCCGCTTCACAAACCAACATCGTCTCGCGTGTCTTGCGGGCAACCCCGCCCAGTGTCTTCCCGGAGGGGGAAGGGCGGATAAAAGCTTTATCGTTTACGGCCAGCTTTTCCATCCGGGTTTTATCGGCTAGGATGCTGCCCCCTGTTTTAGGACTGCTGGGATCAACCGCCAGAACAGCCACCTGATAATTTTTTTGCGTCAACATAGCGCCGAAACTCTCGATAAAGGTGCTTTTGCCTGCGCCCGGAAGCCCCGTGATGCCCAAGCGAAGAGACTGGCCTGTGTAAGGCATCAGCGCATCCAGAATTTGCCTGGATAATGCCTGATCGGCAGGCAATGAGCTTTCGACGAGGGTGATCGTTTTGGCCAACATCCGCCGGTCCCGGTCCAACACGCCTTGAATGTAGGACTGTCCCTCTCGTTTTTCCATCTTCGTCTCACCTTCAGGTTTACCCTGTACTTCCGAAAATGTTGTCGCCTTTACACGGTTTCATCGATCCAACTGATTTAAATTGCGGTGATTATACCGAAAGGTGGCGGGGTGGGCAATTTAAATTTTGTTGGAGGTTATTGATATTCCCCGAGTAAAACATTTTGACGGCACGATGAATCATTATCTACTTCGCTATTTTTGCCTGAATCCGGTCCTGATATTCGGTGATCTCGTGCCTCAGGATATCGAGGTCGGCGATGCGGTCGTCAAGTCTCTTGAGATGATTGCCCAGCAGTTCCAAAAGACGCTTGAGGACTTTATCGTTGGATTTTTCGTAGGTCCACATGGCTTCAAGTTCCTGCATCTCCGAAAGTGTCATCCCCATGATTTTCAAACGCTTGATTAATTTCAGGCGTCGCAGATCGACGTCTGTATAGATTCTACGGCCTCCCTCAATGCGTTTTATGGAATTGAGCAGGCCTATTTCTTCGTAATAGCGGATGGTCCGCTGGCTCATCTCCAGTTTTTTAGCGAGTTCGCCGATGGACGTAAATTCGTCACTCATGGTTGCTCCTGATTTTTAGAAAGAGATTGCAGAGGCGCGCCGCGGCAGGCCCCCGCGCATTTATGTGTTGAATTTTTCTT
>Ga0209310_1000714_pt1 | contig 32419 bp, 30 predicted proteins | sample AD_UKC030_MetaG_FD_184415 | JGI IMG/M metagenome (GOLD analysis project Ga0209310, IMG submission 184415) | Active sludge microbial communities of municipal wastewater-treating anaerobic digesters from USA - AD_UKC030_MetaG (SPAdes) (version 2) | ecosystem: Engineered > Bioreactor > Anaerobic >...
AATAAGTTGATTGAAGAAATCCTTTATTCGGCTATGGAATCGCGCGTGTTGAACCTGATTTTGGGTAAGGGGCCGTCTGCCCGGACAGTGCAGTTGGAGCTTCCGGCGTTTACTTTGATTGCCGCTACCACCAGAATGGGGTTGCTCTCCAGTCCGTTAAGATCGCGGTTCGGCGCGATTTTCAAGCTGGATTTTTATGAGAATGAAGATATTGAAAAAATAATCAAGCATAATGCTCAGGTTTTGGAAATTGAAATTGAGCCGCAAGCCATTAAAGTTTTGGCCTTGGCGAGTCGAGCCACCCCTCGAATCGCCAACCGGTTGTTAAAGCGCAGCCGCGATTTGGCCGTGGTGGAGGGTAATGGAATTATCACCGACGAAATAGGGAAGCGGTCCTTAGGATTATTTGAAATTGATGAAGTGGGTTTGGAGGCGACGGACAGAAAGATTTTGGAAACCATTATTGATAAATTCAGCGGCGGACCAGTGGGCATTGCGGCTTTGGCGGCGGCCACCAATGAAGAGAGAGATACGGTGGAAGAGGTTTATGAGCCTTATTTGATGCGTTTGGGGCTAATTGAGCGGACGCCCAAGGGCCGGATTATCACCGATGCCGGCTATAAGCATTTGAATTTGCATAATTTAAAAAAGAATAAGCAGGAGAAACTCCTGGATTAATTTTTTATTAAACGCTGCGTTTTTTAAAAAATTGGAATATTTTTTCTGACGTAAAATCGCAAACTCGTCGCTTCGCTTCTCAAACAGTGCGATTTTACTAAAAAGCATCCTCAATTTTTAGTAAAAAACTTCGCTATGCCATAAAAAGAAATTAACCCAGGATTTAAAAGTTTTTAGTTTTCAGTTGTTGTTTTTAGTTTTGCGCTTTGCATTTTAAGCTTTTATGTATAAGAAATTGTTAATCCTTTTAATTTTATTATTTTCATTTTTTTCTGCCCATCGGGTTCTGTCCGCCGGCTCAATAATTATCAATGAAGTAATGTATGATTTGGAAGGCAGCGATGATAATCGTGAGTGGGTAGAAATAAAAAATATTTCTTCGGCGGAGATTGACCTAGCCGGCTGGAAATTCAATGACGGGTCAAATCATAATTTGAACCTTCCGCCGAAAAATGGCGGCCAAGGCTCTTTGCTGATTCCTTCCGGCGGCTATGCAATTTTGGCTGATAAGGCCGATGTGTTTTTGTCGGATCATCCGGGATTTTCTGGTATTGTCATTGATACGGTGATGAGTTTAAGCAATACGGCAGAAATTTTGAAGGTCATTGACGTCAGCGGCCAGGTTATTGAAGAAATTAATTATGACAATGGTTTGGGTGCGAATGGCGACGGCTATTCCTTGGAAAGAATCAGCGAGAATAACGGCCAATTTTGTCCGGCACAGAACTTTGGCGGATCACCCGATTTTGATAATAGCCCGAATTGTTCTCCTAAGCTGAGTCCGACAGCGACAACCGTTGTGACCCCTAATTTTTCAGCGACGCCTGCTCCGGACCTAAATGCGAGTTTGGTTGAAAGCGTGGCGTCCACTGAAACACCCAAGGCTATTGTTGTGCAATTGATTATTAATGAATTTATACCCAATCCCGTTGGCTCTGACGAAGAAAATGAATGGATAGAAATTTATAATGCCGGTCAAAATGACGTTGCTTTGCTTGGTTGGAAACTGCAAGATGCCAGCGGGAAAGCTTACAATTTTGACGCGGAAGAAATAAAAGCCAAGAGCTACCTGGTTTTAAGCCGGAACACAACAAAAATCAGCATCAATAATGATGCTGAGGCATTGAGTTTAATCGCGCCCGATTCCACTGAAGCTTTCAAAATCTCTTTTACCGCTGGGTCTAAGGAGGGATATTCTTTCAGCCGTTTTGGCTCCAACGATTGGCGCTGGACCAATATTTTAACTCCGGGAGAGGCGAACCAATATTCCGATGCTGCGAATCCGAGCGCTAGCCAGGATTTAAATTCTAATTCCCCTCAGCCCAGCCTTTCTGCCGAAGCGGTTGGCGACTCCGTTTTGGAAACAAACTCGTTTTCAATGAAGAAAATAGTTATCTTGGCTGTTTTAGTCGGCTTGTTATTTGGCGGCGCAGCCCTCACCCTTCTGAAAAAGTACTTCGTTTAGTCTGTTTCCGCCAAATTATGTCCAAAACCGCTTTCGGCTTTGAGCGCGATTTCCAAAGGAAACGCTTTCTCCATCGCTTCTTTCAATGTTTTTTCCGCTGGAGCGATAAAATTTTCTTCCACCTCAAAGATCAGTTCGTCGTGGATCTGGAGGATCATTTTTATTTTATCAGTCAGCCCCTCTTTTTCTAATTTTTCGTTTATTTTAATCATTGCCAATTTAATGATATCCGCCGCCAATCCCTGAATCGGGAAGTTGACACTAATGCGTTCGGCCATGGAGCGGTATTTCTGGTTTTCCGAAGCCAAATCTAAAACCCAGCGTCTTCGGCCGGTTAAAGTTTTGATATAGCCGAATGTTCTCCCCTCGGCTTTGATTTTTTCCTGCCAATTTTTAATGCCGTTGAAATCATTATAATATTCTTCAATGAATTTTTGGGCTTGGGCCTTGGGCATTCCGGTCGTTTCGCTGAAAGCTCGGGAGCCCATTCCGTATAAAACTCCGAAATTCAGGGTTTTGGCTTGCCGGCGCATTCCGGCCGTTACTGCGTTAAAAGCAACATTATTGACTTCGGCGGCGGTGAGAGAGTGGATGTCTTTTCCTTCGTTAAAGGCCGCAGTCATTTTTTCGTCCTGAGACAAAGCAGCGGCGATGCGCAGTTCAATCTGGGAGTAATCCAGAGAAAGAAGCTTATGGTTTTTTTCGGCGATGAAGCTTTTGCGGATTTCCTTAGCCCATTCCCCTTGATTGGGGATATTTTGCAAATTGGGATTATCTGAAGAGAGCCGGCCCGTAGCGGTTCCGGTTTGGTTGTAATTGGTGTGAATGCGTTGGTCGGAATCACCTAACCGAGACAGAGGCTCAATATAAGTGGTTTTCAGTTTGGTTAATTGGCGATAGCGAAGAATCAGGTTAATGATGGGATGGGCATCTTTTATTTTTATGAGTTCTAATTCTTGGGTTGAGATGACGCCGGCTGGAGTTTTGCGCAGGCCCTTGGTTGGGATTCCCAGTTTTTTAAAAAGAATTTCCGAAAGCTGTTTGGGCGAGCTGACATTGAAGGGGGAGCCGACTAATTGGTGGATTTCTTTTTCTAAGGCACTGATTTCAATTTCTATTTTTTTATTAAGGCTTTCCAGATGATTTTTGTCTATTTTAACGCCCTCCCTTTCCATTTTTGCCAGAATTAGGATAAGCGGCATTTCAATGTTTTCAAAAACATTATTCAATTCCCATTCTTTAATTTTTTGCTGTTGGAATTCTTTTATTTTTACTAAGGAAAAAACAGGCGGTTCTTTAGGCCAAGGCGTCTGAAAGCTTTTTTGCCAGATTTTTTCCAAAGAATAATCTTTGGAATCAGAATTCAATAGCCAGGCTGCGATTTTAACGTCGTGTTTTAAACCGTTGAGAGAAACGTTGAAGTTCGTCAAGGTTTTATAAATTTCTTTGAAATCATAGCCGATTTTTACGATTTTTTCCGAAGTCAAAATCGGCGCGAGTTTTTCCAAATCGTTTTGATCGCAACTCATAATGAATATTTTTTCTTTCCAGGAAATGGTTAAAGCTTCGCCTTCTTTTAGAATTGCCATTTCATCGCCATCTTTTATTCCGGTAATTAAATCTTTCAAATCAGAAAGGGCGCTGGCGGGAGCGGGATTGGGATTGATTTCGGGAAGGGAGGCTGGGCTGCCTTTTAAGCGATTAATCAAACTGTCAAAGCGCCATTCTTGGAAAAGCGGAATGATTTTTTCTTGATTCAGTTCGGTGAAGGCCAGGTCTGGCAGGGAAACGTCAAATTCCAAATCGGTGCGGATGGAAGCCAAGTATTTGCTAAAGAGTGCTTGTTCTTTTTGTTCGCGCAGCTTTCCGAGCAGTTTTTCGTTGAATTCTTTGGTGGCCCGAAAATCTGGTTTTTCAATTTCCTGGTAAAGATTTTCCAAGCTGGAAAATTTTTGCAGGATCCTTATCGCTCCTTTTTCGCCAATGCCGAAAACTCCGGGAATATTATCCGAGGGATCGCCCTTCAATCCTTTGAAGTCAACCATTTGTTGGGGAGAGAGTCCGAAGCGTTCGGTCACGGCTTTTTCGTCATAAATCATCGTTTCTTGAACTCCCCGTTTCATTGTGTAAACCATCACTTTTCCATCAGCAATTAATTGCAGGGTGTCCAGATCGCCGGTAACGATGATTATTCTATCAACTTGGCCGGAGAATTTTTTGGCTAAGGAGCCGATGATGTCATCGGCCTCAAACCCGCTTTTTTCGAAATATTTTATTCCGAAGGCATCGTAAAGCCGGCGTATCGCTTCAAATTGCGGCGTTAAATCTTCCGGCGTTTTGGCGCGTTTGGCCTTGTATTCTTTGTATTCCTGATGGCGGAAAGTCGGCTCGGCCAGATCAAAACAAGCCGCGACGTAATCCGGCTTGATTTCTCGCAGCATTCTTAAAATAATGTTGGCGGTGCCGTAAACGGCGCCGATGGGCTGGCCCTGAGGCGTGGTTAAAGGCGGCAGGGCGTGAAAACAGCGGTGGATTAAGGCGTGAGAATCAATTAAAACTAAAGTTTTCATGAATTATGATTCAAAACTCAAAAGTTTTTAGTTTTAAGTTGTTGTTTTGAACTTTGCATTTTACGTTTTGAGCTTATGATGATTTCTCGTTTATTCTTTCCTTTAACTTTAAATTCCAGCCAAACGGAATTTTTGGGCAGAAACTTGGCAATTCGTTCCGGCCATTCAATAAAAATAAGATTTTTGGGATTAGTAATTATTTCTTTAAAATTCAAGGCTAAAATCTCCTCGGGCTTGTCAAAGCGATAGCAGTCAATGTGAAAAAGTCTTTGAAACGGCCGGAGGCCGATTTTAAAATCCTTCATAATTACGAAAGTCGGGCTCAAAATTTTATTTTTTATTTTTAAGGCCTTGGCGATTCCCTGAATAAAAGTCGTTTTGCCGGCGCCCAAATCTCCTTGCAGGCAAAAAATCCGCGGACTTTTTTCCGGGTCAGCCAATAGGGTTTTTACCAAAATCTCCGCTATTTTCTGAGTTTGTCGGGGAGAAGAGCTAAGCATTGATATCAGTATAACATAATTTTAATTTTGGGAGGGGCTGGCCGGACAATTATTGTTTTGAACAGCGCTGATGGAGAGGTTTGATTTTTTATTATTTTTCAGGTTAAATGTTAATGATGAATGAAGTTTTTGAGATTGAGGGTGGTCAAAAATTAGGCGGAGAAATTGAAGTCCGGGGCAGCAAAAATGGCGCTTTGGCGATTTTGGCGGCCACGCTTTTGACGTCAGAACCCTGTGTTATAAAAAATGTGCCGTTGGTGAGCGATGTTTTGGCGATGCTCGAGATTTTAAAGGGTTATGGAGCGGAAGTGGAGTGGTTGGATGAGCGGACGGTAAAAATTCAGGCCAAAGATTTAAAAATTGAGCCCAGCGATTTGAAATTAACCCGGAAAATCAGAGCTTCCATTTTGGTGGCGGGTCCGGTTTTGGCCAGACGCGGAGAGCTGAAAATCGGCAAGCCCGGCGGCTGCCAGATCGGAGTTCGGGGTTTAGACGCGCACTTTGAGGGTTTCGGCGATTTGGGTGTGACGGCCGAGAAGGCTGAGGAAAATTCCCGAGAAGTTTATTATTTAACGGCGCCGAAAAATTTCCAGCCAGCCACTGTTGTTTTAAAAGAATTCAGCGTAACAGCTACGGAAAATTTAATGACTTTATTGGCGGGTTTGGAGGGGAAGGGCGAGATTCATTTGGCCGCTTTAGAACCGCACATTCAGGAATTGGGAGAATTTTTAAAGAAAATGGGCGCCGAAGTCAGCGGTTTGGGGACGCATACGTTAAAAATAGCGGGCAGAAAGAATTTAAAAGGCGCCGAGCATACCATTTGGCCGGATTATATTGAAGCCGGCACGTTTTTTTCTCTGGCCGCTTCCACTAAAAGCAACCTGAAAGTAAAAAATGTTCCGGTGGAATATTTGGAAATGGTTTTTCGCAATTTGAAAAAAATGGGAGTTTCCTATAGAATAGGAGAACAAGAAGCCGTAATCAGCGGAGTAGATTCTAATTTATCCGGCGCCAAAATCCAAACGCTTCCGTATCCGGGTTTTCCGACCGATTTACAAGCTCCATTTTCTGTTTTAGGAACGCAAGCGCAAGGGACCACTTTGATTTTCGACACTTTATTTGAGGGAAGGTTTCGTTATAGCGAGGAATTGAATCAAATGGGCGCTAACATTACCATTTGCGATCCGCATCGTCTTCTTATTAGCGGCCCAACTTTGCTTTACGGCACGAACGTGAAATCAGCGGATTTGAGGGCAGGCGCCACTTTGATAATCGCCGCCTTAACGGCTTCGGGTAAAAGCACGCTATCAGGCGCCGGCGAAATCGATAGAGGATATGAAAGAATAGAAGAGCGCCTGCAGAAAATCGGAGCCAGTATTAAAAGAGTTGTCGCAGAGTAATTTAATTTTTATCATTCGCTTTATAATTTTGCATTTTTCATTTTGAATTTTGCATTTGACCAAGCGAAGTGAGGGAACGTGTTTATAAAAAGAATCGGCATTGATTTAGGAACGACTAACACATTAGTTTTTATTCCCGGCAAGGGGGCGGTGGTTTTTGAGCCGACCATTGTAGCTTATGATTTGAATGATAATAAGGTTCTGGCAGTCGGGCATGAGGCTAAAGAAATGTTGGGGCGGACGCCGAATGATATCGGCGCCTACCGTCCTTTGAAAGATGGAGTGATTGCCGACTATAAAACCACCAAAGCCATGCTTCAGTATTTTATCTCCAAGACTTTGGGCAGTTTCAATATTTTTAAACCGATTGTGATTGTTTCCGGTCCGGCCGGCATTACCTCGACGGAGCGCCGGGCAGTTATTAACGCTACCTTAGAAGCCGGTGCGCGGGAGGCTTATTTGGTGAGAGAGCCGATTTTGGCTGCTTTGGGCGCCGGAATTCCGATTAACTCCGCTTCAGGCCATATGATTGTCAATATCGGCGGTGGAACGGCCGAGGTGGCAGTGATTTCTTTGGGCGGAATTGTTTCCTGGGCCTCGCTTCGAATCGCCGGAAATAAATTTGACGAAGCGATTGCCGAATACGTCAAGAAAAAATACAATTTGGCCATCGGCGAGCAGACGGCGGAAAAAGTGAAAATTGAAATCGGTTCGGCGGTCAACCAGAAAAATAAATTGGAATGCGAGGTGAGGGGTCGGGATTTGGATACCGGTTTACCCCGTTCCATTACAATGAATTCCAACGAGGTGGCGGAAGCGATTTCCGGTCACTTGGATGAAATCAGCGAGACGATTCGTTCGGTTTTTTTGAATACACCGCCGGAATTGGCAGCGGATATTATTGAAAAGGGAATAGTTATTTCCGGAGGCGGCGGCCTATTGAGGAATATTGACGAATTTATCGCCAAGGCGACGGGCGTGAATGCCTATGTGGCTGAAGATCCGCTTTTTTGCGTGGGTAAGGGAACGGGAATCATTTTGGAGCACCTGGATTTGTATAAACGGGCGGTGATGAGTAAGAAATAAAGATGTTTTCTTTAGAAAACTATTTTCAAAAAATTATTGATAAAAATTTACTTGAAGGAAGCTGGCTTTTTCTCGGGTTGGACGAAAAGGATAAGCTGGAATCGGCTTTGACGATTGCTCAAAAGGTTTCCGATATTCGGGATATTTTGCTGATTTCTTCGGCCGCGCATTTGAATGAGGGAATGGTTGATAAAGTTCCTGTTTTAGAGCCGTCTATTGAAAGCGTCCGCCAGGCCATCCGTTTCCTTTATTTGACCAGCAGCGATAAAAAATTTTTAATAATTAATCATCTGGAGGATTTGGAATTTGAAGCGCAAAATGCGCTGTTAAAAATAACCGAAGAACCACCCCGGGGCGCGGTTTTGTTCTTTTTGGTCCGCAATGAAAACAGGATTTTGCCGACGCTTTATTCGCGCCTTCAGGTGCTCAACATTCCGCTGAATAAGCCGCAGGCTTATTTTCAAAAGCAAATCACGAAAGAGGCGATGGATTTTTGCCGTGATCCCAAAAATAATTTTCATTCGGCGAAAAAGGTGTTCGGCCGCAGCAGCGAAGAGGAAAATAAGTTTTTGGAAGATGTCATTTTGCTTTTAAGGGATCAAAGTTTTAATGTTTTGGGCTTAAGCGATTTGAAGATTACGTCCCTTTCCGGAACGGCTGATTGGAAAAATATCCGTGTCGCTTTAAAAATCTTGCGTCGGCTTAAGGATTATAACGTCAATCCGCGGCTGCAAATTGAAAATTTTGTTTTTCAGATGCAAAATGGCAGGCAATGAAAAAGACGACGACTATGTTTTTGGCGATTGTGGTGGTGGGTTTGGTTCTCTATGCGGCGCCAAGCGCCGTTAGCTTTCTTTCTGCCAGCCTTACTGGTTTTAATTTCAATGGAAGCGTTTTTTACTATTCCCTTGATGCCGGCGATAGTTTTCTAAAAAACAGCCAGGGTTTGGCTTTCGGGGAGATAAATAATTTTATTTTCGCGCCGGATGCCAGCATTTTTAACGCGACTAATCAGGGATTGTTCAAAACCGTTCAGCTGGGCGAAAAATGGGAGAGGATCGTGGATGAGACCGGTTTTTTGCGGTCGCCGGTGGCAATCAATCAAATGGTTTTTTTAGACCAAAATTCCAGCGACATTCTGGTTGCGGCTTCTAAATCCAATTTCGGCCGCCTTTACCGTTCCGCTGACGGTTTGAAAAGTCTGAAAGAGGTTTATAGCACCAACAATGAAGGAGCGGTTATTTCCGATTTAAAATTCAATCCGCAAAACAACAGAATCTATTTTATTTCTACGGAAGGGGTATTCAGCTGTTCTGATAATGGTGGAGCAAGTTTCCGTCTGCTGAAGCAATTTTCCGATTCTTTGCAAAAGATTGTCTTTGATCCGAAGAATGACCAGAACATTTTCATTATTTCCAGTCAGTCTTTGTACAAGAGTTCGGATGCGGGCTATTCCTTCGCTGATTTGTCGGGAATTCTGGCTGCTTACGGCATATCCGGCATTAACGATATCTGGTTCAGCAAAGAAAATGGCTTATTTTTAGCTTCCAATAGCGGCGCTTGGCGCTCTTTTGACTTTGGAAGTACTTGGCAAAAAATGGATTCGCTTTTACCCGAAGGTTTACCAGCTACGGCAATTATGTATAATGATGAGAGGGGAGAGGTTCTGATCGGTTTTGGCGGACGCCTTTATATTTCTCCCAATGGTCATGATTGGAGCATTCGGTCGTTAAACCAATCAAATGTCATTCGGGCCATTAAAATTAATCCTTCAGATTCAAATATTATTTTGGTCGGAATGAAAAGATGACGCTTTCAATTTTTAATAAAAAACTCCGCTATAACATAAAAATTAATTTAAAGGCTAAGAGAAATAAAAAACTATGGAAGAAATCATTAAAAAATTTAATAAGGACAGCGAAGCGGCCATTGAATTCTTAAAGAAAGAATTGGCAGCGATTCGTTCCAGCCGGCCTCAGCCGGGCATTCTGGAAAACGTCCGGGTGGATTTTTATAACAGCCTTTTGCCGTTAAAGCAGGTGGCTAACGTGCAAGTGAACTTACCCAACTCTTTAATTGTTCAGCCGTGGGATAAAAATGCTTTGGTGCCTTGCGAAAAAGCCATTCAAGCGGCAAATTTAGGCGTAACCGTTGCCAACGAAGGAACGCATTTGAGAGTGGTTTTGCCGCCGCTTTCGCAGGAGCGCCGCGAGGAAATTATTGATTTGGTGCACCGCAAAGCCGAAGAGGTGAAGGGCAATTTACGTCACATCCGTGATGAGGCTGTCAGGGGAATCCAGAAACTTTTTGACGATAAGAAAATCGGCGAAGATGACAAGTTTCGCCGCAAGGAAGAAATCCAAAAAATAACCGATGATTTCAACCGGGCCATCGGCGATTTAATCAAAGCCAAAGAAGAAGAGTTGCAAGCTTAGTTAAAATTTAGCATGGCCATTATTATTTTTATTTTTTGTTTGGGATTTTTAATTTTTGTCCACGAATTGGGCCATTTTTTGGTCGCGAAAAAATCCGGCATTAAAGTGGAAGAATTCGGTTTCGGCTATCCGCCGCGCCTCTGGGGTTTTAAGAGAAAAGGAACAATTTATTCCATTAATGCTCTGCCTTTCGGCGGTTTTGTCAGAATCTTGGGTGAAGACGGGAAGGAAAAAGACAACAAAAAGAGTTTTGCTTCGCGTAAGCCTTTTGCCAGAGTAAAAATTCTGGCAGCCGGTATTACGGTGAATCTGATTTTCGGGATTGTACTTTTAAGCGTTGGATATTTTGTCGGTTTGCCGGTGGCGGTTGATGAAAGCAACATTACTAAACTCAAAGACATTAATCTGTCTATTTTAAGCGTCAGTTCCGGGTCGCCGGCTGATGAAGCCGGTATTAAATCCGGCGACGTCGTTTTAAAAGTTATGGCTGACGGCCAAGAGGCCAGTCAGCTGGTTAGTGAAGATTTTCAAAGTTTCGTAAAAAATAATCAGGGCAAAGGGCTGACGCTGGTTTTGGCCAGGGGCAAAAATATTTTAGAAAAGAAGGTGACGGGCCGTTTGGATCCGCCCGAAGGTCAGGGAGCGCTAGGCGTGATGATTGGAGAAGTCGGAACCTTGCGTTATTCTTGGTGGCAAAGCCTAGTTTATGGCATTAAAGACGGCATTCGGATTTTTCTCAATATTTTCGTTTTGCTTTTTTACGTTGTTAAAAGTTTGTTTACCCATGATCATCTGGTCGGTTCTTTGGTGGGGCCGGTGGGCATTGCGGCTTTAGGCGGTCAAACCGTGAAATTGGGCTTGGGCTATGCTTTGCAATTTTTAGCCGGACTTTCAGTTAATTTGGCGGCAATGAATTTAATTCCGTTTCCGGGCTTGGACGGCAGCCGCATTTTATTCGTGATTATTGAAAAGTTGAAAGGTAAGCCCGTATCTTTGCGTACGGAAAATACGGTTCATTCTTTGGGCTTCGCCGCCTTGATTTTATTAACTGTCATTATTACGACCAAGGATATTATCAGATTGTTTTAATCATTTAAGAGGGAGATTTGAAAAAATGTTAATTAGGGTTTAAAATAAAAAAGCCCATCTTTATGTTGCAATCAAAGCTTTTCGGTAAAACTCAGCGTGACGATCCAAAAGATGAAACGTCTGTCAATGCTCGATTGCTCATTCGGGCCGGTTTTATTGATAAGCTGACAGCCGGCGTTTATTCCTATCTGCCGTTGGGATTCCTCGTTTTTAAAAAAATAAAACAGATTATCCGGGAAGAGATAGAAGCGATCAACGGCCAAGAAGTTTTTCTGCCGGTTCTGATGCCCAAAGAGTTATGGGAAAAAACCGGCCGCTGGGAAAGTTTCGGCGAAGCTTTGTTCCGTTTAAAAGATCGAAGTGGCCGAGAATTCGTTCTGGGTCCGACGCACGAGGAAATTATCGCCGAATTGGCGCGCAAAAACATCCAAACTTACAAAGATTTGCCAATGGCGATTTTTCAGATTCAGGATAAGTTCCGCGACGAACCGCGGGCTAAGGCCGGATTGCTCAGGGGCAAAGAATTTGTAATGAAGGATTTATACAGCTTTCATGCGGATGAACAGAGCCTGAATGCTTATTATGAAGAGGCCAAAAAGGCGTATCTCAAGATTTTTAACCGCAGCGGGCTTAAGGCTTTTAGTGTGGAGGCGTCAGGAGGCACCTTTACCAGCCAATATTCTCACGAATTTATGGTGAAAACTCCGGCTGGCGAGGATGCCACTATTCTTTGCGAGCTTTGCGGATTTGCCCGAAATAAGGACATTGCCGAAGTGGCTGCGAAAAAACCTTGTCCCAATTGCGGCGGCATTTTAAAAGAAGAAAAGTCAGTAGAAGCGGGGAACATTTTCAAACTGGGCACTAAATTCAGCGAAGCGCTCGGAGCTTATTTCACCGATAAGGAGGGACAGAAAAAACCGGTGCTTATGGGCTGTTACGGAATCGGCCTAGGACGATTAATGGGAACGATTGTGGAAGTTTGCCACGATGAAAGGGGAATCATCTGGCCGGAATCAGTCGCTCCTTATCAAGTTCATCTGATTAAAATTGATGCGGCTGATTCCAAAATTAACCGCCGCCTTAAAAAAACAGCCGACAGCCTTTATCAAATTTTGCTGAAAAATAAAGTTGAGGTTTTATACGATGAACGCCGGGATTGTTCGGCCGGCGAAAAATTCGCCGATAGCGACTTAATCGGAATTCCTTACCGTTTAGTGCTGAGCGAGAAGACGCTCCTGCGCGATGAACTGGAAATCAAGAAAAGGGGAACGGAGAAGCTGCAATTTATTAAAATAAAAAAGGCGCTAAGCTTCATAAAAAATATAGCCGTTAAAAATAAAAAATAAAATTACCAATATGTTTCGAAAAATATTTTCGTCATTATCGCCGTCATTAGGAATCGATCTGGGAACTGCCAGTACTTTGGTGTATCTTAAAAAACAGGGAATTATGATTAATGAGCCCTCGGTGGTGGCGATTAACCAAAAAACCGGAGAAATTCTGGCCATCGGCAGAGAAGCGCAGCAGATGATCGGCAAAACGCCACCGCATATTTTAGCGGTTCAGCCCTTAGTGAACGGCGTAATTTCCGATTTTGAACTGACCGAAGAAATGCTCAGATTTTTCTTCCGTAAATTCCGCAAGTCGGCTTTGGGAGTGCTGCCTTATCGGCCGACGGTGGTTGTCGGTGTGCCTTGCGGTGTGACAGAAGTGGAGAGAAAAGCAGTGGAAGATGCGGCTTATAACGCTGGCGCCGGCCAAGTTTATCTGATTGAAGAGCCGATGGCTGCGGCTGTCGGGTCGCGTTTGCCGATTTTTGAGCCGAGCGGCAACATCATCGTGGATATCGGCGGCGGAACGGCCGAGGTGGCAGTGATTTCTTTGGGCGGGATTGTCCGTTCGCGCAGTTTGAAAATAGCCGGTCAAAAATTCAACGATGACATCATCAAATACGTACGGGAAGAATATCGTTTGTTGATAGGCGAGCCGACAGCCGAGCAGGCGAAGATTAACATCGGTTCAGCCAAGCCCTTAAGCGAGAAATTGGAGACAGCCATTCGCGGCCGAGACCTTTCCACCGGTTTGCCCAAGGAAGTCATAATCAGCAGCCAGGAAATTGCCAAGGCTCTGGACAAATCGTTGAAGACTTTGATTGAAGCCATTCATTCCATTATCGAAGAGACGCCGCCGGAATTGGTAGCCGACATCTACGTGAAAAATATCTGGCTTTCAGGCGGCGGCAGTTTGCTGAGGGGTCTGGATAAATTAATTGAAGATTATTGCGAGATCCCGGTCCAATTGGTGGACGATCCTTTAACGGCCGTCGTTCGCGGAACAGGGATGATTTTGGAAGATTTGGATAAATACAAGAACATTCTGATTTATGAGGAAAAATCAAAGGGCTAAAAAAATCAGCTTATTTCTTGCGGTTATTGTTTGCGGCCTCATCCTTTTTGCCGTGACGGGTGAAAAAAGTTCGGCAGCCAATCAAGGGTGGGTGGGCCAAATTTTGAATCCGGTGCACGGCTATCTTTTAAGAGTTACCGACACGCTTGCCGATGTTTTTAGCGGCATTTTGAATTCGGAAAATTTAAAAAAAGAAAACGAGAAACTGCTTATTCAGAATCAAACTTTGAAATCAATTTTGAGCGGCTATGTGGAGATAAAAGCGGAAAATGAGACTTTGCGCGAAGCGTTAAAAATAAAAAGCCGGCAGAATTTTGATTTTCTCTTAGCCGATGTGATCAGTCGTTCGCCTTTGAATTTTTCTCAAAGCTTTACAATTAATCAGGGAACGAGCGGGGAAGTCAAAGCCGGGCAGGCGGTTATCTGGGCCGGCCAAGTTTTGGTTGGTGAAGTGCGGGATGTTGCTTCTGACAGCAGCGAAATCAGGGCGGCGAGCGATGGGGAATTCCGAGCGGCAGTTTTTGTAGGCGAGAGCAGGACTGAGGCGGTTTTTAAGGGCAATGGTTTGGAACCGGCCCAATTGGATTTGGTTCCGGCCAAAGTCAATATTTCCGTTGGCGATCGCATTATTACTTCGGGTTTGGACAAAAAGTTTCCGCGCGGCCTTTATCTGGGCGAAGTGAAAAGGGTGAAAAATCTGGAGGGGAAAGTTTTTCAGGAAGTGGAGGTGGGGCTACCCTTCCATTGGAATGAGCTGGAGGAGGTTTTGATAATCAGGTAGTTCCGCTTAATAAAATATTATATGAGAAAAATTCTCCCGGTTATTTTCATTTTTATTTTAGCGCTACTGCAGATTACCGTAGTGCCGAAATTGGCGATTTTTGGCGTCAAGCCGAATCTGATTTTGGTGGGACTGTCAATTTTGCTATTTACCGGCAATTTCCTCACCCTGGTTTTTTCAGCGGCTTTGGGCGGATTGGTTTATGATGCGAGCGATTATTTTTGGGGTCTGAACACTGTTGTTTTCATCCTGACCTTTTTAATTTTTTGGCTTTTAGGGAAAAAATACGTGGCGAGCCATCATTTTCTATCACTTCTGTCTTTTAGTATTTTAGGTACGGCGATTTTCAACTTTTTGTACACCAGTTTAAGCTATTTGCTTTTCCACTATAATTTTTTTGATTATTTTTTGAGTTGGCGCCAACTTTTGGAAATGGCCATTAATGGAGCGCTGACGTTTGTTTTTGGCGGACTTTTTTTGCTGGGGACTAATATTAAAAAAGAGCATGCGGCTAAATTTTAGAAAATACAGAAAAGTCAAAAGGAAAAGCGATTTTTTGGAGCCGGAAGAAGTGCTTTTCAATAAGGAGGCGCTTTCCCGGCTGGGACCAGATGAAAATATCCAAAGGCTGGAGGTGGAGGTGGGGCGATGGGGCATTCGCTCTATTTCTTATTTGCTTTCGCTTTTTTTGCTGATTAGCATCGGAACGGTCTTCTATTTAGGGATAATTAAAGGAGATTATTTTAAAGCTTCGGCGGAAAGGAATTCTCTGAAATATATTTCTATTCCGGCTGAGCGGGGTCTAATTTACGACCGCAATGGAAAACCGCTGTTATATAATAAGCCGGTTTTTGATTTGATTTTTTTTCCGAATTATTTGCCCACGGACGCCGTTAAGCGGCAGGAAGTTCTTAAAAAAATTGAAGACACCTTAAAAATTCCGTCTCAAGAATTGGAGGCCGGTATTAATAATCCGGAATTCTTTTTGCGCAGCTGGGTTCTGAAGCCAGATTTGACCAGCCAAGAGGCAATCGTTTTGGAAAGCTATTTTGGCGGTACGGCTGCCGTTCAGGTGATTCGGCAAAACGTCCGTCAGTATGAGGAGCCGTTTGTTTTCAGCCATCTGCTCGGTTATCTGGGAAGAGTTTCCTCGGTTGATTTGGAGAAGGATCCGGATTTGTTGGATTTTGAAAGGATCGGCAAAGTGGGAATAGAAGCGGTTTATGAGAAAGAATTAAGGGGTCAGCCCGGCCAGATAACTATTTTACGCAATGCGGCCATGGAAATTTTGGGACAGAGTTACGGCGAGCAGCCCAAAAACGGGAATAATTTGTATCTGACCATTGATAAGGAATTTCAGGAATATTTGTATAACAGATTGCGCAGCCAAATCAGTGGTTTGGGCGGCGAGCGGGGAGGATTGGCCATTGCCATTGATTCAAAGAGCGGCGCGGTCCTGGCCTTAGTCAGTTACCCGGGTTTTAATGCCAATAGCTTCAGCGAGGGAATTTCTCAGGAGGATTTTAACGCCTTATTGAATTCCAAAAGCAAACCGTTATTTAACAGAACGGTAACGGGTTTATACAATCCCGGTTCAACCATTAAGCCGATTATGGCTGCCGCTGGCTTGGAGGAAGGAATAATGGATCCGAATAAAAAAATTGAAACTCACGGATCCATCAGCATTCCTAATCCGTATAACCCGGATCATCCCTCTGTTTTCGTGGACTGGAAAAATCACGGCTCTGTTAATATGTTTGACGCCATCGCTCGTTCCAGCAACGTTTATTTTTACACGCTGGGCGGCGGTTTTGGCGACATTGCGGGATTGGGCATTAGCCGCATCGATAGCTATCTGAAGAAGTTCGGGTTTGATGAGTTAAGCGGTATCGATTTGACTAATGAGGACGTCGGTTTTATTCCCAGTCCGGAAAATAAAAAAGGGGACATTTGGCGTATTGGCGACACTTATCACGTCAGTATCGGCCAGGGTGATTTATTGGTGACTCCGCTTCGTCTTTTGATCGATCTTAATTCTTTGGTTAACGGCGGGAAGATTATGAAGCCGTATCTCTTGCAGAGCATTTCCGATGCTGACGGCGAAATAATTAAAGAGAGTAAACCCGAAGCGCTTTTGGAAAATTTCTTGAAACCGGAAACCGTCGCGACCCTTAAAAAGGCAATGACTCAAACCGTCAGCAGCCCGCAGGGCACCGGTTACAGTTTGAGCGGTTTGCCGTTTACTTCCGGCGGCAAAAGCGGCACGGCGCAGATTGAAGCGAATACCAAGGTCAATGCTTTGTTTTTCGCTTTCGCTCCGGCGGACCAACCAAAAATATCACTTCTGGTTCTGATTGAAAATGCCAGAGAAGGGTCATTAAACGCTATTCCAGTGGTCAAGGACGGCCTTTTATGGTATTATCAAAATCGAGGATTATAATATTTATGAATAAAGTTTATCTGACCAACGAAAAAGAGAAGGAATTAAGGGCCGAACTAAAAGACCGTCAGACAAATCAGCGGCTGGAAATTGGCGAGCGTTTGAAGCGGGCCAAAGAGCATGGCGATCTTTCAGAGAACGCCGATTATGCGGCGGCCAAAGAAATTCAATTGGCTAATGAAAACCGGATTTTGGAACTGGAATCCATTTTGGGTTCGGCGGAAATCATTAAGAACGGCGCCAAGGGAATATCCGGCGAGATTGCGGTCGGCTCCAAAGTGAGGGTCAGCGGCCCCGGCGGAATCAAGGAATTTACCATTCTCGGCTCTTATGATTCGGATCCGAAACAAAATTTGATTTCCAACGAATCGCCTCTGGGAAAAGCGTTTTTGGGCCGGAAAATCGGCGAGGAAGTGGAAGTTCAAACGCCAGCCGGGCTGATGAAGTATAAAATCGTTTCCGTAGAATGAATTTTATGGCTACCCAGGATAAAATAAAAAAATTAAGGATAAAAAAGCTGGAGTCTTTGAAGAAAGTCGGGTGGGACGGCTATCCGGCTCAGACAAAACGCGACACAGAGATCGCCGCTGCTTTGAATAATTTTGATGCTTGGAGCAAAGAAGAAAGAAAGATTGTCATAGCCGGCAGAATAATGAGTATGCGTGGTCAGGGCGGCATCGCTTTTGTTGATTTGCGAGACGAAAGCGGGTCCATCCAGCTGGTTTTTAAAAAGGATTCGCTTAAGGATTTCGATCGCGTTGGAGAATTTTTGGATATCGGCGATTTTATTGAGGCAGGGGGTTATTTGTTTAAAACTCAGCGCGGAGAAGATTCGCTTTTTATTGAAAGTTGGAAATTACTGACTAAAACCTTAAGACCGCTTCCATCCGAGTGGTATGGATTAAAAGATGTGGAAGAGAGATTTCGTCGCCGCTATCTTGATTTGATTCTCAATGATGATGTTAAAAAGCGTTTGGTTTTGCGTTCTAAAATTATTCAGGCCATTCGGGATTTCCTTAACTCCTACGGGTTTTTAGAAGTGGAAACTCCCATCCTGCAAACTTTGCCCGGCGGAGCTTTGGCCAAGCCGTTTCAGACAAAATTAAACGCTTTAAATATGGATTTGTATTTGCGGATAGCGCCCGAGCTTTATTTGAAAAGATTAATTGTGGCTGGTTTTGAAAAAATCTACGAAATCGGCCGCAATTTCCGAAATGAAGGGATGGACCGTTCACATAATCCGGAATTTACGATGCTGGAGCTTTATTGGGCTTACCAAGATTATGAAGGGTTGATGATTTTGGTGGAGGACATGTTTGCTTTTATTTTGAATAACGCTTTTTCGCAGACGAAAAATCCTTTACTCGTCAATATTAATGGCAATTTAGTGAATTTCAAAAAGCCTTGGTTGAGGCTGGAATTCAAGGAAGTCATTAGGAAATACGCCGGATTAGATGCTGATAAGGCTGAGGCAAAAGAAATATTGGAAAAAATGAAAGAGCATAAAATAGAAATTACCAAAGAACATAAAAAACAGGATAAGTGGGAATTAATTGACGAGGTTTACAAAAAAATTTGCCTACCCAATTTGATTCAACCCACTTTTGTGATTCATCTTCCCGCGGCCCTTTCTCCTTTGGCCAAGCTCCGGACGGAAAATAAGGAAGAGGTTCAGAGATTTTTGATCGCCATCGGCGGGATGGAAGCGGGCAATGCTTTTTCCGAATTGAACGATCCGCTTGATCAAGACGCCAGATTCAGGGAGCAGGAAAAAAAGAGGAGAGCCGGCAATGAAGAGGCGTCCCGCTACGATAAAGATTTTGTTGAAGCCTTGGAATACGGAATGCCGCCAACAGCCGGCATCGGAATCGGCCTTGACCGTCTGGTAATACTTTTGACCAATGCCGAGGGCATCAAAGAAGTAATTTTCTTCCCGTTTATGAGGAAGCGGGAAAAATAAAGATTCACCCTGTGAAATAATTTTAATTTTTTGTATATTTAATTTCTGCTATGTTTTACTGCGTTTATATTCTCCAGAGCCTTAAAGATAAGAAATTTTATACGGGATATACAAAAAAATATAAAATTAAGATTTGAGCAACATCAAAAAGGCCTTGTAGAATCTACTAAAGACAGACAATCATTAAAACTAATTTATTTTGAATGTTGTTTGAATCAATAAGATGCAACGCGCAGGGAAAAGTATCTAAAAACGTATTATGGAAAAAAGTTTATTAAAAGTCGCCTCAAATCTTATTTTACAGGGTAAATGCTAACAGATTTATTAAAACAAATCAGAGAAAACCCCGATTTATTTCGGGAAACAATAAAAAATCGCAGAGCTAAGGTCGAGGTTGATAAAATTTTGGCCTTGGATAAAGAGTGGCGCTCGGTAATGTCTGAAGTGGAGTTTTTGCGCGCCGAGCAAAACAGGTTGTCCAAAAACAGAAATTTCAGCCAAGACGAATTGGAAAAAGCCAAATCTATGAAAGAAAGAATCAGGGAGCTGGAAAAACAGCAGGAGCCGTTTCAGGCGGAGTTGGAGGCGATGCTTTATTTGGTGCCCAATGTTCCTTTGGCTGATGTTCCGGTTGGCTTGGATGAAACCGGAAATAAAGTTTTACGGGAAGTCGGGAAGAAGCCGAAATTTTCTTTTGAGCCGAAAGATTATTTGACCTTGACGGAAGATAAATGGATAGACGTAAAAAGAGCAGCCAAGGCCATTGGCACGCGTTTCGGTTATTTAAAGGGAGACGCGGTCTTAATAGAATATGCCTTAGTGCAATTTACATTGCGCAAATTATCGGAGTACGGATTTATTCCCGTTGTGCCGCCGGCCCTGGTTTCTAAAAAATCCATGCAGGGTATGGGCGCGATTGATTCGCCCAAAGACTGGGAAGAACGTTATTATTTTCCCGAAGATGATTTGTTTTTAATCGGCACTGCCGAACAGGCGATTGGTTCAATGCATCAGGACGAAGTTTTTGAAGAGGCAGAGTTGCCTTTGCGGTATATCGCTTTTTCTCCGTGTTTCCGGCGCGAAGCCGGCTCTTACGGTAAAGACACCAAAGGGATTTTGCGGGTTCATTATTTTGAGAAGTTGGAAATGTTCATTTTTGCTAAACCTGAAGATTCCGCCAAAGAGCAGGCCTTGATTTTGCAAATGGAGGAGGAATTAATGCAGGATTTGAAAATTCCTTATCGCGTTCTCCGCATCTGCACTGGTGATATGTACAACCCTTCTGCTTCCAGTTACGACCTTGAGGCCTGGCTGCCTAGTCAAGACCAATATAAAGAAACCCATTCCAACAGCAATTGCACGGATTTCCAGAGTCGGAGATTGAACATCAAATATAAAAGTAAGGACGGTCAAAAATTTGTCCACACTTTGAACGGGACAGCCTTTGCCATCGGCCGGATTTTAGTGGCTATCATTGAGAATTATCAGCAAAAAGACGGCTCCATTGAGATTCCAAAAGTTTTGAAACCGTATTTAAAATAAATGAGGGGTTGGCGTTCGCGTCAAGTGAGAGTTGATAAAAGCCGGAGAAGGAGACGGCGGTCTGTTTTGATTTTTCTCATTATTTTGGCGGCCGCCTTTGGCATATTTTATGTAATTTTTCTTTCCGGTTGGTTAGCCGTAAAAAAAGTGGAAATTACCGGCGCTCATTTTGCCAAAGCGGTACAATTAGAAGAAGAGGTGAATCAATATTTGTCTTCCCAGCGGATTTTAGGGTTTATTAATTTCAGGAATAATCTTATTTTTCTTTTCGCCAAAGATTTTAGCGATTTAGTTTTTAAAAATCCGGTTATCAAAGATTTTTCTTTGCACAAAGACTTTAAAAATAAATCTCTTGTTTTTAATCTGCACGAACGGCAGAGCAAGGGGATTTTATGTTTAGGCAATGAAGAGCAGAATTGTTTTTATTTTGATGAGCAGGGCGTGGTTTTCGTTGCCTCGCCGCAAACCGAAGGCAATGTAATATTTTTGATTCAAGATAATTCCGGCCGCCTTTATAGTTTGGGCGACAAGATTTTGACGCACGGGTCTTTTGACGATTTAATTTTCATTTGGAATAGTTTGGCCGAGCGTTTTCATTTGAATAGCGTGCAAATCACCACTACCGGTTTGATCATTCAGACTTCGGCCGGGTGGCAGGTTTATTTAAATCAGGAAGATCTAACTAGAACCAAGGCAGCCCTTTTCTATCTTCTTCAAAGCGATTTTGATTTTGAGTCTTTGGAATATCTGGATCTCCGCTATTTGCGCAATATTTATTGGAAGACGGCATCCTGATCATTTATTTGGCGATGGCCAGTCCGATAATTCTTTTTGCGCCGCCGGATTTTAAGGCCGCGGCCGCCGCCTCCATGGTGGCGCCGGAAGTGAAGACGTCATCCAGGAGGATGATGTTTTTATTTTCTAACGGCCCCTGATTTTTGAGGCTGAAGGCATTTTGCAAGTTATTTTTTCTTTCCTGGAAATCTTTTATTTCCGCCTGACTGGCAGTTTTCTTTCGGCGGATAAGGCAATTATTGTTCAGGGGAAGGGAAAGTCTCTGGCTTAAAATTTTGGCGAGCTCTTCCGATTGGTTGAAGCCCCGCCAGTTGAATCTCTGACGGTGAAGTGGAACGGCGACCAGACAATATCTTTTTAAATCGTCCGGGCAAGTCTTTTCCCAGTAACGAATCAAAATTTCCGACAGGGTCTGGCTGATTTCTTTGGCGAAGCCATATTTATATTTGTGGATTAATTCTCGAACGAGTGGATTTTCATAGCTGACGGCAATTCCCAAAAAATCCAAAGAAGAAGCTTTGGCGGAGTGCCGGCACTTGTTAAAATTTCCCGCCGCTATTCTTTTGAAGCAAATAGGGCAGAAAAGGCCGGAATTAACGGAGATTTTATTCCGGCAATCCGGGCAGAGATGGGTTTTTGCTTCGCTTTTCAAAAATCGGCCGCAACCCAAGCAATAAGTGGGAAAAACACAATCTAAAACAAAGTTTTCTATTTTCTGAAACATAGTTGGGAAATGTTGTGGCTAATCAGAAAATATCGTATAATAAGTCTATTATAGTACAATTTTCGTCTTAGTTAAATTTATGCGATCTTTGGGCGTTGATATCGGAACCAGCAATATTAAAATAGTGGAACTGTCAAAGTCCGGCAGCGAAATTGTTTTGGACAATTACGGTATTTTGGAGACCTACGGTTATTTGGATAGGCCAAATGCCGCCATTCAATCAAGTTATTTCAAGATTGTAGAGGAAACGACCGTCGATCTGCTTAAAAAGCTTTTAAAAAGCTTTAAACCGCATACTAAACGGGCCGTTATTTCTTTGCCTATTTTTTCCAGCTTTGTGACGATTTTTGACATACCTCTTACTGATGAGAAAGAAATAAGCCGCGCCATTCCTTTTGAGGCGAAAAAATACATTCCTTTGCCCCTGGAGGATTTGACTATTGATTGGGCGATTATCAATGAGGGAAATCGCCTGGCCAAAAACGTTTCCAGCCGAATTCTTTTAATCGCCATTCCCAAGGATTTAATCCAGCGCTATCAAAGAATTGCCAAGGGTGTTGGCTTAGACGTGGTTGCCTTTGAATTGGAAAGCGTGTCTTTGGCCCGATCGCTTTTGGGTCAGGATAAGTCTCCGGCTTTGATTTTGGACGTGGGCGCTCAATCCACCAATGTGGCGATTGTGGAAAACGGCTATTTGGTGAGCAATGAGAATTTGACTACGGCCGGTTCGGAAATTACTCACGTGATCGCGCAGGGCTTGGGGGTTTCCAAGGAGCGGGCCGAAGAATTTAAAAGAGTGAAGGGTTTTAACGTTGAGCCGCAAGAAACGGAAGTGGTCAATTTGATGCTTCCGGTTATTGATTATTTCGGCAATGAAATTTCCCGCTCCCTTAATATTTACAAAGAAAAGACCGGCGTTGACATCAAAAACGTAATCTTGGCTGGCGGTACGGCAAATTTACCGGGGTTGGAAAAATATTTGTCCCAGCAACTGGAATTGAGCGTTCAGCGCGCTTGGCCGTTTGCGAACATCTCTTATCAGCAATTTTTAGAGCCATTATTGAAAGAGATCGGGCCGTCTTTGGCTGTGGCCACCGGTCTGGCGCTGCGGGGAATATACTAAATAAAGATGAAATCTGCTTGGCCTTGAAAATCGGCGCTCTAATGTGGATAACTCCTTGGGTTGCCTATTAAAAAAGTGTATAATATAGATATAAGCCATAAAAATTAAGTTCTTATGCCTGATTTTCAATTAATGGAATCATTCGGTCCGGAAAAAAAGCCGAGCGGCTGGCTGGGAAAATTTTTGCGTTTTTCCATTATTATTTTTATCATCGCTTTAGTCCTTTATCTTTTGATTCACTATGTTTACATCGGAGTTTTGGATCGTCAATCAGCTGATTTAGAGAATAAAATTAAGGGTCTGGAAAAGGAAATTCCCACTCAGGATAGAGAGGGGGTAGTGGCTTTTTATTCGCAGCTGGTTAATTTGCGGACGCTACTGGAAAAACACATCTATCCCTCGCAGATTTTTGAAAGGCTGGAATTAACTACGCATCCGCAGGTTGCTTTTACAAACTTTAGTTACGATTTTAACGAAAATCGCCTCCAAATGGATGGTTATGGCCAGAATTTACAGGCGATTGCTCAGCAGCTTTTGGCCTTTCAAAGAACTTCCGATTTCGATAGCGTTACTTTATCCGACCTTCGTCAAGGCGCAGGCAAAACGACTTTCTCCATGGAAATATTTTTCAAATCGTCGCTGGTTTTAAAAAATTTCCAGTAATCTCCGATCGGGTCCACTATGAAATATACAGCCAAAAGAAATATTAGTTTAACTTTGTCCCTCGTCGTTTTGATTTTGGCGCTGGTAGTAATTTTTGTTTGGACCTGGCCGGCTTTCAAAGAGGTGGGAGATTTAAATAAGAAAATCAACGAGGAAAAATCCCAATATGATACACAGTATCAGGCTGTTCAGATTGCGAAATCCATCATTGACCAGTATAAGAGTCTGATCAGCGTGAGTCAGACGATTTCTTTAAGCATTCCTCGCGGCGCCGAGATTCAAAATTTATTGGCGCAATTGGAGACGATTACCACGCAAAGCGGCCTGTCCTTGCAGAGTATTAATTTTGAAAATGTCGGAGTTTCAACTCCCAGTTCCAAGAAAAGCGCGCAGAATATAGTTCAGAGCTATAAAACTTTGCGCCTAACCCTCGGACTTACGGGTAATTACGAATCATTGAAGACTTGGCTTAATGCCGTTGAAAGCGACATTCGTTTAATGGATATCGTTAATATCGCTTTTGCCGGCTCCACAACCGATAGCCAGAAGAATTCCGGCCTCTTCAATTTCAGAGTTATCCTTAATGTTTATTATCAATAAGTAAAAATATCATGGAAACACTTGAAGAAAAACCAAAGAAAAGAACATGGCTCTACATATTTATCGGTGTTTTGATTGTGGCCATTATTGTCATTTATTTTGTGTTTTTTGCGCCGAGCGCTTCTTCGGGCGGGATTTTGAGCAAGATCGTTGGTTTGATTTTCGGTCAAAGCAGCGATCTTTCTTTGTTGCAGGCTGACTTGCAAAAAGACGTAACCGGCGGAATCATCAATCTAAAGTTTGATCCGGCAACAGTCCTGGAAAATTCAATTTATCAATCCCTTCATTCCTATGCCGACCCCGTTGATATCGGAAGTTTGGGTCGACCCAATCCGTTCATTCCGTTTTAAAGATTTCGCTGGAACAGGAGGCGCGCCAAATTTAGAAATAGGGTTCGGTTCGGCGGAGCGGCGCCCGGCTTATAAATTAAAATAATTTTTTATGATTTCCAATAAAAGTCTCATTGATACTTTGCTTAAAAACGGGAAAATTACTTCGGCTATTGCCGATAGTGTTTTAAAAGAGGCCGAAAGTTTAAACCGACCCGTCGAAGATATTATCAACGAAAAGAGGATAGTTTCCGAAGAAGAGCTCGGCCAAGCGAAAAGCGAATTTTTTAAGGTCCCTCTTAAAACTTTTAAAAAAGATGAGGCAGTTGCTCCGGAAATTTTGAATTTTATTCCCGAGGAAGTGGCTAAAACGCATAAATTAGTGGCCTTTGCCCGAGATAAGGATACAGTTTTGGTGGGCATGCTGCAACCCGATGACGTTCGGGCGCAAGAAGTATTAAGATTTATCGCCAAACAGAAAAAAGTTAATATCGGCATTTATCTTATCACGCCAACGGCTTTATATGATTTATCACGAGGCTACCGGACTTTTGATACGCGCGTGAAAGAAGTGACTGAGGCTTTGGATATATTTAAGCGGCAGAGCAAATCGTCTTATCTGTTGCCGCAACAGCGCATAGTGAAAATTGAAGAAGCGAGCGGTCTGATTGCCGAAGAAGCTCCGGTTATTAAATTGGTTTCCACGATTTTGCATCAAGCGGCGGCGGAGCGGGCTTCGGATATCCATATTGAACCGCAACGTTCTCGGCTCAGGGTGCGTTTTCGGATTGACGGTGATTTGAAGAATGTTTTGAATTTGCCCTTGGAATTGCAGGCGCCGATAGTTTCCCGCATTAAAATTCTTTCGGAATTGAAAATCGATGAGTCGCGAGTGCCTCAGGATGGCCGCTTCCGCACTTTAATTGATAACAAAGAAATCGATTTCCGTGTTTCTACTTTCCCGACTGCCGTTGGCGAGAAAGTGGCGATTCGCTTGCTTGATGCTTCCGTTGGCTTGAAAACGATTTCCGATTTGGGAGTTAGGGACTATCATTTGAAGCTTTTGAAAACGGCGATGGATAAGCCCTTCGGGATGATTTTAGCCACTGGCCCGACAGGTTCTGGTAAAACTACGTCTCTTTATGCCATCCTTGGCACTTTGAACAAAGAAGACGTTAATGTCGTTAGTTTGGAAGACCCGGTGGAATATTTCATGGAGGGAATCAATCAGTCTCAGGTTAAACCGGAAATCGGCTATGATTTTGCTTCGGGATTAAGGCAGATTGTGCGGCAGGATCCGGATATCATTATGGTTGGTGAAATCCGCGACAATGAAACAGCGGCCTTGGCAGTGCATGCGGCGTTGACTGGTCACTTAGTTCTTTCCACTCTGCATACCAATGACGCCATCGGAGTGGTGTCGCGCTTGATTGATATGAAGGTTGAGCCTTTTCTTCTACCTTCGTCTTTGATTTTGATGATGAGCCAAAGATTGGTCGGCCGCCTTTGCGATAATTGCAAAAAGAAAGTGATAGCCTCGGGCAGTTTATTGGAGGAGATTAAAAAAATATTATCCGGATTGCCAACGGTCCTCAAAGAAAAATTAGCCGTTAAAGAGCCGATAGAAATATATCTGCCGCAAGGTTGCGAAGCTTGCAATTACAAAGGCACTAAAGGCAGGATTGGAATCTTTGAAATGCTGGAAATGACTCCGGAATTAGCCGAAGCGATTTTAAAGGACCCGACGGAAAGCAACCTGACGCTAGTGGCTAAAAAGCAGGGGATGATTACTTTGCGGCAGGACGGATTAATCAAGGCTTTGGACGGCGTGGTCTCCATCGACGAAATTTTAAAGGAAACAGTTTAATTAAATAAAATTAGACGAATAAAAAATATTATCACAACAGACTATGGACAACACATTTTATAAAGAAAAGTTAGACGGATTATTGGCCTTGGCCGCCAAAGAAAATGCCTCGGATTTGCATTTTGCCGTTGGCCGCCGGCCGACTCTAAGAATCGACGGACGTTTGACGACTTTAGTCAAAGAAGACGTTTTTACCAAAGAAGTAGTGGAGGGGATGGTTTATGCTTTGGTGCCGGAGCAGCGACGGGAACAATTTCTAAAAGATCGCGAATTGGATTTTTCTTATTCTTATACCGATAAAGCTCGTTTTCGCGTCAACGTTTATTTCCAGAGAGGGAATATGGCCGCCGCTTTGCGTCTCATATCTTTTAGAATTAAAACATTGGAAGAATTGAATATGCCGCCAGTGCTCCATGATTTTACTAAGCCGTCGCAGGGGTTTGTGATTGTGGTTGGTCCGGCTGGCCATGGAAAATCAACGAGCTTGGCAGCCATGGTTGATGAGATAAATCATAAGCGGACTAGCCATATTATTACTATTGAAGACCCGATTGAATACGTTTTTAATCAAGACCGTTGCATTATTGATCAAAGAGAAGTGGCCAGCGATACTCCGAGTTTTCATCGGGCTTTACGTTCGGTTTTAAGACAGGATCCTGATGTCATCATGATCGGCGAGATGCGCGATGCGGAAACAATTCAAACAGCGATTACGGCTGCCGAAACCGGTCACTTGGTGTTTTCCACTTTGCATACTAATTCCGCTTCTCAAACTTTGGATCGGATCATTGACAGTTTTCCAGCTGGTCAGCAGAACCAGATCAAATCTCAAATTGCCTCCACTTTAGTTGGCATTGTTTCCCAGCGGTTAATCCCGCGGCTTTCCGGCGGCCGCATTCCTGCCTGCGAGGTGATGATTACCAATTCTGCTATTCGCAATCTGATTCGCGAGGACAAAATTTATCAGATTGATCTGGTGATTGAGACCGGAATCCAAGAAAAAATGATTTCTTTAAATCGTTCGCTGGCCGCCTTAGTGCGCCAAGGAGAAATTTCTTTGGAAAGTGCCCAAATGTATTCGTTGAATCCGGCGGAATTGGGCAGTTTGCTGGCGAGATAAATAACTATGGCAAAATTCCGTTACAGCGCAAGAAATGAATTAGGTGAAACGCAAGCCGGCATGGTGGAGGCCGCCAGCCGGGATTTGGCTATCAAAATTTTGCAGGAGAACAAGCTTTACCTTTTGTCGCTGGAATCATTAGAGAAAAAGAATGTTTGGGGCAAATTTTCCGGTCTTTTCCAGAAAGTCAAACCAAAGGAGCTGATGCTTTTTACCAGACAATTAAGCACTTTGCTTTCGGCCAAAGTGGCCTTATCCGATTCTTTGAAAACTTTGCACAAACAGATTTCCACGCCGGCGCTGAAAGACGTGATTTTCGATGTCTATACCGATGTTGACGGGGGATTGTACTTTTCCCAAGCGCTTTCCAAGCATCCTAAAGTCTTTTCCGATTTTTACGTGAACATGGTGCGTTCCGCTGAAGTTTCCGGTCGCTTGGAAGAAACCCTGCTCTTTATGGCTGATTATCTGGAAAAAGAAATGCGCTTATCCAGTCGTGTTAAAAGCGCGATGATTTATCCGGTTTTCGTCATAGGAATTTTTATTGCGGTGATGATTTTAATCTTAACGGTGGTAATGCCGCAGATGCGTTCCATTTTTTCCGAAGTGAATGTGCAATTGCCATTTTTGACCAGAGTTTTGATGGGGCTTGGTACTTTTATGTCTTCTTGGGGCTGGGCGCTTTTAATCGTTTTAGTTGTGGCCGTTGTTGTCGCTGTTCGTTATTTCAGAAGCGACGAAGGAAAGCCGGTTTGGGATGAATTAACAGTGGGCATTCCCCTGTTCGGCACCTTGATTAAGAAGACGGCCATTACCCGTTTTGCGACCTCGACCAGCGTGCTTTTGAAGGGTGGAATATCGGTGACCGATTCCTTGGAAATTTCCGCGCGCGTAGTCAGTAATCAAGTGTATCGCAGAGTTTTGAATGAGACGGCCGAGGAAATCAGACGGGGCGGAACGATTTCCGCCAGCCTCAGTCGTTATCCCGAATATTTCCCGCCGCTCGTGACGCAAATGGTGGCGATCGGCGAAACTTCCGGGCAGTTAGACACTTTGCTGGATAAAGTTTCCTCTTTCTACAATGAGGAGGTCCAGAATTCCATTAACAATTTGGTGGAAATGGTTCAGCCGGCTATTATCGTTGTTCTGGGATTATTCATTGGCTTGTTCGTCGGGGCCGTACTTTTGCCAATTTATAACTTGGCCTCGGTCTTTTAGTTAATTTTTGAATAAGACGAAGGGCAAATTATTTCCCGGATCTTATTTGCAGAATAAAAAGGTCGTTTAATACATATTAATTATGAAAAAACAAAAGGGTTTTACTTTAATCGAAATGTTGATAGTTGTGGCTATTATCGGAATTTTATCTTCTTTGATTTTAGTTGGTCTTAGCCAATTTCGTTCAAGGGGCAGGGATGCCAGAAGGGTTTCCGATCTGAAACAGGTGCAAAACGCTTTGGAGATTTATTATACTCGTAATTCTTCTTATCCCACTGCGCCCGCTGGCAGCGCCAGCCAAAAATGGACGGCTTTGACGGCCTCAATTACCGGAGCGGGGATCGGCTTGAATCAGGTGCCTCAGGATCCTTTGGCGACTGACGATAACGGAATTTCTTACTATTATCAAGATTGCAACCTCGGCCAGAATTATGTCGTGGCAGCGACCTTGGAAGATACGGGCAATCAGGCGCTTAAAGATAGCGCTCAGGGAACCAGTTCCGGCTCTTGCGATTTTGGAATCGACTGCGGAGCTGACGGCGTTTATTGCGTTCAATTCTAAAAGCAATTTAGCGTAAAAATCGCATGTCTTATCTTCTTATTATCTTTGCGGGGCTTCTGGGCTTGGTGGTGGGCAGCTTTATCAATGTCCTTACTTTGCGCTGGAACCCCGCGGAAGATACTCAGGTTATAAAAATCGTCAGGGGTCGTTCCCACTGTTTGCGTTGCGGCCAACAGTTGAAATGGTTTGAGCTTATTCCAATCCTAAGCTTTATTTTTTTGCGTGGTCGCTGTCGTTATTGTCGCAAGAAGCTTATTTGGCAGTATCCGCTGGTGGAGGGGCTGACGGCTTTAATTTTTGCGGGCGTAACCTGGCGCATTCTTGATTTTAATTTTTTCGCTCATTATTTTTTTTCCGATCCGCGGACAAATTTTTGGGTAGTCGCAGTCATTCTTATTTGGCTTTTTTACGCAGCCGTTCTCATCGCCTTATCAATAATTGATCTGCGTCATTATCTTTTGCCTGATAAAATAGTTTTTCCGGCCATCGCTATTTCTCTGCTGGCCAATTTGAGTTTTTATTTTTTGAGCCTAACGCGAGGCAGTTTATTTCCCGCGCACGGGTTGAATTTTTTGGGCCCCTATGCCGACGTGGTCAACGTTCATTTTAACGTTTTAACCTCAGCTTTGGCAGGAGCATTTATTTTGTCCATCATCCTTTTTTTAATTTATGCTTTTAGCCGCGGCAAGGCAATGGGTTTCGGCGACGTTAAGCTGGCGATTTTAATCGGTTTAATGCTTGGTCTTGGCGCCGGTTTAATCGGTTTGGGTCTTTCTTTTATAATTGGCGCCTTCGTTTCTCTAATCATTGTTCTTGCGACGAAAAAGAAATTGAAGGATGCCGTTCCCTTTGGCCCCTTTTTAGCTCTGGGCGTTTTGGCCGTTTTCTTTTTCGGTCAAACACTAACGAACTTTTATTTTTCTTTATTTAACGTTTAAATAAAAAATAGTCGGCTTTTGTGTTTCAGTCATAATATGCAAAAAAACAGTGAAATTTCCCACGGTCTCTTCCGAACGATTTTAACGCTGGTTATTTTGCTTTTTATCGCCAGTTTGATTTTTGATTCTTATTTTCTCCTGCTAAACAGCCGATTGAATAGTAGGGCGAAAGATTTCGCGCAAAATTCGAAAGTGGCAAAGGTTATTTTAGATTACGGTAATGGCCAAAAACGTATTTTTGAAGGCGAGGTGGCCGGTCAAGGATTAAACTTGCGAGATGCCCTGCTTTTAATCGCGGAGGCGGGAAATATCCAAATCGGGTTTCAAGAAACGGGCAATACGGTTTTGGTTGCTTCAATTGATAATTACGTTAACGCCGGCGGCCATTATTGGGAAATTAGCCTTTCCGATTTAGACTGGAAAAAGCGCTTGGATGAATTTGATGTTCGGCAACTAATTTTTACCAACGGCACCGTAACCAGTTTAACTTACCGTTAAATTTTTAGATTATGGTCATTGTCGATGGTAAAAATTTAGCGAGAGAGGTTCTCGATGATTTAAAGCCTTTTTTTGCCGTCCGAAAAACCGCTTTGGCGGTTATTTCGGTCGGAGACAATCCGGCCAGTTCCAGTTTTATCAAAGAGAAGTCTCGGGTGGCCGGCGTTTTGGGTATTGAGTTTTTGCATTTTAACTTTACTTCCGATGTTTCCAATAAATTTTTGAGAGCTAAAATAGGAGAAATTGTGAGGCGCGATTTCATTAAGGGCGTTATCATTCAGTTGCCGTTGCCTAAAAAATTTAATGTTCAGTATTTACTAAACGCCATTCCCGTTGAGAAGGACCCGGATTTATTGAATGAAAGGAGTTTTGGCGCTTTTTTGACCGGACGCTTCAAAATAATTCCGCCAGCTGCCGAAGTCGTAAAAATCATTCTGGAAAAGTACGGCATTAATCCTCAAGGAAAAGTTTGTGCTGTTTTCGGCGCTGGCCGATTAGTTGGTTTGACAGTGGCTAATTGGTTGACACAAGAAAAAGCAACCGTTTTTATTATAAATGAATTTACCAAACAGCCGGAAAAAATAGCAAAAAAAGCCGATATTCTAATTTCGGGCGTTGGAGAGCCGGGCTTAATTACAAAAAAAATGATTAAAAAGGGGGCGGTGGTGATTGATTTCGGTTACGGTCTAAAAAACGGAAAAATCAAAGGCGATGTGGATTTTGAAAAAGTAAAAAAGCGCAGTAGCTTAATCACGCCGACTCCCGGCGGTACTGGGCCGCTATTGGTTGCGGCGCTCTTTCAAAACCTTTGGGATTTAATGAACAAAGAAAAAGAATAAAAAGACCCGCCTGAGGCGGGTCTTTTTATTACCTGAGCTAAATTACGATATTAATGAGGCGATTCGGGATATAGATTATCTTTTTAGGATGGTTGCCGGTTAATATTTTTTTTATTTTTTCTCGATTAAGGGCCATTCTCTCCGCTTCGCCTTGATTGATATCAACCATTGCCTTTACTTTATCGCGGACTTTTCCGTTGATTTGAATGATCAAATCAAACTCTTTTTCTCTTAACATTTTTTTGTTATATTTTGGCCACCTTTCTTTGTGAACGGAAGTTTTGTGCCCCATTTGATGCCAGAGTTCTTCTGTTATAAAGGGGGCCAGCGGCGCCAGCAGCCGGAGGAAATCTTCCAAGTGGGATTTTTTTATTTTTACTCCCTCTTTAGCCGTTAGGGCATTGAGGCATTCCATTAGAGCGCTGATGGCGGTATTGTAATCCAGATTTTCTAGGTCTTCCGTAACTTTTTTGATTGTCTGGTTAATAGTCTTGGCAGTTGTCGGATTGTTTTTTTCTCCGCCTTTTATTTTTATTTGAGCTGAGAATAAATTCCAAATGCGGTTTAAGAATCGGGAAACGCCGTTAATGCCTTCGGTGTTCCAGGGCTTGGCCGCTTGGAGCGGGCCCATAAACATTTCATAGAGTCTCAGGGCATCGGCGCCGTATTGTTTGACAATATCATCGGGATTAACCGCGTTGCCGCGCGATTTGGACATTTTTTCGTTGTTGGCGCCCAAAATTGTACCCTGATTAATCAGTTTTTGAAACGGCTCGTCGGTGGAAACAACG
>Ga0209310_1000715_pt1 | contig 32410 bp, 19 predicted proteins | sample AD_UKC030_MetaG_FD_184415 | JGI IMG/M metagenome (GOLD analysis project Ga0209310, IMG submission 184415) | Active sludge microbial communities of municipal wastewater-treating anaerobic digesters from USA - AD_UKC030_MetaG (SPAdes) (version 2) | ecosystem: Engineered > Bioreactor > Anaerobic >...
CGTGAATGTCGGCCGTAACTATAACGGTCCTAAGGTAGCGAAATTCCTTGTCGGGTAAGTTCCGACCTGCACGAATCGTGTAACGACTGAGCGACTGTCTCGGAGAGGATCTCGGCGAAACTGTAATGGCGGTGAAGATGCCGCCTGCCCGCAGTAGGACGGAAAGACCCTATGCACCTTTACTGTAAGCTGGTATTGGGTTCTGGTTAACGATGCGTAGCGTAGGTGGGAGACTTCGAAGCGACGGCTTCGGTTGTCGTGGAGTCGAAATGTGAAACACCACTCTTTGCTCATTAGAATTCTAACCCCAAACCGTCATCCGGTTGGGGGACAATGCCTGCGGGTCAGTTTGACTGGGGCGGTTTCCTCCAAAAGAGTAACGGAGGAGCGCGAAGCTTGGCTCAACATGGTTGGCAACCATGTGTCGAGCGTATGGGTATAAGCCAAGTTAACTGCGAGACCAACAAGTCGAGCAGGTGCGAAAGCAGGCCCAAATGATCCGGTGGTTTAGTGTGGAATTGCCATCGCTCAACGGACAAAAGGTACGCTAGGGATAACAGGCTGATCGGTTCCAAGAGTTCATATCGACGAATCGGTTTGGCACCTCGATGTCGGCTCATCGCATCCTGGGGCTGGAGAAGGTCCCAAGGGTCCGGCTGTTCGCCGGTTAAAGCGGTACGCGAGCTGGGTTCAGAACGTCGTGAGACAGTTCGGTCCTTATCCACTGTGGGCGTAGGAAACTTGAGGGATTCCTTCTCTAGTACGAGAGGACCGAGAAGGACGCACTTCTGGTGTGGCAGTTGTTCCGTCAGGAGCATCGCTGCGTAGCCATGTGCGGAAGAGATAAGCGCTGAAAGCATCTAAGTGCCAAGCTCCTCCCAAGATATGGTTTCCCGGACGCAAGTCCCTAAAGACCCCCGGCAGACTACCGGGTTGATAGGTCAGGCGTGTAAGCATAGTAATGTGTTTAGCGGACTGATACTAATCGGTCGTGCGGCTTGATCTTAAACGATTAAAGATCAGTTTCAGCCAGCGAATGAGCCCTGGGCAGTGTGCAGTTTTCAGAGAACATCCTTGTTCTTTAACAATTTTCTGGTGACCATAAAGCTGTGGTCCGACCCGATCCCGTCCCGAACTCGGCCGTCAAACACAGCATTGCCGATGGTAGTGGTTGTATAGCTTCCGCGAGAGTAGGATGTTGCCAGATTAAATTCAAATCCCTCAGGTTAACCCTGGGGGATTTTTTTTGCCCCAAATAAGGAGCCGCAAATTCTCGGACAGCATATCCATTCCGGTTTCGGGACTTGCGCCTGGCTCGTCCCATGCTACTTTTTCGCTTGTACCTTGCGTTCGCACCGTCTCCGAGACGGGCTTTCGCTTGAATCGCCCAAATTCCTCATGGACCAGGACCGAATTAGAATGACCGCAATAGCATCGGGTGTCTTGCTGTACACCGGTATCCAAGCGTCCGATATTCTCAATTACTGGCGCACCAATCCCTATGATCGTTGGGGATGGCTGGCCTTTATCATTTGGTGTCTGCCCATCGGCTTGTCTTTCCTGCATCGGCGCTTTGGTGCGGGGGCAAGCCGCCCAACTGCTCCGCTCCTGGGATTGGGACTGGCCGTTTCATTGCTGGGCACGATGGGCGACCTCAGCTTGTTCAAATTTTTTGGTTTTGCCCTTTCATTGGCAGCCATCGTGCCCTGGCGCTGGTCAAACCTCGTCTGGATTGCGACCTGCGTCGCTTGGATTCACGTTCTAGGCTATTTCCTCCAATGGTTTAGTTCTAATCGTTTATTCATTCATATCATGAGAATCGTTATCGCTTTGGCCGGTGTTTTGTGGTTTGTTTTGGTCGCCTGTTATAGTTCCCGGCTGCAAGTAACAAAGAGCGATGAAACATCAAAAGCATCCTGATGGCTTGAGGTTGCGACCGAAGAGTAATCGTTATACCCTGGCCTTTATGGAAGTAAAAAATCTGAATGAGGTTCCTTGCTTTGTAACCAAAGACGGATCGGAGATCAGAGAGCTCCTGGCCTATCGCAATTCCTGCATTCGCCATCAAAGCTTGGCGGAGGCTCGTGTTCATCCCCATAGCTCGACCCAGGAGCATTTCCACGCGAACTCAGAGGAAATCTACTATATTACTCATGGACGAGGGCGGATCCGAGTGGGGCAAGAAGAACGCGAGGTTCGGACGGGCGATGCGATAGCCATTCCTCCCGGCACTCGACACAAGCTTTGGAACATCGGCCATGAAGCCCTCAGACTCCTTTGTTGCTGCACGCCCCCGTACGAACATGACGACACAGAACTTACCGAGTCTTCAGTCTAAAGGGACCCGCTCCCGACTGCCTGAATGGCTCCGCATCAAGCTCCCGACCAGCGACAGCTATGCGCAGACAAGATCTTTGCTGGAGACCTTGCGGCTGCACACGGTCTGTGAGAGCGCCCGGTGCCCCAACCATTGGGAATGTTGGACGCGGGGAACGGCGACATTCATGATAGGAGGGGACCGATGCACACGAGCTTGTCCTTTTTGTGCTGTGTCAACTGCCAAACCACATCCTCTTGATCCTGCAGAGCCAGAACGAGTTGCAGAGGCAGCTCGGCGAATGGGTTTGCGCCATGTGGTGATTACGTCAGTAGCTCGGGATGACCTGAAAGATGGCGGCGCCAATCACTTCTGCCAAACGATCCATGCCGTGCGCAAGCTGAATCCCGGAATGGTCGTAGAAGTGCTGGTTCCTGATTTTAGCGGCCGGGAAGACGCCATTAGTAGGGTGCTGGACGCATCACCCAGCATCTTTAATCATAACCTGGAAACGGTATCCCGTTTGACTCCGACGGTTCGGTCCAGGGCAACATACGAACGGTCGCTGCATGTTTTGCGTGTGGCCAAAGAACATGCGGGAGACGCCATTTTCACGAAGTCGGGTTTGATGCTGGGATTGGGGGAGACAACAGCCGAGGTGATGATGGCTCTACGCGATTTGCGCGCCGTCAACTGTGAACTGCTAACCTTGGGCCAGTACCTGCAGCCCACGCGCGAGCATTTGCCTGTTGCCGAGTATATTCCACCCAAAATATTTGAGTGGTATGCCGATCAGGCACGAGCCCTCGGTTTTCGCCACGTCTCCAGCGCCCCGCTGGTGCGAAGCTCCTATCATGCGGAGGCTTTCAGAATTGAATCATCGGCTCCGAAGGCGGGCGCGCCGAAGGAATGCAAGACCGGCTAGAGTCAAAATGACGGTGGCAATAATCAGAACCACAATGCTTGCGCCGTACTTGATGAATCGGGCCCGGCGCATCATGCGTTGTGTTTCCTCTTTTTGTTGCATCATGAAGATGGCAAATTCCTGTTCCACGGCCTTTTGAATCGCCCCCTCATCTTTGAGTGGGAGGCATAGCCATTTTCCCTGGGGCTCATGGATTCCCGGTGGCAGGCGCTGGAGTTGTTGATCGGTTGCGGGCTTGAAGCCAACGTGGTGCCAGAAGGGAGCGTCTTCCTGGGTCCAAAGGCGCATCAAGCCGTGATTACGGGCCAGGGCGGTGAGGCGTTCCCAAAGTGGATCCCGGTAATCATCCTCATGGAGTGGATTGGCGAATACTTCACTGTGGACGATTCCTTGATTGCCATCCAGATGAAGTCCCACCGCCCCAAGAAAGAGCCCCGCCTGATCGCAAACGACCTGGAACTCGCGAAATCGCTCCTTCAAAATGGCAACCGGCAGGCAGGCCTCCTCCCATAAGCGGCACAACTCGGAGAGATCCTCCACCGTTGCCCGTCTGACTTGGTAGCCTTCTGGAATCATTGATCCCATTTTATTCGGGAGGATGACGTTCGTAAAGGGAAACTCTCAGATCGAGGTTGTCATTTTGGATTCTCTCTGCTTCCTTTGACATAACTGAAAGGCCAACTCGCACGATTATGAAATCAACTCCTGCATTTTTTACAATCTCTCGGTTCTTGATCCTGGGTGCAGCCAGCCTGCTGTTCGGAGGGGGGGCGATTGGAGCGGAGGCGGCGGAGAGTATCGAATCAGACGGGGCGACCGACAGCTTGCCGCAAGCAACTCGAGGGTTTCGCAGTCTGGAGGGCCGGATCAAAGCCCCAGTTTTGGCCGCCGCCGAGGCCAAGCCCGGCGGCCCCGCTGGATCCAGCGGTTTTTCGCTGTTTAATGGAAAAGATCTCTCCGGATGGCATCCCGATGTGCCTGATAAAGACAAGAATCCTGCCCTGGGTCCAAGCTTTATTGTGCGGGACGGCCTTCTTGTGAGTCTGGGGAATCCAGGCGGCCACCTGATCAGCGACCAGGTCTATTCCAATTACGTTCTCGAGGTGGAGTATCGATTTCCCAAGAAAGGCGGCAACTGCGGGGTGCTTGTCCATGCTTCCACGCCGCGTGCGCTCTATGACATGTTCCCTCAATCTATCGAAGTGCAACTGATGTCGGGGAATGCAGGCGATTTTTGGTGCATTCAGGAGAACATCGAGGTGCCCGAGATGGAACGTCGGCGACCGCGGTCAGCTGGCCAGGCATTCGGCGGAGGGCCTTCCGACGCCCGCCGGATCCTCAATCTGACGGACGATTCGGAGAAACCTTTGGGGGATTGGAACCTCGTGCGCATCGAATGTCGCGCGCGGGAAATTATCGTGTGGGTCAACGGGGACTTGCTAAATCACGGCTCCCGATGCACTGCGGACCAAGGGCGCATCGCATTGCAGGCCGAGGGCACGGAAGTCGAATTTCGCAGGGTCTGGTTGCGTCCGCTCCATGTTGACGCCTCCGCGGCCTCCTCGCCCAATGGAATCGGGCCATCTTCCACGAGTGAAACGGTTTCCCGGCCTATCGCTCTCCATCCAATGAATTCACACTATTTCCTATGGCGCGGCCACCCCACAGTACTCATCACATCAGGCGAGCATTACGGCGCAGTGTTGAATCTGGAGTTTAACTACGGGAAGTATCTGGACACCCTCGCCGCCGATGGTCTGAACAACACGCGGACCTTCAGCGGGGCCTATGTCGAACCCCAAGGCGCTTTCAACATCGCACGCAACACCTTGGCTCCTTTGCCGCAACGATTCATCTGCCCATGGTCACGGAGCCAGCAATCGGGGTACGCCGGTGGAGGGAATAAGTTCGATCTTTCCCAGTGGGATGACGCCTATTTTGCCCGGCTCAAGGACTTCGTTGCGACAGCCGACAAGAAAGGGGTTGTGGTTGAGTTCACTCTTTTTTGTCCGATGTATGAAGAGCCACAATGGTCCCTCAGTCCCATGAACGCCGCCAATAATATCAATGCCTTGGGGGCCGTGGCCCGTACCAACGTCTACACGCTGGATCGCCATGGGGGTCTGCTGGCCGTGCAGGAAGCCCTCGCTCGCAAGGTCGTAACTGAGCTCAACTCCTTTGACAACCTCATGTTCGAAATCTGCAACGAACCCTACTTTGGCGGGGTGACTCTGGACTGGCAGCGGCATATCGCCGATATCATCGTGGAAACCGAACGATCACTCCCCAAAAAGCATCTCATCACACAGAACATCGCCAATCATTCCGCCAAAATTGAACACCCCCATCCCGCGGTGTCTGTGTTCAATTTTCATTATGCCGCCCCTCCCGATGCTGTGGCGATCAACTACGCGCTCAACCGCGTCATTGGGGACAACGAGACCGGATTTCGTGGCACCAACGACGCACCTTATCGAACCGAGGCGTGGGATTTTATCCTGGCCGGCGGGGCATTGTTTAATCACTTGGACTATTCCTTTGTCGCAGGACATGAAGACGGCACTTTTGTTTATCCGGCATCGCAACCGGGCGGCGGTAATCCCGCCTTTCGAAGGCAAATGAGGACCCTGAGCCAGTTCATTCATAGCTTCGATTTCATCCGTATGCGTCCGGATCTTTCGGTCGTCCGGGCAGGCGTTCCCCCCGGGGGGACCGTCAGGGCACTGGTCGAACCGGATCGAGCCATAGCCCTTTATGTGCGCAACGTGGGCAAGGCTGACTCAGCCCGGGACGTCCAGTCCCCGCACGCCGGCCTATCTACAACCGAGGCTACCGCCCTGGAAATCAACCTGCCCAGTGGAACCTGGCAGGCCGAGTGGGTGAACCCCCAAACAGGCGAAATAACGCCCGTCAGGGAGATCCAGGGGGGAGGCATTCGTGTCCTCACTGCGCCTTCCTATGAAATCGACATTGGTCTGAGGCTGGTTCGGATGTAACCGAAAGGCGATTTGGCGAGTCTTAAAATGGTGACGTTCCTTTGGTTGTTGTGCCCTCGACGGCCAGCAGTTCATCGGCTGCAGTCTGGTTGGCTGCAAACGTTTGGATGATTGGACGTCGTGGTTGTTTGGGAAGCTGGGGCGACTGGAAGATGGGATTCCGGTCGCCCCAGCGCCTTTAAGACCCGAAGGATTTTTTTCCGTCGTCCATTCCTCAAATGAATTCTGAACGAGACAGCGGCGGGAGACTCATGCTATCGTTTCGAAATAAACCATAGAGAATTCTATATGAATGAAGTGCGCATGAAAAACAACCAAGCCAACTGCTTTATAAAACCGTTTGCGATCAATCGCCGTCGCTTTCTCTATACCGCATCGGCCTCTTTGGCCTACGCAGTCCTCGGGGCCTATGGGGCCGATTTGGTGAACAGAAAGCCGAGACGTGTGGGCCTCATTGGGGCTGGCTGGTATGGCAAAAGTGATTTATGGCGTCTGATCCAGGTTGCCCCCGTCGAGGTGGTATCCATTTGTGATCCTGACAAAAAGTTATTGGCCGGCGCTGTGGAAATGGCTAGCCAACGGCAGGAATCGAAAAGGTCTCCCCGCGCTTACACCGATTACCGCGAGATGCTGAAGGAAAAGGATTTGGATATCGTCCTTGTTGGATCTCCGGATCATTGGCATGCCTTGCACGGAATTGCGGCCATAGAAGCCGGCGCGGATGTTTACCTCCAGAAACCGACCAGCGCGGATGTTCTCGAAGGCGAGGCGATCCTTGCGGCGGCTCGGAAACATGGCCGCGTGGTCCAGGTTGGCACCCAACGCAAAAGCACCCCCCATCTCATCGAGGTAAAAAAACAGATCGTGGACGCTGGCCTGCTCGGAAAAATCGGCCACGTTGATATGTGCTGCTATTACCCTATGCGGGCGAACGGAAATCCACCCGTGGAACCTGTCCCCGAGTTTTTTGACTACGATCTATGGACCGGGCCGGCGCCTTTGCGGCCTTTCGATGGCATGCCGCACGTGCGCTGGTGGCGAACCTTCATGGAATATGGGAATGGCATTATGGGCGACATGTGCGTGCACACGCTCGACACAGTGCGCTGGATGTTGGGCCTCGGATGGCCAACACGGATCAGTTCCTTCGGCGGAATCTTCGTCCAGAAAGAGGGCAAATCCAATATCTCCGATACGCAGACCGCGACATTCGAGTATCCCGGATTATCCGTTGTTTGGCAGCACCGCACCTGGGGCAATCCACCCGACCCGGACTATCCATGGGCTCTGTTCATTCACGGCGAAAAAGGTGTGCTTAAAGCCAGTACCATGCGAGCGGACTTTATTCCAAACGATTCCAAGGCCCAAACCCTTCACTTCGAGTGCCTGTTCGAGCGCGAGCAATTCCCCGAGGATCTAAAAGAAAAGGACATCGAACTCAACGCCGCCCCCGCCACCCGCCGTCATATGCTCGATTTCCTCGCGGCAATCGACCATCGAAGCCGGCCCATCGCCGATATCGAGCAAGGCCACATTTCTACGGCCAGCTGCATCCTTGCTAATCTGGCAATGAAGGTCGGGCGTCCGGTCGCTTATGACGCTCGGAAACGGGAACTGGTGGGCGATGCGAAAGCCAACGCCTTGTTGCGTCGCAACTATCGCCGGCCCTGGAAACACCCGGCCCCGTGATTGTCTGGCAGCCTGCGCCAGTCCCCTGGCGCTTTGAATTGTCCATGGATCATCCAAACCGGCCGAAGTCAACCTCACTACATGAGGCTGTTGCGCAAGCGTCAGGGGACTCCGTCCCGTGCGCTCACGAATCTTTTCCTTGATCCGGAGCTCCTCATTCGCTGGAGCGTCCTGGCGGGAGATAGCGGCGCGAGGCGTCATCCAAAACCAGAATCCAGTCCAGCATCTCGCCTGAATTCGGGGGATCGAACTGGCGGTCGCCGGTATTGGGGAATTCGCCGATGGATTGGGCCTCTCCGTTGCGAGGATTGAACCACCAGGCTTTCACTTTACTGCCGTTAATCTTGTTCATGCGGACGCTGAACGGCCTCCCGATGGGCGCATAAACCATCGCGTAGGTGCCTTCCTGATCGCGTGTGGCTACAAATCGACGCAGCCCGGCTCCGGGAACTGAAGTCGGAACCTCCGCCTGCACCAGGATCGAATCATCCGGGATGCGTGTCAGGAAGGGACGCGATTCGATGAGTCGCCGTCCGTATTGCATTTGACCGGCGCCGGGCTGGTCGATGGCCTTGAACCAGGGCATCAACGGGGCGTTGATCGGGGAGCGGCCCGGAGCATACATCTGCCAGACGGAATGATGACCATAGGTGTGGCCGCATGCCCCCGAGAACAGATCCCAATACAAGGGACGACGCACATCCGCTGCAACGGAATGCCCGAAATCCTTGGCGTTGAACGAAACGGGGTGATCTTCATAGATCGGTTCTCCATCCAGGACGGGCTTGATCGGCGTTCGATCATAGTCCGCCCTCGTATTACTGTAGGAACGGAATTCGGTCACATGACCATTTTGTCGCATGTTAAAATCCAACCATTCTTCCCCGTGCAACCACGCCGAGGACCCCTGGCCGCCCGGAGGATGGAAAGTGATGAGATGTGCCCGATTATCTCCGGCCCGCAAACCCAGGGCCATCGCCCGAATCACCGCCTTGTGCCCGTCGTTTTCGATGGCACGATCCCCGCCCAGGATCCAGATCAGCCGTTTGTCCCGATACCGTTGACCCAGCCATTCACCGTAGATGCGGGCTTTTTCCGGATCGAAGGTGACAGGACCCGTTCCCCAGGCCTTGTTCCATTTGTCGCCCCACGTGGGCAGGAAGCCCATTGTCAGCCCAAGCGCATTCGCCTTGTTGACGATGTAATCCACATGGTCCCAATAGTCATTGGCAGGCCCTTCCTTGACATCCGGGGTGGCGGGATCATTGTTGAGCAGGGGACGATGGCCATATGGATTCGGATCATTTAGGCCATTCAGTTCGGCAAGGGCCACGGCCTGGATGACCGTAAAACCCTTGTGAGCCCGGTTTTCGAGGTACCGATCGGCCTCCTCGCGGTTGAGGCGGTGGAACAATTCCCATGCTGTATCTCCCAGATAAAAGAACGGCCGGCCATTTTCCTCGATTAAAAAGCGTCCATTTTCGGACACTTTCAATCCGGATGCTGCTTCAGCCCCGGGAATAACTGCAGTTAAGGCGGCAAGAATCCAGAGAAACATTTTCGAGGCGACGCTTCGTGAACTCGATTCGCAACAGATGGGTTGGTCTTGCATAAATGGATTTTGAATAAGGACCTGTTCAAAACAAACCCAGGATTGAACTGATCCCGGGTTCTTGTCTAGGGCTATCGTTTGATGGGAGCAATGTGAGCGGTCATCCATTCCCAGTCATTCTGGGCCGAGGTCCCCAGAAAAGGCAGGTCCGGGTAAGGACGAGGGGTGGAGCCATCGCTGGACTTCTGGGTCTTGCTCATGCCGGCGGTCTGCCACTTGCGAATCTCGGAGTGTCCGTCGGCAAAGGTAAAGCCGCAGGCGTTGCCGTGCCGGCCTGAGGGGGCATCCAGCCATGGATTTCTGTTGTAGGTGTTCAGATTCGAGAACGGGAAATAATGGGCGTCATTGATGCTGTTCTCATGTTCATCCAACAGAGTATAGATGTCGGTCGGGCCGGGGCCGGTGATATCGGAGACCTTTTTGACACTTCTGTATTTGGTGGCTCCGGAGGCATAGCCGCTGGCGGGGCCCAGCATGGCGTTGCAGGCGTAGCTGATGAGTCGCGGCATCAGCTTGTTTTGATACTTCAGTTTGCTTTTGTCGGCTGCGCAGTGAAAGGCGTCCCGTGCGTTCAGGTATCGCCAAGTGGGACTGTTGGTGAGCACTCGATCAGTGACCCCGTCCGGAGCCTGGTCCCAGGCTCCCTCCATCCACAGGGGCGGATCCTGGTTTCCGCCCCGGAACGGCCCGAGCGCGATATCCTCGTAATCATTGGCATACATCAGCCAGGCAAGTCCGAGTTGCTTGGAATTATTCATGCAATGAATGCCCTGGGCCTTCTGTTTGGCCTTGGCGAGGGCCGGTAACAGCATGCCGGCGAGGATGGCAATGATGGCGATGACGACCAAGAGTTCAATCAAGGTGAAACCCCGCGCCGCGGCAGCAGTGCCCGGCCGGCCCATGCCCGTGGAAGGAAAAGTCGCTTTCATAGGATCACAAGGCAAAGATGCGACGATCGGCGGCTACTGGCTAGGAGACGACGGTCTTTTTTTGGGATTTTTGGATCACAAATCCGTCTGAATGACCACCGGTTTCAGGGGGCGATTTCAGCTTGATCGAAAGTCATGTCATGAGTATCGTCAAGCTAAATGCTTGATCATGCATGGACTGAAGCTCGCAGACCAGAAGTCTCTGATGAAACAACCGGTCACCGTTCTCGTGGGGATCGGGACTGAGCGGGCTGCCCAGCTCGAGCGTTTGGGGATTCTGACGGTTGAGGACCTACTGCTGCATCGGCCGCGGCGTTATGAGGATCGGCGAAAACTGGTTCGGATTGGCGAGTGGTCCCAGGGTCAGACCGCGATGATTCAGGGGACGGTCACCGCCATGGGAGTCAAGTGGTATCAACACCATCGAAAGTCTGTTTTTGAACTGATTTTGGAGGATGGATCCGGTCGTTTGCGGTGTCGTTGGTGGAACATGCCCTATTTAGAGCAAATCTACCGGGCGGGCCAAACGCTGGTCGTCTTTGGCAAACTCAAGGACGTGAAGCCCCGCATTGTGGATCATCCCGAGGTCGAGGCCGCCGAGGAAGGGGACGATGTTTCCCTGCACGTTCACCGGATTGTGCCGATATACCCGCTGACCGAAGGGGTGTCGCAGCGTTGGTTGCGGGCCTTGATCTGGCGAAGTCTGTCCCGTATCGAAGGCACGGTCGAGGAACCATTTACCGGCTATCCCCCTCCCGGGTGGATGACACGCGCTCAGGCCTTGTTTTTCCTCCATTTTCCAGACGAACTTGCGAATGCGGATCAAGCCCGGCAAAGGCTGGCCCTGGACGAGCTCATGGTGTTGCAGACCGAGTTTATGCGGCGTCGTCGGAATCTCGCCCGGAACGCGTCCGCACGCTCCTGCGGGGGTGACAACCGGTGGATTCGGCCCTTCCTGAAGCGCCTTGATTTCGCGTTAACCGCAGCCCAGACACGGGTTCTGCGCGAAATACGACAGGATCTGGCGGGACCGGTGCCCATGCGCCGCTTGTTGCAGGGCGATGTCGGATCTGGCAAGACCGTCGTCGCGGCCTGCGCCATTCTCATGACCCTGGAAAGCGGACTGAACGCCGTGCTGATGGCGCCCACCGAGATCCTGGCGGAACAGCACCATAAGAAATTCGGGAAATGGCTCGATCCCTTGGGGCTGCCGGTCGGGCTATGGACAGCCGGGCGAAAGGACAGTCTCCCCGCCTCAAACGTCGCATCCATAGACCGTCCAGAGCGTCCACGGCTGGTCGTGGGGACCCATGCGCTATTCGAGGAGTCCTTTTCCCTGGACGCGATCGGCCTGGTCATTATCGATGAACAGCACAAGTTTGGCGTGGTCCAACGGGAACGTCTGGTTCGCAAGGGATGCTATCCTCACCTCCTGGTGATGACGGCAACCCCTATTCCTCGAACGCTTGCGCTGACCTTGTATGGTGACCTTGACGTGTCCGTGATTGATGAAATGCCAGCCGGCCGCGGCAAGGTCCGCACCTTTCTCCGGACAGAGGCCTCCCTGGAGAAGGTCTGGGATTTTGTGAAAAACAAGCTTCAGGAAGGGCGTCAGGCGTATGTGGTTTGTCCGCGACTGGAAGAGGATGGTATGGGAGACTTGAAGGCCTTGACCTCGGAGTATGCTGAACTCCAGAAGCGGATGGCTCCGCATCGGGTGGGATTCGTCCATGGCCAACTCCCGGCTGATGACAAGGTTCAGGTCATGCGGGAGTTTTCTGAGGGGCGCTTGAAGGTCCTGCTGGCGACCACCGTGGTGGAAGTCGGCTTGGATGTGCCCAACGCAACGGTGCTGGTCGTGTTGAATGCCGAGCGCTATGGCTTGGCCCAATTGCACCAGCTCCGAGGGCGGATCGGGCGGGGGGCGCACGAGGCTTACTGCATCCTTGTGGGACAGAGTCGGACCGATGCGGCCCGGGCCCGGCTCAGGGCCTTTTGTGAAACCACCGACGGTTTCAAGATTGCCGAGATCGACATGAAACTTCGCGGACCGGGAGAGATGCTGGGACAGCAGCAGAGCGGCATGCCCCAGTTCCGTTTTGCCGATCTGGTGGAGGATTTCAGCCTGCTCAAGGAAGCCCGGGCGATCGCCGCTCGGTTGGAGATGAAATGATGAGGATCGAGTCATGAATTCTTTCGATGAATCGAATCGGTTCGGCGGCGACAAGACGCGACGGGCAGGCGCGCCCCCCTTCGCCGTTCCCCTAGTCGACAGTCATCTGCACCTTCAGGAGGCCGTTTTTGAGGGCGACATGGACTCTGTTCTTGAACAGATCCGACAGGTCGGGATCCGGTTCCTTGTCTGCAACGGATCGAGTGAAGCCGACTGGCCGCGTGTGGCTGCGCTGGCGCGGCAACATCGAGAGATCATTCCCTGTTTTGGTTTGCATCCGTGGTACGTCGGCCGGCGCTCGATGCAATGGGATCGCGCCTTGGAAGACCGCTTGACAGCGAGCCCCGCTGGCGTCGGTGAGATCGGATTGGACCGATGGATTGAACCCAGGGATGAACGGGCTCAGGAGGAGGTCTTTCGGCGGCAAATGGCCTTGGCCCGACAGTTGAACCGGCCCGCGATGATCCATTGTCTGCAGGCTTGGGGATGGTTGATGGAGGTGCTGCGGTCCGAGCAGCCGCCTGATGCCGGTTTTCTGATTCATGCATATGGAGGCTCTGTGGAATTGATTAAACCCCTCGCAGATCTTGGCGCGTATTTTTCCTTTGCAGGTAGTGTTCTGCGGGAAAAGAAAACCAGACAACGCGAAGCCCTGAAGCGGATTCCCAGAGATCGATTGTTGCTGGAGACCGATGCTCCGGACCTCATGCCTCCGGCGAGCTCCTGCTCGTTTGTTCTCCGTGACGAACGAGGGCGGGAACGGAATCACCCCGCGAATCTGGCGGATATTCTGTTGGGCGTTGCCGGTCATTTAGGCGTAGCCCCAGCCCGTTTGGCTGAATTGCTTTGGGAAAACAGCCGGCGTTTCCTCGCGGACCTGTTGCCGGAACCATCGCTGCCTCCTCTTTGAATCATCAGACCTGCTTTTGAGTTTTTTATTCTTTGCATGGATATGACGAACGCGTTCTCTGAGCAGTTTTCACGCACCGCGAAGCTGATGGGGCCCGAGGTCCTGAAACGCTGGCAGGCGGCTGAAGTCGTTGTTGCTGGCGTGGGTGCGGTTGGCGGTTATGCCGTGGAGGCCCTGGCAAGATCGGGTGTCGGCCATCTGAGGCTGGTGGACTATGACCGGGTGGAACTGAGCAACCTGAATCGCCAGGTGCTGGCCGTTCATTCGACCCTCGGCCGGCAGAAAACCATCCTCGCCGCCGAACGCGTCCGCGACATCAATCCTCAGTGCCAGGTTTCAACTATTGATTTGCGAATTGATGCCGGAAATGTTGAGCAAGTGCTTGCTGGAATCCCTGACTTGGTAGTCGATGCCATCGATGATGTGGATGCCAAAATCGAGCTGATTGCCGCAGCTCAGGAGAGGGGGCTGCCAATTGTCTCTTCAATGGGAGCCGCGCGCCGGATCGATCCCGGCAGCGTGCGGACCGGATTGCTCAGTCGGTCGGAGGGATGTCCGTTGGCTCGGCTAATCCGGCGCCGGTTGCGTCAAAGAGGCCTATCCTTGGATATTCCATGTGTTTATTCGATCGAGCCAGCCGCAGGAGGAACACACACCCATGCCACCGGTCAAGGGGATTCAGGAGGATCCGAGATTCGAAAGCGTGTTCTCGGAAGCCTGCCCACCCTTACGGGCATCATTGGGCTGACGCTGGCCCATGTTGCCTTAATGAACCTTCTGGATAGTGCACACGCCAAGTATGGCCCTTCGAAATCCTGAAATGTGTTCCGATGTTTCATGTTGCCGGGGTCATGAATTCGCCGTTTTACTTTTGCTTGAGTCCGATCACCCTGGGGTAATCCGAGCGTGAGGGCACTGGGTCAGTCGCGCCTTTAAGGTGCTTGTTCAGGAACCAGAGCGTGTAGCCCCGGATCGTTCTGGAGACTTCCAATCCGTCGGGCATATCCCCGGGACGCACCCACCAATAGTGGCTCGTGAATATGGTATGTACGGTATTACCGATTTGAACCCAGGTAGCGTCTTGCGACGCGCGGTCGTAGTACTTAGTCGTGTTGTTGTCCGAGGCATTCAACATGAGCAACGGAGACCGGACATCCTGCTCGGACAGCCTGTTTACGACCTCACCCAACCCGACTCCCAGTTCGAGCAGCACGGCGGCGCGGCAGCGGGTATCGGAACGGCACAACTCCATCGGCAGCCAGGCCCCCATGGAGTAACCTGCCACCGCGACGTTATCGGCGTCAGCCATGCCTGCCAGCCAGCCGTCGTTGGCGTTCCAGCGTTTCAACTCCTCCAGCAGGAATCGCATATCGGCGATACTATCATTCACCATCAGGATCGAGCTCCACGTTTCAACCCGCAGGTTCCTGGTGTTTATCACCCGACCATCCGGGAACACACTCATATATGCATGAGAGTGATCCGGGACCACCACGAGGTATCCGTGGCTGGCGAGTTCTTCGGTCAGATCGACGCGTTCATTCCGGTCGCTCCATCCCCCATGAGAGTGGAGGATCACTGGATAAGGGCGGGGTCCTCGCAAAAGGGGCGCTCCACGGATTGCGTAGGTGTGAAAAAACGGAGCGACCGAGAGCACGAGTGCCATTCCCCATGCCGGGTCCGAAGCGTACTCGCGATCGAGCCAAAGGTTGGGGTGCCCGCCGCCCTTGGCCTCGGCCGGATACCACACATTCACCATGAATGAGCTGTTGGTGGGTACGCCGTAACGGTTGGTTCGACTGGGATCGGTCACCAGGAGCGAGGCAACCCCGACCGCGTAGGGACCCGTTGGCGGCAGAAAGGGAGTGATGAAATTGGCTTCGGGGGTGCGATAAAAACGAGCCCCGGCGTTGTTCAAGTCCTGGTCCAAATGCGTCAGGGCATTGGATGAGACGTTCCGTCTCAGAAGCGTTGTCCACGGCACCCAGGTCCGCAGATCAGTCGAGGTCTCGATGGGATAGAGGTCGAAGTATGGCGCAAAACGACTGGGAGTGCCACCCGTTAACGCGAGTTCCACACTGCCATTAGGCATGGCCCTGATTCCGTCAAAGCGATGGGGCACCATCCCGGCCATATCCAACACGGTGATCGTCGCTGAGGTGATTCTCCCCAGAACGACTCCATTGGAGGGATTGTCGAGGGTTAACTTCAAATGCAGGTCGGGAGTCGCTTCCTCTCGATAAAGGACGGGCACGGAGAGAACTTTTTCCACTTCACCCGAGGCGAAACTCAAGGTTCCGCTCACCTCCGTGTAGTCCAAGCCAGCGATTGCGGTGAAATTCGTGGTGGCATATTGCACCGAAAAGGCCGGCAGATCCACGTCCTTGCCGCGAAGAACCTTGATCGCGACGGATCCCTCGGTCTCGTGAATCAAGTAGTGCACGAACTCGAGTTGAACGCCGCTGTCGTTGTCCAGGATGGTGACCGTGGCGGTCTGGGGGGTGCCCAGCACGGCTCCCCCCGCTGGATTGCTTAAACTCAGTCGGAAAGCCCGGCTTGTTTGCTTGAAGCTATTGTTCACCACCGGCACCTGCAATGGCTTGACCGTTTCCCCTGCGGCGAAGGTCAAGGTGCCAGTGATTTGAACATAATCCACTCCCTGGACGGCGGCGCCATCACTCGTGGCATAGTCCACGGTCACCGGATAATCGCCATCGTCGTCCCGGACGACCGCGAGCCGAATCGCCCCGTCGCCTTCGCTGACCGAGTAGCCGGAGAACTCGAATTGAATGCCTCGGTCATTGGAACTAATCGCCACGAGAGCATTCGTGCGAGTTCCCAAGATTGACTCACCGCTGGGATTGCTGAGCAAAATCTGAAATGTCTCCGTGCCTTCAACCAGGCCGTCATTCAGGATCGGCACGCTGATGCTCTGGCGCGTGACACCCGCCGCAAACTGAAGTGTGCCGGCGACCCCGGCGTAATCCAACCCCGCGGTGGCGGTTCGATTCGTGAACGCATAATCCACGCTGACCACGGTGTTGAGATCGTTCGTGCGTTCGACGACAATAATCGCGGCGGCGGTGTTCTCGGCGACATTGTAGGAATTGGCCGAGAATTGGACCACACTGATGGCCTGCGCCTGCATGCCATGTCCGATTAAGACCATCACGAATAATGATTGACATGTTTGTTTCATATTTTAAAGGATCGACTTGTGAATTTTGTATATGGGTGGGCTGTGATTAGGAACAGGTTAAGGTGAGCGAAGGCGGTAAAACTGGGCCGGGTGCTTGCTCCATTCGGGATCGCTGAAATGAGATACGCCATTCAACAGAGTATTGGTTCCGATGGCCAACCAGGTTGGATCGGCCAGTTCCGTGCAGGCTTCCACCACAACAGAGGCGTTCGTTGCCCAGGAAATGACAAAACCAAACGGATTCGCTTCCATGCCGCGGGAAAGACTGCTTTTTAGGATCATCGGATTTGGAAGGACCCAGAACGCCGTTGGACAATCCCCGAAGGTCGTGGCCCATCCTGCGGTTCCCGGAAGATAATAGACAGTCGTCAGGGATGGGAATACCCCACCTAACCCCTCGATCGTGGGGGCGTCACCATGGAAATAAATCCCGGTCAGGTTGTCGCAACCGAAAAACGCCACCTCGCCGATGCTGGCAACACCACTGCCGACGGTGACGTTGGTCAGGCTGGTGCAGAAAGAAAATGCTCCCGCCACCCAGCCACGGAAGGCTGAGCCTTCGATACTGACAACACTGTTTGGGATAGTGACGCTGCCCAGACTGGTGCAGTCAGAGAACGCGTAGCCCCCAATGCTGGTGACGCTGTTGGGGATTGTGACGCTGGCCAGACTGGTGCAGGTCGAGAACGCTCCGCCCCCGATGTTGGTGACGCTATTGCCAATTTCCATGCTGGCCAGGCTGGTGCAGCCCCGGAATGCCTCATTTCCAATGCTGATGACACCGTTGCCGATTGTGACGCTTGCTAGGCTGACGCAGTTTTGGAACGTCCAATCCTCGATCCTAATCACCCTGTCGCCAATGGTCACGTTGGTCAGGCACAAGCACTCCGCGAATGCCTCGCACCCGATGCTGGTAACGCTGTCGGGGATCGTGATCGTGGTCAGGCTGGCGCACCCAGAGAAGGTTCTTTTCTCGATGTTCGTAATGCTGTTGGGGATGGTGACACTCGTCAAGTTGGTGCAGCCAGAGAAGGCTCCCTCCTCGATGCTCATAATGCTGTTGGGAATCATAACGCCTGTCAGGTGGGTGTTGCCCGAAAATGCGCCAGGCCCGATGTTGGTCACATAGTTGGGAATTACATAGCTTCCCTCTTTGCCCATTGGATATCGGATGAGCGTGGTTTGGCTTTTGCTGAACAATATACCGTCCAAGCTGCTGTATGCCGTGTTTGAAGAATCAACAACGACAGCCCTCAGGCTGGCGCAGCCAGAGAAGGCTTCTTCTCCAATCTTGAATACACTATCGGGGATCGTGATGGCAGTCAGGTTGGCGCAGCCAGAGAACGCCCTAATCCCGATGCTTGTGACACTTTCGGGGATCGTGATGGTCGTAAGGCGGGCACAGTCAGAGAAAGACCCATCCCCGATGTTGGTGACGCTGTCGGGAATCATGACGCCGGTCAGGCGGACGCAGCCATAGAACCCCCAGTCCCCGATGCTGGTGACGGTGTTGGGGATTGTGTAGCTTCCGGATTTGCCTCCCGGACATCTAAGGAGCGTGGTTTGGTCCTTGTTGAACAACACACCTTCCAGACTGCTATAAATGGGATTGAGCGGACCAATGGTTATCGCGATCAGGCTAGTACACCCATCGAACGCCTCCCTCCCGATGTTGGTGACGGTGTTGGGAATCGTGACGCTGGTCAGGGCGGTGCAGCCAGAGAACGCCCCACCCCTGATGCTGGTGACCGGTAAAAACCAATCCGGCGGAAAGCTCTCCGGGATCGTCACATTACCCCAGGCACCTGTGAATCGGGTAATGGTGACGTTTATGTCGCTGTACTCATATTCGAAACCGCCGAATAGCGCGGGACGGGCCGCCGCCGATCCGCAGACGAGCAAACCACCAACAAGGTAGCCCCACGTTTTTGATTTCATGATCCGTCTCCTTTCCCGATGAAGACGATCCGAACGCCAAAGCGCCACCGCCTGTCGCGGCCAATCCCTCCTTCGGATGGAGTCTTCATCGCGTTAAGTACCATCTATTTATTGGATACAAATTGCGCCGTTACACTGTGTGCTCAGGTGAATAGTCCAAAAAGGTTAACCAGGCATTGTTTGTTCACGGCTTCGGATGGGCCAGAAGCCAGTCGATGACCAGCGTCGAAAACTCCGCCGAGAGCGTCGGCTCGTGGCCGCCCCCGTTAAGCGTCCATAATTCGACGGCGCCGCCCGGCGGATGGTTCGTGTAACGGGTGATCACCGTGTCGAGCCCCGCTATGGTCTTACTCAGATCCAGGGACGGCGCCGCATCCGAGGCAAGACCGGTGGCGCGATTATACTCGGCCCAAATCCGAATAGCCTCCAAGGCACCTGGAAAAGCCGGCGCGTTGGCTGGGAACTGGTTGACGGTGGTCAGAGCACCACCAGTATAGAATACGATGGTGTCGGCAGTGCCGTGGATGTGAAGAATACTGACCGGCTCGGAGGGTGCGCAGCGGCCAACATCCAGGAACGTCATGCCGGCCAAACTGGCGATGCCGGCGATGAGGTCCGCCGACTCGCAAGCCATCCGATACGCCATGAATCCCCCATTCGAATGTCCGATCAGGTAAATCCGCTTTCGGTCCACGACGAACTGCCGGCCAGCCTCCTCGATCAAGCCCCGCAGATAGCCAACATCGTCAACGGCGGCGCCTCCAAAATTACAGCAGGCATCCGTGGCGTTCCAGAATGGGCAGTTCCAACGGTCGATTGTGCCATCGGGGTAGCAGTAAAAAAAGCCTCGCGCTTCGGCCAAAGGTCGAAGCTTCATGTAGGCTTCCTGCCAGGCTCCATTCACGGTGTATCCGTGCAGCAGGATAACGAGGGGCATGGGTGTTTGACCGTCATAGCCGGATGGGACATAGAGGGTCACCGGTCTAGGGCGTGTGACCCGGTAATAGGTCATCGGCACTGGTGACTGGACCGCGTACGGATTCGTGGCGGTTAAGAGCGTCTGCCAGGGCCCCATCACTTGGTCTGCCCGTTGCAGTTGGCCTCCGCCGGTCCAACTGAGGATGTTTACCCCCCACTCCCTCCGAATTGCCAGCGCGGTCTCATCGGGAGGTGCCAGCATGACTAAGGCGCCCTCAATCACCACTACGGTCAAGGATACCCCCAGCGCAGCTCCGCCCGTTGGATTGCTCAAAGTCACTCGGAACCGTTTAGTCCCCGCTGCTGCCCTGCCCCGGAGGATGGGGACGCTGAGGCTCTTGACCGTTTCGTTCTCCTCGAACGTTAGTGTCCCGGAAACCGCTTGGTAATCCTCCCCCGCCTTGGCGGTCAGGTCGCTGGTGGCATAATCGACGGTGATCCGTCCCAAGGCTGCATCATTCCCCCGCAGCACGGTGACGGTGATCCTATCCGCTTGATCCCACGAATTTGTATAGAGTCCCAGTTCAAAACCCACCCCGGGATCATTGTCGCGGACGTGAACGGTTGCCGTCGTCGGTGCACCAAGCACAGCCCCACCGGTGGGACTGCTTATTCTCACGCGAAAAGTTTCAGAGATTTCCTTGACGCCGTCGTTGAGGATCGGCACAGCGACCCGTTTAAGCCTTTCCCCCGGCGAAAACGTGAGCGTATTGGTGGTGCCGGTGTAATCTTGTCCGCTGATAGCCGTCGCGTCGATGGTGACCAAGTCCACGGTGACGGTCGAGTTAGAGTCATTGCTGCCTCGCCGCACGCCGATCAACGCAACCCCCGCATCTTCGGCTACCGAGTAACTGTTGGTGTCGAAAGCCAACGTCCCCGCAACCGCCGTGTAATTCACGCCATTGATTGCCGTGCCGTCAGCGGTGGCAAAGTCCACGCTCACGGGCGTGTTGATATCGTTCTGTCGCTGGATATTGAATGTCACCGGCCCGGCAGCGTCCGACACGCTGCAGTTGGGCTGGGCGAATTGGATGGTGCTGGCGGCTTGCAGGCGCACGCTAAGACCGATTAGTGCCGTTACGAACGTGTATCGAATCGCGTTTTTCATGTTGTCCCATCCGAATATGGATTAATGAACAATATAAATCGGCAATCCTGCAAACCTGTGAGTTCGTATAGCAAACTGCACCTTCCCATGAACCTTGATCATAATCCTAATCCTCATCCTAATCGTAATTCCCTCGGAAAGTATCAATTAAGATTACGATTAGGAGTTCAAGTTCGGTTCATGGTCCCCATGCGCGCCAATCCGCCTGGCGTCGGGACTTTCCATGAACCTGCCAGCTCGGACCGCCCGACGTCCCGGCGGGCAGCACTGCGGATCTGGCCTGGGCCGCTTGGACTTACCCCGAGACGCTCGCCACGGGGACGTGCTGCGACCGAGGGACCGGTCGCGCTCCGTCCGCAGCGGAGTCTCCATTGTGAGATAAAGAAAAAATGGAAAAAGGTTGGGGGAATTCTGTGAAAAATTGGAGACTGGGCGTAGGATCATGATTGCGATTAGGATGAAGCTTCCGGGTCGCCTTGTATGAAACCATAATCGCATCCACAAACCGCGCAGTGGTTTGGCTGAGCGAGGATGGGCCTCAGATCAGCGCTTCGCCGTAGAGCGGACAGTCGTCCGGCAGGAGTGAGGCCCGGCCTCGCTACGGTTCCGCGGTCATGGCGGCCAGAAGCGGTGCCGCGGTGGTCACCCTGGAAATGAAATCGATGCTGGTGACTTCGACCTCCGGCCAGGGATTATCGTAGGTGCCCAGATACAGGCGCAGGGTGGCCCCGTAACGCTGGGCGATTGGATTGGCACCGGTCCAGGCCACGCGGCCACGTTCGAGAGAGGGTTCGGCCGCCTCGCCCTGACGCAGCCACCAATCGCGCAGGTCGCGTCCATATACAATCTCCTGCTCTCGTTGGCGGCCATCGGCGTAATGCCAGACGTAGCTGCCAATAACCGTGCCATCCTTGATCGCGTCCGGGATTCGCGGAAGTCCGGCGCAAGTTCCATGAAGGACGCGGAGGCGTCTGAGCTTCTGGTTCACGAGGATTCCACTGACGTTCGTTGGATACATGCCTTGACCCGTTCGCCACATGGCGCCAGTCGTCTCCAAACGCCGCAACATCACCACCCCCCGGATGTCGAATGTCACCCCTCCCAGGATGACCAAGCCCGACGGAAGGGTGGTGAGATCATTATCGGCATTCCACTGGGAACCGTCCAGAATGAGAGGCCCACGGAGACTGCAGTTGTATTGCCGGCCGAGGTCGATCTGGTGTGGGCCAGCGCCAGAATCGCGCAATGGCCATGACGACTCATCGGCATTTACGATAATCGGCCAAGCGTTGGTGCCGCCCGCTCCGGGGCTCTCCGCCGCCATGCGTTTGCGCCAATAGGCCCGGGCGTAGGCCCTGATCCGGTCGGCTTCGGTGGAGCCTGGCATCGCCCTGTAATCCTGGGTACGCCACGGAAAGGCCTCGAGCTGTCTGAGCCGGAAGCTCCAGTCGCCCAACAGGAGACGGTGACTGTTAGTCGGCAGGAACAGGACTTCGCAGATGGCGTCGGCGTTGTCTCCCAGATCAAACACTTGCCGGCGGTTTGGGAGATCCCACACCTCAACCACGGACCGGTCTAATCCACCACTCCCACTGTCGTCGACCGGTGACACCAATCGTTTGCCATCGGGGGTAAAAGCCAGCCATCCCCCGGCGCTGCGAGAGGGCCTCTCGCTGAGGAGCGTTCTGGTTTGCGCATCCCACAACCTGAGCTGGTTATCCCGTCCAGCAACCGCGATGATTCGTCCGTCCGGACTAAACCAACCTCCCCCGCCCGCGGTGCCATGCTGCACCGCCTCGAGGCTGAATAAACGCTGGCCAGATTCCACGTCCCATACGGTCGGGACAGCCGTGTCGCTCAGATCGTCACCAACGCCACACACCAGTAGCGTGCGTCCGCTGGGGTCAAAGTTAACGAGGAACACCGTTGGCACCTGGGTCTTGAAGTGATGCAACTCCCGTCGTGTGCTGACGTCCCAAATCCTCACGAAACCCGCCATGTCGCCAACGGCAAGCCGCCGGCCATCCGGGCTGTAAGCGACACAAAGCACGGCGCGATCCTGACCGGGAAACTGGCCCAGGGAGCGTCCTGTTTCCACCTCCCAGAGGCGCACCGTGTCATCTAAGCCCCCCGTGACCAAGTGCCGGCCGTCCGGGCTGAAGGCGGCGCCCATCGGGAAGTGGCACCGCGAATGGATGGTCCATTGGAGTTGCCCACTGAGAGAATCCCAGAGGTTTAAGTCGCCGCAATACGGAGCCGCGGTGATCCACCGGCCATCGGGGCTGCAGGCCACCGACCAGGGCACAAAGTCGAGTTCGAAGAGAGATCGTCCCGGTTTGGCGCTCCAGATCTTGGCTTCACCATCCCAACTGAGGGTGGCCAACAACCGTCCATCCGAACTGAACCCAAGGGTATCCACCAGGGCGAGATGACCGCAGAGCTTCAACCCCTCACGCTTCCGCACTAAATCCCAAATCCTGACGAGTCTCTCGGCGCCAAAGGTGGCGAGCCAATCGCCGTTCGGGCTGAATGCGGCGTTATAAACCCGTTCGGGGATGCTGAACACCTCCTCGCCATTATCCACCTGGTAGATCCGGGCTGTTCCGCTGTCGCCGGTTGTGCAGACAAACCGTTCGTCCTCGCTGAAAACCACCCGCCCCTGGGCGAGTTGGAAGAGCCGCAGTGCGCCCAATACGCGCCCCATTTTACCTTCAGACCACAAGGCGACGCGGTGCGCATGGTCGATAGTGGCATAGTGTCTGCCGCTCGGGCTCGGGAACACGGCGAGATAGATTTTGGGATCGAGTTCGACGACGGCCTTTTCCCGGCCCGAATTGGCATCGTGCCAGCGCAGATCCAAGCCTTGCTGGACGATCAGCTGCCGGCTGTCGGTCGTGAAGCGCAAAACGTCCACGGCACGATCTGCCAGCCTCAGGCTGAAGCACTCACGCCCGGACTGCCGCTCCCAGACGCGGACCTCGCCACGAGCGGTGCCCGCCGCGAGCCGCTGACCAGTTCCATCATAGGTCACCCCTGTCACTCCGGGTCTACGCCCCGTCGATCGCTCCATCCTCCAGGTTGACTCCGAGTGGAGTTCGAACGATCCCCGCTGTTGTCCGCTGACCAGGTCGACACACCGGATCGTCCCATCGGGCATCGCGAGGCTTAATTCGGATTCGTGCGGATGCGGGACCCAACACACCGCCGAGTTCGTGCGCTCGGTGAGTGTCCAAAGCAATTTGCCATCCGCCACGTCCCAGACCCTGAGTTGCCCGTCGCGGCAGTCGGTCAACAGGCGCTTGGCGCTCGCGTCAAAGGCCACCCTCGAGACCAGCATCCCCACGTCATAAAAGGGCGTGGTGACCCGGTTCGTTGCGGTCAGGATGCTCAGAATCTCCTGATGACACCTGGCGACCAGGTAGCCCCATTCCCAGTGCCGCAACGCGGTCGGGCATTTCAATAACAGATCCAGGGCTTGGTTGATGCTGCCCTTCTGGATGGCGCCGTCGGCTCCCTTAATGTTCGAGTAATAAGTCTCCAGCTTCTCAAGCTGGCGCGCCGCGGAGATACGCCAGAGCGACACCGCGGTTCCCAATAACACGGTCAGGACCAGGATCGCGCTCAAAGTGGCCAAGGCAGGTTTGCGTCGGCACCATAGCAAAAGCCGCTCGATCGCCCGCACCGGCCGCGCCCGGATTGGCATGGCCCCCAGCCAACGTTCCAAGTCCTCCGCTAGAGCCTCCGCCGAGGCATACCGACGGCCCGGTTCTTTGCTCAGGCACTTCAGACAAATGGTCTCCAAGTCACGATCCACGGCCGGGTTGATCGCGCTGGGCCGATCGGGCTCGCGTTCGCGAACTTGGACCATTGTTTCCAGAGGGGTGGGCGCGCGGAACAACGCCCGGCCGGTCAGCAGTTCAAACAGAATTGCGCCCAGACTGTAGACATCCACCGCAGTCGTCAGTGGCTTGCCGCCTCCGGCGGCCTGCTCCGGCGCCATGTAATTGGGTGTGCCCAGGGCCGCGTGGCTCAGTGTCAGATTGCTGTCCCCATGCAGCAACTTGGCCAGGCCGAAATCAGTGACGTGAGGCTGACCCTGGGTGTCCAGCAGAATATTGGCCGGCTTGAGATCACGATGGAGCACGCCGTGCTGGTGGGCATAGTGAACGGCTCGCGCCACCGTGGCAAGCAACTCGGCCGCGCGCCGGGGCGCGAAGGGCCCGTGCTTGAGTTCATGGGCCAGATTCGGCCCTTCGACCAGCCGCATGCTGTAGAAATCCTGGCCCTGATGATGGCCGACCTCGTAGATCGAGACGATGTTCGCGTGATCCAGGCTGGCCGCGGCCGTGGCCTCGGTGTGGAACCGCCTCACGAACTCCGGCGAGGCCAGCGGACCGGCCAAGATCATCTTCAGCGCCACCGTGCGATCCAGACTCGCCTGCCGCGCCTTATAGACCACCCCCATCCCGCCGCGCCCAATCTCCTCGAAAAGTTCGTAGTCACCGAAGCGCTCAGGTTGGCCTGCCGTGCCGGACAGGCCACTGGGAAAGGAGGCAGATTCCTCTTCGACGGCATCAGAACTGAGGCCGATCTCAAACAGGCATCGGGGACAAAGTCTCCCCAGCGCACCCGCTGCCAACGGCGCGCCACAATCGGCACAAACCCTCGTCGATGAGTTCATACGGTTATCCCTTGCCCGTAGTCATCGGTTTCCAGAACCGCTCGCCCTCGCTATGAACCGTGAGTAGGTAGGGCGCGACCGCTGGGCGCGCCGAACGTTAAGACGGCCGGCCCAGCGGTCCGGACCCGTTCCAACCATCGGGTTCATGGCCCGTGGGTAGGTCCGGCAGGAACAGGCGGCTCATGATGAAATAAAGCAAATTTGGAGAAAGGTGGGAGGAAAAATGCTCACCCGCCAATCACCTCCATCAGGTGGTGAATTTCTTCGTCGATTTCGCTGGGACAACTCACCGTTTGGGCGATTTCTGCGCGCAAGAGTGCCCGAAAGCGTCGCTTGAGCCGATGCAGTTCGTACTTCACCGTGCCTTCGGCAATCCCCAGTTCTCCCGCCACTTGGCGGTAACTGCATCCGCTCGACTCCCCCGGCAGCAATTGCTCGAGCAGCTTGAAGTGCTGGGCATGGCCTTTGGCGACGAACTCTTCCCTCAAGCGATGATGGACCTGCTCGAGAACGGTTAAAGCCCACCGGCGTTCGTAGAGCCGATCGGCGGTCAGTTCATGGCCCAAATCTTGGAGATACCGGCTTTCCGCTTCCGCTTCATCCAGAGGAATGGACCGGCTGCCGCCCCCGCGCTTCTGGGCCTTGGCCCGGTCCCATTCGTTGGTCAAAAAGTGTCGAAGCGAGCTTAGGAGAAACCAGCGGAACTTGCCTCGTCCCGGCTGGGCCATACCCGCGAAATTCTTCTGCAATAACCGGGCAAAGAACTCCTGGGTCAAGTCCTGGGCATCCGGGGCCGAATAGCCTTGTCGCCGCACAAAGGCGTAGAGCGGATACCAGTAAGTGCAGCAGAGTCTCTCCAGCGCTTCGCTAGCCTCAGGCGACTCTTGTTGCCCAGCGGCTAGCACGACGCTCCAATGGGTCGTCGCAAATTGTCCAGCCGTTTGCGCGACAGCTTCAGACTGATGGTTTTCCCTGTCTAACACCACTGATTGTTTGGAGGTACTGGGTTGGAGTATCGAATTATTACCCGGCAGTTCAAAATCGTTTATCGTGGCCGATCGCTTGTTTTCTTGGCTTTGCCCTCCAAGCGAACCATCAACTTATATCGATGATGGAATGGTTTTACATGTATTAGTGCCGTAGGAAATACTACATGGTCATAGTCTCATCAGTCATACGTTTATGTCAATGATTATCAATGCATCCCAGCTATTTGCATTAGGCGCCGTTCGGGCATGTCTCGGTAACTAATGCCGGTCAAGGAACGGCAATAGATCATCAGCGGGCTTAAAACGAAGATGGTTCGGCTTGGGTTAGCCCTAGATAGGTTTCTGTTGCATGCCGCCGTAATCGGAGCAGGATAGTCGCCGCATCCTGGCAAGCGTAATATATGAGACAAACAACAATTCAATCCGCGGTAAATTACCCGCTTCATCCGAGTCAAGTCCGGCGCCTGGCGTGGTGGAGTGCGCTGCGGTGTGGCGTTGTTCAGATTTACCTAGTGTCCTTGCTGCTAATGGTTGGGGGGGCCATTTCTGGTCTGGCTGAAGATTGGTTTACGGCCATCGATAGCCAAACCAACGGATGGATCTCTTTTACCGGCAGCATGCGGACCAACCGTCTGGTCACGCTGCAGACATCGACGAACCTTCTCGAGTGGACGACCAGCGCGGTCCTGGACCATCGAACATTTCAGCCGGATCAATGGTATCAACTCGAGTCGACCAATCAGCATTTTCACTTCATCGATCCGATCGGATCCCAGGATTCTGTTCGGTTCTATCGGTTTATCTTGACGGCTTTTGCCGAGACGAATGACTGGAAGAACCAGATCTTATTCCCAAAAGACGCTTTTGCGAATGAACCCGCCATCCCGGACGAGCCGAAGGTTCGGTGGCTGAAATTTCTCATCTTCATGGACCAGCCCGGTCGAGTGTATTACCAAGACAGCCAGAAGTATCTTTTGCATCAGCATTTTGCCGCCGCAAAGTGGCCGCGCTTTGCGAACCTCAGCACACCCGAGTTTGATCGGATCTCGCTTTATAACACCAACCGTCAAATCCTCCTGGGAACGGTGTTGCTGCCGCCCCGGGAGGGGATCCTCGAGTATGGCGTGCAGTTCTCGGCCCGAGATCCGATTCCCCGGGAACTGGTCAGGCAAAGCTTTGAACTGGTGCGATCGACAATTTTGGCCGGATCGGAAACCGGTGTGTTTTATTTCCCGTCTTTTGAGCAGACCGAGACTGCCGCAGTGGATGCCAGTTTTTTTGCCGCCCATGGGATCCGAGTGAGCACGGTGAATCGATGGTTGGAAGGGAACCAGGTTTACGCCTCGGGATGGGCGCTGGGAACCGGTCGGTTCTTGCCAGCCTCGGACATCGCCACAGCCTATGCCGAAGGAAGACTTCGCCCCCAAGATATCCTGTTGACCGACGGTGTGCCTGCCGAGTTGCCTTTTGTGGCGGGCATTATGACCACAACCCCCGCCACGCCCAACTCGCATGTGGCCATAATGGCGGGAGCGTATGGGATTCCATTTGCCTATGTGGCGGAAACCAACTTGCAGAGCCGGCTGCGGGAACTGGATGGCCGCGAGGTGGTGCTGCAGGCGTCGGTGCAGGAGGGATACGGCCGCATCAGCGTCATTCCTGTGGACGGGACCATCCCCGCGGCGTTGCGCGCTGAATTGCTGGGGATGCAACGGCCCGCCGAGGCGGAGATCAAATCCAAGGCGCATTTGGGGGCCTACCACGGCGCCGTCGATGGGCTTTGGCTGGATGACATCTGTTATTTTGGCGGCAAGGCCTCGCAATACGGACTGCTGCGGCGAACGATTCCTCAATATACCCCCGAGGCGATCGCATTTTCGTTTGATCTATGGGATGACTTCATGGCCCAGCCGCTTCCCACCGGCAGATCGTTAGGCGAGGAAATCCAAAAGCGCCTTGCAGGCTTCACTTATCCGCCAGACATGCAGGCCGTGAAAACCAATCTTGCCGCCATTCGCACACTGATCACCGATTCCACCCTTTTCACCCCGGCACAACAGCAATCGATCCTGGCGGCCTTGGCTCCATTTGATCCGCAACGAAACATTCGTTTCCGAAGTTCGAGCAACGCCGAGGACGCCCAAACTTTTGCGGCTGCCGGGCTCTATGACAGTTATAGCGGTTGCCTGGCTGACGATTTGGATGGCGACTCAGCCGGCCCATGCCGATGTGATCCGCAGGAAAACAAGGAACGCGGAGTGTTCCGGGCGATCCGCAAGGTCTATGCCAGTTTTTATAACGACAACGCTTATCTCGAACGCCTTCGCCACGGCATTGACGAAGCTCAGGTTGGAATGGCTTTGCTGGTGCATCATTCAACGCCCGACGACCTCGAGTTGGCCAACGGCGTGGCGACCATCACCCTTCGAGATCAGGGATTCTTCGGCGTGGAAACCGTGGCCAATCTGGTCACCCAAAAGGGCGCGGTCTCTGTCGCCAATCCGGAAGGCAATGCCAAGCCCGAGATTGTGGAAATCACGCCTGGCGGAGCTCCCATGCTGCTGCAAGCATCGAGCCTGGTGCCTCTGGGCGAGCATGTGCTTGAGTGGGAGGATGAATATGCCACTCTCGCTGACCTCCTGTTCCAGGTCCATAGCAACTATGTTCGCCAGTTGCCCGTCTCGGCAAGCAAGTCCAACCTCGTCTTGGATCTCGAATACAAGAAGGTCACTCCCGAGAACCTCCAGATCAAACAGGTCCGATCTCTGCCCCCCCCGGCAATGACTGCGGCCATACCCTACCTGTTGAACGAATCCACATCCTATTGGCTGTATCAACGGGAAGGCATCGATGTCTTCGCCAATCATCATTTAAAGTGTTTTCTCACCTTGCAGACGTATAGCGGCGCCGTGGTCAGATCCAATTTAAACCAGACGCTCTACACCCAGGCCCGTTTGGAGTTTCGACGTGGCACAAACCGGATTGTCCTGGAGGGTGCCCCGTCCACCTGGCCCGAGGCCACTCACACGGTCACGTTTGACGAACGATTGGGCTTTGTCGTGACGGACACTTGGATCCACGGGAGCGGGGCTGACCTCTGGAGATTTGAGCTGGTATCGACCGTGCCGGCCACGGCGACTGTTTCAGCGCCTTTCCTTCCCCAGGGTGAGATTCGCAAACGGCTCCGAGTCGCCTACGCCACGCCGATGCCCAAATATGATTCCTGGAATAACCGCAGCATCACGGAGCCGTTGGAAGAGATCCAGCTGATCCCTTGCCCTGACTTGGCCTCGTTGGCTGCTGTCGATCCCGTCCGCCGCACCTCGGGGAATGTGGAATTTGAGATTCGTTTCCTGGAGTCGACTCAGGCGTCGGGTCCTCCGGTGGGGGCCGATAAGAGCGCCTGGGGCTATTACTTGGCGGCCCTTTCACCGTGGGCGCAAGCGCGCATCAGCGGTCTCCTGGCTGAGCCGGTGGTTTTGCGTGATTATTATGCGACTTCCGCTTCGCCTGGGCACAAAAACCTGACCACCTGGTATCTTTTTGAGCCGCGCCTGGATCCCGATCTGCCGCCCTCCCAACTCGAGGAATTGAGGAACAAGGATATCGAACTCATCTATCTTCAATACGACATTATTGGGAATCGAACCACAGTGATGTTGATGGGCGCCAACGGCAAGTTTCGACCGCTGGCGCCTTGATCCATACCTGTCAGGCTCGTGCGCAATCATGAATACCAGAACTAGCATTCAGGGATCTTGCTGAATGCCACGCAGCATGAGCACAAGGTGGTGTGCTTCCGAATGCGAATCTAAATCAAACCTCGATCCACCAGGTGCTCAGCCACAAGGATGGCACCTTTGGCCGCGCCCATCTTAGTGTTGTGCGAGACCAACACGTATTTGATCCCATTGGACAACACAGGATCGACACGCAAACGCCCCACGGTGGTCACCATCCCATCCTCAGTGTCCCGATCTCGCCGGGGTTGAGGACGAAACGGCTCATCTGTAACTTGGATAAGTCGCGATGGAGAGGAGGGCAGACGGCGACTGATAAAGTTACGACCGAATTCAGCCAGGACCGATTTCACATCCGCAAGGCTTGCGCTTCGTTCAAGAGACACATTGACCGCCTCGGTGTGCCCCTCCAACACCGGCACGCGGGTGCAAGTGGCCGAAACAGCCCAGTTGGCCGGAACAATATGGTCGCCTTCCAATCGCCCCAGGATTTTCTGGGCCTCGCGCTGGACCTTCTCCTCCTCTTTGGGAATGTAAGGAATGACATTATCGATGATGTCCAGGCCAATCACCCCAGGGGAACGTCCTGCTCCCGAGCAGGCTTGCAGGGAAGTCATTAATACCGATTGGATGCCGAATGCGTCCTGAAGCGGTTTCAGCGTGATGGCCAAACCCGTCACCGTGCAATTTGGGATCGGGGTGATGAATCCCTGCCAGCCTCGCCGGGCCTTTTGAACGGCTATTAATCCATCGTGCTCAAGATTGACACCCGGAATAAAGATGGGCACATCCGGTTCGTCACGAAACGCAGACGCCGTTGACACCACAGGCGTTGTCCGGGCATAGATTGGTTCCAACTCTCGTGCCGCGTCGGATTCCACTGCGGCGAACACGAGGTCAACCGTCCGCGCATCGAAGGTCCGAGCTTCCTGGACGGGAAGATCTGCCAATGCCGGAGAGAGGGGCTCCGGGCAAAACCATTGCAGCGATCCAGATTCATGGGTGATGGCCTCGCGATAACATTTTCCGGCTGACCGCGCCGATGCCGCCAAAGCGGCGACCTCGAAACCCGGATGACGGGCCAGTGAGGCTAGGAATTGTTGTCCGGCCAGGCCGGTGGCTCCGATGATGGCGACTTTTTTCTTCTGCATGTGGATGTAGGGGGTTGTCGAAAACAAAAACCCCCGTCGTCTTTCGGCGGCGGGGTTTGAGAAGCTCTGTTTTCGGGATTAGTGTTTCTCGATCCGTCCACCGAAAGGCGATCGCGCCTTGGTAGTCGTGGTCGGTTTGAAGGTTGCAGTTCGGGTTTTCTGAGTGAAGACCATGGGGGCCAAGCCCATCGATAGGCAGGCCGACTTGACGCTCATGGTTCGCAACGCTTCCAACATACCCGGAAAATGATTAATTCGGTTTACGTCGAAAGTCAAACCAAACGCGCTCATGTGGCAACAGGCTGTGCTAATGGATCTTGCCCCAGCGCTGATTTCACCCATTCAGGCTCAAACCACTGACCGCGATCAGTCATCACCCGCACTTGCATATCCGCTTTTCTTACTGCAATACGAAAGAAACCTGATAAAGAAAATGGCTGCTCACCGAGTGGCATTAGAGCGGAGACATTGAATGGCGGATGTACTCACCAAGAAAAAGCGTTCTCAGGTCATGGCCGCTGTTCGTTCCACCGGAAACCGCACCACAGAACTGAAGCTTGTTCGCATTCTTCGCGCCCACAAAATCACTGGTTGGCGACGCCACCAACTCCTTCCTGGTAAACCAGACTTTGTCTTCCAACGCCGGCGCCTCGCCATTTTCGTGGATGGCTGCTTTTGGCATGGCTGCCCCCGACATTTGCGGATGCCACACGGCAACCGCTCATATTGGAAACGCAAGATCGAACGTAATATCCGTCGTGATCATGAGACCACCCGACTCCTGAAAGAGGCCGGTTGGAGAGTTCTTCGCATCTGGGAACACACCCTTCGTTCACCAGAAAAGGTTGCCATGCAAATCGCTCATATTTTGACCTGCGGACGGCCGGGTGCGATTGAAAGTGGCGGACAGAAGCGAGGGACAATTGATGGAGTTGAAATGCTGGACAGGAGAAAAAGGAGGCGAGGCCACTAGCCTGGATTTCCACGGAAAAGAATTAACCTAAGTCTTGGGCTTATTTGCCGGTCCGTTGTAGGTCGTGAGGCGCAAGGGCAATCCGTTCCACCACGGCACGGG
>Ga0209310_1000716_pt1 | contig 32409 bp, 30 predicted proteins | sample AD_UKC030_MetaG_FD_184415 | JGI IMG/M metagenome (GOLD analysis project Ga0209310, IMG submission 184415) | Active sludge microbial communities of municipal wastewater-treating anaerobic digesters from USA - AD_UKC030_MetaG (SPAdes) (version 2) | ecosystem: Engineered > Bioreactor > Anaerobic >...
GCATCTCGTGTGAGAAAGTAGGTCATCGCCAGGCTCCCCTACCCCAAAAACCCCTCAGCTCAAAAAGCTCAGGGGTTTTTGCTTTTGAACTTGTGAAAAATGCGGGACCCCGACATTAGTTCGTTTCGTCGGCATGTTAGAATTGCTCTCGGCGGGTCTCCCCGCATTGTGGGATGGTGAATCTGGTCAGGTCCGGAAGGAAGCAGCCACAGCCGTTTACCGCAAGTGCCGGGGGTTAGGCTCGCCACTTTCATTTCTGATCCGGTGTGGGGCGCATGAGTTATCAGGTTCTCGCGCGCAAGTGGCGGCCGCGAAATTTCAATAGTCTTGTAGGGCAGGAGCACGTGGTTCGAGCATTGACCCACGCGCTATCGAGCCAACGTCTTCATCATGCGTATCTATTTACCGGAACACGTGGTGTCGGCAAGACCACTATTGCCCGAATTCTCGCCAAATCGCTCAACTGCGAAACAGGTGTAACAGCGACGCCATGCGGTACCTGCTCCTCTTGCTTGGAAATCGACAGCGGTCGTTTCGTTGATCTCCTTGAAGTTGACGCGGCGACCAATACACGTGTCGATGAAATGCGGCAGTTGCTTGAGAATGCCGTGTATGCACCGACCCGTGGACGCTACAAAGTCTATGTCATCGACGAAGTGCACATGCTTTCCAATTCGGCCTTCAACGCGATGCTCAAGACTCTTGAAGAGCCGCCGGATCACGTCAAGTTCATCCTGGCGACTACGGATCCGCAAAGAATCCCGGTCACGGTTTTGTCGCGCTGTCTGCTGTTCAATTTGAAGCAGATGCCCCCGCTGGCGATTGCCACTCATCTTGGTCATGTCCTTCAGGCGGAGGGTGTCAATTTCGAGTTGCCGGCCCTTGGTTTGATTGCGCGATCTGCAGCCGGAAGCATGCGTGATGCACTGTCGCTACTTGATCAGGCGATTGCGCATGGTGCAGGGGTGATTGAAGAGTCCCAGGTTCGCGCCATGCTCGGAACGGTCGATCTAGATTATCTTTATTCGATACTTGAGTCCGTGCAGAGTGGAGATGCCAGCAAGTTGTCAAGCATCGCCACGGAGATGGCAGTGCGCAGCCTTTCCTTTGGGCTGGCGCTTCAGGAACTGGCTGCACTATTGACCAGGCTGCAAATTGAGCAGTTGGCTCCGGGCTCGATTGACGAAGAGGATCCCGATCGAATACGCCTTATTGCTCTGGCGGGCCAGTTGTCTCCTGAGTTTGTTCAGTTGGCCTATCAGGTGGTGATACAAGGCAGAGCAGAGCTGGCGCTGGCACCCGACGAGTACAGCGGCTTCTTGATGACCATGATGCGCATGCATGCTTTTCGTCCGGATTCCGTCGCCGATGTCGTGTCATCAGTTGAATCGGCTGTTCGTCGAAATGCCCGAACGCAGATTCCCAAGGCCATCACACAATTGTCGGATGAGACTGCCAGAGCGCCTGAGACTCCTCTGCGGACGGGCCTGCAGGAAAAAGACGAGGGGGGCAGGTGGCGTCAAATTATTGCTGAGCTGCAGATAAATGGTTTGGCCAGGGAACTTGCCCAGCATTGCGAACTGAGAGAATTGAAAGAATCCGAGTGTGTGCTGCGCATATCGCCAGCGCATGGTCATTTGCAGATGAAACCGGCACCGGATAAATTGCGCCAGGCGTTGAGCGACCACCTCGGGCGCGCTATCGCTCTGCGTTTCGAGCTGGCGCAAACGGAATCGGAAACACCGGCCGCTACTGTCGGTCGGGAACGTATGCAACGGCAGGAGCAGGCAATGGCGTCCATCGAAAGGGATTCGTTCGTGCGCGACGTCATCGAGACTTGTGACGCGTCGTTGGTCGAGTCTTCCATTAAACCCATCATATAGCGGAGAAACACAGATGATGAAAGGTGGCTTAGCTGGTCTGATGAAACAGGCGCAGGCGATGCAGGACAACATGAAAAAGGTCCAGGAGCAGCTGGCGCAGACGGAAGTCGAAGGACAGTCGGGTGCGGGCATGGTCAAGATCGTAATGACATGTGCCCACGATGTGCGTCGTGTCAGTATCGATCCGTCGGTTCTGGATGACCGTGAAATGCTCGAAGATCTCGTCGCTGCGGCGGTGAACGACGCTGTACGCCGGGGCGAAGAATTGAGCAAGGAAAAAATGTCCGGGTTTACGGCCGGGATGAATTTGCCACCGGGCTTCAAGCTGCCATTCTGATCAAGTGAATCCATCGGGTCTTCAGGCCTTGATCGATGCATTGCGCTGTCTGCCTGGAGTTGGGCCGAAGTCAGCGCAACGGATGGCCTATCATCTGCTTCAGCATGACCGGAAAGGAGCTCAGCGGCTCGGTGATGCAGTCTTGAATGCGCTCAGATCGGTCCGCCATTGCAAGCGCTGCAATACTTTCGCGGAAGAAGAAATTTGCGAGCGATGTGCCTCTCCGCGCCGTGACCAGTCGGTGCTCTGTGTCGTTGAAACGCCTGTCGATTTGAACATGATGGAGCAGACACATGCCTATCAGGGGCTCTACTACGTGTTGATGGGCCGTATCTCGCCGCTCGATGGTATTGGGGCACGGGAACTCGGTCTGGAGCAATTGATGTCGCGTATTCAGGATGGCTTGGTACGCGAAGTGATTCTGGCTACCAATTTCACAAACGAGGGTGAGGCAACCGCGCATTACATTACCGCCATGCTGAATCCCAGAGGTATCAGCGTAACGCGGATCGCGCGAGGTGTGCCTGTGGGTGGCGAACTCGAGTATGTGGATAGCGGCACGCTGGCGCAAGCTTTGCGGGAGCGTCGGGCGTGTGGCGGGTGACAATGTCTTCTATCAGGGGTTCCGTTGTCGTATAATCTAGCGTTTATTTAATCCCATCCAATTCCTTTAGGGGTCTGCGTTATGAGCAATCAAGGAAAAATGGACTGCGGAAGACGGCGTTTGATCGTCGCCACCGCGGCCGTCGGCGGGGCTGGTGCGGTTGCTGCACTGGTTCCGTTTGTCTCCAGTTTGCTTCCATCAGAGCGCGCCAAGGCAGCAGGCGCTCCGGTAGAAGCCGATATCGGCAAGCTTGAAGCCGGCCAGATGATGACGGTGGAGTGGCGCGGCAAACCGGTCTGGATCATCAACCGAACCCCTGAAATGCTGGGGACGTTGCCGAAATTGGACGGGCAGGTGGCTGACCCGAAATCCGAAGTCGACATGCAGCCGGCCTACGCTCAGAACGAAACCCGATCCATCAAGAAGGAAATCATGGTGGTGATCGGTATCTGTACCCATCTAGGCTGCTCCCCGTCTTCCAAGTTCAAGCCTGGCGCCGAAGAAGGAATGTCAGCCGAATGGCTGGGTGGCTTCCTGTGTCCCTGCCATGGCTCAACGTTCGACTTCGCCGGCCGCGTATTCAAAGCCAAGCCTGCCCCGACCAACCTTGAAGTGCCGCCGCATGTGTATCTCTCCGATACGCGTATCCTGATCGGCGAAGACAAGAAGGGAGCATAAAAATGGCTGGTGGCAAGTTCGAAAAGTACAAATCCGACGGCTCGATCGGTGGCAACGCGCTGGAGTGGGTTGATGCGCGTTTTCCGGCAACATCTTTGTACAAGGAGCATCTTTCCGAGTACTACGCGCCGAAAAACTTCAACTTCTGGTATTTCTTCGGTTCACTGGCGCTGCTGGTTCTGGTCATTCAGATCGTTACCGGCATTTTCCTCGTCATGCATTACAAACCGGATGCGTCGCTCAACGCCAGTGGCGTGCCGGTCGCTTTTGCCAGCGTCGAGTACATCATGCGCGATGTACCGGGTGGCTGGATCATCCGTTACATGCACTCGACGGGGGCCTCGGCGTTCTTCATCGTGGTCTATCTCCACATGTTCCGCGGCCTTCTTTATGGTTCCTACCGCAAGCCGCGTGAACTGACCTGGCTGTTCGGTTGCGGCATCTTCCTGGTACTGATGGGCGAAGCCTTCTTCGGCTACCTGCTGCCGTGGGGACAGATGTCGTTCTGGGGCGCCCAGGTGATCGTCAATCTGTTCTCGGCGATCCCTGTGGTCGGTAACGATCTGTCGATTCTCATCCGTGGCGACTTCGTCGTCGGCGATGCGACGCTCAACCGCTTTTTCTCGTTCCACGTCATCGCCTTCCCGCTGATTCTGCTGGGTCTCGTGGCTGCACATATCCTGGCGTTGCATGAAACCGGGTCCAACAATCCGGATGGCATCGAGATCAAGGCCAACAAGGACGAAAACGGCATCCCGCGCGACGGCATCCCGTTCCACCCGTATTACACGGTCAAGGATATCGTCGGTGTCGTGGTGTTCCTGATGGTCTTCTCGGCAGTGATGTTCTTCGCGCCGGAAGGTGGCGGTTACTTCCTGGAATACAACAACTTCTTCCCGGCTGACCCGCTGAAGACGCCGCCGCATATTGCACCGGTCTGGTACTTCACGCCTTACTACTCGATCCTGCGCGCCATGGTCTGGAACTTCTTCGGCCTGCCCGCCAAGTTCTGGGGCGTAGTCGGCATGGGCGCTTCGGTCGTCATCTTCGCCTTCCTGCCCTGGCTCGATCGCAGCCCGGTCAAGTCGATCCGTTACCGCGGCCCGATCTACAAGACGATGCTGACGTTGTTCGTGATCTGCTTCTTCATTCTGGGCTATCTCGGTACCCAGCCGCCGTCGCCGATGGGTGAACTGGTTTCGCAGGTTTGTACCTTGTTCTATTTCGGTTTCTTCCTGGGTATGCCCTGGTGGTCCCGTATGGACAAGTTCAAGCCGGTGCCTGAACGCGTGACGATGAAGTGAGGATGCGAAAAATGAAAAAATTTCTGATGGCATTGCTTTTTGCACCTCTGACCGTTTTGGCGAGCGGTGGTGCTCACCTGGATCATTGGCCTGGTGCCGTGGGCGACAAGGCTGCGTTGCAGAATGGCGCCAAGCTGTTCGTAAACTACTGCCTGAATTGTCACGGTGCTTCCAGCCTCCGTTATAACAAATTGACGGAAATCGGCCTGACCGAGCAGCAAGTCAAGGACAACCTGATGTTCACCACCGACAAGATCGGCGAACAGATGCGTGTCGCTGCACGTACCGACGAGCAGAAGCTTTGGTTTGGGGCGGCACCGCCTGATCTGACCGTCATCTCGCGCGCCCGTGCTTCGGAAATGGGTTCGGGGGCAGACTGGCTCTACACTTATCTGCGTACCTTCTATCGCGACGAGAAACGCCCGACCGGTTGGAATAACGTGGTTTTCGAGAACGTCGGCATGCCGAACCCGCTGTGGCAACTGCAGGGCCAGCAAGTGCGGAATCACGAAACGCACAAGCTGGAACTGGCGGTTCCGGGAACCCTCTCGCCGGCTGAGTTCGACAAGGCTGTTTCCGACCTCGTCAGCTTCATGGTCTGGATGGCCGAGCCGCAACAGGAGTTCCGCCAGCGCCTCGGCTGGTTCGTTCTGGCTTTCCTGGCCGTGCTCTTCGTGCTGGCCTATGCGCTGAAGAAGGAATACTGGAAAGACATTCACTGATCTTGTAAGGATTAGTTGTCGGCATCGCGGGTTTGGCTTCGGCCGGCCCCCGATGCCGAATCTCATTTTGAGGGCTACCACCAATGATGAACCTCTACTCGGGCACCACTTGCCCTTTCAGCCATCGCTGCCGCATCGTCCTTTACGAAAAGGGCATGGATTTTCAGGTCATCGATGTCGACATGTTCAACAAGCCGGAAGACCTGGCGGTCATCAATCCGCATAACCGGGTGCCGGTGCTGGTCGAGCGCGACCTTGTTCTGTTCGAGCCGAACATCATCAACGAGTACATCGACGAACGCTTTCCGCATCCGCAATTGATGCCGGCGGACCCCATCATGCGCGCGCGCGCGCGTCAGTTGCTGGTGGGCATGGAGCGGGAAATTTTCTCGTTCATGGAGGCGATCGAAAAGAACGCCAAGACCGCCGACAAGGCGCGTCTGGAGATCCGTGCCCGTCTGACCGAGATCGTACCGATCTTCAACAAGCAGAAATTCATGTTGGGCGATGAGTTCTCGATGTTGGACGTGGCCATCGCGCCCTTGCTCTGGCGTCTGGATCACTACGGGATCGATCTCGGCAAGGCTGCCGCCCCGCTGATGAAGTACGCCGAACGCATCTTCAGCCGCCAGGGTTTTATCGATGCCCTGACACCTTCCGAAAAGGCAATGCGCAAGTAAGGCATGGAACTTCCCTCGACCAAACCCTATCTCCTGCGCGCAATCTGGGAGTGGTGTAACGACAATGCCTTTACACCGTACATCGCCGTGCAGGTTGATGCGCGAACCAATGTGCCGCGCGAATTCATTCGTGATGGGCAGATCGTCCTCAATCTCGGTATTGAAGCCACCAACAAGCTACAGTTCGGTAACGATCTGATCGAGTTTCAGGCGCGCTTTGGCGGTGTAGCCCGACAGTTGTCGGTTCCAGTGAGTCAGGTATCGGCGATATATGCTCGGGAAAACGGTGCCGGCATGGCTTTCGAAGTGGGAGGTGAGGACGAAGGCCCGGTTTCGGAGGTGCCGGAGGCCGAGTCCGAGCAATCTGTTGAGGACAATCCCGAGCCACCACGCCCTGATGGAGGGCGTCCAAAGCTCCAGCGCATCAAATAGGGATGGCGGTTGCGGTCGACGCACCAAAACGGGGAGATTTCCAGTGGAGATCTCCCCGTTTTACGTCCAAGTCTATGATTCTTCTATATGGCATGGGTGTTGCTCCCAGCATGCCCGGAAGGAAGATCATGAAGACAGAAATCAAATCCACTTGTTGCTACTGCGGTGTTGGCTGCGGTGTGTTGATTGAAACCGAGGACGGTACGATTACCGGCGTTCGCGGCGACCCGGAGCACCCGGCCAACCGCGGCCGCTTATGCACCAAGGGTGCCACCCTGAGCCAGACGGCTGAGCTGGCGTATCGCCTCCTTCACCCCGAGCGCCGGTCCATCCGGCAGGGGCGGCGCGAAACCCTCAGCTGGGACGCCGCACTCGACGAGGCGGCGGAACGCTTTGCGGACACCATCCGGGCTCACGGGCCGGACTCCGTTGCCTTCTATATTTCCGGCCAGTTGATGACCGAGGACTACTATGTCTTCAACAAGTTGGCCAAGGGCCTGATCGGCACCAACAACGTCGACACCAATTCGCGCCTTTGCATGTCGTCGGCCGTGGCGGGCTACAAGCAGACGTTGGGCGTCGATGCACCACCCTGCGGTTACGAAGATATCCTGCAAGCCAAGGTCATCTTCATCGCCGGTGCCAATCCGGCCGTCGCGCACCCGATCGTCTTCCGCTATGTCGAGGATGCCCGCGCCGCCAATCCCGATCTGAAGATCATCGTCGCTGACCCCCGCCGCTCCGAGAGTGCCGAGATTGCCGACCTGCATCTGCCGATCAAGCCCGGCACCGACATCGCGCTGTTCAACGGCATGCTCAACATCCTCATCAACGAAGGAATGATCGACGAGGACTACATCGCCGCGCACACCGCGGGTTTCGAGTCGCTGCGCGCCATCGTCAGGAACTATCCACCGGCCATCGCCGCCGACATCTGCGGTATCCCGACGGCCGATCTGCTGCAGGCCGCGCGCTGGTTCGGCAGCAGCGGCGCCTCGCTGTCGATGTACTGCCAGGGGCTCAACCAGTCATCGCACGGCACCCACAACAACGCCGGCATCATCCATCTGCACCTGGCGACCGGCCAGATTGGCAAGCCAGGCGCCGGGCCCTTCTCGCTGACCGGGCAGCCCAATGCCATGGGCGGGCGCGAAGTCGGCGGGCTGGCCAACCTGCTGTCGGCCCACCGCGATCTTGGCAACCCCGCGCACCGGGCCGAAATGGCCCGCTTCTGGGGGGTGCCTTTCGTGCCCGCCAAATCAGGCAAGGCTGCGGTCGACCTGTTCAAAAGCCTCAAAACCGGCGAAATCAAGGCAGTCTGGATCGCCTGCACCAATCCCGCGCAGTCGCTGCCCAACCAGACCGCCGTGCGCGAAGCCTTGCAGGCCGCCGAGTATGTGGTATTGCAGGAAGCCTATGGTAATACCGATACCGCCGACTATGCCGATCTCTTGCTGCCGGCCAGTGGCTGGGGCGAAAAATATGGCACGGTGACCAATTCGGAGCGTTGCATCACCCGCGTCCGGCCGGCCGTTCAGCCACCGGGCGAGGCGCGTCACGATTGGGAGATCGTCGTCGATTTCGCTCGCCGGCTGGGCAGGAGGCTCGGCCACGACGGCACTGAGCGCCTGTTCCCCTACGCCGATGCCGAAGCCATCTTCAACGAACACCGCGAAAGTACGCGCGGCCGTGATCTCGACATCACCGGCCTGAGCTATGCCTTGCTCGACGCCGAAGGGCCGCAGCAATGGCCTTATCCGGAAGGGGCGTCTGCCGGGAAGGTCCGGCTCTATGAAGACGGCGTCTTTCCGACACCCGACGGCAGGGCGCGCTTCGTGGCCATCGAACACCGTTTGACGAACGACGTTCCCGATGCCGAGTCGCCGATCAGCCTGCTTTCCGGCCGCATGCGCGATCACTGGCATGGCATGAGCCGCACCGGCACCGTGCCGCGCCTATTCAACCTGGAAGACGAGCCGCTGCTCGCCATGCATCCCTGCGACATGCGCCACCGCAGTCTGGATACCGGCGATCTGGTGCGCGTGAACAATGGCCGCGGCGCATTCACCGTCCGCGTTGAGGAACGGCCCGGGCTGCAGCGCGGCCGGGCCTGGATGCCCATGCACTGGGGAAACCAGTTCATGAACTCCCCGGGCTACAACGCCATCGCCTGCGAAGCCGTCGATCCCTATTCGATGCAGCCGGAGCTCAAGCATGCGGCGGTGCAGATCAGCAAGGTCGACCTGCCTTACCCGCTGGCCATCGTCCGCCGCTGTACCAGCCGCAGCGATGCGCTGGCGCTGATGCAGGAAGGCAGATCAAAGATTTCCGCCTTTCCCTATGCGACGATAGGCATGTACGGACGCGGCAGCCCGCTGGTGGTTTTCAGGGTGGCGGCGGAAACGGCGCTGGCCGACGAAACGATTGCCGAACTCGATCGCCTGTTCGGCATGGACAGCGATGAAGGCGCCATCGTTTATCGGGATGCGCGGCGCAGCATCGCTAAGAAGGCGATCGCTCGCGACGGCCGCCTGCTCGGCGTGCGTCTGGCAGGCGAGACGCTCGCCCAGAGCTGGCTGAAACGGGCGATGGCGGAAGACGAACTGGATGCCAGCCTGATACGCCTGGCGCTGGCCCCCAGCGCCAGGCCGCCGGTGACGATGGCGCCGCGCAACATCGTTTGCAAGTGCGCCGATGTCAGCGACGGACAGATTCAAAAGCAACTGGCGGCAGGTGCCGATTTCGCCGGCCTCCAGGAAAAACTGAAATGCGGTACCTTCTGCGGCTCCTGCGTGCCGGACATCAAGCGCATGGTGGCGGAAAGTGCGACACAACAAGCTGCGGCGGCCTGAACGCAGCGGGAGGAGACGATGAGTTACGTTCAGTACATCAAGGAAATCGGCCGTGGCGCCGATGGTGCGCGCGATTTGTCGCGCGACGATGCCTATCGCCTCTACGCGGCCATGCTCGATGGCGGCGTGCCCGATCTCGAACTGGGCGCGATCATCCTCGGTCTGCGCGTCAAGGGCGAATCGCTCGATGAGATGCTCGGTTTCCTCGGGGCTGCCGAAGAGCGCACGCATGCCATGTTGCGGCCGCATGGCCGGGTACGCCCGATCGTCCTGCCGACCTACAACGGCGCGCGCAAGGAGGCCAACCTGACGCCCTTGCTGGCGCTGATGCTGCAGCGCTTCGGGGTGCCCGTGCTGGTGCATGGCTTGCTCGAAGGCTACGGGCGGATCACCAGCGGCCATGTCTTGCGCGAACTGGGCATCATGCCCTCGGTGTCGGTCACCCAGGCGCAGGTCGCGCTGGGCGAAAAGGGGCTGGCTTTCGTGCCGCTCAGTGCGTTGTCGCCGGGAATCCACAATCTGCTGGCCTTGCGCGCCCGCCTCGGCGTGCGCAACAGCGCGCACAGCCTGGTCAAAATGCTCGACCCCTTCCGGGGCGAAGGCGTATTGGTCGCCGCGGCGACGCACCCGGAATTCATCGATCTGATGCGCGACATGCTGCTGGCGCTGGATCGCCCCGGCATTCTGCTGCGCGGCACCGAAGGCGAACCCTACGCCAACCCCAAGCGCCGGCCACGACTCGAATATGTCCACGATGCCAACGCCGACATCCTGTTCGAAGCCGAGCATGACAGCTTGCGGGCACTGCCCAATCTCCCCGATGCTACCGATGCGGCCAGTACCGCGGCATGGATACAGCGCGTCCTAGATCATCAGCTGCCGATGCCCAAGCCCATCGCCAACCAGCTGGCGTGCTGCCTGCTGGCCTCCGGCTACGCCGAGGATCTCAACCAGGCAAAAGCCATCGTCGCGGTCGAAGCGGGCAGCCTTTCCCCGTCTGCCGGCTAGGGCGAATCCCTGTTTTGTTGCGCTGCAATGGATGATTTGCCCTGCTTTGGTGCAGGCCTGTTGCAGTCGACAGCCTTGAAACACGGAAAATCAATAACTTAAATTGTTGGCACGGCGATTGCTGTAGCTGATCGAGACAGCGAGTCTGCCGCCAACGAAGGCGGCCTGGGCCGGAAGGCCGAAATGTGGCAACGACGTCATGCGCTGAAGTAAATTTTGCACCCTCGGGTGCGCGCAACGTTGGAGCCCTAGCATGAGCAAACCCCGCCTCGTCCTCATCGGCAACGGCATGGCCGGTGTCCGCACCGTCGAAGAACTGCTGAAGATCAAGCCCGATCATTACGACATCACGATCTTCGGTGCCGAACCTCACCCGAACTACAACCGCATCCTGCTCTCGCCCGTGCTGGCCGGCGAAATGCAGGTCAAGGACATTATCCTCAACGAGCTCGACTGGTACGCCGAGAACAAAATCAAGTTGCACACCGGCAAGCAGATCAAGACCATCGACCGCGTAAAACGCAAGGTCATTGCCGAAGACGGTACCGAGGAAGAATACGACCGCCTGCTGATCGCCACCGGCTCGACGCCCTTCATGTTGCCGATTCCCGGCAACGACCTGCCCGGCGTCATCGGTTATCGCGACATCAAGGACACCGACGAGATGATCGATGCCGCGACCAGGCACAAGCACGCGGTGGTCATTGGCGGCGGCCTGCTCGGCCTTGAAGCTGCTAACGGTCTCAAACTGCGCGGCATGGACGTGACCGTGGTGCACCTCGGCCCCTGGCTGCTCGAACGCCAGCTCGACGAAGTGGCCGGCAAGATGCTGCAGAAGTCCCTCGAAGACAAGGGTCTCAAGTTCCTGCTGCAAACCCAGACCGAGGCGCTGATTCAGGGCGAGTCCGGCCGTGTCGCCGCGATCCGCTTCAAGGACGGGCTGCAGATTCCGGCCGACCTCGTCGTGATGGCCGCCGGCATCCGCCCCAACTACGCGCTGGCCGAAAAATCCGGCATCCACTGCAATCGCGGCATCGTCGTCAACGACACGATGCAGACCTACGACCCGAAGATCTACGCGGTCGGCGAATGCGTCAGCCACCGCGGCATCGCCTACGGCCTGGTGGCGCCGCTCTTCGAGCAGGCCAAGGTCGCCGCCAACCACCTGGCCGGCTACGGCATCGGCCGCTATACCGGTTCGGTGACCTCGACCAAGCTCAAGGTGACCGGCATTGACCTCTTCTCGGCCGGCGAATTCATGGGTGGCGAAGGCACCGAGGAGATCATCCTCAACGACCCCTACGGTGGCGTGTACAAGAAGCTCGTCATCAAGGAAAACAAGCTGGTCGGCGGTGTCATGTACGGCGACACGGCCGATGGTCCGTGGTACTTCCAGCTGCTGAAGGATGGTCGCGACATTCACGACATCCGCGATTCGCTGATCTTCGGCCAGAACCTGGTCGGTGACGTTGGCCATGCCGGCAACAGCAAGGCCGCCGAAATGGCCGATTCCGCCGAAGTTTGCGGCTGTAACGGTGTGACCAAGGGGACCATCGTCAAGGCGATCAAGGAAAAGGGTTTGTTCGCGCTGGACGAGGTCAAGAAGCACACCAAGGCGGCTTCTTCCTGTGGCTCTTGCGCCGGCCTCGTCGAGCAGATCCTGGCTTCCACCATCGGCGGCGCCTACACCCCGGCAGCGCTCGACACCAAGCCGATGTGCGGCTGTACCGACCATTCGCACAAGGTCGTGCGTGAAGCCATCGTCGCCAAGCACCTGACGACCAAGGAAGCGGTCTTTGCGGCACTGGGATGGAAGACGCCGAACGGCTGCGACAAGTGCCGCCCGGCCATCAACTACTACCTGATCTCGTCGCATCCGCACGAAGCCAAGGACGATCCGCAATCGCGCTTCATCAACGAGCGCGCCCACGCCAACATCCAGAAGGACGGCACCTACTCGGTCGTGCCGCGCATGTGGGGTGGCCTGACGACGCCGGACGAACTGCGCGCCATCGCCGACGCCGCCGAGAAGTACAAGGTGCCGACCGTCAAAGTCACCGGCGGCCAGCGGATTGACCTGCTCGGCGTCAAGAAGGAAGACCTGCCGGCGATGTGGGCCGACCTCAACGCCGCCGGCATGGTCTCCGGCCACGCCTACGGCAAGTCGATCCGCACCGTGAAGACTTGCGTCGGTGCCGAGCACTGCCGCTTCGGTACGCAGAAGTCGATGACCATGGGTATCAAGCTCGAGAAGATGCTGTTCGACATGTACTCGCCGCACAAGGTCAAGCTGGCTGTCTCCGGCTGCCCGCGCAACTGTGCCGAGGCCGGCATCAAGGACGTCGGGGTGATCGGCGTCGATTCCGGCTACGAGCTGTACATCGGTGGTAACGGCGGCATCAAGACCGAGGTCGCGCAGTTCCTGTGCAAGGTCAAGACCGACGAGGAGGTCATGGAGTACTCCGGCGCCTTCCTGCAGCTCTACCGCGAGGAAGGCTGGTACCTCGAACGCACCTGCCACTACATGGAACGCGTCGGCCTCGATTACATCAAGAGCAAGATTCTCGAAGACGACGAAGGGCGCCAAGCCTACCACCAGCGCCTGCTCGACTCGCTGAAGGATGCGCGCGATCCCTGGCAGACCAGCCGCGAAGGCGAGGCGATCAAGCAGTTCATTCCGATCAAGGTCGAAGCCTGATAACCCGAATACGAGAGAACAACCATGAGCAACTGGAAACTGATCTGCAAGCTGGAAGACATCCCGCAACTCGGCTCGCGCGTCGTGCATTGGCCGGAGCGCGGCAAGATCGCCATCTTCCGCACCTCGGAAGACGAAGTCTTCGCCCTGCACGACAAATGCCCGCACAAGGGCGGCCCGCTGTCGCAAGGCATCGTGCACGGCAAACGGGTGACCTGCCCGCTGCACGGCTGGAACCTTGGCCTGGAGGACGGCCAGGCCGTGGCGCCGGATGTCGGCTCGTGCAAGAAATTCGAAGTCAAGGTGGAGGGCGGCGACGTCTTCCTCGCCGCCTGATCGCTGCGGTCAACACCTAGAAAGTACCCAAAATGGACAAGAAATCATTCCTCCAGGCCGGCCATACGCCCACATTGCTGGCCGCCTTCCTCTATTTCGATCTCGCCTTCATGGTCTGGGTTCTGCTTGGCCCGCTCGGTGTGGGCATCGCAAAGGACCTCGGTCTGAGCCACGCCGAAAAGGGCCTGATGGTCGCTACCCCGGTGCTCGCCGGCGCGCTGCTGCGCATCGTCATGGGCATCCTGGTCGACCGCCTGTCGCCCAAGAAGGCGGCCATTATCGGCCAGGTCATCGTCATCGGTGCCATGCTCTACGCTTGGCTGGTCGGCGTCCATAGCTATTCCGAGGTGCTGATTCTCGGCATCTTCCTCGGCGTCGCCGGCTCCTCTTTTGCCGCCGCGCTGCCGCTCGCCTCGCGCTGGTATCCGGCCGAGCACCAGGGCACGGCGATGGGCATTGCCGGCGCCGGCAACTCCGGCACCGCGCTCGCCGCGCTGTTCGCCCCGGGGCTGGCCGCCGCCTTCGGCTGGACCAACGTCTTCGGCATCGTGCTGATTCCGCTGGTCATCGTGCTGATCGCCTTCGTCTTCATGGCCAAGGACGCGCCGGACGCGCCGCCGCCCAAGACCCTGGCCGAGTACCTCAAGGTGCTCAAGGACAAGGACGCCTGGTGGTTCATGTTCTTCTACTCGGTCACCTTCGGCGGTTTCGTCGGGCTGGCCTCGTCGCTGGTCATCTACTTCAACACCCAGTACGGGCTCGACCCCAAGATGGCTGGCTTCTTCACCGCCGGCTGCGTCTTCGCCGGCTCGCTGGTGCGCCCGATCGGCGGCAACGTCGCCGACCGTATCGGCGGCGTGAAGTCGCTGACCGTGATGTACATCTTCGCCGCCATCTTCCTGGCCATCGTCAGCTTCGGCCTGCCGGAAGCCTGGATGGCGCTGGTCGTCTTCGTCTGCGCCATGCTGTCGCTCGGCATGGGCAACGGCGCGGTGTTCCAGCTGGTGCCGCAGCGCTTCAAGAAGGAAATCGGCGTCATGACCGGCCTCGTCGGCATGGCCGGCGGCGTCGGCGGCTTCTACCTGGCTTCCAGCCTCGGCTACTCGAAGCAGATCACAGGCAGCTACCAAATCGGTTTCCTGATCTTTGCCGGCCTCGCCGTGCTCGCTCTGGTCGGCCTGACCGGCGTCAAGACGCGCTGGCGTACCACCTGGGGCGCCAGCCACCTGACGGCGGCCAAGATTTGATTCAGTGACCCTGACAGAGAGAAAACAATGAAAAGAAGGCAATTTTTGGTGTCGACCGCAGCAGCCATGCTTGCCCCGATGGTTTTCGCCACCGAGGCAGGCAAAACGGGCGGTCTCACGCTCGGCGCCGCGATCAACAAGGCCGGCCGCCAGCGCATGCTGTCGCAGCGCATGGCCAAGGCCTTCGCGATGCAGACGGCCGGCGTCATGCCGGACAAGGCGGGCAGCCTGCTCGATCAGTCGCGAAAATTGTTCGAGGCGCAACTGGTCGAACTGAAGACGCTGGCGCCGACCGAGGCGATCCAGGCAGCGCTGGCCGAGCTCGACAAGGCGTGGGCCAGCTACCGTGAAGTGCTGGGCAGGCCGCGCACGCCGGAAAATGCCCAACTGGTGCTGGCCGAATCCGAGAAGACCTTGCGCGCCGCGCATGTGCTGACCGGTCTTTACGAAAAGCAGGCGGGGAGCAGCGCCGGTCATCTGGTGAACATTTCCGGGCGCCAGCGCATGCTGTCGCAACGCATGGCCAAATGCTTCCTGTTCGAGCAGTCCGGGGTCGCTGCCGAGGCGCTCAGGAAGGAGCAGGAGGCAGCCAGACGCGATTTCGTCGCGGCGCTCGCCGAATTGAACGCCGCAGTGCAGAACACCGCCGAAATTCGCACCGAACTGGCGCTGGCCAATACGCAATGGCTGTTCTTCGAGCAGGCGCTGAACGGCCAGGAGCGTAACCGGGAAGTTGCCGCCCGCAACGTGGCGACGACCAGCGAGCGCATCCTCGAAGTGATGGACAGCCTGACCGGACAGTACGAAAAGCTGGTGCGCGCCTGATGTCCAGAGCGGCAGGCAGGTGGGGAGGGAGGTAGACTCCGGGCTATGGAAAAGCCGCAGACAAACCGCCTGCAGTTCGCCGTCGGCCATTCGTCGCTGACCGGCCCGCGCGAGCGCAACGAGGACTACTGCGGCATCGCCACGCCGGAAGGGCAGGAACTCGAAAACAAGGGCATCATCGCTGCCGTCGCCGACGGCATAGGTGGCCACAAGGGTGGGCGCGAGGCGGCCGAGTACACGGTGCGCGGCCTGCTCTCGGATTATTTCGCGACGCCCGACACCTGGGGCGTGCCGCGCGCCATCGAGACGGTGACCACCGCGCTCAATCGCTGGGTGATCGCCGAAGGCAGCCGCAATGCCGAGCTGGCCGGCATGGCGACGACGCTTTCGGTCGTCGTCCTGCGCGGTCGACGCTTCTACACTGCGCATATCGGCGACAGCCGCATTTATCGCTTGCAGGAAGGCCGGCTGACGGCGCTGACCGTCGATCACACCTGGGAGCACCCGGAGCTGAACAACGTGCTGTCGCGCGCCATCGGCCTCGACCCGCGCGTGCTGATGGATTTTACCGACGGCGACCTGGCGATCGACGATCGCTTCCTGCTCGTTTCCGACGGCGTCTGGGCGGTGTTGCCCGATGCGCTGATGGCCGAAGTGCTGCTCGATCATCCCGAGCCGCAGGCTGCGGCGACGGCCTTGACCAGCCTGGCGCTGGCGCAGGGCGGGCACGACAACGCCACGGCTGTGGTTATCGATGTGCTGGGCTTGCCGCGCGCCAGCCTGCGCGACAGCCTGGAAACCGTGGCCAGCCTGCCGCTGCCGCATCGTTTGAAGGTCGGCCATGAAATCGACGGCATGATCGTCGAGGAAGTGCTGCACGATGCGCGGGAAACGCTGCTCTATCGTGTGCGTAGTTTACGTAGCGGGCAGCAACTGGTGCTCAAGACCCTGCAGCCTGGCATGGAGGGCGATGCCGGCGCCGCGGCGGCGCTGCTGATGGAAGAATGGCGGGCACGGCGGGTGGTGTCGCCTTTTTTCCCGCAAGTCGTGCCTGCCGAAGAGCAGAGCTGCCTCTATTACCTGATGACCTGGCATGCCGGTGCCACGCTACAGGCACGGCTCGATGCCGACCAGCATTTTCCGGCCGGTGAGGTAGTGCGGCTCGGTATCGCACTGCTCAAGGGCATCGCCGCGCTGCACCGCCTCGACATCGTGCATCGCGACATCAAGACCGACAATGTCCATCTCGGACAGGACGGCGTGCTGCGCATTCTCGATCTCGGCGTCGCGCTCAGCTTGGGCGAGCGCAAGGCGGACGACCCGGTCGGCCAGGCCGGCACGCCGTCGTACATGGCGCCCGAGCTTTTCGAGGGGGCGCCGCCGAATCCTGCCTTCGATCTATACGCAGCGGGCGTCACGCTCTACCACTTGTTGACTCGAAAATACCCCTACGGCGAGATAGAACCCTTCCAGACCCCGAAATTCGGCGAGCCGGCCCGTCCGGCGCGCTGGCGCCCCGAAATTCCCGGCTGGCTGGAAAACATCCTGCTCAAGGCGGTGGCGCGCGAAGCGAAGGATCGTTTCGAGACTGCCGAGGAATTCCTGCTGGCGCTCGAACGCGGGGCCAGTCGCCCGGTCGCCGCGCCGGGCCGGCAGCCGCTGGTGCAGCGCAATCCGCTGATGCTGTGGAAAATCGTTGCCGCCGCGTCGCTCGCGGTCAACCTGATTTTGCTGCTCAAATTGCTGGGTTAGGGCAACGCCAGGCTGGTTTCGCTGGCGCCATTCGCCGAGCTGCCGAATCCCGGAATCTAATATGCGTTGGGCAGTCCACAGTAGTATCGGCGATCCGGTGTACAGCTTTATCGGTGGCAATATGGATCGGCCATTCATCGTTGATTGTGCGGAGGTGCCCCATGTCTGACAACTTGCCACCCCTCGGGATCCAGCGGGTCAAGGTCGTTGCCGTGTCGGTGACCGAACTTGAACGGGCGAACCGTTTCTATCGGGACAAGCTCGGTCTCGAGCCGGCTTTCGAGGGGGCGGAGCAGGTCGGCTGGCAACTCGGTCAGGTGATCCTGATGCTCAAGCCGGACTGGGCGGCACCGACCGAGCAGCCGAATCCCCGGGTCACCTTGGCCACCGATCACGCACCGGCCACCCAGGAGGCGTTACGCGCCCGGGGCGTAACGATCGCCAACGAAGTGCAGATCTATGGCGATTTTTATGTTGGCAGCTTTCTTGACAGCGAAGGCAACAAGTTCTGGTTCTGCTCGCCGGCGAATGGCGGACGGTCGTAGACGAGTTGATGCCGCCACTGGAATGGCGCGTGATGGCCACGGGTCCAGCGATTTGGCGGGCGCCTGCTTTATCATGGCGCCTGTTCCGGAGCCGGGTGGATGCCGGCAACCTTGTCCAACGAACCGAAAGCCGCCATGACGACTGCCCTGATCCTCTTTGCCCACGGCGCCCGTGACCCGGAATGGGCTGCGCCGTTGCGCCGCGTCCAGGCGGCGATTCGCCAGCAGGCGGGTAATACCCCTGTCGAACTGGCTTTTCTGGAATTCATGGCGCCAAATCTGGCCGAGTGCGCCGCGACGCTGGTTGCAGCCGGCGCTGCGAATATTCTGGTGGTGCCGATGTTCATCGCGCAGGGCGGTCATTTGAAGCGTGATGTACCGGAAATGTTGGCCCAGTTGCGGTCGACCCATCCGGAAGTGCGATTTTCATTGAGTGGCGCAATTGGCGAGGAAGAGATCGTCATCAAGGCAATGGCGGATGCCGCCTTGAAACTGGCTGGTTCGGAGTTTGCTTAGTACAAGTTCATGCTGACCGTACTAGTCATTGACGAATCCCGCTCGCGGGCTGGGGAAATCTGCGCCGGGCTGGCGCTCGCCGGCTACCAGGTGGCCGCCATCCTGGCTGGTTCCGAAAACCTGACCGCCGAAGTCGAGAAACTTCAGCCCGATGTGATCCTGATCGACACCGAAAGTCCGAGCCGCGACACGCTGGAAAATCTGGCGGCAATGAACAAGAACATGCCGCGCCCGGTCGTCATTTTTACCCAGGAAGATGGCCAGGCGACCATCCGCGACGCAGTCAGGGCGGGCGTTTCGGCCTATATTGTCGATGGCCTGGACTCACGGCGCATCAAACCCATCGTCGAGGTGGCGCGTGCCCGCTTCGAGGATACGCAGGCACTGCGCCGCGAACTCGACGAAATTTCGCAGAAGCTCTCGGATCGCAAGCTGGTCGACAAGGCCAAGGGCGTACTGATGAAGGCGCGCGGCATCGACGAGGATGCTGCTTACCACGCGATGCGCAAGCTGGCCATGGAGCGCGGCCAGACGATGGCGAAAGTGGCGCGTGACGTCATCGACATGGCGCGCGTGCTGCTCTGACATTCCCCGTTATTGTGCGGGGAGTGTAGGTTGCTGCACTGCAACAGTGCATGGCGGTTTCCAGTCAGGTACCGTTTTTATTAAACAAAACACACAAAAAATCAGATAGTTAAAACGTATTAGTTCTTTGGAGCTAGCGTTGGCACGACCATTGCAATAGATCACCCAAACGCACGGTCAATGGCGGCCGGGCAATGGTTCGATCGAACTGATCGAGCTTTCGGGACAAGGGCGTCCATCCGTGCTGCCGACTTTGCGGCGCGGGTGCGGCGCCCATTTTGTTTTTCGATTCGAGCAATCAAGGAGCAAGCAATGGAAGACACCACACTGGCGCCGGAATCCAAGCCGTCTGAATCCAAGTCGTCTTTTTCTCGTCGTGATTTTGTTACAGCCGCACTGGGAGCCTCGCTGATGTCCATGGTACCCCCCGGCGTTCGCAGCGGTGCCTGGGCCGCTGGCTCCGACGCCCCAGAAAAGAAGGAAGTCAAGATTGGCTTCATCCCGCTCACCGACTGCGCTTCGGTCGTCATGGCTTCGGTCATGAAATTCGACGAGAAGTACGGGATCAAGATCATCCCGACCAAGGAAGCCTCATGGGCCTCGGTGCGCGACAAGCTGGTCAACGGCGAACTTGATGCCGCGCACGTGCTGTACGGCCTGGTCTACGGCGTGCAGATGGGTATCGGTGGGCCGAAGAAGGACATGGCCAATCTGATGACGATCAACAACAACGGACAGGCGATTTCGCTTTCCAACCAGATGCGCGACAAGGGCGCCACCGACGGTGCCAGCCTGGCCGCGCTGATCGCCAAGAAGGAAAAGGAATACACCTTCGCCCAGACCTTCCCGACCGGCACCCACGCCATGTGGCTGTATTACTGGCTGGCGGCCAACGGCATCAATCCGCTTAAGGACGTCAAGACGATCACCGTGCCGCCGCCGCAGATGGTCGCCAACATGCGCGTCGGCAACATGGACGGTTTCTGCGTCGGCGAGCCGTGGAACAACCGCGCGATCATGGACAGCATCGGTTTCACCGCCGTCACCTCGCAGGACATCTGGGTTGATCACCCGGAAAAGATCCTCGGCACCACCGCTGAATGGGTGCAGAAGAACCCGAACACGGCGCGCGCCATGGTCGCCGCTATCCTCGACGCCAGCAAGTGGATCGACTCCTCGATCGCCAACAAGCAGAAGACGGCCGAAACCATCGCCCAAAAGGCTTTCGTCAATACCGATACCGAAGTCATCGTCGCCCGCATGCTCGGCCGCTACCAGAACGGCCTCGGCAAGAGCTGGGACGACAAGAACCACATGAAGTTCTTCAACGATGGCCTGGTGAATTTCCCCTACCTCAGCGACGGCATGTGGTTCATGACCCAGCATAAGCGCTGGGGTCTGCTCAAGAGCCACCCGGATTACCTGGCGGTCGCCAAGCAGGTCAATCGCATCGACGTTTACAAGCAAGGTGCCGCCGCTGCCGGCGTCGCCCTGCCCAAGAGCGAGATGCGCACCAGCAAGCTGATCGACGGCGTGGTGTGGGACGGCAAGGATCCCGCCAAGTACGCCGACGGCTTCAAGGTCAAGGCCTGATATTCATTCGCCATGCTGGCTGCAGGCCGGCATGGCAGCGAAACAACGCTTGGGAGAAATGCCATGAGCGCAATGACGATGGACGGTGATTTCGGCACCAAAAAGCCGGTCGACCGCAACACACACAGCAAGCCGGGCGCGGAAGTCGCCGCCGAACCGGCCAAGGAAACAAAAATGGAAAAAACCGCAACCCTGCCGGCGCCGGTTGCCGGCACGCCGTTCGGCGAAAAGCTGACGGCCTTCGGGCGTGCCATTCTGCCGCCGACGCTCGGCATGTTGATTTTGCTCTGCCTCTGGTACGTCGCGACGATGAAGGGCGGCAGCATTCCCGGCCCGGCCCAGACCTGGGAGGCCGCCAAGGTCTTGTTTGCCGACCCGTTCTACCGCAACGGGCCGAACGACCAGGGCATCGGCTGGAATATCCTGTCCTCGCTGCAACGCGTCGGCATCGGTTTCGGCTTTGCCGCCGTGGTTGGCATTCCGCTCGGCTTCATCCTTGGCCGCTCCAAATTTCTGGCAGACATGGTCAATCCGATCATCAGCCTGCTGCGTCCGGTGTCGCCGCTGGCCTGGCTGCCGATCGGCCTGCTGGTCTTCAAGAAGGCCGACCCGGCGGCGACCTACACGATCTTCATCTGCTCGATCTGGCCGATGATCATGAACACTGCCCAAGGCGTGCAGCGCGTGCCGCAGGATTACCTTAATGTCGCCCGCGTGCTGGCGCTGTCCGAGTGGAAGGTCGTCACCAAGATCCTGTTCCCGGCCGTGCTGCCTTACATCCTGACCGGCATCCGCCTGTCCATCGGCACCGCCTGGCTGGTCATCGTCGCCGCAGAAATGCTCACCGGCGGCGTCGGCATCGGCTTCTGGGTGTGGGACGAATGGAACAACCTGAAGGTCGAGCACATCATCATCGCCATCTTCGTCATCGGTATCGTCGGCCTGATTCTCGAACAGAGCCTGATCCTGCTGGCCAAGCGCCTGACTAAAGAATCGTCGTAAGGAGACCGGATCATGGAAAAATTCGTTCAAATCGAGCATGTCGGCCAGACTTTCGACACCAAGAAAGGCAAGTTCGTCGCCCTGCGCGACATCGACCTGACCATCAAGAAAGGCGAGTTCATCGCCCTGATCGGCCATTCCGGCTGCGGCAAGTCGACGCTGCTCAATCTGATCGCCGGCCTCACCCTGCCGACGACCGGCGTGCTGCTGCTGGAAGACCGCGAAATCGGCGGCCCCGGCCCCGAGCGCGCGGTGGTCTTCCAGAACCACAGCCTGCTGCCCTGGCTGACCTGCTTCGAGAACGTCTATCTTGCCGTCGAGCGGGTTTTCGGTGCCAAGGAGGGCAAGGCCAAATTGAAGGAGCGCACCGCCGCCGCCATCAACCTGGTCGGCCTCGACCACGCCAGCGCCAAGTATCCGCACGAAATCTCGGGTGGCATGAAGCAGCGTGTCGGCATCGCCCGCGCCCTGTCGATGGAACCCAAGGTGCTGTTGATGGACGAGCCCTTCGGCGCCCTTGACGCGCTGACCCGCGCCAAGTTGCAGGACGAGCTGATGAAAATCTGCGAGGCGACCAAGGCCACCACGGTCATGGTCACCCACGATGTCGACGAGGCCGTGCTGCTTTCCGACCGCATCGTGATGATGACCAACGGTCCGGCGGCGACCATCGGCGAAATCCTCGAAGTGAATCTGCCGCGCCCGCGCCAGCGCCTGACCCTGGCGCACGACCCGGCCTATATCGACTACCGCGCCGCGGTGCTCGAATTCCTCTACGAAAAACAGGCACATGTCGAAAAAATAGCCGCCTGATCCAGTTTGTCTCCATCGTCGCTTTGCTCTCTCCCTTTTAGCGACCTTTGCCCATCGGCACATGCCGATGGGCATTTTTTTCACTTTTGATTCATCTGCTTGCATTTTCTGGCGACGCGGCGCTAAGGTGCCGGACATCGAAAACGAGAAAACAAGCAATTCGCGATGTTCGTCCTGCCCGGCAAGCTGTCCCGCAAGATCGTCGGAATTCTGGTCGCCTTCTTTCTGGTGGCTCTGTCGGCCATCGCCATGACGCTATACCTTTCATGGCAACTCGCGGGTGTGGCGGCGGCGATCAACGATGCCGGCAGTCAGCGCATGCGCACCTACCGCATGGCCCACCTGATGGCACGCAGCCTCGAGGTGCAAGACAAGCAAGTTGCTGCTGGCCAGCGTGTGGTGGCCGAACTTGAGCGCTTCGACCACGTGTTGCGCGATCTGCGCCAGGGAGACCCGGCTCGACCGCTCGCCCCGCCGCGCGATGGCGACGTCCAGCAGCGTCTGAGCGCCGTGGAGCAGGCCTGGCGCACGACGATGCGGCCTCTGGCCGTCGATTTTCTGCAACAACCGGCTGACCGTCGGGAAGCGGTGCTCGACCGCTTTGACGGCGAACTGGAGGTCTTCGTCGGGCGCATCAACGATCTGGTCTTGGCGATGGAGCGCAGCTACACCGCCGATACCAATTTGCTGCGCACCGTGCAGGCGGCACTGGTGGTGTTGGCGGTGCTCGGAACGGCGATCCTGATCCGCTTTTTCCAGTTGTTGGTCATCCGCCCTGTAGGCACGCTGCATGACGGTATTCGGCGCATGAGCAGTGGCGATCTGAGTGTTCGGCTGCCGGTGAATACCGACGACGAACTCAGTGGCCTGGCGCGCGGTTTCAACCAGATGGCCGAGCATCTGCAGGCCGCTTACAATACGCTGGAAGAGCGCGTCGCGGCCAAGACCCACAGCCTGGCCGAACGCAACCGGGAACTCGGCATACTTTACGAAATCACCGCTTTTCTTAGCGAGCCGGCGCCGATCGAAACGCTCTGTCAGGGTTTCCTGAATCGCATCCGCTTAGCGCTGGGTGCCGATGCCGGTGCCGTGCGGCTGTATGCCGCCGATACCGAGAAGCTCTACCTGATGACGCATGAAGGCTTGTCGAACGAGTTCGTCGTCCGCGAGTCGGAAATGAACTGCAGCGATTGCCTGTGCGGCGACGTCATTCAGTCCGGCATGCCGGTATCGTTCGCCACGGCCAGCCCGCCACCCGGCATGAAATTGCGCACCTGCGTGCGCGAGGGTTTCGCGACTGCCTGCGCTTTCAGCGTGCGCTACAACCGCCAGCGGGTCGGTGTGTTCAACCTGTATTTTCGGGAAGAGCGCGCGGTATCGACAGCGGAGAGCGAGTTGCTGGAAACTCTCGGCCAGCATCTTGGCGTGGCCATCGAAAACCAGCGCCTGCGCTCGCGCGAACGGGAACTGGCGGTTTCCGAGGAGCGCAACCTGCTGGCGCAGGAACTGCACGACTCGATTGCCCAGGGCCTGGCCTTTCTCAATATCCAGGTTCAACTGCTGCAGGACTCCCTGCGCAAGGGGCGCAGCGAGGAAGCCATGCAGACCGCCGGGCAGTTGCGTGAGGGGGTGCAGGAAAGCTACGACCATGTGCGCGAATTGCTGGTGCATTTTCGTACCCGCATGCATCAATCCGATCTCGACTCGGCCATTGCCGCGGCGCTGGAAAAATTCGAGGGGCAGACCGGGATCGTCACCGAATTCGCGTGCGAGGGTAGCGGTGCCCCGCTGGAGCCGACGGTAGAGCTGCAGATCATGCATATTGTCCAAGAGGGCCTGTCGAACGTTCGCAAGCATGCGGGCGCGAGCCGGGTTCGGGTAACGCTGCGCCGTTCGCGGCAGGCAGTGGAGGTCGTGGTCGATGACGACGGGGCCGGCTTCGACCTGCAAAACGAACCCAAGGTGCTCTCGGATCGTCATGTCGGGCTCAAGATCATGCGCGAACGCGCGCACCGCATCGGCGGCGAGTGTCGGATTACGTCGGTGCAGGGCAAGGGAACGCAGGTTTGCCTTGTCCTGCCAAAACAACAAGCGGAGGAGAATCGGGATGGCTGAAAAAATCCGTGTCTTGCTGGTGGACGATCACGCCCTGTTTCGCGGCGGCGTCAAGGCCCTGCTCCAGCGCCACGAAGAATTCGAGGTGCTCGACGAGGCGGGCGACGGGCTGGAAGGCATCAAGCGGGCGCGCTCGCTGAAACCCGATGTCGTCCTGCTCGACCTGCACATGCCCGGGATTTCCGGACTGGAGGCGGTCAAGGTCATCAACGAGGAAATTCCCGGCGTGCGGGTGCTGATGCTGACCGTTTCGGAGGATGCACAGGATTTGATGGAAGCCCTGCGCGCCGGCGCCAGCGGCTACCTGTTGAAAAACATTGAGACTGATGCACTGCTTGACGCCATTCGCCGGGCGGCCGACGGCGATTCTGTGGTGTCGCCGCAAATGACTGCCAAACTGGTGCAGGGTGTGCGCGGGCAGAACCGGGGCGGCAATCCGCAGATCGAGCGCGACCGTTTCTCACCGCGCGAGCGCGACATTCTCGAAGGCCTGGCGCTGGGCGGCAGCAACAAGGAAATTGCCCGTACCCTCGACCTGGCCGAAAGCACGGTCAAGATCCATGTTCAGAACATCTTCAAGAAGCTGGGAATGACCAGCCGCGTTCAGGTGGCGCTCTATGCCGCCGAACACGGTTTCGGGCAGCAGTCGCGCCAGCCTTAGTCGACGAGCGGCTGCGGGCAGCGCTGCCGGAAACTTTCGTAGGTGGCGCGGTAGCGGGCGGCGACCTCGGGTTGGTTGCGGTCGACGGCGTTTTCGGCACGATTTTTGAGCACTTCACCGAGGTAGTGGAGGCCGGCTTCCGAGCGCAGCAGATTGCTGCCCACCAGTACAGCCACGATGGGCGGCAGATTCGCCTCTTCGGCGATTGCCGCGACCTCGTCCTCGGTCAGGCCGCACATGTCGATGCAGTCCTTGAGTGAAAGCATGCCGGTTTCCTTTTTCCCGCGAATTACCCTTTTCCGACCACCGCTGGCGGTCGTTGTTCCACCGATATTGTAACCGCCGATACGTGAAAACCCGGCCGTGGCCGGGTTTCCGGGAAAGCGAGGGGGCTGTCGACGGGCCGTCAGCCCGGGATCGGATGGGTGCGTTGCAGATGCTTGTAGGTTTCGCCCAGCTCCTCAACGTGCTGGTAATGGCCGGTTTGCAGCGCGTGTTCCATATTTTCGACAATCATCGAATGGAGCTGCACGACGCCCTCGGGCGTGCTGAGCAGGGTTTCGCCGAGTTCGGCGGCAATGGTCATGGGGATGTGTTCATGTTCGGCCACGGCAGCGATTTCGCCGCGGTCAAGGTCGCAATAATCGAGTACGTCCTGAATCGAAAGCATACGTTCCTCCTTTGGCAGGCAAGATAACCGGGAAGAGCCGAACGGCTCGTTATCGTTGTTATGTCCGCCTTGTGGTTTTTGTCGGTGGAGGATCACCTTCTTTCTAGGCAAAAAATGGCCGAAAAACAAGGTCGATCGCAACAGGCCTATATGCGCAGCCGCCCCTCCGGGAGCGGGTGGCCGAGTTGCAGGCGGGTAATGGTCGGCAGCAGGTCGAGCCGGGTTGCCTTTTTGAGCTGCTGTGCCCGCATCCGCATGTCATCAAGCGTAATCGCTACCGGCGCGCCGCCGGTAGCGAAGGCGATGGTGTTGCCGCTGTCGCAGGAGGGAAATACCGCCACACGATCATCGAATGCATTGCGTATGCGCTCGACGCTGGCCGTAAAGCCCTTGTTGCGGCCCAGCAAATTGACACCGAGCAGCCCGTTTTCCGTGAGCCGGGCGCGGCAAGCCTGATAGAAAGGCAAGGTGTCGAGCGCCCCGGCGCGCGCATCGGGGTCGAAGCCATCGACCAGGATGTAGTCGAAGCGCCGCTCGCCAGCCAGCATGAAATCGGCGCCATCGTCGATAACGACGGCCAGGCGCGCCGGGTCGTCGGGCAGCTTGAAATACTGGCGGGCGATGAACTCGACTTGCGGGTTGATCTCGACGACGGTGGTTCGGCAATCCGGCAGATTGCGGTAAATGAACTTGGCCAGCGACCCGGCGCCCAACCCGACCAGCAGTGCGCTACGCGGCCAGTTGCTGCCGCGCAACAGCAGCCCGGCCATCATTTCCCGCGTATAGGCCAGCTCCAGCGACCACGGCCGGGCGATGCGCATTGCGCCTTGCACCCAGTCCGAACCGAAGTGCAGATAACGCACGCCGGCTTCCTCGCTGATGTCGACCGAGTGCCGGGGAGGCGACCTTCTGGTTGTCACGTTGCATGCCCCTGTGAATTTGGTACCCCCAGGTGGAATCGAACCACCAATTCGCCCTTAGGAGGGGCGTGTTATATCCATTTAACTATGGAGGCGCAGCGTATTTGCCGGCAGGCGGGCATTGTACCGGTGGGCGGGTAATTTGTGATAGATGCGCTGTGCCCGAGCCGTTAGAATGTCGGCTCTCAACCACTCGGCGCCTTGCGGGGCGCCGTTTTTCATAGCCCCGATGCCCTACCTGAAACTCTCCGACGCCTGCCTTGCCTACGGCCATGTGCCGCTTCTCGACCACGCCGATTTTTTGCTCGATCCGGGCGAGCGGGTGGCGCTGATCGGCCGCAACGGCACCGGCAAATCCTCGCTGCTGGCGGCGCTGGCCGCCGGTTCCGGGCGCGGCCGGCTGGACGATGGCGAAGTCTGGGCGCAGCCCGGCATCCGCGTCGGCTATGTGCCGCAGGAGCCGCCGTTCGATCCGGGGGCGACGGTTTTCGAGGCGGTGATTTCCGGCATGGGCGAAGCCTCAAGGCTGCTTGCGGCCTACCATGATGTGTCGCACCGGATGGCCGAAGGCGCGGGCGATCACGATGCCTTGCTGGCGCAGATGGAAACCCTGCAGCATGAGCTGGAAGCCTGCGGCGCCTGGGCCTACGAGGCGCAGGCCGAGAAGGTCATCGACCGTTTCGGGCTCGACCCGGAGGCCAATGTCGGCAGCCTTTCCGGCGGCCAGAAAAAGCGCCTGGCGTTGGCTCAAGCCCTGGCCGTCGCACCCGAGGTGCTGTTGCTCGACGAGCCGACCAACCACCTCGACATCGCCGCCATCGAGTGGCTGGAAAACCTGCTGATCGAGACCGGTGTCACGCTGTTTTTCATTACCCATGACCGCTCGTTCCTCGACCGCGTCTGCACGCGCATCGTCGAACTGGATCGCGGCAAGCTGGCCAGCTTTCCTGGCAGCTTCAAGGAATATCAGCTGCGCAAGGAGGCTTTGTTGCACGAGGAAGGGCTGGCCAACGCGCGTGCCGACAAGCTGCTCAAGGAGGAGGAAGTCTGGATCCGCAAGGGCGTCGAGGCACGGCGGACGCGGGCGGTTTTCCGTGTCCAGCGGCTCGACAAGCTGCGCGCCGAGCGCCAGGCACGGCGCGAGCGCATGGGCAAGGTCAATCTGCAGCTCGATGCCGGCGACAAGAGCGGCAAGCTGGTCGCCGAGCTGGAGCATGTGACCAAATGCTACGGTGAACGGGTCATCGTGCGCGATTTTTCGACGCGTATCCAGCGCGGCGACAAGATCGGCGTGATCGGCCCCAATGGCGCCGGCAAGACGACGCTGTTGCGCATGATCCTTGGCGAATTGAAGCCGGACGAGGGCACCGTCCGCCAGGGCACGAAGATCGACGTCGCCTATTTCGACCAGTTCCGTACTCAGTTGAACCCGGAATCGTCGCTGGTCGACGTCATTTCGCCGGGTTCCGATTACGTTGAAATCGGCGGGGCACGGAAGCATGTGATCGGCTATCTCGAGGACTTCCTGTTTGCTCCGGAACGCGCCCGCTCGCCGGTCAGTTCGCTGTCCGGCGGCGAGCGCAATCGCCTGCTGCTGGCGCGCCTGTTCGCGCGGCCGGCCAATGTGCTGGTGCTGGACGAGCCGACCAATGACCTCGACATCGAGACGCTGGAGCTGCTCGAAGAACTGCTCTCCAATTACGATGGCACGCTGTTTCTGGTCAGCCACGACCGGACTTTCCTCGACAACGTGGTGACGCAGACCATCGCCGCCGAAGGCGACGGCGGATGGAAGGAATATGCTGGCGGCTACAGTGACTGGGCCGCGTACAAGGCGAGTGTGGCGAAGGACGCCGGAAAGGCCAAGGCCGAGGCCAAGCCCCCGGCAAAGGCAGCCGAGCCGGCGAAGGCCAAGGCCGACAAGCTGTCGTGGAAGGAGCAGCGGGAACTGGAAGTGCTGCCGGAAAAGATTGCCGCGCTGGAGGAAGAGCAGGGCATTTTGACCGGACGCCTGGAAGACCCGGCCATCTACCAGTCCGATCCGGCCGGCGCCCAGCAGGCGGCCGAGCGGCTGGCGGCCATCGATGAGGAATTGATGGTCTTGCTGGAGCGCTGGGAGGCGCTGGAGGCGCGTGCCGGGGGCGCAAGCTAAGCCGGCGAGGAGAAGGCCCTGCGCTAGGGCAGCGTGCGATAATGGCGCCATTCCGTCAATTCCGATCCGCCATGCGCTACGCCATCATCCCGGTTACTCCCTTTGAGCAGAATTGCACTATTTTCTGGTGCGAGAAAACCCGCCAGGCCGCGGTCATCGACCCCGGTGGCGACATCGAGCGCATTCTGGGATTTCTCAAGAAGGAAGGGCTGACGCTGGCCAAGATACTGGTCACGCATGGCCATATCGACCATGCCGGCGGTGTCGGGGTGCTGGCCGCGCAAACCGGCGTGACCATCGAAGGGCCGCATGAGGAAGATCGTTTCTGGATTGTCGGCATGCCGCAGCAGAGCAAGATGTTCGGTTTCCCGAACGTGCAAAGTTTCGAGCCGGATCGTTGGCTGAAGGCCGGCGACAAGGTGCAGTTTGGCGAGGTCGAACTCGACGTGCTGCATTGCCCCGGCCACACGCCGGGTCACGTGGTTTTTTACCATCAGCCAAGCAAACTGGCGCAGGTTGGCGACGTGCTGTTCCAGGGTTCGATCGGCCGCACCGACTTTCCACGCGGCGACTACGACACGCTGATCCGCTCTATCCATGAGCAACTGTTCCCGCTCGGCGACGATGTCGAATTCATTCCCGGCCACGGGCCGATGTCCAATTTTGGCGAAGAGCGGCGCTACAACCCATTCCTGAGTGGCAAGTTCGGCTGATTCCGGCGCCTTGAGGCAGCCTGTTGCGGTCGACGGCATTTTTTGGCCGATTTTCAAAAGGTGGCGCGATGACTCCAGATTACTGGCAACAAGCGGCACAAGAACTGGCGGCCGCCGACGAGCGCATGGCCGAGCTGGTCGAGCGTTACGCCGGCCTCGGCCTGGTCTCGCGCGGCGACCCGTTCGGCACGCTGGCGCGTTCCATCGTCGGCCAGCAGATTTCGGTCAAGGCGGCGGATGCGGTGTGGGGGCGTTTTGTCGCGGCGGTTGGCGAGGTTTCGCCATCGGCGGTATTGGCGGCAGGCGAGGAGGGGCTGGCAGGTTGTGGCCTGTCGCGGCGCAAAAGTGAGTATGTGCGTGACCTGGCAGCGCATTTCGCCAGCGGGCGGCTCGATCCGGCCGAATGGGTGTCAATGGACGACGAGGCGGTGATCGTCGCGTTGACCGAGGTGCGCGGCATCGGCCGCTGGACGGCGGAAATGTTCCTGATCTTCAACCAGTTGCGCCCAGACGTTTTTCCGCTTGACGATATTGGGCTGCAGCGGGCGGTGCATGAACGCTATTTCGCCGGCGAAAAGCAGCCGCGCAAGGTGTTGGCCGCCTGCGGCGAGCGCTGGCGGCCGTGGCGTTCGGTCGCCACCTGGTATCTGTGGCGCAGCCTCGACCCGCTGCCGGTCGAGTATTGAGATAGGCGTTTCGGCCTTTAGGGTAAAATACGCGCCAACCAAGAAAACGGGCTGTCCATGAAAACAACTTTCCTAGACTTCGAGCAGTCGATTGCCGACCTCGAATCCAAGATCGAAGAGTTGCGCTTTGTCCAGGATGATTCCGCCGTCGATATCGCCGAAGAAATCGGCCGACTGGAAAAAAAGAGCGCGCAACTGACCAAGGATGTCTATGCCAAGCTGACGCCGTGGCAGATTTCTCAGGTGGCGCGCCATGCGCAGCGGCCCTACACGCTCGACTACATTTCGCTGATCTTCACCGATTTCGAGGAACTCCACGGCGACCGCGCCTTCGCCGACGACCACGCCATCGTCGGCGGCCTGGCCCGCTTCAACGGCCAGCCGGTGATGGTGATCGGCCACCAGAAGGGGCGCGACACCAAGGAGAAGATCCATCGCAATTTCGGCATGCCGCGCCCGGAAGGCTATCGCAAGGCGCTGCGCCTGATGAAGCTGGCCGAGAAGTTCGGCCTGCCGGTGATGACCTTCGTCGACACGCCGGGCGCCTATCCCGGCATCGATGCCGAGGAGCGCGGCCAGTCCGAGGCGATCGGCCGCAATCTCTACGTGATGACGGAACTGAAGGTGCCGGTGATCGTCACCATCATCGGCGAGGGCGGTTCCGGTGGTGCGCTGGCCATTGCCGTCGGCGATGTCGTTCAAATGCTGCAGTACTCGACCTATTCGGTGATCTCGCCGGAAGGCTGCGCCTCCATCCTCTGGAAGAGTGCCGAAAAGGCGCCGGAAGCTGCCGAAACCATGGGTATCACCGCCCAGCGCCTGAAGACGCTGGGGCTGATCGACAAGATCGTCAACGAGCCGCTTGGCGGCGCCCACCGCGACCACGCGGCCATGGCGCACAATCTCAAGAAGGCGCTGCAGGACGCCCTCAAGAACCTTTCCGCGCTGTCCCCCGCCGAACTGCTGGCTACGCGCTACGAGCGGCTGATGAGCTATGGCCGCTTCAAGGAACAAGCCGTCAAATAATCTCCCGGCCCGCGTCGCCGCCTTTCTCGCAGCGCGGGGAATCGGCGACGGGCTGCTGAGTGTCGGCTTGTCCGGCGGCTGTGATTCAGTCGTTCTCCTTCATGTTTTGGTCGAGCTCGGCCTGACCGAACGGCTGGACGCCATTCATGTGCACCACGGCCTGTCGCCGAATGCCGGGCGCTGGGCGGATTTCTGCATTGCTTACTGCGCGCGTCTGGGCGTTGCTGGCCACGTTAGGCCCGTCGAAGTCGACCGCGAAAGCGGTTTTGGCCTTGAGGCGGCCGCACGAATGGCGCGTTACCAAGTCTTTTCGGACTTCGCCGCCGATACGCTGCTGCTCGGTCATCATCAGGGTGACCAGGTAGAAACGCTGCTGTTCAACCTGCTGCGTGGCGCTGGTGTGACCGGGGCGGCGGCAATTCCGGCCGATCGCCGACTGGGGCGTCTGCGTATCCTGCGCCCCTTGCTCGACGTGTCTCGCCATGAAATCGAGGCCTATGCTCGCGCTGCGCGGCTCGAATGGGTCGATGATGAGAGCAATGCCGATACCGCCTTGTCGCGCAATTTCATGCGTCACGAGGTAATGCCCGTTCTTTCCGAACGCTTTCCCGCGGCGGAGAAGAATCTCGCGCAGGCGGCAGCCCATTTTGCCGAAGCCGATGCGCTGCTTTCCGAACTGGCGTTTCTCGACTGGCAACTGGCGGCTGACGGCGACACCCTCAGATTGGATACCATTCGCCAAATGCCTCTCGCGCGGCTCAAGAACCTGTTGCGTCATCGACTGCGCGAGTTGAGATGGCAAGCCCCGGCGGCGACACGTCTGGAGGAGTTTGCCCGCCAGTTGCTGAGTGCCGGGCCGGACCGCCATCCGGCGCTCGAACTGGCCGAAGGTTCCATGAGGGCAGGTCAGGGGCGGCTGCGCTGGGTCGCCCGGGGGTAACAAACTGTTACCAAGCGCCATTCCGGTGCGTTGGCCGTTCAGTTACAATCACGGGATTATTTTCTTGCTGAACAGGCCATGATTACCGGATCCATTGTCGCCATCGTCACGCCC
>Ga0209310_1000730_pt1 | contig 31868 bp, 21 predicted proteins | sample AD_UKC030_MetaG_FD_184415 | JGI IMG/M metagenome (GOLD analysis project Ga0209310, IMG submission 184415) | Active sludge microbial communities of municipal wastewater-treating anaerobic digesters from USA - AD_UKC030_MetaG (SPAdes) (version 2) | ecosystem: Engineered > Bioreactor > Anaerobic >...
GGCTCCGTGCCACAGCTCGCGGCCGGTCAGCGGATCATGACTGCTGATCCGCTTTTGCCCGCAAACGATCAGTTCGCCTCGTTCCTTGTTTTCCCATACCAGAGGGGTTGTCCATGCGGTGCCCTTGAGTTCGCGATGAATCCGCCATTTCTCGCCTCCATCCTGGGCGTTCCAACAGGCCAGGAATGCCTGTTCCTCGTTGAAACACTGGATATAGAGCAAGCCGTTGTGAATTCTCAGCGAACTCCCGCTGCCCAGGTTCTCCTGATGGCGAAAGACACCGAGGTCACGTTGCCAGATTAAACGTCCCTCAGGGTCCAGGGCCGCCACAGTTCCCGCGGCGCCAAACCAGGCGTAAATGCCACGGGCGTCCGCCGCCGGCGTTTCCGAGGCATAGGTATTTGAAGGATGGATTGGATACCGGGGTTTTCCCGAGGCCACCGTGAAAACCCACTTTACATGGCCTGTGGGCAGGTCAATTGCCATGACCTTCCATTCGATCATCACGTCCGGAGCGGGCGCCTTGCCGCCAGACACCGTGTGTGGATCCGTGGTTCCACTGGAATAATCCTTCGGGCGCGAAGGATGATCACTGACAGCTGTTGTGAGATAGATGCGGTCGCCCACGATAATGGGTTGGGACCATCCCGCGCCGGGGATCGGGATCTTCCAGGCGAGGTTACGATTAGCTGACCATTCAGCCGGGATCTGGCCATGGGCGCTGACACCATTCCCGTCAGGGCCTCGAAACTGCGGCCAGTCGCTGGCGGCCCCATTCGCAGCCAGGGCGAGCACAACCGCGGTCAGTATTACTGTCCAACATGCCCAACAGGACAAGATCTGTCCCCGGAGGACCGCACATCGCCTCGATGGCACGGCGTGGAATTGCGCGACAGGAGGACAAATGGCGGTCGCGGAGTTCATTATCAGATCCTTGGCCTGTCAGAGCGATTGTGTAACAAGTTTGTCCCATGGCTCGTGCCAAGCGATGGGCTTCAAGCGCGCATTGGCTTCATCGTCGCCGACAAAGCGTTCCCCGGCTGGATCCCATTTCAACGGGCGCCCCAGCGCAATAGTGATCAGACTCAGGTGGGCCAGTGAATTATTGCGGTGGCCTGCCTCGCAATCGTAAAGCACCGGTGCGCGGGACTTCACACCGTCGAGAAAATCTCTTTTCTCGCTGATCTTGTAGGCCAGATGAGTGTCATTCGGTCCCGGCTTCCAGTTCAAGATCGATTCGGGCTCGACTTCAATGTCATCCGGATAATTAACCTGGATCCATCCTTCGGTGCCTTCCCAGCGGATTGCGGGGCTGCCGGTCTTGCATCGCAACCTCACGCCGTTCGCGTAGGTAAACGTCACATCGAAATCCAAAACGACATCCCAGAGATTACCCTTGGGCGGAAATTTGCCCGTGCCCTCAACGATCACCGGCCCCGTGTGATCAAGGTCTGCGGCCCAGAGCGCGATATCATTGAGATGCGCGCCCCAATTGGCCAGCATGCCATCGGCATAATCACTCACGCAGATCCAGCCGGGCCGCCCCTTTAAATCGTGGGGCGGATGCACTCGCTGGACTGTATAAGGCCGGCGCACGGCAGGACCTTGCCACATCTCGTAATCCAGTTCCTTGGGCGTGGGCATGTCGGGTTGGGCTTCGAGCGTTGGATCCTTGGGCGTTGTGGTGATCATTTGCCGCAGGGCCCCGATCCTGCCGTTGCGGACCAGTTGCGCGGCGCGATGCATGATCCGGCTCGATCGAAACTCGCTGTCCGTGCGGAACACGCGACGGCTTTTCGTGACCCAATTACTCAGCAACCGGCCCTCGGCAATGGATCGGGTGAGGGGTTTCTCGCAGGCGATATCTTTGCCCTGGCGCAACGCCGTGATGGCCATCGGCACATGCCAGTGATCTGGTGTCGAGATCATCACGGCGTCGATTTCTTTACGGGCGAGTAACTCGCGCCAGTCTGAAAATTGCGCGCAGCCCTTAAACGCACCCGATGGCTGGGCCTTGGCGTAACTTTCCTCGATGATTTTTCGGGCGTGCTCCATGCGCCACGAGTCCACATCGCATACAGCCACGCACTGCGCGTCGGGTTCCCGCAGGAAGCCGTGAATGTTCGAGTACACGCACTGGCGGCCAGTGCCGATGAAGCCCACCGTGATGCGGCTGCCGGGCGCCACCGCGCCATTCCCCCCCAAGGCGGATGCGGGCACGATCGTGGGGACGGGAAACGCCGTTGTGACAGCAACGGCTGCCGTGCGCTGGAGAAAGATCCGACGAGAGAGGTTTTCTGTGTTCATAACCTTTTGTCTACAGTCAATGCCTTGGTTTTGCCTTTCGACATCGTGTCGCTCGTGTCGCTTCGTCACAAGAATTCTTGGTCACATGGAACCTTGAAAAAAGTCATTGAAATCAATTTGCCATGACAACCGCTCGGCTTGATCGAACTGGACGTGAACACGGAGGATGTGTTCGTCGGCCATTCGCAGGCTATAGCCTGGGTGATCGTGGTGAAGCACATGATTGCCCTGTCGCCAGGGACGGGCTTCCGGGACATAGACCGCCAGGTTATGCGCGCTGCCCATCGGCCCAAGCGACACACCCGATAATCTCCTGGTTTCCTGGTCCCAAGTCACGTGCTCCAGTTCGTGAACCCCTTGAAGAACATGACGATCCGTGCCGATGACTTGAGGAACACCCCGTTTTTCACGCAGCGCCAGAAGGGTGACGCTTGCAGGGAGCACTGTCAGCCGCATCTCGCGGGTGACCTCGCCATGAAAACCTTCGTTCCAGAAGTCGTAGGCCACCCAAGTCTTTCGCGGATCCAGCCGGAGACGATCCAACGGCAAGCGATGGGTGACGAGGTCGGTTTCGCTTGGATTGAAGACTCCAATCACTGTCCACTCGCCAAATGGGCGGCGAATCGGAAGGGCAAACACCGTGGGCTGATCCGTATCGAACAGGTCTACTGGCCGGGCGGCTTCACCCCATGCGGGCAGGATCTTCTTCAGAATCTCGAGGCGCGTGGGATCCAACTCGGGCAAACGATCTCCCGAAATCAAATTGCCCCCCGAAAGGGCCAGCAGCGACACCGCCGCCTGGGCCTGCGACAGAGTAAGGTGGGCCAGGCAAGCATGGTCGGCGTCATTAATCCAGGTGCGTTTGTGAAAATAATAACGTTTGGCTGCCGCTGAAGCGCTGCTCGTGGATCGGAGAAAGTATTGCTGCCATGCCCGCTGGCGATATCCGTAATTCTGATCCAGTTCAATCCGCATGCTGTCACTCAGACCGACACTGACCGGTCCGGGACCGCAGTCCTGCAAATGGCAAGCGGTTCCCAGGCTCCGGCGCATGATCTCGAATCCCCTGCGATAGGCGGCCGCACGCGTCACAGTCGGATCATGGTATCGATGCGCGGCGAGCAGTGACCAGTCGACGAAATCGATCTTCACCATCTCATAACCCCACTGGCGGCCCACGGTGTCGAAGAGATTGGAGAGCCATGCCGCAGCATCGGGGTGCGTGATGTCCAATCCGTAGCGCTTGGGATTCTCGTTTCGCGCCCAGTCCGAGTCCTCACTTGGCCAAGGACCGACTCGTTTGAGCCGTCCATCCGGATGGTGAAGGAGCCAGCCTGGATGCTCCTGAAAGACCGCCGTTGGTTCCGAGATGACGTAGGGAGCGATCCACAGGCCCGGTTTTAAACCCAGGCCCCGAATCCGGTCGGCCAGCCACTTCATGCCATGCGGAAATCGCGGGTTCCCCTCCCAGTCTCCATGCCAACGCTGATAGCCCTCGTCCACTTGAATATACTCGAGGCCAAGGGGCCTCAGCACTCGCGCCGCGAATTCGGCGTTTCGCAGCACTTCCTCTTCCGTGACATGCTCGTAGGTGTAAAACCAACTGCACCAGCCGTTGATCACCGAATAGACCCGAGCCTCGTGAAGGCGCCCCATAGTTCCGGCATAATCTTCCAGCGCTTGGTAGGGGGTCGGAGCCATGTTCAATAGGAACCGGCCACTCCGGATGGATCCTCCCGGATGCAACTCGAAACCTTTCGCGAAAACCGACTCGGCCATTAATGAAATCACATGGTGGTCCTCGCGGCGCATTGCGACCTGGCCAAGAGCGACTTGGTTGTCCAAATAGCCGCAGACCAATCCTTCCCGCTGATAACCGCTGAAGACACCAATGTTCCACCAGCTGCGCCACATCTTTGGATCGGGCAGCGAAAAGTCGGCAACGACACCCGGATCATAATACATCGGGCCGTTGGTCAGGATTTTGGCGGTGTCAGGCCAGTGCAGACCGCCGTCTTGCTCACGCACGGCGCACACGGGCTCCAGGCTTCCCAGGATGATCGGCTGGGTAGAGACATTGCGGCAGGTAGCCTCAAAAACCACCATGGGCTGGCCATCGTAGAGCGTGATCCTGAGGTCGATGTCCAATTGCCGTTTTGCGTCCGACGATCGAACGACCAACTGACGGCCTTCTCCGAGCTTGTCCCGCAGCGAGGTGGTTTCGACGGCATGGCTGTAGGCGGAATCGATCGTGGTTCTGACTCCCTCGATGGTATGGACCCGAACATAGGCGCCCGACAGCAAAGCTTGGCCCCCCTGGCGCCTGACCTCAAGCCGGCCTGATGGAATGTCAAAGCCAACACGGAAGACCTCGTTTTCCAATGGAGCCTCCGAGTTATTTGAAGCAGATGATGCTTCGCGGCTCGCCAAAACAGGCAATGCCATACCCGCTCCCGCCATGCGCTTGATGAACTCCCTCCGGTTCGAAGCTTCGGGAAACATGCGACGATTATGATTCTAAAGAACTCGTCCGGCAAGGTGGATATGTGATCCTTGAACCGCAAAAAAAACGACTTACTCAGCAGACCGTCAGATGGACTACAAATGAACGGTCACAACAAGGCACAAATGACTCAAAATAAAGGCACTTATGAGGTTTTTGTGTATTTTTGTGGCTATGCACTTGTCGTCTATCCTGCGGACTCCTCTGTAACCGCGAATCGACGCCAATCAACGCCAATAGACACGAATCAAATCGGAGGGATGTAGTGGGCGGATCGTTCTGCGGAATGAATTCCGCGCGCCGATTGTTCCCGGTTCCGAAGCGAGAGCCACTCGACAGGCTGGAGCGCGGGATTTATCCCGCCACCCCGGTTGTCATAGGATCTCAGACATTCCATCGGTTTAGAACATCCACGAGCCCTTAACCATGAAAGCCCATCGTCGTGCTATCCGGGTCATATTGCTGTTCGTCCACGCATATTGCGAAGCGTTTGGCGCGCTCCACGGTTCCCATTGCGCGGGTATTCCCGCATGTCTAATGCGAATGGCTGGGAAAAAGCGTGCAGGGCACGACCGCTACGGTAGAATGCCTCCATGACCAGCCCGAGCGATGGAATTGAGGTTTCACCAGGAAACCAAGGGCTCTTCGCCACAACCCACTGGAGCGCGGTCGTCGCGGCGGGAGATCTCACTCATCCGAATGCGCAAGCTGCCCTCGAGTCACTTTGTCGTCTTTACTGGTATCCCCTTTACGCCTATGTCCGGCGCTCAGGCCATCAGCCCGAGGAGGCCAAGGATCTTACCCAGGAGTTCTTCGCACGCTTTCTGGAAGGCAACCGGGTGAGTTTGGCAGACCCAATGCGCGGCCGTTTCCGCACATTTCTGCTCACCGCCCTCAAGCACTTTCTGGCCAACGAGTGGAAGAAAGCACATCGCATCAAGCGCGGCGGCGACCAACAGTATCTTTCGTGGGACGCATCGGCGGGCGAACAACGTTTCCTTGGCGAACCTTCGGATGGGATTTCGCCGGAGGTCATTTTCGAAAGGCGTTGGGCAACGGCACTGCTTGAGCAAGTGTTGGATCGTTTGGAGACTGAGTGCGCGGTTGCGGGGCGCACGGTCTTGTTCGAGGCGCTCAAGGCCGATTTGTGGGGTGAAAAACGGGATGTTACACAGGCCGTGTTAGCGGAACGGATCGGTATGAGCGAGGGAGCCTACAAGGTTGCAGCGCACCGTATGCGGGTGCGTTTCCGCGAACTGCTCCGCGAAGAGATAGCCCATACCGTGGCAACCGCAGCTGACATCGACAGCGAACTTCGCCATCTGATTGTCATTATGAGCGGCTGATCAACCTGGGCATAGGATTGAGGAACGAAATTTGCAGCAAAACGGCGATATCGTGTAACAACGGACCAACTTCGTTGTAGAAAAGTACTGGCCACTGACCGGTTCACTGAAGACGGCAGACTACAACATGCGCGCGTGCGATAGATGTGGCACGAAATTGGGCAACTATGGCCCTGAAGGGCTGTGCCCCAAGTGCCTCCTTCTGGATGGCGTTGGCGACGAAGGCCTGCGCCGGTTCGGTGACTACGAGCTGTTCGAGGAAATCGCACGCGGCGGCATGGGTGTGATCTGGAAAGCCAGGCAAATCACCCTCAATCGAACGGTTGCCCTCAAGATGATGTTATCCGGGATATTTGCCCTCCCGGAGTCCAAAAGACGTTTTCGGGCCGAGGCCGAGGCTGCTGCCAGCTTGCAGCATCCCAACATTGTTGCCATCCATGACATAGGCGAGTTCGAGGGACAGCCGTTTTTCTCGATGGACTACATCGAAGGGCAAGACCTTTCGCGGCTCGTGGGCAGCAATCCCCTGCCGGCGCCGAAAGCGGTGAGTTACCTCAAAGCCGTTGCCCAAGCTGTCCATTACGCGCATCAGCACGGCATCCTCCATCGCGATCTCAAGCCGTCCAACATCCTCATCGATGCTTTCGATCAGCCGCGGGTGACGGATTTCGGGCTGGCCAAACGCCTGATCCCCCAATCCGAAATCGGCGATCCGCAATCCGCAAAAGATCTGACGCTCTCCGGCCAGGTGCTCGGTTCGCCGAACTACCTGCCTCCGGAGCAGGCGGAAGCTCGGCACGACCAAGTCGGGCCTGCCAGTGATGTCTACTCGCTTGGAGCGGTGCTGTATTGGATGCTTACCGCGCGAGCCCCATTCCAGGCCGCAACCGTGGCCGATACGCTTCATCAGGTCAGCACGACCGATCCGGTTTCTCCTCGACTCCTGAATCCCAGTGTCCCGAAAGATCTCGAGACCATCTGCCTCAAATGCCTCGAGAAGGAGATCCCACGCCGTTATGCTACCGCCCGGGAACTGGCAGATGATCTGGGCCGGTTTCAGCGTCATGAACCAATTTATGCCCGTCCGCTCAGTCCATTGGGAAAGTCTGTTCGCTGGCGCCGAAGGAATCCCAGGCTGGCAGCGGCGCTGACCGCCTTGTTCCTCGTATTCTTTGCCGGCTTCGCAGGTGTCACCTGGCAATGGCGCCGCGCCCGGGATGAAGCCCGTCGCGCGGAGGCTGCAGTGACCAGACTCGAGATTGGGCAGGCTGAACTGCTTTTCGGCAATCAACGTGCCGCCGATGCGCTGGCATACCTAGCCCGGGTGCTGCGCCGGGAGCCGGACAACCGCGTGGCCGCCGAGCGCATCCTTTCGGCGCTGAGCTACGGTAATTTTTGTGTCCCCGTCTTGGGGTTGCATCATGATGCTTTGGTCACTGCAGCGCGTTTCAGCGCGGATAGTCGCTGGCTGGTGACCGCTTCAAAGGACAGGACCGCGCGCGTCTGGGACAGCGTTACGGGCGAGCTCCGGTTTGCGCCGTTGCGGCTCGCCGATGAAGTGCTCGACGCCCGTTTCAGCCCGGATGGAAAGTGGCTAGTCACCGCAGCGATGGATGGCGCCGCGCGCATCTGGGACGCCGCGACTGGGCAAGCTATAGGCCCGCCCTTGCAGCATGCCGGGCCAGTGCGGTGGGCCGAATTCAGTCCGGACTCGACCCGAGTCGCCACCGCTTCGGAAGATAGCACAGCCCGGGTCTGGGAGGCGGTGACGGGTCAGCCGGTAACACCCCCGCTTCGACACCAGCGTTTGGTCTATTCCGCCCGGTTCAGCCCCGATGGCAGGTGGGTGGTCACTGCCTCTGCCGACAATAGTGCCGCCGTGTGGGACACGCAGACTGGCCAACTGAGTGGTGATTTCCTGAAATCCAATAACCGGGTGTTCTTTGCCGAGTTCAGCTCCGACGGGCGGCACGTCTTTACCGGCGGAGACAACGGTTTTGCCCAAGTATGGAGGATGGATACCAAGCAAGAAGTTGCTCGGGTGAGCCATAGTGGTCTTGGCATCTTTGCGGGCGGCTTCAATCCCAACGGTTGTCGACTGGTGACAGGGTCGGATGACCGTACGGCACAGTTATGGGATTTCTCGATGGGCGGAAGTGTGGATCCACCCAGGATATGGGATTTTCCGATGGGTAAACCCGTGGGTCCACCCATGAAACACGACGACCGGTTAACCGCCGTCGAGTTCAGCCCGGAGGGCGAGCGGGTGTTGACCGGATCTTGGGACGGCACCGCGCGGATTTGGGATGCGCGCACAGCCCTGCCCCTGACCCAACCGCTGCGACATGAGGCGCCCCTTGTGGCGGCCCATTTCAGCCCGGACGGCCTGCGCGTAGTCACGGTGCCCGCAACCACGACCGCCTGGGTTTGGGAAATCCGGCTGGCCCAGCCGCACACGCTTCCGTTCACGCACAATAACCTCATTCGATCGGTGGGTTTTAGCCCGGATGGCCGGCGACTCCTCACGGCTTCCTTCGATCGGACCGCCCGCATTTGGGACACTCAGACAGGTCAGCCATGGTTGGAGACCTATTTCCACCGGCGGTTCCTGGCCATGGGGGAGTTCAGCCCCGACGGCGGGAAATTCCTAACCGCCTGTCTTGATGGAACCGCCAGCGTGTATGATGTGACCACGGGATGGTTGTTGTTTGAGCCCCTGGCGCACCATCCTCAACTCGAAGCTCGCGAGCGCGAAAGGATTGAGATAGCCCGGTTCAGCCCCGACGGGCAACGCGTTCTGACCGCTTCCTGGGACGGCACGGCACGCCTGTGGAATGCCCATAACGGAAATCCCCTCACCGAACCCCTCCGACATGAAGTCCCCACGAGTGGCGCCGAATCCTTCCGCAATGAAGCGCGATTGAATGCCGCCGAGTTCAGTCCCGATGGCACGTGGGCGCTTACGGCGTCGAATGACCAGACGGCCCGGCTTTGGGCTGCCGATTCCGGTCGGCTGCTTCAAACCTTCAAACATGAAGGCGCCGTCAACTCCGCCCACTTCAGTCCCGACGGCCAGCGCGTGATCACGGCCTCCACCGACAAGACCGCGCGATTGTGGCCCCTCCGCACCGGTGAACTTCGGTTTTCGCTCCACCATGAGGACGCGGTGACCGAAGCGCGCTTCAGTCCGAACGGGCAGCGCGTCGCGACCTGCTCGCGCAACACGGCGCGGGTCTGGAGTGCGTTGACCGGACAACCCCTCACCGATCCGGTGAAGCATGACGGACAAGTGAATTGTCTCCGCTGGAGTCCGGATGGGGAACACATCGTGTCGGGCTGCGACGATAGCCAGGTTCGGCTCTGGGATGCCCACACGGGCCAGTGGACCGCCCAGCCCTGGCGGCAAAGCTCGGGCATCACCTGTGTCGAGTTCAGTCCCGATGGACACTGGATTGCCTCGGGCACGCGCAATGGCTCCGCCCACCTCATAGAAGTGATCGCAGCGCCAGGTCGCAGCCCTGCCTGGGTTCCCGAGTTGGCCGAAGCGATGGCGGGCCAGCGGTTCAATGCCCAGAACGAATCGGAACCCGTCCCCGTTGAAACCTTCCTCCGGCTGCGTCAACAACTCGAACAGAACACGCCGGCAGGGGTGTTGGGCCTATGGGCGCGTTGGTTTCTGGCCCCCACAGCTTCGCGCGCTCTTTCACCGTCCGCCACCATGACGGTGCCCCAAATGTTGCAGAGGATCGTCCAACGCGCTTGCGATGGAAGCTACGATAACCGGGACAAGTTAGCCGATGCGCGCACGGCGGCTATGCTGGCGCCGGCCAATGGGGCGGCGTTAGCCGTGTTGGCTGAGAGACTCTGGGCTCAGGAATCGGAAGACCACTCCCGCCACACGAACGAGGCGACCTGGCTGATGCGCCGGGCAGTGGAATTGGCGCCAGACGCCGCTGAAGTCTGGCTCGCGCGAAGCGGCTTGAGCAGTCTGCAGGGAGCGTCGATCGACCAAATCCTGGCCTGCCTCGAGGCCGCGATTGAGCGACAGCCCGCCAACTATTCTTTCTGGGAGAACAAAGCCGCGTTCCTGCACCGGCATGGCACCAATCGTCCCAACCAAATTGAAGAGATCATCCAGGTTCTAAAACGGACCTTGGAGGTGATGCCTTCCGTCACACCTTTTGACAAAAAACGCCAGGCCCAGATGTTTCGCAACCGAGCCGTCATGCTGCTGAATTGCGTCCGATTAACCGAGGCGGCCGCGGATTTCCATCAGGCACTCGAACTCGAGCCCTTCAATGGCACGGATTGGCTTTACGCCACCGTTTTACTCGCCCAAACCGGCGACTATGCCGGGTTCGAGACCCTGCGCCAGAGAATGCTCGACCAGTTTAAGGAAACGACTTCCTGGAACGTGGCGAGGCAGATCGTTCGAGCGGGCCTGCTCCGGCCCGCCTCGGGCGATGCACTCGCCGCCGCCGACCGTTTGGCCGCTCTCATTCCGACGCAACACTCAGATCCAGGTATGCAGCGTTCCTGCCACTTGACGCTGGGCTTGGTTGCCTTTCGCGCGGGACGTTTCACCCAGGCGTCCGATTGGATACAGAAGGTCATCGACCAGATGCCGCCCAAGCCTTTTGTGCCCCAGGGGGTCATTACCTACGCCCTTTTGGCCTTGATCCAGCAACAGCTCGGTCAATCAGACGAGGCTCGCGCGGCGCTGGCCAAAGCCGACAACTTCTTCCGATCCAAGATGGATCCGATCGAGAACCTCAGCCAATCGCTCGATGGCGCCATCGCCCAAATCATGATCCACGAAGCCAGGAAGGCCCTCGGCGAATCGACCGCTTCCAGCCCGTTCGACGAACGATAACCAAAATCACTCCACCGATCGAGGGCATACAGGCCGTATCGTTGTAGGCCGGGTGACCTCACCCGGCGATTCGGGAATATGCAGTTACTTATAAAGTGATTTGCAAAAGACCCGCAAGCGCACCGCCAGTTTTGCGCCGTCGACTTTCACCGCTCTGTAACCTTTTCCCCATTTCGTTGTAGCAGGGAAGTGAACAACAAAACGATATGAAAAAAACACATGCCTCCACACCGAACCAGGTGCTCTCCAGCACCCCAGGCAAATCCCTCAATGCCGAAAGCAGGCCGGCCTCGCACCATTGCAGGGCCTGGCTGACATGCTTGCTCGCCAACTTAACTGCCGTCGTTGCCCAGGCCCAGGATCCGGTCGCGCTCGCGACTTCGGTTCGGCACGATGGCACCAACGTCGAATTACGGCTTACGTCCCCGCCCGGCCCGCGCTATCGCGTCGAAACTTCTTCCGACTTGAAGACTTGGCAAGCCCTGGGAATCACCCATCCTACCGCGACCGGAATCCTGACCGCCCCCGATCCTCTCATGGATCCCAGCTATCGGTTCTACCGCGTGGCCGTTCCGCGGGCGGAAATGCTCGTTACGCTGGCTCCGCCGAACTTGCCCGAAGGCTTGGTGATGGACGGACAAGGCAATGCTTACCTGAGCATGGTGCTCACGGGCGAGATCCGGAAGATCGCACCCGACGGCACCCAATCGAAGTTGGCCCATGCGCCGAGCATGGTCGCTGGCCTGGCGGTCGGCCCCAGCAACGAAATCTACGCCGCCGTGGCTCCTCAGCCCGCTGATCCCAGCCAGCACGGAATCTGGCGCATCCAACCCGATGGCACCGCCTCGCTCTTCGCCATCCTGCCGCCGGATTCTATGCCCAACGACGTCGTCTTCGATGCCCAAGGCCACCTTTTTGCTACCGATTCAATCGGCGGACGTATCTTCCGAATTGAGGCGACGGGCCAAGCCAGTATCTGGATTCAAAGTCCCCTGCTGGTCGGCGCCCCGAATCCTCAACCGCCTCATCCCCCGTTCCCGATTGGTGCCAACGGACTGGCCTTTGTGGGCACGAACGCCTTCGTCTGCAACACGGACCTGGGCACACTGGTCCGCATTCCAGTGAACGACGATGGCAGCGCTGGAACATCGGAGGTATTTATCGGTGGTGCCCTGCTGGGCGGCGCGGACGGGCTGCGGGCTGACGCGAGCGGAAATCTCTATGTCGCCAATGTGATCCAGAGCCTGATCGTCCGCGTCACATCGGATCGCACGATGGAGGTGATCGCCGATGGATCAGATGGCTTGGACAGCCCGTCGAGCCTGTGCTTCGGCAACTTGCCAGGCCAGCGCACCCGCCTGTTCGCCGTCAACTACGCGACCGTCTCCGCCAGCATTCCCGGCGCAAATCCCAAGCCGGGCTTGTTACGGATTGACACTGAGGTCGTGGAAACGCTGGCGGTTTTTCCGCCACCAAACTTGCCGGAAGGTTTGGCCATGGATGCCCAAGGCAATGCTTTCCTGAGCATGGTGCTGACTGGCGAGATCCGGAAGATCGCTCCAGATGGCACCCAATCGAAGTTCGCCCAGGTGCCGAGCATGGTCGCCGGCCTGGCCATCGGTCCCAGCAACGACATCTACGCCGCCGTGGCTCCTCAGCCCGCCGACCCCAGCCAGCACGGTATTTGGCGAATTCAACCCAATGGCACCGCGGCGCCCTTTGCCATATTGCCGCCCGATTCCATGCCTAACGATGTCGTCTTCGATGCCCAAGGCCGACTCTTTGCCACAGACTCGATCGGCGGACGCATCTTCCGTATTGATGCGGAGGGCCAAACCAGCGTCTGGATCCAAAGCCCACTACTGGCCGGCGCACCCAATCCCCAGCCGCCGCATCCTCCTTTCCCGATCGGAGCCAATGGGCTAGCCTTTGTGGGCACGAACGCCTTTGTCTGCAACACGGACCTGGGCACGCTGGTGCAAATTCAGGTCAATCCCGACGGTAGCGCTGGCACACCCGAGGTCTTTACTGGAGGCGCGTTGCTGGGCGGGGCTGATGGTTTAAGGACCGATGGAAACGGAAATCTCTATGTGGCGAACGTGATCCAAAGCCTGATCGTCCGTGTTAGACCAGATCGTGCGATGGAAGTGATCGCCGACGGACTGGATGGTTTGGATAGTCCCTCGAGTTTGTGTTTCGGCACCAGCCCGAGCCAAGGGAGCCAACTCTACTTGGTGAACTACGCGACTATTTCGGCCAGTATCCCGGGAGCGAATCCGAAGCCGGCTTTGCTGAAGTATGACACCGAATCCTCGAATAAGTAGCATAGTGAAAATTTGGAGAAGACAAAACAAACAAAACTAACTCGGCAGGGCTTAAAAACTCACCTGGACACTGGAATTCTTAAGGGGAGGTGAGCTTAAGGCGAGCACATTAGTTCAGGCAAATCAGCCTAAACCAAGACCAAGGAGATCACCATGAACCGAATATCCTACTTGCAGTTTATCGTTTTGCTGTCAACCACATTCTGGCTTTATGGTGGAGTTCGAATTCAGCGGTGTGAACTGGACCTCGCCGTTCGAGCATTTGCACTGACCCTAGGTGACCCCAACTGTGGAGGCGGTTATTGCTTTGATGAATCGCACGACAACCGTAATTATCCACTCATGAGCCTGCCTTTTTCTGATGAGGTGGGGCCGTTGTTTGCCAAGTCGGTTGGCAGTGGTCCAACCCAAGGAATATACAGTTCTCCTCCTCCCACTAGTGCGACGGCGAGTGCGCAAGTAGCGGTCGATATTACCACGATATCGGATGCAAGTGGCATCCGTTCCATCCACGGATCAGATCATGGCTTAGTGTCGAGCGCGACCTCAGGGATTGGGTGGGAAACAGAGCCGAACGCGGACGGAAGGGTCGAATGGATACTCAAGGTTTATATCCGTGTCGAGAATGAGTCGTGCGGATTTAGATTTGGATACTCGGGGGATGAAATCCGTTTGCTTGATTTTGCCAGTACGATTGATTCCCTGGAGGTCGGTGACTATTGTTTTGTTGTGCGTGGGGCACGTGTTGCTCAACGTCATCAAAATGACGCACCCGGCCACTGGGCTTTTCGTGGATTCTTCAAAATGTTATTTTATCCTCGTGCTTCAACGTATTCGTGGACTGCCGCCCAAGGCGGTGATTTCCAGGGCGAAGACAACTGGAACCAAGGCCAGAATGGAGCGCCGGGACCGGGATCGGATTGCGTGTTTGGTATCGGTGGCGGCGGGGTGCTCAGTAACTTCGGCACCATGGTGCGCAGTCTGCAGATTAACAATGGATCCTACAAGCTGAATACGGCTTCCGATAACCTGCAATTAGCCAGCACTGGGTTGCCGTCACTCGATGTCTCCGGCGGTGCTTTGTCCTTGCAGGCCGGCCTATTGAGTTCGGTTGATACCGTGGTAGGCAACATATTACCGGGATCGATTGAGTCAGGCCCGGGCCCCGCTCAATGGAAGAACGACGGCCATCTTATCGTTGGCCAAAGCGCCCTGGGATCCCTGCAAATCATCGGCAGTCCGATGTCCCCCGTGGAAGTAACCAGCCAGGCGGCGACGATTGGCCTGAATGCGGAGGGGCGTCTTAACGTGAGCGGGGGCGGGCGCTTCACCAACCAGTCGCTGATTTTTGGCCGGGAGAGCGGCGGTAACGGTCAGGGGATGGTGGCGGACCTGGGCTCCTGCGTGCAGGTCCGGGATTGGTTAGTTGTGGGGTCGAATGGCATTGGTGGATTGACGTTGATGGACAGCGCTCAAGCTCAGGCGGCCGGTGTCCTGGTGGGTTACCACACAACAAGCAGCGGGAAAATCACTGTCCGAACTGGCGCTATGCTGAGGGTTTACGCCCAACCGCTGCCTGATTTATTGGGCATCGGAAATGACGGCTATGGCGAGTTGGTGGTGGAACAAGCTGGTCAGATATCCTGCCAACTGCTCGAGATTGGCAGGGGAGGAAAGGGAATGGGAACGGGGGAAGTGGTGGTACGCGATCCCGGATCCGCTCTGTTAGCGCAGCGCCTTACGGTGGGCACCAATGGAAGTTTAGGCCTGCTCTTGATTCAGGATGGTGGATTTGTCAACAATGGTGGCGAACTGTGGGTGGCGCAAGATCGAGCGGTGGCACGGCCCTTCAAATCGCTGCCTAGAAATTACTTCAGCGAATACTGGCGCCCATGGCCGCCCGCCGTCCAAATGGTCCAGACGCCCCAGAGCTACGTCATAGTTTCGAATCAGCCGGCCAAGATCCGGAATCTTTCCCCGACCACCGTGGGGGACAGCTTAAATGAGGGTGTGGGCATGGTGGTCATCGAGCACGGAGCGACGGGGGAGTTTGGCGATATGCATTTGATTGCTGGCAGCAGCCTGTGGCTCGACCAGCCAGGTACCGAGGCGAGCATCAGACAGTTGGACGTGTCGGATCTAAGCGGCCAGACTCCCTCCGTGTTAGTCTCGGGCGGGGCGAGTCTGCGATCGCAGATGGCGCTGGTGGGTTATCCGCTCCCTATCGGGCCGGCCTGCTCAAGAGGGAACGTTTTGGTGGACGGAGCAGGAGCCAATCGTGGTTCCTACTGGGAGGTGCAAACCACGTTGTCGATCGCGGGCAACTCCACGGTATGGGTGACACGGCAAGGCATGATCAGGGTTGTGACGGATAAGATCGAAATTTCCGGGGAATCTCCCGCCCTGCGGAGCGGTTTGATCATTGGCGATGGTTCCTTGGTCGAGGCACCGCAGGTGACCGTGTCAGATCACGGCGATCTGCGAGTGGAAGGGACATTGGATGTGTTGCAGGGCGGACTGACTGTCAGCAAAAGGGGCGCGCTCTATTTTAGCGGGCTCATTAAAGGCAAGGTCAATTGCTCAAGTCGATCATTCAAAATCGTGTCCCGATCCAGCAGCCCCGCACCGTCGCCCAGGATGGGCAGGGTCCAGAGGGCGTCGGCCAGTTCGGGGCCAACGATCGACGGCGATTTAATCCTTGATCGGGATGGCGTGATCGAGTTTGAGCTCGGTGGCCCCAACGCGGCCTCCCAACTGGCCGGCCTCCAAGTGACCGGCCAAGCCACCCTCGAAGGCAAAGTGCGACTGATGTTCGTGGACGGCTATGCCCCGAAGCGCGGGGATCGGTTTGAGCTCCTTACGGTCAAGGGGCAGACGCAGGGCGAGTTTAACGGAGTCGAGCTGGTCAATCTCGCTCCGGGATTTCAATACGACCTCGAGGGCGAGGGTGGCGTCCACACCCTCGAGGCCCTCAACGACGCGGTTTACCTCCCCACCCCACCCATCCTGTTCCATCAAGCCGATCCTCAGGGCCTTCAATTGTGGTAGGACAACCCGGTGTTTCATCTTGAATCCTGCACCAACCTTTCGGAGACGAATTCCTGGCAATCCATTTCGGGCACGTCACCTCTCATCCTGAGCAATGACGTCCCTCGGTGTTTCTATCGCCTGGCGGAATAAGGCGGCCGCAAATGGAGAGTAGGTCTACTGTCGCCAAAAGAAGTGATTGCTGTGGAATAACCTGTCAATTTCGATATCCTTAAACGGAAGTTCCTTTTTCCGGGCCTAGTGATTTTACCTGTAAACTGCTCATTTTAATCGTCTTGGCCTGGACTGAGTGAGTTTCTTCTTAGTGGACACGACCGTGCCGCGATAGCGGAGTTTCTTGGGTAAGTCAACCTGGGCCAGTTCGAGCAATTTCTTCACTTGGGGACGCCCTTCGGGGACTAATTGGTCTTTGATCTTGCCATTGACCACCACCTCCGTGACGCAGAGACCACTCAGTTGTTTGAGGCCCTCCTCGACCGTTAGATCTTCACCGGCCCAATCCTGCTGCAATTCCTGAATCAACCGATAGGCGAGCATGACGACGAACACATGCCCGCGCGTGCTCGCCTCCAAGCGCACATGCACCGGACGCAGTTCCAGTTCCACCGTCTTGCACGTGCGGAAATTCGCCTCGACCCGGGTCAAATCCTTGTAGCGATCATGCACCACCTGAGTGCTGGCTCGGGGGACCGGCAAATCGGTTTTGATCACATAACAGCCGTCGAGCTTTCGTTCCTCCGCCAGCGCGTCCGGATCGACTTCCAGCACCAGCTTCCGTCCCGCCGTCTTGAAGGAAAGCCAGCCACTGATCTTCAATTTGAGGGCTCGGGCCTGCACGGTTTTCTGCGCGGTGTCCACTCGCGCCCGGGGGTGGGTTTCCAAATAGTCGTTCCGTTGGTTCAAGAGCTTCTCCAACGCCGCCTGTTTGCTTTGGCGGGTCAGTTCGATTTCCTGGGCTCGCCGGGGATTTGAGAGTAGGTCTACTGTCGCCAAAGGAAGTGATTGCTGTGGAATAACCTGTCAATTTCGATATCGATAAATGCCGGACTCAAAGGGGATTATTAGGCCTCTTTTTAAGCTGGTACCGTTGATGAGCGCTAGTGGGGTGACTTCAGAGGATGAGGAAATCACGTAAAGGTCGAAGAAGGACGGTTGAGGGGGGATGGGCGTTTTGAGAGGCGGTGGCGCCTTACGACGCAGAAGCAGGCTCCAAAATCGAGCCTAAACAGGGTTATTAACGATACCGACAATAGTAAAGTGCACGCTATCAGCAATTATCTTCGGCGACAGCAGGGATTCAGGGATTCCACGTCCGGCAAGGCGGATATGGGATCCCTCATCCGTATATCCCGCAAGGGCGGAGGGACCTCCCAAATCCGCACGCAAGATACACGCAAAAACTCTAACCGCCAATCAACGCCAATAGACACGAATCAAATCGGAGGGATGTAGTGGGCGGATCGTTCTGCGGAATGAATTCCGCGCGCCGATTGTTCCCGGTTCCGAAGCGAGAGCCAATCGACAGGCTGGAGCGCGGGATTTATCCCGCCGCGTCGGTTGTCTCAAGATCTCAGACATTCCATCGGTTTAGAACATCCACGAGCCCTTAACCATGAAAGCCCATCGTCGTGCTATCCGGGTTGTATTGCTGTTCGTCCACGCATATTGCGAAGCGTTTGGCGCGCTCCACGGTTCCCATTGCGCGGGTATTCCCGCATGTTCGGGTTCCCGGAGAAATGGCTTGTGAAAAGTGAGATCACTTTTTAACTTCGAAAGAAACATGGTGTGGATGTAATTGCGGCGTGGCAATACCTTTCAACGAATGGCTCTTGCTTTGCTCCGCGCTCGATCGTAGTAGCCAGGCCGGGAGCCATTGTGAATGAAGAAATGCGCAGCTTTGGTTAGAGCAGATGTGATTCTGCCAGCGCTCGAGTTGGCCCTCATGGCTGCGGGCCAGGGGAAAGCTACCCGCCAGATACGGTAAGGACAGGGGATTATGCAGAAGGTCGTCGAACCAGCAAGGCCCCAGCGCATTACGAGCCGAGGGAGAATGCGACGGAGTATTCGCCTGGCGCGGAGGTCGGCTGCGGCAATCATGACAGGGGTGATCCAAACGTTCGGGCACACGACCGGCCTTGGACAGTCTTATGGGCAATATCCAGTGAGGATTCTCGCCGGACCGATGACCTACCACGCCAATCATCACAGCTATTACCGGCTGGACCGATGCTGAAGCCACGGCGGTTGTACTGGGTGGACATTTGGCGACGATTAATGACTTCGGCGAGGACCAGTGGATACAGCGCAACTTCTCGAGTTACGGTGGCGTGGGCCGAGAGCTCTGGATCGGTTTGCACGACCTGGATCCCATGGTGAACTCCACCAACCTCACCGACCGCTCGCACGAGTTTGAGTGGAGCAGTGGCCTGATGAGTGACTTGCACAAATGGCCGTCTCCGGGTGAGCCGAATACAAACCCGGCAACCACCGAGTTTTACGTGGTAATGCTGCCGCCGGCTCAACACGCATCCTGGGCCGACAGGTCGAACACGTATCTGACGAGTGGATTGGTGGAGGTTCCTCGGCCACTGGAGATTGTCTCTCAACCGAAAAGCCACTCTGTCCGGATCGGTGGTAGCGTTCAAATCTCCGTCGCGACCGATGGTACTTCGCCTGTTCGTTACCAGTGGCAGTTTATGGGCACGAACCTGCGGGGGGCAACTACCTCATCGCTTCGGCTCATGAACGCGCAGCCCGCGCAATCGGGTCCTTACCGCGTGGTTGTAAACAATGGGGAGCAAATCCTCACCAGCGCCACAGCTTTCGTTTCGGTTGCAGGTATTGTGGGATGGGGATTATCTTTCGGCGCCGTCTTCGACGCGCCTCCCAGCGCGACAAATCTGATCGCGCTTGCCGCGGGCCAAGCTCACGGACTCGGGCTTCGATCGGACGGAACCGTTGTGGGCTGGGGCTCCGATTGGCAAGGCGCAACGGAGGTCCCGCTGGAATTAGCCAATGTTGTGGCGATCAGCGCGGGTGACAGACACAGCCTGGCGCTCCAGTCCGACGGCAGAGTGGTGGAATGGGGCGAGATGGTCGGGGATAGGCCCCGTCCCAAGGACTTGCCCAATGTCGTTGCGATCGCGGCCGGAGCCAGCTTCAACCTCGTCTTACTCCGGGATGGCGCGCTGCACTTAACCGTGCAACCGTGGGACCAGTCCGTGGCCTTTGGAAGCACTTCAAGCTTTTCGGCAAAAGCCGTTGGCGGCCAATCCATGAGCTATCAATGGCAACTGAACGGCGCAGACATTGAAGGGGCCACCGAAGATACTTACCTGATCGTCAATGCGCAGCCGGCCGACGCCGGGGATTACAGCGTCGCCATCTCCAATTCGTTGGGCGCCATGATCAGTCGCAAGGCGAAATTGGCGGTATTACCGCGAGTCACCGTGCTGACGAATTGCTTTGAGGTCAACGCTGGCCAATCTGTCACGTTCACCAACGATGGTCTGCAATTCGATCCCTCAAGGCGCCTGACTTTCTCTCTGGTCACCTCGCCCGAGGGAGCGACGATCCACTCCGAGACCGGGGTCTTTAGCTGGCGCCCGCCGGTATCAGCCGCCGGGACCACCCATCGCATCGAGTTCGAGGTTGCCGACGACACCACCCCGCCGGTAAGCGCAAGGTGGGTTTTCTTTGTCGTTGTTAACCAGCTTCAACCCGTGCGCTTGACGCCGGAGCTTATGGCCGATGGCCACTTCGTGCTGCGCTTCAGCGGAGCGGTTGGGCCCGATTACATCCTTGAGGCTTCCGATAATCTCATTCGGTGGAACAGTCTGCAGACGGCCTGTCCGCTTGCCATGCCCTTCGTTTTCACCCCCCCGAACTCGAACAGCATTAGCAGACGATTCTACCGGGTTAGGCTTGCTCCTTAGTGGCCTATCCCGGACCGACAGCGATTTCAGACTAATAAGAGGGCTGAATCAGCGCAATATGGGCGATTTCGTTTGACGCTCAGGCGTAAGCGTCCAGGTGCTCGGCGATCGAATTCGATCCAGCTTGCTCCAACAATTGAATCATTGCTGCGCCTTGAGCTTCGGTCACATCTTGTGCTTTCTTCAACACCGCGACGCCGAGGTCCGTACGGGTTTTCTCGGCGATCATCACGCTTTCCAGCAACGAAATCGCAGGCTCACTGGAGACGGTCATATATTTACGCTAACGGCACATCCCGCCATAACTTGAGGAACCCATCGGTTTTGTGTGTTTATCCCGCTCCCATTAGTGGCGGTTGCTTTGGGGTTTGGTATAGGGGCTGCAGTAAGACACCAACTGGTCAAGTGGAGGCGGGAGGTATCATTGGGGCTGAATCCGCCCGGAATCCAGGTGCGCACGCCAAATTAAACGCAATGGCTGCGAGTGCTGCGGAGAAAGGGGCAATTCCGATGGTAACGGCTTGATTCAACAGGAAGAGCGCCGGAGCGAGCAGTAACGGGGCTGGCATGGCCGTCAGTGCCCTTCTTAAGAACGTGTTGGGGGTACCGGTTTTGCCTGCGGGCAGCAGCATCGCAAGGATGCCGAGGATGGTTGGCCAGAGAAAAACGTAGGCAGCGCCTGGCGCATACCATTCCGTCACGACCATGAATCCGAACCATGGCAGCAATGCGCAGACCAGCCTTTCTTCAGGATGCAACCGACGCAATAGCCATGCATTCAATCCCAGCGTGATTGCGGCTGCGCCAAAGACCAGCAACAGCAGATAGGCTTCCTCAAAAGGCAGTCCTACGATGAAAAGGCCTTTTCCGGCAGGATTGTGTGCCCAACGGAGCAGCTTAAGTGTCAGAAAACTCAACCCGGCTGAAAGAACGATAGCCAGAAATCCGATGATAAGGCCGCCGATGATCCGGCCTGGACGCAGGAGTTTTCGCTGACGCATGACTGCAAGCGCAAACAGGAAGAGCGTCAGCCAAGGGAGGGCGGTTCCAATCTTTTGAGGATAACGCACCAATAAGCCGCGCGACAGGGGAAAATATGTTGCTTCGGCTGAATTCGTTGCCTGATCGAGCTCCACAAGCGCCGCTTGACCCATGGCGATTGTCAATGGCAGTAGGTAAGAGCCATAGTGTTGGAGCGTCCTTCGGGAAAGGTTTTCCGGTGTGTCGTTCGGTGAGTGGTAGTATTCAAGACCTCCAATGAAGGAAAAATTCATGCCCGCACGGCCGGCTTCCAGGAACTCGGTGAAATCGGTGTCATTAGGCAACCGTCGATAGATCTCACGAGAGTAAGAACAGGCAATGGGATAGGGGCATTGTTTGCTGAGCAGCGTGATCAGCATGCCTGCGCCTGGGCTGGTTTCGAACATAATTACCGGACCTTGATTTCCACGAGCTTCAAGATTGAGGATGACTCGGATATCTCGCCACAGTTCGGGATGATCTCGTATGAATGCCTTGGCCCCGGCCATTCCGAGTTCTTCGCCATCGGTGAACAGGACCGCAACGCTGTTGCCTAAGTGGGGACCAGCCCGTATGGCACGCAAAGTCTCAAGCAGAGTCGCGACGCCACTCGCGCAGTCGGCCGCCCCCGGCCCTCCTGTCACAGAATCGTAATGTGACACCAGAAGAATACACGGCCGTACCCCATCGGTTCCGGCCAGTTCGCCGTAAATGTTGGCGAGGCGCAATTGGCCATGGTTGGCGGGAAGGACACGCACGACAAGTCCGAGACTGCTCAATTCTGACTCGAGGTAAGTTCGAACTCGAATGTTCTCCTGTGAGCCGGCGGGATGTGGCTTTTGGGCGATGATGTTGACATGCCGCCAAGCTCGTTCGGCAGAGAACTTGGAGGCTGGTGCACTGCTAGACAGGGGGGCCGGCAGCCAAACAACGGAAAGTCCGATCATAACAGCGACCGCACTCAATCCCAGCGAAAGGATTATGGGAAACCTCATGCACTGGAAGTCTATCTGTCACATGCATCCGAAACAAGATTAAGCGGCTGTTTGATGACAGCCAGACCGCAGCGTTTTTGATTAGAGAGGCTGGTCAGGCAACAGCTTGGGATTGTGCGGGCAGTTATGACGTTGTGTGCTGGGCCGGGATTCGATACGCTTGATGTCGGAATCGAGCAACACTTTTAGGCTGGTACCGTTGATGAGCGCTTGTGGGGTGACTTCAGAGGATCGGGAAATCATGTAAAGGTTGAAGAAGGACGGTTGAGGGGGGATGGGCATTATCAGAGGCGGCGGCTCTTTTGCCCGGGGCTTCGTTACTCGGTCGGTCGAGTATCGCTGCGGATACACTCCTTCCCTCGTGCCTTGCCCCAGGCCAATTTGAGTGCAACGAATGTATAGCTTATATCTTGACGGACCCTTATTCAAATACTTGCGGATCACTTGGAGGTGCGGGTATCCGGTTGGTCGGTCCAGGACCATTCCAGTCGTCGTCGGGTTTGGGAAGTGAGCTTGAACGCGTCGCCAATGCGGAGTCCCTGAATCCAGAAGATAACGCCATTTTCCGTTTGGGCCATTGCGATTTCGTGGCGTTTTCCTCGGGGGATCTTGTTGTTGACGAACAAGTCCTGGACCTTGACCGGTTTTGGCATGCCGATGGGTTGGAAACGATCGCCCGGTTGCCAGTGCCGCAGAATGACTCTTTTCCCAATCGGGTCGGCATCGAAATGCTCAATCTTAGGTTGGCGGGATGGCAAGGCTGCGGTTGGATTCTGTCGATGGATCGACCAATGCAGCATGATTGAGCCGAACTCGACCTCACCTTGTCGTCTGAGAACCAAGGGGAGGGCCTCGACACTTCTCGAGATTTGTCTCTGTTTCCATGGGACCACCTGTCCAAGGTCATTGAGATATACCCAAAGGCCGGGGCCGGCGCTCATTTTTGTGTTGGGATGGACTCGGAGGCTCTCGATGCGATCGAAGGTGGGGTTCAAACCGGCGGCGATGAGACCGGCTTGGATTAAGGACCGTTGCACGGCAATTGGCAGTCGCAGGAAGGCGCCGGGTTTGGGGGATTTCATCCAGCGCTGGGCCATTTGGTTCACGAGGTCGTCTTGGCTTGAAAGCAATTCGACAGTCCGGAGGGTGATGGGAGTTAGGGCGGGCTGGAAATGCTGTTTTAACCAGGGCAGCAACTGATGGCGGACCCGGTTTCGAGGATATTGCAGGAGTCGATTGGAGGCGTCCTCGCGATGGGCAAGATGATGTGTTGTCGCCCAAAGTTGGATGTCGGATCGGGTGACGGCTAGCAGGGGGCGCACCAATTGGATGCGGTGAACGCCTGGGGCGTGGGTTAGAGGTTTCATTCCGGACAAACCGACGGCTCCCGCGCCTCGCAGCAGGCGCAGAAAGAACAGTTCCACCTGATCATCGGCATGATGCCCCAGGGCGATGCGATCGAGGGAGAGGCGAGTCGCGGTTTGGATCAGGAACTGATATCGGAGTTGTCGCGCGGCCATTTCAATCGACAGCTTAAGGTCCTTAGCCCATTGGCGCACATTACCTCGGGCGCTGTGGAACGGAAGGCCGAGATCTTCCGCGGTCTGTTGCACGAAGTCGTGGTCCGCCTCGCTGGCGCGACCGCGCAGTTGATGATTGAAATGGGCCACCGCCAGTTTCCATTGATGGCGACCGGCCAATTGATGAAGGATGCGGAGTAAAACCACCGAATCGAGGCCGCCGGAGACGGCGATTAGAACGGCACGGCGTTCCGGGATTAAACCGTGATCACGAATGAAGTTCTCGATCTGAGCGACAATTGAACTCACCCCAGACCCACCTGCTTGAACCTGGATTGGACGTGTCGAAAGTGGAATTGGACCTGGCAGAGGTGATCGAGTTCTTTGCGGGAAAGATGCCGGGCCACGTCGGGATCGGCGAGCAGTTGGATTTTGAAATCGGCATCGGTGGCGCCGGCGTGTTTGGCCTGCCAGGTTTTCATGGCGCAGCGTTGCACCAGATCGTAGGCCTCCTCACGCGTCAATCCTTTCCGGATCAGAGCCAGCAGGACGGCTTGCGAGTTCCATAGACCCAGGGACAACTCGAGGTTGCGCTTCATGTTGTCCGGATAGACGATCAAGCCGTCCACCAGCTGGGTTAGGGTGACCAGCATGTAATCCAGCAACGTGCAGGAATCCGGGAAGATCACCCGTTCGACTGAGCTGTGACTGATATCGCGTTCGTGCCAGAGCGCGACATTCTCGAGGGCGGCGACAGCATTGCCGCGGAGGACGCGGGCCAGACCCGTGAGACGCTCGCCGGTGATCGGGTTGCGTTTGTGAGGCATGGCGCTGGAGCCTTTCTGGCCTTTGGCGAAAAACTCCTCGACTTCGAGGACTTCGGTCCGCTGGAGGTGCCGGAATTCGGTGGCCCAACGTTCGATGCTGGCGGCAATCAGGGCCAGGGTGGTGATGAACTCCGCGTGGATGTCGCGCTGAACGACCTGGGTGGCGATCGGGGCGGGACGCAGCTCCAGTTTGGCGCAAACGTAGGATTCGATTTTCGGGGCGAGATGCGCGCTGGTGCCGACCGCGCCGGAAAGCTTGCCCACCGCGACCGAATATCGGGCGGATTCCAGGCGACGGATGGCGCGGCCGAACTCATCGTACATGAGGGCCATTTTCAGGCCGAAAGTGGTGGGCTCGGCATGAATGCCGTGGCTGCGCCCGATCATGGGGGTCAGTCGGTGTTGACGCGCCTTGCGGCCGATGGCTTTTCGCAACGCCCTCAAGTCGTCCAGCAGAATATCGGCGGACTGGACCATTTGGACCGCGAATGCCGTGTCCAGGATGTCGCTGCTGGTCAGCCCGAAGTGCAGCCACCGGCTGGCCGGCGCGCCAATGTTCTCGGCGACATTGGTGGTAAAGGCAATGACATCATGGTTCAGAGTCCTCTCAAGTTCCTTGCAGCGTTCGAGACTGAAGGCCGCCCGCCGTTTCATCTGAGCCAGGTCCTTCTTGGGGATCAGCCCGTTCCTGCAAAGGGCATCCGCCGCCAGCAATTCGATTTGCAACCAGATTTCCAGCTTGCGTTGTTCGGCCCAGATTTCCCGCATCTCGGCCCTCGAGTATCTCTGAATCATAGGCGTGGATTCTACCCGAGGAAGGTCTCGCTGGCTACACCTTTGAAGACCCTCACATTTGAGGGAGGACCACCTGCAGGGCGGGTTCGATTCGGGAACCGAGAAAGCGTTTGGCCAGCTTGGTGAACCGCTCGGGTTCGTCGGTGACAAAGGCCTGCAAATGCCCCGACCGGCGCCGGTTCGAGTTTAGGAGATGGAGTTCTTCCAGACGTTGGTGTGTGAAACGGGCGCAGGTATCGGCGCAATCCACCAGGATCACCTCTTCGCCCACCACCTGGCGAATGGCTTCCCGCAGCAAGGGAAAGTGGGTGCACGCCAGGATCAAGGTATCAATCCTATGTCGCAACAGCGGCTCCAGATACTCCTTCAGAACCATCTGGGTGACCGGGTGATGGATCCAGCCTTGTTCGACCAGCGGAACCAGCAGGGGACAGGCGTGGGAGAAAACATGGGCGTCGGGCCGATGGCTGAGAATTGAACGATCATAGGCCAAGCTCCGCACAGTGCCTTGGGTTCCGATGATCCCGATCCGGCCGTTGCGGGTTTGCTCGAGGGCGGCTCGCACGCCCGGCAGGATCACGCCGAACACCGGCACCTCGAAACGTTGTTCCAGAATGGGTAAGGCCCAGGCGGACACCGTGCTGCACCCGACAATCACCGCCTTCACGTGGTGATGCAGGAGAAACTGGGTGTCTTCGCAGGAGAATCGGACTACCGTGCTGGGGGATTTTGAGCCATAAGGGACCCGCGCGGTGTCGCCCAGGTAGACGATGTCTTCGTGGGGCAAGGCGCGTCGGACGGCTCGGACCACTGTCAGGCCTCCCACTCCGCTGTCAAAGATGCCGATGGGAAGCTGCTCGTTGGCGGCCTCGCCCAAGTCATCAAATTTCATTGGCTTATCGTCTCTGGGGCAGGCGATTCCGTCAAGCCACCAGAGATCTCAAAACCGCGCGTTGCGTCCACGAACCTTGGAGGGACGAGCGCCGCGAGCCCACAAAAATGGGTTCCAGGGCCTTGTGTAACTCGGCCCTCCGAAACGAGTGGTTCATGGGGAGAATTGCCGGCGAATCATGGCAGGTGGAATACTGATTTTGCCAGGAGGCGTTGCCTATGGCCCATCGCCGGATCAGGGGTCTTGGCCTTCGCGTGGAAGGCGGCGTGCCCCACGCGGTGGAGAAATCATTTGCGCGTTGGGTTTAGATTGAACAACATGGGGACATCCATAAGCCTATGAATAGCACACAAACGTCTTTGACGACTCGGCGCGATTTTCTGAGCAGAACTGGCGGGGCCTTGATCGGCGCCAGCGTGGCGATTGGCACGGCGAAACCCGGGTATGCGGCCGAGAAGAACGAACTTCAGGCGGCCCTCATCGGGTGCGGAGGGCGGGGGACGGGAGCCGCTTCGAACGCCCTGGCTACCCGGAGCGGTCCCATCCGGCTCGTGGCGATGGCCGACATTTTCGAGGATCGCCTGAATCGCAGTTTGGGGGCTTTGCGGCAAACGGCGGATCGCAAACAAGGATCGGCCGACAGTTGGATTTTGGGGGTCAAGGAATCCCAGGTGGATGTCCCTCCGGAACGGCGGTTCATTGGATTCGATGCCTATCAAAAGGCGATGGATTGCCTGAATCCGGGTGATGTGGTGATTTTGACGACGCCGGTGGCCTTTCGTTGGGTTCATTTCGGTTATGCGATTGCGAAGGGCTTGCATGTTTTCATGGAGAAACCGGTCTCGGTGGACGGGCCCACGACCCGGAAAATGCTCCAGTTGGCCGAGGCCTCGAAGAAGAAGAACTTGAAGGTGGGCGTGGGGCTGATGTGTCGTCACTGCAAGGCGCGGTGGGCCTTGTATGATCGCATCAAGTCGGGGCAGATTGGCGATATTGTGGCCATGAGGACTTATCGGTTGGTGGGACCGGCGGGATTCATCGAGGCCAAATCGGAGTCCATGAGCGAGTTGCTTTGGCAGACGAAGAACTATCTGAGTTTTATGTGGGCCAGCGGCGGGTTGTTTCAGGATTACGTGGCTCACAATGTGGACGAGTGCTGTTGGATGAAAGACGCGTGGCCGATTCGTGCCGAGGGATTGGGCGCGCGATGCTATCGGGGCCAGTGTGTCGATCAGAATTTTGACACCTACTCCATCGAGTATACCTTTGCGGATGGAACGAAGCTGACCCTGAACGCGCGGAACATGACGGGGTGTCACGAGCAGTTTGCCAGTTACGCCCATGGCACCCAAGGTTCCGCCGTGATCTCGACTTTTATGCACACGCCCGCGCGATGCCGAATTTACCGGGGGCACAATTTTGCTGAAGACCAAATCGCCTGGGCCTTTCCGCAACCGGAACCCAATCCGTATCAACTGGAATGGGACGAGCTAATCGAGGCCATCCGCCAGGATAAACCGTATAACGAAGCGCAACGGGGCACCGAGGCCAGTCTGGTGACGGCGATGGGGCGAATGGCCGTGCACACCGGCCAGGTCGTCACCTGGGAGCAGATGCTCAATCACTCGCACGAATTCGGCAAAGGCCTGGACCGGCTCGGCATGGCTTCACCGGCTCCCCTTCAAGCGGGGGCAGATGGCCGGTATCCCCTGCCGCAACCCGGCCGGCTTGGAGATCGGGAATTTTGATGGCGCGATTTTGTTTTGGATTGGCGCCCGGGGATCTGGCGAGCGTGTCGCGTCCCGGACAATCCTCGGATCCCTATTACCCTATTCAAATCAACGTGAAACACATCGAACGTCAGCCTGGGTTCGCCGGCATCGGGGCCGGACTGATTGAAAAGCGACCTGCGATGCGGTTGTTCAGCACGGCCTGTTACCGGCTGGCGATTGTCTGGTTGGGATTAGTCGGTTTCTTTGCTCTGGCAGACGACTGGCCGCAATGGCGAGGATTGAACCGTGATGGTGTCTGGAGGGAAGATGGGATCTTGGAGACCTTTCCCACGAAGGGTCTGATGGCGCGCTGGCGGGTGGCCATTGGAGCCGGTTTTTCTGGACCCGCCGTGGCCAATGGGCGCGTCTTCTTGATGGATCGGAGGACCGAGGAAGCTCCCGATACCGAAGTGAAGACGAGTTGGGATTTCAGGGACAAAACCGTCGGAATGGAACGTGTGCTTGCCGTCGATGAGGCCAGCGGGAAGATTCTTTGGGTTCACAGCTACCCGTGTAAGTATTCGGCGGCTTATGGATCCGGGCCGCGAGCGACACCCACCGTTCGGGATGATCGCGTCTATACGTTGGGCACGATGGGGGATCTCCTTTGCCTGGAATCGGCCACCGGCAAGGTGGTTTGGCGGAGGAATCTGGTCCAGGACTACGGAGCGAAGGTGCCGCTTTACGGATATGCCATTCAGCCGCTCGTCGATGGAGATCGATTGATTCTGCTGGTGGGCGGAACGGGCCAGGCGGTGGTGGCGTTTGACCGCCATAACGGCCGGGAGCTTTGGAGGGCATTGGATGCGGTCGAACCGGGATATAGCGCGCCATTGATTCATCCGCTGGGCGGGCAGCGGCAACTGATCGTCTGGCACGCGGGCGGCCTGGCCGGCTTGGTGCCCGAAACGGGTGAACTCCGCTGGTTCGTGCCACATCCAGTTAACGCTGGTCTGGCCATCACCACGCCGACGATTGAGAGCAATCGACTGGCGGTCTCCAGCCAATACGAAGGAGCCTTGATGATGGAATTTAAACCGGGCAAGGCCGATCCCGAAATTCTGTGGAAAGCCTCGACGGGTGGCGCTCCCGAAAGGGAATGGAAAAAGCAAGGATTCAATACCACTCTGAGCACGGTGCTATTAAAGAACAACTATCTTTATGGCGTTTCTTTGTATGGGGAGATGTGCTGTTTGGATGGAAACAGCGGATCGCGTGTCTGGACTACGCTGGCGCCCACCAGCGGAGGGACAAAGCCGAAGGAACGCTGGTGCACCGTGTTCATGGTGACGCATCGCGATCGCGTCCTGATTTTTAATGAACTCGGCGATTTGATACTCTGCCGGCTGTCCGCCAAGGGATACGAGGAAATCAGCCGGGCGCATCTCCTGGAGCCCGACATGGATTCGTCCGGTGGCGGGCGCCAGGTGGTCTGGTCGCACCCGGCTTTTGCCAATCGTTGCGTCTACGCCCGCAACAACCGCGAGTTGATCTGTGTGTCTTTGGCGGCACAGCCTTGAAGCGATGAGTTAGTCAATCTGGCCTGCTGATCGATTCGCCGGCAGACCTGGATAAGCACTGGGGATGTCTGTCACGGTTGGTGGAGCAGTTTTTCCTTTTGGATTTGGTATTCGCCCTCGGAGATGGCCCCGCGGTCTTTGGCGGCCTGGAGATCAATGAGCTGCTGGCCGAGCGTTGGCTTCTGGATCTGGGTTTTAGTGCCCCCGCCCGCTTGAAGTCCCACACAACCACTGAGAACGACCATGGTTGAGAGCGCCACAAGGGTTGCGCAGATTATTCTTTTCATTGGATTTATAAAGGTTGACTTTTAAGTTGATAACATGGATGTAACGCCGTCCAAGAACTTGGACGGCGACGCCCTTGGTTTATTCAATCCCGAGACCGGCTGGGTCGGATTTCAGGCGCAAAGATGGCCTCGGCCGGCGCACCAAAGGCACGATCACCATCCTCAAGATTTCGGCGTGGCGCGATATCGCGCGAAGCTCACTTCAGCTTCTTGGCCCGCATGCCACCATCCTCGCCGACAGAGAAGTAGGCGTAAGTATCATCCCCTTCCTGTTTAAACTCGACCTGAACGTCGGTCGTTTTGGCAAAGAAACGGTTTGGGGAAGTGGCGAAGACGAGAAACTCCTCGCCGGCCCATCTGAAGAACAAGTTGCCATCACGACGGGTGACATCGACGACCCAGTCCCTGTTCACCTCATATTTGCCGGCGAAACCGTCGAGGACCTTATCGGCGAGGTAGAATTCGGGCCGGCCCGTCTTGCCGAGTTCGCGCACCCAGATGTTACGGAAACGGACGGGATTGCCGTGGTCCTGGATGGAAATGGGAAGTTTTTCGGGATGCGCCCGATAGGGGCCGCGGGTGACCCAGCCGGTATCGCCCAATAGCTCGACATTATGATGAACCAGCACGCCGTTGTGGAAAAGGGTGATGTGCGCGGGAGAACGCAGCTTGCCATCGGCTTCAAAACGCGGCGCGGTCCAGAGGATGTCGTAGCTCTGCCACTGACCGGGCGGCCGGGAGGCGTTCACGAGGGGAGGATACTGATTGTAGATCGAGGCGCAGGAACCGTCGGCGTAGGTTTTGTTGTTGTAACTGTCGAGCACCTGGATTTCGTAGCGGGTGCCGCCGAAGAAAAAGCCGCTGTTCCCGCGGCCCTGGCTGGAGCCCTCGGGTTTGGCCGGCGAGGCGAATTCGACGTGAACCTGGGCATCGCCGAAGCATTGCAGCGTGCGGATATAACCGCTGCCAGGGACGCATTCCATGGCGCCGTCCTTGATGATCCACCGGGTCGGCTCACCGTTCACGGCTACCCATTTCGAAAGATCCGATCCATCGAAGAGAACGATGGCGTCGGCCGGGGCTTTCCCGGGTTGATCCTGGGTGCTGGCATAGCCCGGATCCACAACGGCGGGGAGGGGGCGCGTGCGATCGTGGCCGATCCATTGGCGGGGATCATTCTCGTCCGCCAGCGTCAGAAGACTGATGCTGGAGATGCAAGAGACAGCGAGTAAAAAACGAATCGTTTTCATGGAATTCAAATTTAGTTAACCGCGGTATTACCCCATGGCAAACCGGGAGTGTCAAGCCGCAAGCAATTGCCGAAAACCGCATATAAAACCCCTGAACCACCCATGGACACTCATGGACGCTAATAAACTCGGGAAATTACCATGGGTTATAACTGATCTGTAACAAATATGAACTTGTAGAAGGTGTTATAACCGGATAAATGAATGCCAGTATGAAGAACCCATTCAAGGCCGGATGGTGCAATCGCCGGATCACGCCTGCCAATGGGATTCCGCCGTCGTTCCGCCCTCGCCGGCAAGACTGTCCGACTATCGAATGCTGGCCGGCGGGCAGTTTCAGATCAGGATCGATGCCGAGCCGGGGCTAAACCTGCGGATCGATATTTCCCCCAGTCTGCTTGACTGGATCGAGCTGATTTCAATGCCATCGGTGTCGGGGCCGTATTCCTTTGTGGAAACCAATGCGCTTCTTGATCCAAAACGGTTCTATCGTGTGACGACCGAGTCTGGGTTCTGAGGAGTATTTCCCTGACTTCCACCCGGATTTTATACACTAGGAATTGATCGTCTCGGCCATAGAACCGTTCCAAGGCCGGTTTTATTGAGGAGTCTGCATGTCATGGATTTCAAAACTGGGTTTGCGTATTGAGCCAT
>Ga0209310_1000731_pt1 | contig 31863 bp, 17 predicted proteins | sample AD_UKC030_MetaG_FD_184415 | JGI IMG/M metagenome (GOLD analysis project Ga0209310, IMG submission 184415) | Active sludge microbial communities of municipal wastewater-treating anaerobic digesters from USA - AD_UKC030_MetaG (SPAdes) (version 2) | ecosystem: Engineered > Bioreactor > Anaerobic >...
TATGTCAATATAGATATGGACACTATAACAAATATTACTTGCTACATATTTCGCCAAAACCCCAACAAAGTTGATGTTTTGACTCATTTCTCCAGGAACTTAGGTTAAGCAGGTTTTCTACCCCCCTGTGCCCCCCGGTGGGCGCCAGTTCAGTTGGGATTGGATCCAATGGGCGGACACTCCGACTGGTCCTTGGACAAGCCCTTGGACAACGTTACCGTACCCCCCGAACGACTCTGAGTCCTTAACAACCTTTCCTTGGGAGTGGCAAGGTGACATTGAGATGTTCACTCTTGATGTATACTGGTGCCCCCAGAAGTTCTTCCGGCTGCGGCTGCGTCCTTGATAAAGGGAATCTGACGGTGAAATGTGTAACTTTTTACACTCCTTTACCCCCAGAAGTCCGTTCGAAGGGTCTGGGATCCGGACTGAAGAGGTTGTGCGGGAGGAAAAACACTTCTGAAAATCGATGTGCCGAATGATAATATGTAAATAATATGGCCTTGACCCTATTGCCTTGCCACTCCGGCCTGCGGTATTTGGCCTTGACCCTATTGCCTTGCCACTCCGGCCTGCGGTATTCACCCCGCCCCACTCCTTCCCGCACTCAGCGCGGAGCCTTCCGAAACGCCAAAGCTTGCGTTGAACATCCCATGAACTTTTGTCCCTAATCTTACTCTTGATCCTAATCGTAATCTGCTCGGAACGAGTCGATTAGGATTACGATTAAGCACTGATGATTGGTTCATGGCCCCATGCGTGCCAGGCCATTTGGCATCAAGGCTCTCCATGAACCTGGTCGCGGGGCAGGACAATTTTGTGTTGCAGGTGCGACAGAAAACTGTTCCGAGTCGAAAATCCTCTTTGTCGAGCGGGTAATGGACTTCATGTCCTTCCATGCTTTTCAGCCCTTTTCCCAAGAGGACAGGAACCGCGGTCTCGGCGGGGGCTCAGCTTGCGGATCTTCGAATCCTGCGGGGATTTCTCGAGGGCATGAATAATCCGGTATGGCGATGGATTCGAGGAGAGCGGGATAGCAGGATTGGCTATCTTGGCCGGCTCGATGCAAGCACGAATGAAGTCATCCGCAAACGAGGGCTCCTACTCGGTCTCGAGCCAATTGGACTGATGTTTCCGATATTCGCGGTAGGCCTCCGGACCGAGGGTTATCAGCAATTGTTGTTCGGCGGCGCTGCGGAGAGCTTGGAGACTGCGCCGTTGTTCATCCGCGGACAACGCGGGATTGTCCTGGGTCGATCGAATCTGGTTTTCAATCGATTTTCGGATTTGGTGCGTGGCGGCGATGGTCGTCTCGTCGAGTCCCATTCGTGTGCCCAGGGCATGCAGATCCTGGTAGGCGGGATCGCGCGCGAGTTGGTATTGGGCGTATCGTTCATCATCGAGAGTGTTTCGCACCTCACGATCGAACATTTCCTCCTTCGCCTGTTCGGCTTGTTCACCGGAGGTGGTTTTCGCGAAGAGAGCATCGACGCGCTGTTGGATCTCGTGGAATTGGCGGAATTCGGTTTCCGACGGCTGGAAGGCCGCCAGCCGATCGCGGAGTCTTTGAGCGGCAAGGGAGAGGTGCAGATCGAACTCGCGGAATTGTTCGGGGGATAACAAGCGGCTGAGTTCCTCTCGTTCCTGGCGTCGGAGGGCATCGATTTGGGCGCGTTTTTCCTGATCGTTGAGGGTGGGATCGATCTCGATCTGCTCCATGCGGCCGAGATACCGGTCACGCAGATTCAGCACCTGGTTTTGCTGGCCTTCCGGCAAGAAGCCGAGGCGTTCCTGGGCGGCATTGTGGGATTCGTTGCGCAAAGCCTTTTCCCAGCCGTTTCCGAGCAACGCCGTCAGGGTTTCATCTTTCTGTTCCTGGAGCTCATTCAACTGCTGGAGTTTCTCATCGATAAAGGCCTCGAGGTCCTGTCCGAGAATCGCAGTCCAGAATCGGTCCTGATGGGGTGCAACGATCGCGTTTCTTTTCTGGGCAAACAGCGCGTCGATGTCGGCCACGAGGATATCGCGCAGGGTCGTCTCCGGGCAATGAATCCGGCGAAGGTTATCGCGATAGATTTGGTAATCGGCCGACTCGATGTCGGCCCAGCGAAACGTGGACGGACTGAGAACGGCGGTTTGAGTGGCCGGAGGCATCGGTTGAGAGGCTTGGGAAGTGGATGGCGGTCTGCGGATGGTTCGCGCAGGGGGAGACATGGCTTGGCTCGGCTGCCATGCACACCAGAGGAGGCCTGCGAGCAGGAGGGCATTCAGGATCAGGGAACATCGGAGGAGCCTGTTCATTTTTTTCTTTGGGCCAGAACTTGAATCCATCGTCCCTGGTTTTGTAGGTAATCCGATGCGTGCCTGTCCAGCAAGGCCGCGATCCCTTCGGAGGCTTCCTCGGCCAATCGACTGTAGTTGCCGGCCTTTTCTTCGGGAGACAATTGCTCGTTGGCGAGAATCGAGTCCTTTTCCTCCTGGGCGGCCTGGTAGATTTCGTAGAGTTGAATCGCCACCTGCCTAGGCAGTTGGTGATTCTGGGCGAACTCGCGAATCCCGCGGTATTCGTGGTCGAGAGCCCGGCCGAATTCGGCAGTCCGTTGCGTGTCGACGACGCGGGCGAGGTTTGCGAGCAACAGCTGATTCCACTGGCGCCGCTCGGGCCGGGGAGATCGCAAATCGAGAATCTCTTCGGCCAGGGGCTCAAGGGTGGCGGTGAGTTGTCTGGCGAACTGACGAAACTCGAATGGAGTGAGATCTGCGAGGCGGGCGGCCTCGGCTTCTGTTCCGTCAAGGTTTTGGAGGGTCAGGAATCGGGCTTGAAACTCGGTCAACTGGTCTGGAGTCAGGAATTGCCCGAGGTCGGCGAGCATTTCGGATTTCAGTTGTTCTTTAGCGGCCAAGTCCTGGTGGAGTTGGACGCCGAGGGAGAGCTGGTTAATCTGGCTGGATCGGTTTTCATAATATTGCAGCAGGGACATGATTTGCTCGGTCATTCCCGGGGTTGACTGTCCAATGATCCATTCCACGAGGGCGAGTTCAGTGGCGTTGGCCGTGATCCGGCCGATCCAGTCTTGACCCGTGAGGTCGCGGGCCTGGGCGCGCTTTTCCTCGATCAATCTGTGGCGTTCCTGGATTTGTTGGAGGCGGGCGGGACGTTGTTGGTGAGCGGTTTCCCAAAAACCGGCGGCGAGGCCCACGGCTCGCAAGCGCGCGGCATAGATACGATCCAATTCGCCCCGGAGCACGTCACAGACCGTTGCCTCCGGGCAACCCACCGCCCGCAAGTTGGCGGCATAGACGCGGAGGTCAGGAGACGCCATCTGAGCCCAACGGAACTCAAGCGAGGGCGCGTTCGTTGAATCGGAGTCGTGAGAGACGGGCTGAACGGGCTGAGCTCCCTGAGAGCTCGGAGGGGGAGACGACACCGGCAGTGTGTGGGCCTTGGGCGCGATCAGCACTGCGGCCAGATATCCGCAAAGCAGGGCATTCAGACTCAGGCTGGCCACCAGCATCCACCGGCGGATCGCTGTGAAGACCGGTTTTGGGCTGCGTCTTTCAGGCGGCTCGGGTTGAGGCGGCATCACGATTTCCTTTGATATCACCTCCGGGCGGCTCGTTCAAGCGGGTGCCATTCGGATCTCGCGACGGGTCTGGAGATGGAGCGGAGCTTTCTCTTTTCCAGAACCAGGGACTTGTCTATCGTAGGCCCTTCATGAATGCGGTAGCGAAACGGTGGCAGTCCAAGCGATGGATGATCGGCGGACTATGCGGTTTGATGGTTTTAGGATTTGCGGGGGGGATCTATGGAATCGAATCCAGTCCGAGCCATCCGGTTTTTCCTCCGCTTTTAGACAGCTATCAGGATGCGCATCTCAAAAGCGTGGGTGAAATCCTTTGGCATCGGATCCAGGTGGAGCCTTTTAATATGGTCGCCACCGTCATGTTTTTGGGAGCCGTGATCCACACCTTCTTCACTCCGCGTTTTCGTCATTGGGCGCATGAGTTGGAGGTCAGGCATCGGGAGAAAGCGCCTCGATACGGCGATCGTGTCTTGCATGTGAGCGTGCCGGCGCGCCTCCTGCATTTCCTGGGAGAGGTCGAAGCGGTGTTTGGCATCTGGGCAGTCCCGGTTTTTGTCCTGATGTGGATAAAGTTCGGCTTTGGATCTCCCTTCAACTACATTGATTACCGCATCGGTTTCACCGAGCCTATTTTTGTGGTGGTCATCATGACCATTGCCTCATCCCAGCCGGTATTGCGGCTGGCCGAAAACAGTCTGAGGCTTGTAGCCAACCTGGGAGGGGGGCGGACGATCGCATGGTGGCTGGCCATCCTGACGGTAGGACCTCTTTTGGGATCCTTTATTACGGAACCCGGTGCCATGACCATTTCCGCATCATTACTGGCCCGCCAGTTTTACGAGCATAAACCACGCCCGGCGTTTGCTTATGCGACTCTGGGACTGCTTTTTGTGAACGTGTCGGTCGGGGGCACGTTAACTCACTTCGCCGCGCCGCCCGTTCTGATGGTGGCGGGGACATGGCAATGGGATACCTTGTTCATGGCGCGACACTTCGGATTGGCCGCTGCCATGGGAATCGTCACATCGAATCTGCTTTACCTGATTTGGTTCCGCAAGGACTTCGGCCTATTGACAGCCGCAAGCGAATCAGAGAAAAACCGAGTCGATGGAACGGATCGCATACCCCGCTGGGTCAGTATGGGTCATGTGGTTTTTTTGGTTTGGGCGGTGTTGTGCGCGCACCATCCGCGGCTGTTATTTTTCTGTCTGCTGTTCTTTATCGCCTTTTTTGAGGTCACTGAGGATTACCAGGGGCAGCTTGGGCTGCGACCGGCAGTGCTGGTGGGTTTCTTTTTGGCCGGGCTGGTGTTCCACGGAGGATTACAGCAATGGTGGATTGCGCCGGTGCTTGGGAGTTTGAGCGAAATGCCGCTATTTCTGGGCTCCACCTTCCTTACGGCTTTCAACGACAATGCTGCGATCACCTATTTGTCCACGCTGGTTCCCCACCTGTCTGAAGGCATGAAGCACGCCGTGGTCGCCGGAGCGGTGACGGGAGGTGGATTAACCGTGATCGCCAATGCGCCAAATCCCGCCGGGCAGTCTATTTTGGATCGGTTTTTCCCGGAAGGCATTTCGCCCTTGGGCTTGTTCCTGGGGGCGGCTATTCCCACAGCCGTGGTTGGATTCTGTTTTAATTGGATTCGTTAAGGCGGCGCCTCCTCGATCGTTTCCATCCCGCTGCCAGCAAACACGAGCCCACGAATACCGCCGCAGTCGCGGTCGGTTCGGGCACGGGTGTAAACTCCCCACTCCAGGTCAACCCGGGGTCGGTCGGATTAAAACCACCGGCCACATCATATGCAATAAAACCATGGTCGTTTCCCGGTGTGATACTGCCAAACTGAATCCTCCAGGTCTGATTTGGCTCCAGGGTGCTGATTGGCTGTCCAACAGAATCATTCCCCCTCAAGTAGTCCCATGAAACAGCCATGTCGATAAAAGTCGTAAGGCCGAGACTGGTCGTTGGCTGTTGTGTCGTCACGCGGATGTAACCTTCGCCGCTCGTGTTGATATCATCGGCTGTTTTCTGACTTGTGGAACCATCTCGATCCAACATGTATGAAGTAGCCCAAGTCGAGCCTATCGAACCTGGAACAGTCAGCTCCAAACCGTGGTTTTGTTGCATGTCCCAGGCAAACGCATAATTGGGACTCCCATTGCCGTCGTTATCAATCAGCGCCAGAATGGCGCTATTGTGAAAGGTGGATGTGCTGGGGTTACTGGCGGCGACGCGGATGCGCAGGTACATATAGTTCGGGTCCGAAGCCCAATAACCGCCTGGATTATTGGCATCTCCGACAAAATCCAAATGACTGGCCGATAGGCCATTATTGGCATCGTTGATCCCCGGGATGCTGTTCCAGGATGAAGGCCAGCCCGCATACGTTCCTCCATATGTGTCAAAGACGGCTGCTTGAGTTGGCAACAATAAAAGGGTGGAGAGCGATATCCCCAAGTTTATAAAGAGTTTCTTCATGGTCAAAAACCATCAGCGAATCGATTCGTCTGACAAATCTGGATCGGGCCAATCATGGTTTGGCTCGCATTGTTCTAAGACACCATCGGTAATGTCGAACCGAACTTGAGTCGAACATAACCGGCGGCTCGCGTTCAATCAAATGGCTCAACCAAGTTGATCCGAACCTTGCGCCCTGACGTTGATGGATTAAGTTGTGGCTTGAAAAGGACAACAAACTGAGAAGGGAACCTGTAACATGGCAAAGAAAACTCAAAAAACTCAAACCGCGCCGCCTGCGAGCGTGGCCCCACCTAAGGCCAAGCAGCCCTTTACTTTCCATGCGCCATCAGCCATCAGCGTGATGCTGGTCGGCGACTTCACGCACTGGCAAGAGCAACCGATTCCCATGAAACGCGCCTCCAAGGGACTCTGGCAAACCGAGGTGGAACTAGCTCCCGGAGTGCATCATTACCGTTTCCTGGTCGACGGCGAATGGCGCGATGATCCCGAATGCGAGCTGAGCGTTGCGAATCCCTTTGGCACCCAAAATTCCGTGCGGAAGGTCGGCTAACAGGAGTCATCCTCTCCATCGGACTGCGATGGGGTCCAGCCGGGCTGGGTTTCGGGAAAAGCGTCGTTCTTCAATCGATCGTCGGCCGGATGTCCCATTGATCCTTGTCCAGATCGACTGTAATCCTTGTCCCATCAGCAAAGGTGGTGCGTTGCCGTCGTCGCGAGGCGTCAAGGAAGGAATGACTTACCATTTCGGTGAGCGCCAACCGCTGATGCAACCGGCAGAGGATGCGGACTCTTTTGAGTTCCTCGTCGGAGGGAGCCAGGCTCAGGTAAGGCATGCCTCCGTTCATTAGGGCATGAAGGAAGCCCAGGTCTTTTTCGGGGATTCCCCATGCGCCGCGGTCGAGAGACCACGGGATAAACAAGGCGTCGTGGAAAACCAGATTGAACAATGGCACCGGGATGCCGAAGGCGGGTCCTTTTCCTGGATTTGGATTCAAGGCATACGGACCGTGGTGGACCAGATCAAGATAGGGAATCGACCATTCGCTGGGTTCTTCGGAACTGACGATTCCTCCGTAGGATCGCACATAATTGAGGCACTCTCCCCGATACTGGAGGCAATCCGTTCGGGTCACAGGGTGCTCGGTCTGCCAGCATTCGTCCGGAGGCACCACTGAAAAAACATCGAGGTAAGCGCCCCGGAGTTTGATGCCTTGCGCCAGCAAGGCGCCATGATTTTTTCGCACGTGCCCAGGGGCCAAACTGGGACAGAGAACCGACTGCTTGCCCCCGTACCAGGTGCTGTGCAGTGGACGATGTCCCTGTTCGTCGGTGATGGTATGCCGCTCCTGGTATGAAGCCGCGTCCAGGTAGAAATCGCGGTATTGATCATGGATGGCGAACAGGAATCCAAGTTGATCGCACTTCTCGGCGAATTGCCGCATGCCGGCCCAGCCTCCGGCTTCAGGGCAAGGAGGCAAGACATCGGGATGCAGGTTGTCGTAACCGCGGAATCCCCAGCCATCGAGGTGAACGTAAGCATTGGTGATGCCTTGAGCGGCAAGCGCGCGCAGCTGATCCGCGCGTTCGGCAAAGCTCACCCACTGATGGTTGTGCGCGGGATTGTCTTTTTGATAATAGCTGGATTCCGGTTGGATATGGTAAAGGATGCTGGTATGCACGACCGGCGCGCCGATTAACCGGCCAACCAAGGGATTGCGGGCAATCTTCTCCTGCAAGGATACCCATCGTCCTGTTGTCACGCAATAACGCCGATAGCGTTTGGCCAGATCGACGTAATTGCCGCGATCCAGAAAACAGAGCCGGGCGGTTCGCGGATAAGCCCAGCGATCCAGCGACGAAACCCACTGGGGCCCGATTTGAGTCGGACCTCCTGCGGAATGCGCAAAGTGACAACCGCCATCATTCGGGGTTTCCAGGATGACCAGCATCGCCGAAATCCCCTGTTCGTGGCCCCACCATGGCTGGTAAAGCCCGCGTCCGTAGCATAGGGTGTCGTAAAGCCAAACCTTCTCCGGCCAATCTCGGGGCAATAACATGCCTTGCATGTAAGGCACCACGGTGTTGCTGATGGAATGAGGTTCGACCGGCAAAGGCCAGTGGCAACGGAGAAGCCTCGTCATCCCATCTGTAGCCAAAAGGGTCGCCACGAGCTCCTCCTCGGGACCCTCCAGACAGAGCCGCAACTGAATCGTCAAGTCCAACTCGTTTGTTCCTGCCCGATACCCACCCAGCTCCACTTTCACGCCGGTCTGAAATCCGTTTTCGTATCTCGAGATTTGTCGTCGGCTGGCATCCAATAAACTGAGTCCGTGCGTAATCCCGGCGTGTCTCACCTGCATATCCCCTGTTTGGCAGGGCCGCATCGACCAGTTTGCCACCCGTGTTTTCACCCGCAGCTGGAGGTTGCTGGCGTTCAGTTCGAACTGATGGCGTTGTCCCTGAACCTGCCAGAAATCCGCCTGATGGGTCACTCCAATAGCAGAGGTCACTGGACGATCTTCGTCGTCAGCCGAGGGCTGGGCGCCTGGAAGACCGGTCACGAAACCCGCGCAAACCGCGGCCGACAAAAGGCCTGAGAACAATGTCAGTTTCATAGAAAAGGTCGGTTGAATTCGAATCTGGCAAAAAACCGGGCGAAAGGCAATTCCGGGCGCTTCGCGGTCAACGGTCGTTTACAACTTTTCGTTTGGCAACGGGAGTCCTCTGCGAGACACTGAGGCTTTGTCGCATGAAGTCAGAGTTAACATTCTCGGAAGCGAACGACTGGCGCCCCGACTCCTGGCAGCGAAAGCCGGCGGCGCAACAGCCACATTACGCCGATCCGGCGGCTCTCAAACGGGTCCTGGCTGAACTGTCCCGTCTGCCTCCCTTGGTCACGAGCTGGGAGGTGGAATCCTTGAAGCAGCAAATGGCGGAGGCGGCCCAGGGCCGGCGGTTCCTGCTCCAGGGAGGGGATTGTTCGGAGAACTTCATCGACTGCGAATCGGGCGCCATCGCCTCAAAGCTGAAGATTTTGCTGCAGATGAGCTTGGTCCTTGTCCAAGGAAGCCACAAAAAAATCATTCGCGTGGGACGCTTTGCCGGCCAGTATGCGAAACCGCGTTCAACCGACACGGAAACCCGGGATGGCATTACGCTGCCGTCCTACCGCGGCGACTTAATCAACCGGCCGGGATTCCATTCCGCGGATCGCACGCCGGATCCCGAGTTTCTGCTGCGCGGCTACGAACGATCCGCATTGACCATTAACTTCATCCGGGCACTTATCGATGGCGGTTTTGCCGATCTCCACCATCCCGAGTATTGGGAATTGGGATTTGTCCACAACTCCCCGCTTGCGGCCGAATACACGCGCATGGTCGAGACCATTGGGGAATCGCTGCGCTTCATGGAGACGCTCACGGGCAACACGATTGCCGAGATGAACCGCGTGGATTTCTTCACCAGCCACGAGGGGCTTCACCTGCCTTATGAGCAGGCGCAGACGCGCCAAGTCCCCCGCCGTTCCGGCTGGTATAATCTTTGCACGCATTTTCCCTGGATTGGCAACCGCACCCGCCAGCTGGGCGGCGCCCACATCGAGTATTTCCGCGGCATCCAAAATCCCATTGGCGTCAAAATCGACGCATCCATCCGACCCGAGGATTTGCTCAGGCTCTGCGACGCGATCAATCCCGGCAATGAACCGGGACGACTGACGCTGATTCACCGATTTGGCATTCATCGCGTAGAAAAGGCCTTTCCCCCGCTGATTTCGGCTGTGCAACAGCAGGGCAAGAATGTCCTCTGGTGCTGCGATCCCATGCACGGCAACAGTGAAACCACCTCCACCGGCATCAAGACCCGGCGTTTTGAGAAAATCCTCGGAGAACTGGAACATTGCTTTCATCTGTTGAAGATCCAAGGCGCCCACCTTGGTGGGGTCCACTTCGAACTCACGGGAGATAACGTCACCGAATGCCTCGGTGGCGCCAGTGGGGTGACCGAGGCCGATCTCGGGCGGGCCTATCACACCGCTGTGGATCCCCGATTGAATTACGAGCAATCCCTGGAAATGGCCCTGCTCCTGGCGCGCCTGATGGCTCAGGAGCACTCGTCCAAATAACGGCGAGCAATCCAACGATCGTTATTAAACAGTCCCAATTCCCGGGCGAATGCCGGGTCCAGTCTTTTTTGGCCTTGGCGGTCCGATACGGTTTTGGCATACCATGGCGCCCATGCGTAATCCAATTCTTGCGGCCTTGGATGTTGCCACGGCTGAGCATGCTTTGACCCTGGTGCAAGCCCTGTCGCCCGTGGTCGGAGGTTTTAAGATTGGCAAGGAACTGTTCATCAGCGCGGGTCCCGACATCGTGCATCGGATCCGGGCTCAGGGGGCCTCGGTGTTCCTGGATCTGAAGTTGCACGACATCCCGAACACCGTGGCACGCGCCGTGGCCGCCGCTGTCCGTCTGGATGTCCAGATGCTGACCGTCCACAGCAGCGGCGGAACCGCCATGATGCAGGCAGCCGAAGAGTCCGCGCGCGCCGCAGCCCAAAAAGCCGGTTGCCCGCCGCCGCTGGTCTTGGGGGTCACGGTCCTGACGAGTCTCGACAACCGAAGCCTGGCCGAGATCGGATTCACCGCCGATGTCTCGCGGCAGGTGGAACGTCTTGCCTCCCTCGCGGCTCAGTCAGGCCTTCGCGGGCTGGTCTGTTCCCCCCTTGAGATCACGGCCTTGAGACAAATCCTGCCCGCCAGCATTCAATTGGTCACGCCAGGAATCCGGGGTTCTTCAGATACATCGGATGATCAGAAACGAACCCTGAACGCGCGGCAGGCCATCGAGGCCGGCGCCAGCTGGCTGGTCATCGGACGCCCGATCTATGCCGCCCCCGATCCGCGGGCTGCCGCCGAACAAATCCTCGCCAGCCTGGCCTGAAATGGATTCCAGCAAAGAAAGGATCAGGCTCAGAAAACCTTGAACAACCTCGATAAGCACAAAACCAAATCCGCCGCGGCGCAATCCAGGTCTCCTTTGAAAGACACGATGAGCCCATCCACTCGACTCCACGATTGGCAATTGTTGGAACTGATCCCAGGCATAAAGGGAATCACCGGATCGATAGCGATTCTGGTTTTCTGGGCAGTCGTCAGCCTCCCCGGGGCTGATTGGCCGCGATTGGGGGGCGCGGAGGGATTGGGATCATCTCCCGAAAAAGGGCTCGCCCGGCATTGGCCGGAGGGAGGACCAAGGGTGCTTTGGCAGGTTGAGGTCGGCGAAGGCTTTGCCGGTCCTGCCATTTATGATGGAAAGGTGTATCTGCTTGACCGCCCGGATGAGGCGCGGGATGTCCTGCGCTGTTTTGACCTCACCAACGGCGGAGAACTTTGGCGACAGGCCTATGAAGCTCCGGGCAGACTGCCTTATAATGGATCGCGGAACGTCCCCACCGTGACGGAATCGTTTGTGTTTACGATCGGTCCGTTTGGCCATATCCGCTGTTACGATCGAGGCCTGCATTCATTGGTTTGGTCCGGGCACCTGGTGGATGACTTCAAAGAGTCAGAAGCGGGAATCGCTTCGGCGCCACAAAACCGGGAGGAACAACTGGCGCCGGCCCAGTTGCCGCGGTGGGGATTGACTCAAGCGCCGTTGCTTTATCGGGATCTCGTCATCGCGGCGCCTCAGACTCGAACCGTTGGATTGGTCGCCTATGAACAAGCCACCGGCAAAATACGCTGGCGATCGGGCTATATCGGACGGAACTGGTATAGCCACGTGAGCCCGGCTCTGATTAGGTTGTGCGGAGTGGATCAAATTCTGATGCTGGCCCAGCCGAGCGATCCGGAAAAGCCGCCTGAGAAAGCGCCGCCGGCCATCCTGTCTTCCGTCGATCCGATCACCGGCAGGATTTTGTGGACTCAGAAAACGCCGGCGCCCTATAAGCTCCCGATTCCGCAACCGGCAGTTCTGGAAAACGATCGTGTGTTTGTGACCGGCGGTTACGGACTGGGAAGTCTGATCTATCAAGTCACCTATTCGAATGCCCAATGGCAGGCCGTGCTTGTGACACGCGACAAAACGGTAGCCGCTCACATGCACTCCCCGGCAGTGTTCCAGGATCGCCTCTATGTCACCAGTTTCAAGGAACATGGGGCTGCATTCACGGGCCTAGCTTGTCTCAATCGCAAGGGAGAACCCTTATGGCAGACCGGACCCGCGCTGCAATTTGAGTCCGGGGGCTATCTGATCGTCGATGGTTTAATCGTTGTCATGCACGGGAAAACCGGGGAGTTGCATCTCCTGGAACCCGACACCGGGAATGCGCGCGTGCTCGCCAAGGCCCGCGTGCTCGAGGCCAAAGGCGGCATGGCCTGGGCGCCGCTGGCCTTTTCCCAAGGTCGCCTGCTCGTGCGGGATCAACACCAGATGAAGTGCCTGGACCTGCGCCCCGATTCATGAACTCCTTGGGCTCCAACCGCCCCAATCAATCCTATGCATCAGAACACAATAAAAGCCATTGATTTGCGAAGCGACACCGTCACCCGGCCATCTCCCGCCATGCTCGAGGCCATGGTCCAGGCGGAGGTCGGCGACGACGTGTTTGGAGAAGATCCCACGGTCAACCGTCTGGAGAAACGTGTGGCAGAAATCCTGGGTCTGGAAGCGGCGGTATTCATGCCCACGGGAACGATGTCGAATCAAGCCGCGGTCCGCGCGCACACGATGCCGGGCGATGAAATCATACTTGAGGCGGACGCCCATATCTTCCGCTATGAAGCGGGGGCTCCTGCCGCCTTGTCCGGCGTGATGTGCCAGTGCATCCGGGGAAGACGGGGATTGTTTACGACCGCGGAGATGCTCGCTGTCGTTCGCGCATCCGACCTTCATTTTCCGGTCTCGCGACTGGTGTGTCTCGAGAACACGCACAACTACGGAGGGGGGAGCATCTGGCCACTGGACCAGCTGATCGATGTAGTCCGCGCCGCCCGTCAACGGGGAATCAAAACCCATTTGGACGGCGCGCGGCTCTGGAACGCGAGTGTCGCCACAGGAATTCCCGAGAGCGATTACGCGAGGGAATTTGACTCGGTGAGTGTCTGTTTCTCGAAGGGCTTGGGAGCTCCGGTGGGCTCCGCATTGGCCGGGAGCTTCGATTTTGTTAAGAAAGCGCGGCGTTGCCGCAAACAGTTCGGCGGAGGAATGCGCCAGGCTGGTCTTCTGGCAGCCGCCGCTTTATATGCGTTGGAACATCATCGTTCGCAACTCCCGCAGGATCACGCGAACGCCCGTCTCCTGGCCGAAGCCTTGGCCACGATGACCGGGATTGAGGTCGATCTTCCTGACGTCGTCACGAATATTGTCGTTTTCCAGGTGACCAGCATGCCGGCGCCGGAATTGGCCGCGCGCCTGGAAAAGTCGGGCGTGCGGATTCTGGCACGGGGTCCGGACACCTTGCGTGCCGTCACTCACCGGGACGTTTCCCGGGATGAAATCCAGCAAGCCATTGAAATTATTCAGGAGATTTGTCAACGCCGATAAGCTTCCTTCAGCGCTTGGGCAAAAGCCCTCGCGGTTATGGAGGGTCTGATTCGGTTTGGGTGCCCTGAGGGACGCGGGCAACACTCCATTGACACTTCCAGAACGAATCGGAGCGCGGGGATTGGCTTGTTACGCATTCAGCAGCCAGTCGACCGCTCCCTTTTCCGCGTCGCCTGCTGTCTCATCGAAGCGGGTGGTTCTGGAGGAACCTAAACGATTGACCAGGTCAGCGGTCGAGGCGGGTTCTCCGGCCATCCAGAGTGTTTTAGCCTGGCTGAGAGCGATCATTCCCGGAAGATCCCCATATTTGGCGCCTCCCGGCAAAAACCTGAGATCGTGAAGATCACGAACCTGGCCGAACCGAAATCCGTGGGTGTTGAAGGCCGCCGATTCGATCCCCGGACCGGCAACTGCCAGCGACGCGGCCGCCAAGGGACCACTACCGCGATCCAAAGCCAGAAGGGCGACTCTTTTGGAGAACTTGGCGTCCGAGAGAAAATGCTGAAGCACGGTCAGCACATCGTGAACTCGCTGCGCAAAAAGGGCATGGTTATACCCGAAGGTATAGGCGGCGGATTCCCGGGTTTCCTTAACGCGCCGGGTTCGGGTGAGAGGGGCGCCGTTTTCCAGAAAGTCCCCCTGGAACAACAGATCGGCCCCGCAGACGGCCAGGCCGCGATCCAGGATTCGCCGGACACTGGCCAGCGGTTGATCGGCGTCATAAAGGCCCGCCTTGCCGGTTTCGTTCAGCCACAAGACCACTCGACCGTTCCATGAAACGGGACGGAACAGGACAACCGGAATGTCCTCCTGGTGGGTTGTATTGCGAGTGCGCCCCCGGATCTCCGTCCAGCCTGCACGCGTTCGCTCCTCGATCGTCGTCCAGGCCACCTGACCGGCATCGGCCAGGGTGCGCCCCAGGACAATCCCGATTGCGGGCGCGTAAACCTCGCGGAATCGAACGGGCTCCCGCGCCGCCTCCTGGAGCTGACGATTGGCATCGTCAGTCAAGCCGCGCAACAAACGCCGTTCAAAATCGGGTCCTGCCGCGGGGGCGGGATGCTGGGCATCCCACACACTCAGTTCCTGGCGGGTGAGGCGGCGATAGTCTCTTTCCAGGATCGGATCTTTCTGACCCAGGCCAAAATGGCGGTTCAGCCAGCCGTAGAATGCGGCGCGGGACACGGCGTTGTAGTTATGTTCAAAGTGTTCGCCCCGGAAAAGCGCGACTCGATCAGGCGCCCCCAGGAGGGTGTAAAGCTTCTTGAGTTCGGGAAATCCCTTGGCCGACATTTCCTTGGTCCAATCGTTGGCCGTGGTCATACCCAAGGGACGGGGAGCGATGAGAGCCGCGATCTCCACGTTGCCGGTGCCGACCCGCAGCAGACTCGCGTTCTCACAGGTACATCCCCCCTGCATCGCCGTGCTCACCATGACGGCGGGAAAGGCGAGTTTGACGCGGGAATCCAGGGCGCTCAGGATGAACGTTTGCGTGCCTCCGCCGCTCGCCCCCGTGCAAGCCACCCGCTCGGGATCCACCTCCGGAAGGCTCAGTAGAAAATCCAGGGAGCGCATCGAATTCCACGTCTGCAGTCCCATGATGCTCTGGAGATGGGCTTCGGCTTGGGGGGAGAAGAGCCCCCAGCCTTCGTCGGCGTTCATCTCGGGACGCTGGGTTCTGAATCCATGCGCCAGCTCGGTGGTGATCTGCTGCGAGTCCGCATAACCAATCATGTCATAATGAAAGACCACGCAACCCAGCCGGGCCAGTCCCACGCAAAGGGACTGCATGATGCTGCGTCCGCCTTCCTCGAAGCGCTCGGCCCCTTGCGCGATTTCCCGCCTGACCTCGTCTTCGCTCGTTTCCATGAACCGCCCGTCCTTCCAGTGACCATGGGCGAAAAGCACGCCCGGCACGCGGCCGGCGGCCTGGAGGGGACGGTAGAGGCTGCCGGTGACGTAGAATCCGGGCAGGCTTTCGAAGAACACCTTTTCCACCCGGTAATTCTCCCGCTCGACTCCTCCGTGGATCACTGGCTGAAGCGCGATTCGAGCCGGCATCGGCCACAGTCCTAAGGCGACGCGCAAACGCCATCGCAATGCCTCGGCGCGCTGTTCCCACTCGGCGCGGGTCGCCGGGGGCGTAAATGGAAAATATCCGTTGAGATCCTTCAACGGCTCGAGGCGATGATCCCGGAGCGCCTCAGCGGCAGAATTCGCGGCCCGCAACAGCCCCGGCATGGAGGAAGACCCAACGACGGCGCTCGCAAGCGCCAGGCCCGACTGGGCAAGAAACCGACGGCGATGAATAATCATGGCATCGAAAAACATGGAGGTTAAAGCGGAAAACCCGCAAAATCGGATCGAGGTAAATCGAAGGATTGAATGGGTTTCACATCTGCCATTCTAACCACAGGAATACGACGATGTCCAGCGGCGGGCGATTTGCGGCACCCCCTCCTTGACAATCCCTGGATGCACGGCTCATAGTGGTTCCACCTAATCTCCAAGTGAAGGCAGGCGGTCCCGGCATTGCCGAATGCACCTGCCGCACTTCCCACTTGGGGAAGAGAGGAGCTTCATATTATGAAACGTGCTGTTTTGATCGGAACCTTTCTGGCCGCGGCCATTTGCGCACAAGCCCAGACTTACCTTGACCTTCAACCCTTGTTTGACGTGGACGCGGTCCTGGAACCCAACGGAACCGGAATTGGCAACGCCCTCGATGCGGAAGGACGCCGAATCGACGCCGCCACGCTGCCGCCGGTTTACACCGATGGTTCAGAGACGGTCACCCAGGATGGACGGGCGAAATTCAAGTTCGGCCCGTTCAAGCAGAGCGCGCTCGACGCCGTCCGAGTCAACGGACAGGTGATCCAAGTGGCCCCCGGCCTTTATGAATCGCTGGATTTGGCCATGCTCAGCGCTCCCGGCGCCCTGGCCTACCCGTTTGGAGATCTCGAGCTGCGATACACGGACGGCTCCAAAGACCTATTGCGCCTCGGGCCGGTGCCCGGCTGGTTCAACAGTCCCATGGCCTTCGATCATACCCTCTATCGCTTCACCGACTCCAGTCAGGTCCAGACCGTGGTCTCTTTCCGAACCGACTTCGGCGACGGCGAGGCCGCCTACATCTTCCAGGAGCAAGGCAACGGCAACTCCGGAGGCAACCGGTTTGTCGACGGCAACAATTACGTCCTCTACCGAATCGGCGATCTAGGCAATCTGAAACAGGGAACCCTCGGCGTCACGGTCGGCAACAACTTCGTCATCTCGCTCGCCACCGAATACTATGATCCTTCCTATTCGACCACCGATGGCTATACGGTCGTCGCCAACTCGATGGTGATCTATGACGGTTTTGAGCATCGCGCCCTCGGCAACCTCAAGCAATACGACATCGACCTCGCTCCCTTCCTGTCCAAGGGAACCGGCGAGATCTACATCCTGTTCACCGACGCCACCACCTCCAACGGCTGGGGGCCCTATATCCAGCAAATTCTCCTCTACACCGGCACCGCCAGGACTTTCGAGCAAGTCCTCGAACCCGTCATCGACACGAGCAAAGCTACTGTCCACGCCATGTTCCGAACCGCGACAGACGCGGAAAAACCCTTCTTGTATGACAACAGCGGATCCGGTCCCTCGAACCGAGGACATCGTTTCGCCGACGGCTCGGGATCCATCACCTACCGATTTGACCTTCCCGATGAGGTGACCCAGGCGAAATTGACGGTGGACATGGCCAACAATTTCGTCGTGTCACTTTCCGGTCCCAGCGACCTGCAGCGCTACTTTAGCGTGGCCGCCGCCACCGCCGATGAAAAGACTTTCCTCGTCGACGAGGGCGGGAGCATTGCCGGAGGGGACTTCCGCTTTGCGGATGCCAGCGCTTACATGATCTACCAGTTTGACCTGCCGGATGATGTCACCGCCGCGTTTGCCCAAATCCACATCGGCAACCAGTTCGTCATCGAAGCCGCCGCCGGCACCGCGGGCAACTTCAAGCTCGAAAAGGATTGGGTGGCGGAAACCGGCGAGGAAACCACCGATATCAGCAACCTGGATTATTACTACGTCGATCTCGCCCCCTACCTGGCCAATAATCCCTCCAAAATCGTCCAATTACGGTTTTCCGACGGCATTCCCGCAAACGGTTGGGGCCCCTATCTCAAAAGCATCGTAATCCAAAACCGCAAGGATTCAGGCCAGACGGTTTTTACACCGGTGCTCGAGGCCCAGACAATGTTTGGCGAGGACATCCACAATGAATACAACAAGAAGTACTACACCCTCGACCTGGCTGCGATCCTGGCTGGCAATCCCAAGAAGGAATTCATGGTGAAATTTACTGACGGCAGCACCGCCGACGGCTGGGGGCCTGGCATCTTCTGGATGGCCGTCCATACCGGCGACATCGCCATTCAAACGGACCAACTCGTGTTCAACAACCTCAAAACCACCCAGGCCGATCCGGCCAACTATGGCGCGGCGATGCTCCATCGCCGATACCCGGTTAATTCAGCAAAAAACCTGTCGGCCATCGCATTTCCCACCCAGCCTTCGAGCGAGGATAACCGGATTCATCTCCTGGCGGCGACTCTGAACGACGCGCTTGCGGCCCCCAGCCTCAAGATTGAGCGAATCGCTGAGAATAAGATCCGCCTCTCCTGGCCCGCGAGCGCCTCAGGCTTCAAGCTCCAAAGCGCCACCAGCCTGGGCACTCCGGTTTCCTGGAACATCGTTCAGGAGTCCCCTCAAACGGTCGGCAACGAACTCGTCCTCGAGGTTCTGACGTCGGAATCCGCCGGCTACTATCGTCTGGTCAAGTGAAATAGCCCTCCACCAAAGGAGCTTCTCCCTCGTTTGTTGAGGGTCATGGTTCGCTGGCGGATCCGACCGGTCCGTGTCCAGCACGTCTGCCGGCGCGCGTCTCGCAGTCGTTTACAGTCCTACGCGCGGAGATCCATGACCGGAGTCTCGCCTGCCTCATCGGGGTGGCATGTCGGAGGCCACCCCGGATCAGGCCCGGCGGCGTAAAAACCGTCCCACTACGATTTGATGCACTTCAGTGACGACAATTGATCGTTCTTGATCCCCACCGCCTCGACCCATCGATAAAGACCCGGGCCATATGCCCCGCCCAGCGGCGTCCCGTAATTGGCGTGCATGTAGAATTTCCAGGTCCCGGACATCACCACAAACGAGGAGATCTTATCATTCAGGCTGTTATCCTCGGGGTGATTCAGGTTTCTCTCCGCCGCGAAAATGTGTCGGTGATGACCCCGGAAATCAATATGCTGGAAAACCACGACATGGCCCGCCAGAAACTGGCCCAAATCACCGCCAATGCCGTGCGCGTCTTTGGTGGGATAGTGCTTCGCCTCACACGATTTCAGGGTGGGTCCCATGGGAATTTGTGGAGGATTCAATGATTGGCTCCAGAAACATTTGCACACCTCTTCGGAAGGTCCGATCCCCAAGCTGAGGATGCCCCCGATGAAGGTCCGGGTGCCCGCATGCATGATGGCAGGCTGCAAGGGAGGATTATAGACCTGGCACGAGTTGAAGTAGATCCCAACACCGGTCAGCGCGTCGATGGGCAAGCCCTGAAACCATGCCGCCGATAAAGTGCCATCCGCGAGCACGATGCAACTCGGGTTTCCATGGCCGATGTTGACAAAGCCCTGCAATCCCGAGCCCAGATAGCCCTGGTAATTGGCCACAGACGCTTCCGGACCCAACAGCGTCCTCGATCGAAGACCGGCGGCAATGGCGAGATTGTGGATGAATTCAACAGCCTGCTTGGCCGTCGGGATTTCGGGAACGGGCGTGCCCGCGACAAAGTCATAATTCCCATAGGTCTCCGGAGAATACCTTGATTCGGTATCCTCCTGGTCGGTCTCCTCGGCGTCGCTGGAATCGTCGTACCGCTCCTGAACTCCAGTAACCTTGTAGTCTTTATCGACATCGATTTTCTGAACATCGGCTGTATAGCTGTCTTTCCTGAGCAGGTAGGCAATCAGGCTTTTCGGCGACCCGTCCGATGTCCGCCTGACTTTGACTCTTACCGCATGGTAGGAGACTCTTGCTTTCGATAAGATTTCACGCTGAATGATCTCGGCCACCCGGGGTTCATCCTGTTTATCGTAACTTCTCTGAGCTCGCGCAGAAGAGAATATGTTGATTGGCACGTTCTGATTGCTCATAGTCGCTCCTCATTCTATCGATACGGAGATCCTCGGCATTCCTGGCACTCCGGAGTTGTAAGCGAACCCCGATTTCGGGCGCCTTGCTTGTCCGCAACTCAAGGCCGAAAACCTGGAGAACTTCATCCGCGCCGCCATCGATACGGCGCGCGCGAATCGATTTCACCTCCCAGTTCCATCGCAAGCCCGTTTCCGGATCAGGCCTGCCTCCGCAGAAACCGTCTGCGGAAAACCCTTACTCCCTGGCGCCGCATGCCGGACGTCTTCGCACCATCTTTAATGATTACATCCATTTCGCCTTAAAAGACAGTCGGCTGTCCAGCCGACACCCCTTTGCATCGTCTTGCGCGTTGTGCCTCGGGAGATTGTGTGGCCGACACTCAAAGGATTGGGGTTTCTTGGCGTCCATGAACGGTAAAGGGGTCCGGTCTCCGGTTTCGGCCTTGGGTATCGCAATTGACACTTCTTTCTACCGCAAATACCCTCGAAAAATGAACACGCTCAAACGACAGTCTCCGAACCTTGGTGTGCGAGAGCTTTGCCTGGCGGTTGTCCTTTTTACTGTGACCACGAGCCTTGCGGCCGAGGAGGCGGTCTCCCCGCCTGCCGCGACGTTTCCCATCGATCCCGATCAGGTTTTGGAGCGGACCTGCTTTCAAACCGGGCGGGCGTACGGGGACTTCATCAATCTGCGCTCGGACGTTGCGATCGTCTACGGCATCGACGCCGGCCTGCCGGAGCGCATTCGCACCTGGCGCGACCGCGGTTATCGCATTCATGTCATGACCGGCGTTTCCTGGGGCAACTACCAGGATTATCTCTATGGCCGATTCGACGGGATCAACCACGAGGACGAGGCGCAGACCGAGCGTAACGGCAAGAAGATCAGCCATGGGGGTGATGTTTATTACATGTGCCCGGGGGAAAACTATGGGAAGTTCCTCTGCGTTGGAGTTCAGCGCGCGCTCGATGCCGGCGCTGAGGCTATTCACCTCGAGGAGCCTGAATTCTGGGTTCGCGGGGGCTACTCGGAAGGCTTCAAACGCGAGTGGAAAAAAGTCTATGGCGAAGACTGGATCCCGCCCCACAGTTCGGCGGACGCCCAATGGAGGGCTTCGAAACTGAAGTACTTTCTTTACCGTCGGGCCCTTCAGCAGATCTTCGATTACATCCAGGACTACAATCACCGCACCGGTCGCTCGGTCCGCTGCTACGTTCCGACTCACAGCCTGCTGAACTATGCGCACTGGCGAATCGTGAGCCCCGAATCCAGCCTGGCCCAGCTCAAAGGTTGCGACGGCTACATTGCCCAGGTGTGGACCGGCACCTCCCGCACCCCGAACCTGTATCGCGGCCAGCTTCGCGAACGCACCTTCGAGACCGCCTTTCTGGAATATGGCGCCATGCAAAACCTGGTTCGCTCGACCGGCCGGCAAGTCTGGTACCTGAACGATCCGGTCGAGGATAATCCGGATCACGACTGGCAAGATTACCGGACCAACTGGGAATCGACCCTGGTGGCCTCCTTGCTCCAGCCGGAAGTCTGGAAATATGAAGTCATGCCCTGGCCGGAGCGCATCTTTGGCGGGCGATACCCATCCGCCACCGACCGGACAAAACGCGAGAAGATCCCCCCCGCTTACGCGACCGAAATTCAGACGGTCATTCACGCGTTGAACGACATGAATCAAAAGCCCGTTCGCTGGAACTGCGGCACCGAAGGTATCGGGGTCGTGGTTAGCGATTCTTTGATGTTCCAAAGGGGCGATCCCCATCCGAGCGACGCGCATCTGAGTCACATTTACGGCTTGGCCCTGCCCTTGTTGAAACGCGGAATGCCCGTCGAACCCGTTCAATTGGAGAACACCCCCATTGCCGGTTATCTCGACAGAACGCGTCTGCTCCTGATGAGTTATCAGGGATTAAAACCCTTGAGCCCCAACGTGCATGATGCATTGGCGAAATGGATCAGGGCCGGCGGCGTGTTGGCGTTCTGGGATGACGACTCGGATCCCTACAACCGGGTCCGCGAATGGTGGAACACCAACGGGATGAATTACTCCACCCCGCGCATCCATCTCTTCGAACAACTCGGACTCAGCCGGGACACGGGAACCGGACGCCATCGGGTTGGCCGAGGGGCTGTTTACTACCGGCCTCTGAATCCGGCCGCCCTGGCGGCGGATCCCAAGGGCGACCAAACGCTGATCGCGGGGCTGCGCGATGCGACTGCCGGGAGCCGCATCTCCTGGCGGACCACCAACCGTTTGGTGTTGCGCCGCGGTTATTACCTTCTGGCGGCCGGTCTCGACGAGGCGGAGGATCCAACACCCCAGGAATTGCAGGGCAATTTTGTCAACCTTTTTGATCCGAGCCTTCAATTGCGGCAATCGATCCCCCTGGTTCCGGGCTGCCGGCTGTTCCTGCTGGATCTCGACGCGGTGAAAGGCCGGGGACCGCGAGTGCTGGCGGGGGCCTGCAAAGTTTGGCCGGCCTCCTCAACGGCCTCCGCATTGGAGGCGACGGTGGAAGGGATTGCCAACACACCGTGCATACTGCTGTTACGCTGGCCGGGCAGAACTCAACCCTCCACGATTACCCTTGCCGATCAATCCGTGACCGACGTCACGTTTGATCCCGCATCGCGTCTGCTGTGGATCCGGTTCGAAAACCAACCGCGGCCTCGCCAGCTCCGGGTGGTCCAATAGCGAAACCATGCCGCGCGGAGAACCATCCCTGGATCGGAAACGACTTTGGCAGGTGCTCTTGCCGCTGTTCCTGGGTTCGGTGATCGCCTACCTGGACCGGGTGAATCTCGCCTATGCGGCCCTGAACATGAATCAGGATCTGGGCTTCAGCGCGTCCGTCTTTGGGTTGGGAGCCGGCATTTTTTTTGCGGGCTACGTGATCTTTGAAATTCTGGGGGCGCTGATTGCCGAACGTTGGAGTGCCCGGATCTGGCTGGCTCGGATCATGGTTTCGTGGGGTCTGGCTTCCTGTTTGATGGCTTGGGTGAAATCCGAGTGGCAGTTCTATGGTCTGCGATTCTTGCTGGGGATTGCCGAAGCCAGCTTTTACCCCGTCGCCTACGCCAGCGTGATCCCGCGCTGGTTCACCCCGGCGGAACGTCCGCGCGCCATCGCGATCATGCTGACCTCACTGCCGGTCTCCGCCATCATCGGATCGCCTCTGGCCGGTTGGATTCTGACCTGGCAGTCGGGCGGTTTTAAAGGGTGGCAGTTGTTATTCATTCTGGAATCCATCCCGGCCCTGGTATTCGGCATCCTTCTTTGGTTCTGGCTCAAAGATTGGCCCCGCGATGCCCCCTGGCTTTCGCCCCGGGAGAAGCAAGAACTCCAGGACGCTTACGAAAAGGAACGAGCCGCAAAAGTGGCGCGCAGGCCCTACACGGTCTGGCAGGCCTTCTCGGATCGCGAAGTCCTGAAGCTATGCCTGATCTACTTCCTCTGGATCACCGGCTTCTGGGGATATAATTATTGGATGCCGACCGTCCTTCAGGAGGCCTCGGGCTGGTCCAGCATCCGCATTGGATGGATGATCGTGATCCCCATGAGCCTGGCGCTTGTCGGAATGCTGTGGGTGGGTCATTCCTCGGCTCGTTCGGGAGAAAAGCGGTGGCACGGAGCGATCCCGATGTTTCTTGCGGCGGTCGGCATGGGAATCGGCCCTTTTTGTTCCAGTGCCTTGGCAAGTTTTGCCTGCGTCTGCCTGGCGGGAATTGGCGTCTATAGCGCTTTCGGGGTCTGGTGGTCTTACCCAACCACTTTTCTCTCGGGCGCAGCGGCGGCGGGGGCCATCGGACTTATCAATTCCTGCGGCAACATTGGCGGATTCCTGGGCCCTTACGTCACCGGTTTGTTCAAAGACCTCACCGGGACCGTTCAAAGCGCCTATGGGTTGCTGGCCCTTTCTTTGTTCGTTGCGGGGTTACTGATGCTCAAACTGAGCTCGACGCCCCCGGGTTCAGGTTCGGAGCGGTGATTCGTCAGTCGGCAGCCTTTCAAAGCAATCCAGCACGGCGTCCGCCTCCTCCAAAATTTCCCCACCCGCATTGGCGTCCAGGAAAATGGCGAGGCAAATGCCGTCGGCCCGGCGGGCCACGATGATCCGCAATCGCGCGAAAAACCAACGGATCCGGACCGCCGTTAAACGATGGATCTGCAAAATGGGGAAGGCCTCGGCAACATCGCGGAGAATCGCCGGCGCCATCTCCGGGAATAAGCTCGGAGTGACCGACTGCGGCGTGAAGTCGCCAGACGGGAATTCAGCGGAAGCCGCTTGCTCATCTCTCTTTCGTGCCGCCTCCATCAGAAGAAATTCCCACGGTTCCTGGATCGTGCGATTCGACGGTTCACAATAGGGCTTGACGGCGAACTCTCCTCCATGAGTGGCGAGCAGGCTGAAAAAGGCGTCGATTCCCTGCTGAATCCCGGCCTGGGCATGAATGACTCGGCCTTCCTCGAAGAAGATGCTTCCGACAAGGCCCCCGGTTTGTATCTCGAGAATCGAGCTGTGGTGGGCCAGACATTCCATTTGCACCACGTCCGGCAGACTAACCTTGCGCATCACCCCGCGAAAACCGTCCGTGGCGGGGTGCCTCAATAAAGTCGTCAGCGTGGTATAAATGGCCTCCCAGCCTCCGAAATCACGAGGCTTTTCCAGATATAATTCAGCGCCGGCCTCGATGCTCGGTTGACGGTATGCTCCGCTGGGATCTCCCGTCAATGCCACTTTGGTCACCATCGGATACGTGCGACGAATGAGTTGCAGGAAGTGGGGGAATCCTCACGCCGCCGTTTCCGGGGGGGAATCTGAAAGTCAAAAATTTTACAATCGAACAACTATTGTCAATAATTATTTTACCCATCAAAGTGTGGTCAACGGAGAAAAGCGCACCCAGGTTGTCAATCGTGGCTTGGAACCTTCGCGGATCCCCTCCGCCAAACCTCGGAGTTTTTAACCGGTCCGCATTAAGGAATTGCATACCCCGCCCCCCCTCCCGTGCTCCGGAACGCCTGGACGCCCGCAATCGCCCCCTAGAAGTCTACGGCCCCAAATTCGGCGCTCCTCGCTGACCGCCGGAATCAACCCTTGATGCAAGATCCAGGCGCATTACGATTTTGTCCCTCGCCTGCCGCGGGGATATGCCGAGGGCTTCGGCCTGTTTCTCAAGCGTGTCGATGAAAGGCTCCTGCCCCTGCAAATCCGGGTGCGGGTAACGATCCGCGATCAAGAATCCCAACTTCTCCCAGAAAGTGTGCCCGGCGCTGCCGCTGATATCATAGATGATGGGCAGATCCTCGAACGCATACGCCTCAATCCGGCACCATCCGCTTCCTTTTGCCCATTCGATCAGCATTCGAACCATGCGCGAGCCCAAACCTTTCCGCTGATAAGGATTCTCCCTCTGCTGAGGACTGCCTGTCATCAGGCAGTGAACCACAAGCGTCTTGTCCCGAATCTCCACCAAAGGGGGAAACTCCCGGTCCACCAGTTCATCCACCGGGCCTGAGGGGGCGTCTTGTTGAAGACAAAGCCCCCCCGCGCCCTCCAGATCCCAGATGACCTTCGGATAAAACCGAAGTTGTCCCACAATCCGATCTCCCTCACGCGCCACAATGGCGCATGCTCCATAAACTCGGGTGAGCTTCAGCAGTAACGGCATATTCCGTCGTCGATAACGCTCCAACGGCAGCGGACTATCAGTCGGCCATCGATCCATGGTCTCTCGGCTCAACGGACCATTGTGAAGACATCGCCACAAAATACATTGTTCCGTCATCGGTTCCACAACAACGCCTTCGCTCACGCCACGATCGATACTCATACACGCACGGATTCAAGAAACCGAACATCCACGATTGGAAGGGCCGCACGACATGCACCTTAAGAGACAGAATAATTGCAGAGTTTTTTATTGTCAAAGCGCCTCAAGAAGGGTATTCTGATAATTGGATTCACACGGCTCAGCAAATCAGATGCGCTTAATCTATTTAGTCCTTTAAATAGGAGGCGGTTATGTCAGCCCGACTACTTGTAGATTTCTCCCGTCGTTTGGCGGCGAGGACAATCCTGTTGGTAATTATTTGCCTGGGGGGACTGCTTTGGATCACGCATGGGGAGAGTGCAAAATCCAGGGCGACTGCGGCTGCCGCTCCGTTCGAGATCAGCGATATCAAGGGTGGGAACAAGATTCAGGTGCAGGTCTACGTACCCGAGCCTGGCTACTATTACCCGGTATACAAGACCCTGGAACCGTTGGGATCCGAATGGATTCCGATGCCGAATTATGAGCAGTATTTCGGCGAACAAGGGCTTTGTATTATCTTTATCAATCTTCCACCTGATGTGACGGGGCCGATCATGGTTCGGCTGGCTCGGTCGTCCAATGAGGTGCGTCCGACTATTTTCCCGCTGGCATTGACACAATGCCCTGTAGAGACAACGACCTGTCCGGCCTTGCCAACGACCTGCGTGCAGGTGCCCACCGAATGCCCAACGGCGCCTGTGGCAACCGAATGTCCCAAGGTGCCCACCGAGTGCGTGCTGACCTCAACCGTCTGTCCGGAAAGGCCAACGGTTTGCCCGATTAAGCCCACCGAGTGCAGCCCGTCCATGCAACCGACCGTTTGCCCACTGGAACCGACCCAGTGCCCGCGGCAACCGACAGAATGTCTCACCACGGATACCTTGTGTCCTCGAGATCCCACCCGATGTCCGCAATTCCAGACGGAATGCCCGGTGAACGTTACGGTTTGTCCGGCCGATCTGCCGACTTACTGTCCTCGCACACCCACCGAATGTCCTGCCAACGATCCCACGCAATGTCCTAAAGAATCGACTCGATGTCCGGCTGGGCCCACCGAGTGTTCGACGCAACCCACCACTTGTCCCAGTCTGACGACCCACTGCCCGGTCAGTCCAACGAACTGCCCCGAACAGCCAACGGCCTGCCCGGTGTCGGCCACCATGTGTGCCACCGCCACCGCTAACACCCAATGTCCCATCGAGCAAACCCGGTGTCCCCAGTATCCAACCGTCTGCCCGGCCAACGCGATTACCACGCAATGCCCTGTGGAGCAGACAACTTGTCCAAAGGAACAAACCGTTTGCCCGGCAGGCATCGCAACTCAATGTCCGAAGATCCCCACCCAGTGCCCGGGCGGCCCTACGGAGTGTCCCGAAGAAGCCACCCGCTGTCCGCAGACTTCCACACGTTGTCCTGAAATCACTACCCAGTGTCCCTTGACCGCAACTTCCTGTCCTCGGATCCCTACTGAGTGTGTGATTTCAGTCGAGCCGACGATGTGCCCGATTGTATCCACTATCTGCCCGGTCAAGGAAACCTCCTGTCCCCGAGTGATAACCCAGTGCCCAGGCGGACCCACGGAATGTCCTGTGGAGCAAACCCAGTGTCCCAAAAACCTCACCGAGTGTCCCCGAGAGGCCACGGTGTGCATTACCACAGCAACCGAGTGCCCCCAGGCGGGAGCCTATACGGAATGTCCGGTCCAGCTGACCATCTGTCCGCGCACAGACACGGAATGCCCGCGAATAGCCACCCGATGTCCGGCTGAAACAACCCGATGTCCGATTCAACCTGCGGCCACCCAGTGTCCGGTCAGTCCTACCGTCTGCCCCGCCGAGGTCACCCACTGCCAACAGGAAGCCACCTTCTGTCCAAGAGAAGCCACCTTCTGTCCAAAAGTCGAAACCCAGTGCCCACGGCAATCAACTCAGTGTCCGACCGGGACCACCTACTGCCCGCAAGAGGCCACCCTGTGTCCAAGATCCCCCACTCAGTGTCCTTCCATTACCACCGAGTGCCCTCGGGCTCGAACCGAATGCCCGATCATTCCCACTCAATGCCCGACACAGATCGCCCCCACCGAATGCCCCAAGGAAACGACGCAATGTCCGAAGATCACGACCTTCTGTCCCAAAGTGGCCACCGAATGTCCCATCAGCCGGACGGAATGCCCGAATCTGGCAACCACGTGCACTCAGGAAAGGACCCGGTGTCCCATCGAGGAAACCCGTTGCCCCAACGAACAAACCTACTGCCCCAAGGTAGTCACGATCTGTCCGAAAATTGCCACGGTTTGTCCCACGGCGACAGCGGAAACAACCTGTCCGAGAAAGGAAACCCAGTGCCCGGCGATCACAACTGTCTGTCCTACCGGCGCCACGGAATGTCCTGTGCGCCTGACCGAGTGTCCTCGCAGAGCTACGCTTTGCGTGCTTGAGCAAACGAAGTGCCCTGGGATCCCGACTCAGTGCCCATCTGCAGCGGTCAGCACTCAGTGCCCAAGAAACGCAACGTTGTGTCCGGTCCAAGATACTTTTTGTCCGCAAAAAGAGACCCTTTGCCCTGTTAAGGCCACCACATGCCCGGGGGGCGCCACCGAATGCCCAATCGACCGCACCGAGTGTCCGAAGGAACCCACCCTCTGTCCCAAGGAAGAAACCTTGTGTCCCAAAATCCCAACCGCCTGTCCTAAACAATTGACAGAGTGCCCCAAGTTTCTCACCGCTTGTCCGGCCCTGCCGACCCAATGCGCTAACGCCGACATCGCCACCTTCTGTCCAGTCAAACCCACCCAGTGTCCGACCGTTCGCACGGAATGCCCGAACCAGGTGACGGTATGCCCGATTGCCCCGACGCAGTGTCCCGGGGAACCCACGCTATGCGTCGGTCGAACCACTTCAACCCTGTGTCCTCAAAAAGCCACTCAATGTCCCTTCCAAAGCACGGAATGCCCTCTTCAGTCCACCGTGTGCCCGAAGGATCCGACCAAATGTCCTCAACTCCGCACCGTGTGCGTCGGTGACACGCCCACCCAGTGCCCGGTGAACTTCACCGTTTGTGCCGGAACCGCAACGGAATGTCCGAAGAAAGAGACTGTTTGCCCGACCATTCCGACGCAGTGCCCGACCGGGCCCACGTTCTGCTCCGGCACCCTGACCGAGTGTCCTGCCAACACGACTGTTTGCCCCAGGAAGTCCACGGAGTGTCCGCGAACACCTACTCAATGCCCTGTTGGCGCCACATTCTGTACGGAACAATTGACGGAATGTCCCACAAGCCCAACCCGATGTCCGAGGAATCTGACCTTATGCCCGACCGAGCAAACGACCTGTCCGGTTGAACGAACGGTGTGCCCGATTACCCCTGTTGCCACCCAATGTCCAAAGGAATCCACCGCTTGCCCAATCATTATCACCCAATGTCCACAGCGTCCGACGTATTGCCCTGTTAATGCAACGCCAACTCAGTGTCCAGTCAAGCCAACCGAGTGCTCTGGAACCACCACTGTTTGCCCGCAAGTTCGGACCCAATGCCCCTTGGAGGCGACTCAATGCGTCCTCCAGCCTGCCGCGACCCAGTGCCCCAAGGTCATTACCCAGTGTCCGAAGGAACCGACTCTGTGCTACAACGAACCCACGATCTGCCCGACAACCGGCACCGCAACTCAGTGCTCAGGCCAAATAACCCTCTGCCCAAATGCGAACACAATCACCCTGTGTCCGGTGTTACGAACCACCTGCCCAAGCGAGCCCGTTATCACCCAGTGCCCCGTGAATCCGACCTACTGTCCCGGGAATCCCACCGAGTGTCCAAAGGTGCCGACGCAGTGCCCTGTCTCGGCAACCATCTGTCCGACCGATGCCACAGCAACTCAATGCTCAGGCCAGACAACGATCTGTCCGACGGTGATTGCGGCAACCCAATGCCCCATCCGAGCAACGGTCTGTCCGGTAACGGAGGCCCTGACTCAATGTCCCTTCCTCGCCACCGTCTGTCCAAGTGCTCCCGTCTCCACTCAATGCCCGATGGAAGCGACGGTGTGCCCGACGGTAAACGCCACAACGGTGTGTCCGATCGCACCCACAACCTGTCCTGATATTAAGGTTGTCACTCAATGTCCGATCGGAACAACGTTCTGCCCGGTTAGTCTTACAGAATGCCCTAAGGCCTTGACCCACTGCCCCGCTACCGCAACGGTTTGTCCGACTGATGCCGTGGCAACCCAGTGTTCAGGCCAAACTACGATCTGTCCGACACTGGTGGCTGCAACGCAATGCCCGATCCGACAGACCCTCTGCCCGGCAACCGAGGTTGCCACCCAGTGTCCAATCAAACAGACCCTGTGTCCGAGCTCACCCATCATTACCCAATGTCCAATCCAGGCAACCGTTTGTCCCTCCGTGTCGGCCAACACCATATGTCCGATTCAACGAACGATATGCCCCGATGAAGCCGTTATCACGCAGTGTCCTGTCGGAGCCACATTCTGTCCAAGAACCGTGACCGAATGTCCCAAGATCGTCACCCTTTGTCCGGTCCAAGCCACAGTCTGCCCGGCAGATAGCGCAGTAACCCAATGCTCAGGGCACGCCACCATCTGTCCAACGGCCACAAGCGCAACTCAATGCCCCATCCGAGATACGATATGTCCAGTGTCAGAGGTCCCGACACAATGTCCATTCAGACCCACCGTCTGTCCCGAAAAACCTGTGGCCACCCAATGTCCCATTCAGGCGACTGTGTGTCCATCAGCCCTGATCACGACCGTCTGCCCGACGGAACGTACTGTTTGCCCCAATGAGGCCGCCGTCACGCAGTGTCCTGTCGGAGCCACATTTTGTCCAAGAACGGTCACTGAGTGCCCCAAGATCGTAACCCTTTGTCCCGTCCAAGCCACAGTTTGCCCGGCCGATTCCACAGCCACTCAATGCGCTGGTCAGACGACCATCTGTCCGACAGCAACTACTGCGACGCAATGCCCGATCCGGGACACGATCTGCCCGACTACAGCGGTTGCGACGCAATGCCCGATCCTGGCAACCCTTTGTCCGAGCACACCGGCGCCCACCCAATGCCCCATCAAAGCAACCGTCTGTCCCTCCGCTCCCACGACAACCGTTTGTCCCATTGAACGCACGATCTGCCCTGACGCAAACGTCGCGACCCAGTGCCCTGTGAACCCGACTTTCTGTCCTCAAACACTCACCGAGTGCCCAAAAGTTTTGACCCACTGCCCGGCCGCGGCAACAGTATGCCCAACGGATGCCTCGGCCACCCAATGCGCCGGTCAAATCACGATCTGTCCGACAGCCGCCGCTGCGACCCAGTGCCCGATTCAAAGAACGGTCTGCCCAGTGACTGAATGGGCCACTCAATGCCCGATTAAGTCCACAATCTGTCCCGACACTCCGGTTGCCACTCAATGTCCGATCCAGAGTACTGTCTGTCCGACTACCGTCACTCCCACTGTTTGTCCGATTCAACGAACCATTTGCCCGGCACAGACAGTCGCAACTCAGTGTCCACTTAAACAAACCGAATGCCCGGCCATAGCCACTGAGTGCCCGAAGCTTCAAACCGAATGCCCGGCCATAGCCACTGAGTGCCCGAAGCTTCAAACCCAATGCCCGAAGGTCGTCACTGAGTGTCCCAAGGAACCCACAACCTGCTTCGTCGAACTGACTATCTGCCCGACCGCGGATACCGTGACTAAGTGCCCCTCGGCCGGCATCGCCACTCAGTGTCCAATCAACCGAACTGAATGCCCCAAAGAACCGACTGTCTGCTACAACGAGCCAACCATGTGCTCCGCAACCGGTGCGATCACGGAATGCCCGGTTAAACCGACGGAATGTCCCCGGGAATCGACCAAGTGCCCAGTGGCAGCAACCGTCTGTCCCCTCGATCCTGTGGCCACTCAGTGTCCCATCAAACAGACCGAGTGTCCCAAGGAACCGACCATCTGCACGACAGAGCCAACCTCATGTCCAATAGCCGGTGCCATTACCCAGTGCCCGGTTCATCAAACCGAATGCCCGGTCGTAGCCACCGAGTGCCCGAAGCTTCAGACTCAATGCCCGAAAGTCGTCACCGAGTGTCCCAAGGAGCCCACGACCTGCTTCGTCGAACTGACCATCTGCCCGACGGCGGATACCATCACTAAGTGCCCCTCGGCCGGCATCGCCACTCAGTGTCCAATCAAACAGACC
>Ga0209310_1000732_pt1 | contig 31816 bp, 30 predicted proteins | sample AD_UKC030_MetaG_FD_184415 | JGI IMG/M metagenome (GOLD analysis project Ga0209310, IMG submission 184415) | Active sludge microbial communities of municipal wastewater-treating anaerobic digesters from USA - AD_UKC030_MetaG (SPAdes) (version 2) | ecosystem: Engineered > Bioreactor > Anaerobic >...
CTCGGCACCAACGGCCCACCGAAAACTTGGGGTGCCAATTTCCTGGCCGACCATCCTGCCGATCTCGCTGCCTTCCTGCTCACGCCAGGCGGGCCGAGATAATCAGGTTGCGTGGCGTCAGCCGACGTTCGCAAAAGCGCCCGAGGCTGACCGAGTAGCCGTCATTCTCCAGGCGTACGGCGAGATCAAGCGCCAGCCAGATTTCCAGCGGGCGGCGAAAGGCGTGGCGGACGATCGACAGGCGCATGACTTCCCGCTGCCGTTCCCAGCCCCGTTGTTGCAGCTCCGCCAGCCGATGCGCGACGGGTTCCGGCAGTTGCTCGCGCCTGGTCATCAAGCCCATGAATTCGGCGAAGCCACCGCGCATCCAGGCCGCCGGCACCGGACGAAAATTTACATATTTACCATCGACTTGCAGCCGGCGCCAGGCATCGAAAGCGAGTTTCCAGACCATTTCCCGGTCGCGTTGCAGCCTCTGGCGAGGCGTAGAGGTTACCGTTTCGGTGACCGCCAAACGGGCGTCATCGCCGGTTACACGCGTCAGCAGCGGCCCGGACAACGGGACATAATCGCCGGCGACGCCGAGGTGAAAGCAGCATGGTGCCACGTCGAGCGCCGCCAGGCCGCTTGCGGCAGCCCGCCCGACCAGTGCACGATGCAGATGGCCACAGGCATGCAGCGCCACGGCATGCCCACCCAGCGGCAGTTCAGTGCCCGGCAGCGTCACATCACCCACCACGAAATTTTGCGCGACCCGCGCCCGCCCGGCGAGTCGCTCGCCTTCGGCACACAAGCTGCGGTTGATTTCCAGGGTCGTCACGCCGGTATGCCAGTGCAGCGCCAGCAAACGCCCGAGATGTCCCTTACCGCCGCACCAGTCGATCAGCGGCTGGCCGCTGCGCGCAGCACTCGCGGCAAAGGCTTCAATCTGCGCCCGTTTGCGCCCGGGAATCCCGTAGTCCCAGAACGGACCACAGTCCGGCAATGTCGAGCGTGAACAGTCCGCAACGCCTGCCACTTCGGTCAGTGCTGCGAGACCTGCGACATGTCGCGCGACGAATGCCAGCGCAGCCTCGCCATCGTCGGCGAGGCGAATCTGTTCGCTATCGTCGAGGGCCAGCAATTCGTCCGCCAGCGCTGGCCATTGCCGACACCAGTCAGGCCGGGGTTCGCGAAACGGCTGTGCATGCCAGAGCTGCCTGAATTCCGCCAGCAAGCCATCCAGCGCCCGCTGGCGGGCAGCAAGCGTCATTTGACCACGACCCGGCGCTCCCGCCGCCGATAGCCGACATACGCCGGAACGAGCGCCAGCACGAGCAAGACAAGACCGAGTGCCAGCGGCCAGCGTACCGGCCGGTTCCATTCGCGCCGGGCAATGGCACGGTCGACCGCGTCGATGCGCTGATATTTCAGGATATTGTTACCGACGTCGCTCGGCTTACGGTTCTTCAGCCAGCGATGGGACAGCGTGTAGCTTTTCGGGTGGAGCCCAAAGTCCCACGGCGCGTCATGATGCAGGATACGGTTCATCTGGCGGACGATCTGCAGGCGCGCCGGCGTGTTGTTCATGTTTTTCATGCGTGCGAACAGGTTGTCAAACTCGGGATTGGCATAGTTCGACGCATTTTCACCGCCCTTGGCGACTTTGCCTTCGTTGCCGTCAAGCAGGAAGAAGAAATTCTCCGGGTCCGGGTAGTCGGCATTCCAGCCCAGGTAATACAACTGAACATTGCCCTTGCGGATTTTGTCCTGAAAACGGTTGAAGTCGGTCGAGCGCACGACCAATTGAATGTCGATCTTGGCGAACTGCCGGGTCAGCCAGTCGAGCCGCGATTTTTCTCCCATGCCGCCGCTGGTGGTGTCTAGGTAGATGACCAGTGGCTCGCCGGTTTTCTCGTCACGGCCATTCGGGTAACCGGCCTCGACCATCAGCTTTCTGGCAACTGCGACCGGCTTGCGCCGCGGCTTGCCATCTACCCAGTCGTAAACCACTGTATTGAGGCCCGCCTCGCCGCCTTCATAACCAAAGATTCCCGGCGGCAACGGGCTCTGGGCGGCGATGCCGCGCCCGTTCTGGAAGATCGAAATGTACTCTTCCTGATCGACGGCAATCGAAATCGCCTGCCTGATCCGAGTCGCCCGCTCGCCCAGACCGCCGACCACCGGGTCGAGCATGTTGAAACCCATGTAGAACGTCGAGGTTTTGACCGAAGTCAGCAGGCGAATACCCTTGTCGCGCATTTCGTCGGTCAGCGCCACATCGCCGCCGACATTGACACGCACTGCCTGATCGAAGCTGTCGGAGGAAATTCCGGAAGCGTCGTAGTAACCCTGCAGGAATTTGTTCCAATAGGGGATCGCTTCCTTTTCGCGGGTAAAGACAGCCTGCTCAAGAAAGGGCAAGGGCTTACCGCAGTCCTTGAGCAAACCAGCCTCGCGGTCGCCCTCCTCGCCCTCACATGGGTAGGTCTGGCGACCGGCGAAATTGGGGTTGCGCGTGAGTACCATGCGCCGGTTCGGATCGTTCTCGGTGAGCATGAACGGTCCGCTGCCGACCGGCCACCAGTCGAGCGTCAGGTTCTTGGCAGCCATTCCGGGCTGGGCGTAGAAACGATCGACCTCGCGCGGCACCGGTGCGAAGAACGGCATCGCCAGCCAGAAAAGGAACTGCGGATATTTGCCCTTGATGCGAATGCGCCAGGTATGGCTATCAACCTTCTCGACCCCGGACAACGGGTAGGCGTCAAGATCGAGCCATTCGTCGGCGTTCAGTTCGCGCACCGCTTCCTGGAGCGTTGTGCCCAGTTCCTTGAGGCCGACGATGCGCCCGGACATCATGCCGAAAATCGGCGAATGCAGACGCGGGTGGGCAAGCCGCTTGATCTGGTAGATGTAGTCGTCGGCGGTCAGTTCGCGCGTACCGCTCTGCGGATAATCGGCGATCTTCTGCCGACCTTCGGCCACGTTTTTGCCCAGATATAGCGGTTGACCGTCCGTATCGACGGCAAAGGCCGGGTGCGGCTGGAAGCGGATGCCCTGCTTCAGTTTCAGTTCGTAGACGCTCTCGGCAATCGTCTCGAGCGGCGCATCGGCTGGCAACTCCCTGCCCTGCTCGTCGAGAAAGCGCGGATGGGGAATCTCTTCCAGCGTCGCCGGGATCAATTCATAGGGCCGCTTCAAATAGTGATACTGCAGGGGCGGTTCGTAAATTTGCCCGGTGAAGGTCAGTTCATCCTCGGTATAGGACTGCGCCGGGTCGAGATGCTTCGGCCGGTCGGTGAACGCAGCATAGAGGGTATTCTGCTCGGCATCCGCCGCCGGATACGGATCGTTCCATACCTGCCCGCACGCGGTGAGCAACAGGACGGACGCCAGACGAAGCAGGTTTTTCAGCATGGTGCGAAGTGTAACAACTTGACCGCATCCCTGCCCATTACCGACAATGGCCGGACAACAGAGATCAGGAGTAAAACCATGCTCGATACGAAAGTTCCCGACTTCACGCTGCCCGCTACCGGCGGCCAGGACTTCAACCTGGTGGCACAGGCCGGCAAGGTCGTCGTCATCTATTTCTACCCCAAGGACAGCACGCCGGGCTGCACCACCGAGGCGCAGCAGTTCCGCGACCTGTATCCGCAGTTCGTTGCGGTCGACGCCATAATTCTCGGAATTTCGCGGGACAGCCTGAAGTCGCACGAGAATTTCAAGGTCAAGCAATCGCTACCCTTCGAACTTGGTGCCGACACCGACGAGGCGTTGTGCACATTGTTCTCCGTCATGAAAATGAAAAACATGTATGGCAAACAGGTGCGCGGCGTTGAGCGCAGCACCTTCGTGATCGACCGCAAGGGCATCCTGCGTCGCGAGTGGCGCGGGGTCAAGGTACCCGATCACGCCCGGGAAGTTCTCGATTTCGTCAAAACCCTCTAACCTCCAGATAAGGTCCATTTCATGCCGCGCAAGCCTGCCGCTGCCAAGAAGCCCGCTGTCACCAAGATTTTCGTCCTCGACACCAACGTGCTGATGCACGACCCAAGTTGCCTCTACCGTTTCGAGGAACATGACATCTTCCTGCCGATCATGACGCTGGAAGAGCTCGACAACAACAAGAAGGGCATGTCGGAAATCGCCCGCAATGCCCGTCAGGCATCGCGCACACTCGACGAAATGCTGGCCCATGACGGCGTCGACATCGACGATGGAATCGACCTCTACGGACCGTCCAAGAAGCTCGCCAGCGGCCGCCTCTTTCTGCAGACCGAAGCGATCAGCGCCGAACTGCCGCAAGGGCTGCCGACCTCCAAGGTCGACAACCAGATACTCTCGGTCGTCATTCATCTGCAGAAGAAATTCCCCAAGCGCCCGGTCATCCTGGTGTCGAAAGACATCAACATGCGTATCAAGTCCCGCGCGCTCAACCTGCTGGCCGAGGACTACTTCAACGACAAGGTGCTAGAGGATACCGACATCCTCTATACCGGTACCCGTGCCCTGCCTGCCAATTTCTGGGACCGGCACGGCAAGGGTATGGAGTCGTGGAAAAAGGAGAGTAAGACCTACTACAAGGTCAGCGGGCCGCTTTGCCCGCAAATGCTGATCAACGAATTCGTCTGGCTCGAAGGCGACGGTTTCACCGCCATCGTCAAGGAAGCCGCCGGCAAGACCGCCGTGCTGGAAACGCTGATTGACTATACGCACCCGAAAAACGCCGTCTGGGGCATCACGGCGCGCAACCGCGAACAGAACTTCGCGCTGAATCTGCTGATGAATCCGGACATCGACTTCGTCACCCTGCTCGGCCAGGCCGGTACCGGCAAGACGCTGCTGACGCTCGCCGCCGGACTGACCCAAGTACTCGAAGGCAAGCGCTTTGCCGAAATCATCATGACCCGCGTCACGGTGCCGGTCGGCGAGGATATCGGCTTCCTGCCCGGTACCGAAGAGGAAAAGATGGCACCGTGGATGGGTGCGCTCGAGGATAATCTTGATGTGCTGACCCATATTGACGAGGGTAGCGGCCCCTACGGCGGTGAATGGGGCAAGGCAGCCACGCATGACATCATCCGTTCGCGGATCAAGGTGAAATCGCTCAATTTCATGCGCGGTCGCACCTTCCTGAAGAAATACCTGATTATCGACGAGGCGCAAAACCTGACGCCGAAACAGATGAAAACGCTGGTCACCCGCGCCGGTCCCGGCACCAAGGTCGTCTGTCTGGGCAACATCGCGCAGATCGATACCCCCTACCTGACCGAAGGCAGTTCTGGACTGACCTACGTTGTCGACCGCTTCAAGGGCTGGCCGCACTCTGGTCACATAACGTTACAACGCGGCGAGCGCTCGCGCTTGGCCGACCACGCGGCCGAAGTGCTATAATCGGCTCCAACAATAAGGGGCCGTGTCAATGACACGGCCTTTGCGTTTAAGCCGCGAGCTTTTGCCGCCGGAGGATACTTGAAACGCCGTGATTTTCTAGCGTCTGCTGCTGCCCTGTCCCTGTTTTCCGCTGAAGCACTGGCGGAAAAAAAGAAGTCGACCACCAAGCCGGCGTCCAAGTCCAAATCCACCGCCAAGAAAGCAAAATCGGGGCGCGGCAGCGCAAAGTCGGCTGCTGCTTCATCGGGTCCGGTCGTCCATACTGCCGACGACCCGATTATCGAAAAACCACCACAAGGTACCTCGGCAACCCGCTTGCCACCAGTCAAAGCCGAAGAACCACCAGCCACTTGGCAGACCTACGAAGTCACCACGGTCGTCACCGTCAAGGCGGCCACCGGACAGACCAGCCTGTGGCTACCCCTGCCGCTCAATCAGGACACCCTTTTCCAGCGCACCTTAGGTCACTCCTGGGACGGCAATCCAAAGCTGTCCAGCATGCGCCGCCTGCCCGACGGCGATCTTGAAGTGTTTCATTCCGAATGGTCCGACGGCAGCGAGGCGCACTTCCAGATCAAGACCATGGTGACGACAGCCGACCGCCATTTCGATATCACCAAGCGCACGATCGCCCCGGAACGCGAAGACATTCTTCGGCGCAACCTGCAATCCTCGCAACTGATCCCCAATGATGGCTTGGCGCACCAACTAGGCGCCCGGATCGTCGGCCGGATCAAGGACCCAGTCGCCCAGGCCAAGGCAATCTACGACTGGGTAGTCGAAAACACCATTTACGATACCGGACTGCCGGGTTGCGGCAATGGCGACATCAACCAGCAGTTGATACAAGGCAAGTATGGCGGTCGCTCGGCGGATATCAACGGCCTGTTTGTGTCGATCTGCCGTGCCATCGGCATACCGGCCCGTTGCGTTTACGGCTTGCGGGTCGGCCCTTCGCGCCTGTTCCGCAGTCTGGGCCTGACTGCTGAAGATGCCACCCGGGCCCAGCACGTCCGGGCGGAGTTCTACGTTCCCGGATTCGGCTGGATTCCGGTCGACCCCAGCGATGTCCGGCGTGCCATCGGGATGGAAGGTTTGTCGGACCAGGACAGCAAGTTGCAATCCTTGCGCAAGATACTGTTCGGCGTCTGGGAAATGAACTGGATTGCCTTCAACGTCGGGACCGATGTCGAACTGCCCGGTCGTCAGACCAAGGTGCCATTCCTGCTACTGCCGCAACTCGAGGCACAAGGCACCCTGCGCGACGGTACCAATCCGGCCACTTTCGAATACACCATCAACGCACGCCGGCGCATCGAACTCTAGTTACCAACCTGGATTCAGACCAACCAGGCAAGACATCGGTCAATAGTCGGACGGACGCCCCGCACCACCGCCCGCCAGGCTTTCAAAGCGCGTGTATTCGCCGAGGAATGCGAGACGCACGGTACCGGTCGGGCCGTTACGCTGCTTGCCGATGATCACTTCGGCGACTCCTTTTTCCGGCGTATCGGGCTTGTAATATTCCTCGCGGTACATCATCAGGATCACATCGGCATCCTGTTCGATGGCCCCCGATTCACGCAGGTCGGACATCATCGGCCGCTTGTCGGTCCGCTCCTCGACCTTCCGTGAAAGCTGCGACAGGGCAACGATCGGCACCTGCAACTCCTTGGCCAGCGACTTGATCGCCCGCGAAATATCCGAGACTTCGGTCGCCCTGTTCTCGCCCTGTCGGTTGCCACTCATCAGCTGGATATAATCGATGACCAGCAGGCCGAGCTTGCCGCCATATTGGCGGGCCAGCCGGCGGGCGCGGGCGCGCAGGTTGGACGGCGTCAGACCGCCAGTTTCGTCGATATAGATCGGCGCTTCGTGCAGCTTGCCGAGCGCGAATGACAGGCGCGACCATTCGTCGTCATTCAGGCGGCCGGTGCGAACACGGTGCGAATCGAGACGGCCGATCGACGCCAGCATGCGCATCGCCAGTTGTGTGCCGCCCATTTCCATCGAGAACACCCCGACCGGCAAACCGGTCTCGACGGCTACGTTCTCGGCGATATTCAATGCAAATGCGGTCTTACCCATTGATGGCCTGCCGGCGACGATGATCAGGTCGCCGGGCTGGAAACCGGAGGTCTTCTGGTCGAGATCGACGAAGCCGGTCGGCACCCCGGTGATGTCGGAGGGATTGTCGCGGTCGTGCAATTCCTGAATGCGCTCGACGACCTGCGTCAGCAAGGGATTGATATGGACGAAACCCTCGTTGTGTCCGGCGCCTGCTTCTGCGATCTTGAAAATCTTGGACTCGGCTTCGTCGAGCAAGGTCTCGGCATCACGGCCCAGCGGATTCAGCGCATCGGCGGCGATTTCGTCAGCGGTAGCGACCAACTGACGCAACACCGAACGCTCGCGCACGATCTCGGCATAGCGCCTGATATTGGCTGCTGAAGGGGTATTGGCCGCCAGCTCGCCAAGATAGGCCAGTCCGCCGGTCTGATCGCCCTCCCCGGCCGCGTCGAGCGCCTCGGCGACTGTAACGACGTCGGCCGGCTTGGCATGCTCCAGCAGATTGCGAACCTGGCGGAAAATCCGCCGGTGCTCGTCGCGATAAAAATCAGTATCGGTTACCAGATCGCCGATCCGGTCCCAAGCCTGGTTGTCGAGCAGTAGCCCACCGAGAACCGACTGCTCGGCCTCGATGGAGTGCGGTGGCACACGAAGCTGGTCGAGCGCTGAATCGGCAATTCTGGGCTTTGGGGGACGCTGGTTCATGGCCGGTAGTGTAAATTAAAAAGGCCCCGCTTTCGCGAGGCCTTTTCGTGCGTGAAGCAGACCGAATTACTCGGCGACCACCGCCACGGTGATGTTGGCCAGTACGTCGGTGTGCAGCGCAACGTCCAGCGGGAACTCGCCGATCGCCTTGAGCGGACCGTCCGGCATGCGAATAGCAGCCTTGTCGATCTCGAAGCCGGCGGCCTTCAGCGCATCGGCGATGTCGGCATTGCCGACGGAACCGAACAGGCGGCCATCCATGCCGGCCTTGCGGGCGACGGAAACGGAGAGACCGGCCAGTTTGTCGGCAACGCCCTGGGCAGCCGCCAGCTTTTCGGCAGCAGCCTTTTCGAGTTCGGCGCGGCGCGCTTCGAATTCAGCCATGGCGGCCGGCGTGGCGCGCTTGGCCATACGTTGCGGGATCAGGAAATTGCGGGCATAGCCATCCTTGACCTTGACGATGTCGCCGAGGTTACCGAGATTGACCACCTTGTCGAGCAGAATGATTTGCATTTTTCGTCTCCTCGCTTATTGATGGTTATCGGTGTAGGGAAGCAGGGCCATGAAGCGTGCACGCTTGATCGCGGTGCCCAGCTGGCGCTGGTAGCCGGCCTTGGTGCCCGTCAGGCGCGCCGGCATGATCTTGGCGTTTTCCTGGATGAATTCCTTCAGCACATCCACGTCCTTGTAGTCGATCTGTTCGACCTTTTCCGCCGTGAAGCGGCAGAACTTGCGGCGCTTGAAGAGACCGCCACCGCGTTTCTTTTTCTTGTCGTCATCCTTCTTCTTGAAGAATCGAGCCATTTTCATTTCCTTCCAAAAATTCGATTGTATTCACATGCAGCACGGGCGTTTTGCTGTTGCGGCTTCTGGCTGCGAGAAATCCAGTCACGCTGACTGCCCCGCCAAGGGGGGCTGCCTGCAGCCAGCGGGCGGGTTCGCCCAGGGCCAGAACAGCAATTTCCACTTCCACCAGGCGCTCTGTATCATTTTCGATCTGCGCGGATGCGTGCTGCAGCATTCCTTCGCTGACCGGTACGCCGGCCGGGGTATGGCGCAAGGCCTTGCGCGCGACCAGTTTGCCGGAGAGTTCGATACAGTTCAGCCGTTTTTCCCGTACCAATAGACTTTATGCAGCGGCCGCTTCTGTCGACTCGGCCGGCGCAGCATCGCCACCAGGCATCATCGACTTCGATTTTTCTTCCTTCATCATCGGCGAAGGTGTCGTCACGGCAGCCTTCATCTTGACGGTCAGGTGGCGTAACACGGCATCGTTGAATTTGAACGAATGCTCGAGTTCGTTTAGCGTTTCGCCATCGCACTCGATATTCATCAGGACGTAGTGTGCCTTGTGAATTTTCTGGATCGGGTAGGCCAGTTGACGACGGCCCCAGTCTTCCAGGCGATGTATACTACCGCCCTTGGCAGTCACGGTAGCGCGATAGCGCTCGACCATGCCGGGCACCTGTTCGCTTTGGTCCGGATGGACGATAAAGCAGATTTCGTAATGACGCATGCAAACTCCTTATGGGATAAACCCCCCGCCATGCGAATGCGGTGGGGCAAGGTTGAAAAGCCCGCGATTATAACAACAATCGCGGGCTTTCAGTTAAATCATCAATGATTTCTTGCCACCGCCTCGAGCAGTGCTTGCCCCATTGCGATGGCAACGACTTTCTCAGGCAGCAGATTCTTCTTCGCTCGCCCTGGCGATTTCCTTCAGATCGATCAGGAACAGGATATCGTTGATCACCGGGAGCGAGAAACCGATGCGCGTGCCGCCCCGGTTGTCGCGCAACAGCTGGTTCATGTAATCAATGACATCGTCACCCTGCCAGCGCATGAGAATCTGTTCCGTGATCGCCGGCATGCCTTCGACGCCTTCGACCTTGGCCTCTGCCGCCCGGCTCATCGGCTGCATATTTTCAGTATCAAGCACCAGATCAACTTCAGTATCGACACCTTCCGCCGGAAGCTCCCATTTCTGAACCTCGACGTTGAAATTCTTGTTCAATTCGCGGGCGACCCGCTCGAATTCGTGACGCATGCCAGCCATCCGGTACACATCCATCAGGCGGATCCAAGGCTTGACCGTCTCTTGGGGATTGGCATCGACATATTCCTGTAACGCCTGCGCAGCGCCCTTGACGCGGCCAAACGAAAGCATGATCTCAGCCAGTTCCATGACCGGATTTGCCTCGAAATGTTCGTCGACCGTAGCAGCCGAAACCGACATCACGGAATCGAGTCGCGACGGCGACGTGCTGACAGGTTTAGCCGGCGGCGTCGGGACCATGCTGACATCCAGCTTTACCGGAGTGACCATGTCCACCGGATCACCCTGTAACTCAACACCGCCGCGCTCCTCATGTTCGTCCTTACGCTGTGGATCGACCACGACATCGGGCACTCCGAAACCGGCCCCTTCCCGACGCTGGCTGTAAGTACGCCAGCCAAGCCAGGCGACGATGAGCAATAGCAGGCCAAGCAGTATTCCGGTGAAACTCCATTGTGAGCCATCGGCTTTCGTTTCTACCGGCACTGCAGCCGGTACCGGCGCCGGTGTAACCGGCTTATTCTCCGGCGACGCAGCCTGGCCAGCAGGCGCGGCTGCCGCAGTCTGTTCGATCCGCTGTGTCAGATCAGCAGCGCGCTGCTGCAACTCATTGACCGATGCTTCCATGGTCTTAATCTTGTCTTCAACCGGCTCGGCAACGGCGGGAGCAACTGCGAGTTTTGCTGGCTCGGGAGACTGACTGGCGACAGTTACTGGCGCAGCCGTGGAGGGCGCTGCGGCACGACGGGTGGGCGCTACTTGGCGGCGCGGGGACGGTGTAGATTTTGCAGCCGGCGCACGGAGCGGCGTTGATGAATCAGCCACCCAGCCAGTCGGCGGTGATGCGAAAATGAGATATTTACGAACCATATCGTGCCCGCAGGCGACAAATACCGCCACCGCCAGCACCGGCTCGCGCAATGGTGTATTGGAGCGAATCTCGAGTACTGGCGGGTTGCCCCTACGTACCGAGAAACTCGCCTGCTTCAGCCAGGGCAGACCGTCATCGCTGGCGGGCTGCGTCAGTTTGAAGCAACCCGGCTCGAGCGAACCCGTACCGGCACCTAGAATATCGACTTCGAAACGCGGCCGTTCACCGAGAGCCGGCTGCCCCCTTAGCTCACCGAGTCCGATGGCCGTTGCTTGTCCGGCAAGCACAAACAACGCGGCACTCAGGAGAAAGCGATTTGTTGATTTTTTCACCGACGCAAACCCCAATGACATTAAGCTGTTTGAATTGTAGTACCTATTTGTTCATTAAATAACTGGAATCGTCAAAAGTCGCAACCCATTTTGGCCTATAGACGACAAAGAGCGTGATCAACATCCCGCTCAGCCAGGCTTCCGAGAAGCCGAGCAGCAGAAAATACGGGAGATACTCAGTTGTCAGATATTCCCACCCATAAGCACCTGCCATACCCATTAGCAACACCGATGCGAGACCCACGCCAAATATGGTCAGTGCAGATCCGAAAAAGCCGTTGACGAAGACATAAACGAAGAAATGCCGGGGCAGTAGCCGCAAGATCAGGCGGTAGATGGCATTACTGAGCGCTACGCTGACGCCTGCCATCAGCAAGGCGTTGAGCGCATATGCGAAAAATCCCGCTTCGCCGTTGAGTGTGACCCCGAAAAGCACCAGTGACAGACCGACAAAAGCGAGGTGAGGGCCAAAACTGAGGGTAAACACCATCGCTCCCAGAAGATGCAGCGACAACCCCGGCTTGACCCCTGCCTTGAGGCTCCAGACCAAAACCAGCAGGACAATCATGCCAAGCCAGACGTTCAGGCGTTCGGAATCCTTGAGCGCGGCCCACGGTGCCTTGAAAACACTGCGGACGAAGAACAGTAGCCAGACGACCCAGGCCGCCCAGTACCAAACTTCGCCCAGCAATGTATCCGGCAGATTCACATGGCTATTTTAGCCGACTGCAGCCACCAGTTGCGGCACGACGTCGAACAGGTCGCCAACCAGTCCGTAGTCGGCGACCTGGAAGATGGGGGCATCGGGATCCTTGTTGACGGCGACGATGACCTTGGACTCCTTCATGCCGGCCAGGTGCTGGATGGCACCGGAAATGCCGATGGCGATGTAAAGCTGTGGTGCGACGATCTTGCCGGTCTGGCCGACTTGATAGTCATTCGGCACGAAGCCGGCGTCAACCGCGGCACGGCTCGCACCGAGCGCCGCTCCGAGCTTGTCGGCGAGCGGTTCGAGCAGGCTGTGATAGTTCTCGCCATTGCCCAGACCACGACCACCGGAAACGATGATCTTGGCGGCACCGAGTTCGGGACGCTCTGACCTGGTCAGTTCGCGGTTCTGGAGTTGGGTTTGTTGGGTGTCGGCAACGGCGGCGATGTTTTCGATTTCTGCGCTGTTTCCACCGTCGACCGCAGCATCAAATGCTGTCGTGCGCACGGTGATAACCTTGACCGGATCGGCACTTTTCACCGTGGCCAACGCATTGCCTGCGTAGATCGGGCGCACGAAGGTGTCAGAAGACTCAACGCCGGTGATTTCGGAAATCTGGGCGACGTCGAGCAACGCTGCAACACGCGGCAGCAGGTTCTTGCCGAAGGTCGTTGCCGGCGCAAGGATGTGCGAGTAACCAGTAATGTTGGCTATCACCAGCGCCGTGAGGTTTTCAGCGGTCTGCGCTGCGTAGTGTGTGGCATCGGCAAGCTTTACCTTGGCAACACCCTGCAGTTGGGCAGCCTGCTGGGCGGCTGCCTGGCAATTGCTGCCGGCGACTAGGACGTGAATATCGTCGCCAATCTTCCGGGCAGCGGCGACGGTGTTGAGAGTGGCGGCCTTGAGGGCGGCGTTGTCGTGTTCGGCGATGACGAGAATGGCCATGATCAGATCACCTTCGCTTCATTCTTGAGTTTATTGACAAGTTCGGCGACGTCGGCAAGCTTGACACCGGCCGAGCGCTTGGGCGGCTCGCTGACTTTAAGCGTCGTCAGGCGTGGCGCGATATCGACGCCGAGGCCGGTCTGCGTGACGGTATCAAGCGGCTTCTTCTTGGCTTTCATGATGTTGGGCAGCGTCGCGTAGCGCGGCTCGTTCAGGCGCAGGTCGGTGGAAACGACTGCCGGCAGGGTGATGCTGAGGGTTTCGAGGCCGCCGTCGATTTCGCGAGTGACCGTGGCCCTGCCATCCGCCAGGACGACTTTGGAGGCAAAGGTGGCTTGCGGCCAGTTTTGCAGGGCGGCGAGCATCTGGCTGGTCTGGTTGGCGTCGTCGTCGATGGCTTGTTTGCCGCAGATAACGAGCTGCGGAGCTTCCTTGTCGCACAGGGCTTTCAAGAGCTTGGCGACGGCCAAGGGCTGGAGGTCGGTGTCGCCGCAGTCGACGAAAATTCCCCGGTCGGCGCCGATGGCCATGGCGGTACGCAGGGTTTCCTGGCAGGCGGCAACGCCGCAACTGACGGCAATGACTTCAGTGGCGATACCGGCTTCCTTGAGACGGACCGCTTCTTCGACGGCAATTTCATCGAAGGGATTCATGCTCATCTTGACGTTGGCCAGGTCGACGCCCGTCCCATCCGCCTTGACACGCACCTTGACGTTGTAGTCCACCACCCGTTTCACGGGAACGAGAATTTTCACAAAGCTCTCCTTAATGGTCAGTTGATTTTTATCAATGCCGTTTTTACTACGAACTGCAGATCATTTGACAGCGTCCTTGTCATTGCGCACAATGACCATACTGTATCGTATGGAATGCGTACGGTAGCGTATGGAAACAAGCCCTGTCAACCCCCTTACCAGGACAACTCGTCGCAAACGGGTGAATCCACGGGTCCAGCTCGACCGCGGAAACTGGATCGAGAATGCCATCGAAGTCCTCGCCCGCGAAGGTCTCGGCGGCTTGCGCGTCGAAGTCCTGGCCAAGCGTTGCGGTGTCACCAAGGGCAGCTTCTATTGGCACTTCAAGGATCGTCACGATCTGTTGAGCGCCATGCTCGAACACTGGCGGGAAGGGCGTATCCGCGACATCGAGAAAGTCACCACGGTAAAGCCGGGCATGGAGCGCGAACAACTCCACTATGCCATCGAAGTCTATGGCGCAAGCCGTAACCGCAAGGGTATGGCGATCGAACTGGCAGTCCGCGACTGGGCGCGCCATGACCCACAGGCTGCCGCCATCGTCGAGGCGGTCGATCTCTATCGCCTGGAATGCACGCGCAAGCTGTTCGTGGCGGCCGGCATGTCCGACGCCGAAGCCAAGAGCCGCAGCCTGCTGCTGTACGCCTGCGTATTCGGGCTCTCACTGATGCACTACACGCATTTCGACAACAATCTCGACGACCTCAAGGAACGTATCGCCGAGCGCATCGTCTCGGCCTGATCGCCTAGGGAAGCGCTAATCAATTACCCTTACCAAGCGAGGCGGCAAGGTTTTTGGGGTTAGATTTGAAGAAATCGGCGTTTTTCATGGCAGAGAGGCTCATTTCGGGGTGATTTCCGCCCCTCAGGACGCAACTTTCCCGTCAGCCACCAATAGCCATCGACGAGCAAGGACGAGATTGGCCAGTCCAAACAAGGTCAGCAACTGCGCGGTATTCTTGGCCAATCCCTTGTAACGGGTCTTCTTGTGTTTGAAGAGATTCTTCACCACATGGAAAGGATGCTCGACCTTGGCGCGGATACTTGCCTTGGCATGCTCGATCTGGACGAGGAGATCGCCCAAGGCCGTACCGGCCAGCGTTTTGATCTTGCTGGGTTTCTCGGCCACATGCCAGTGCACGCTCGCCTCGGCACTTTCCGGGCGCTTTTCAACCCCCTGGTAGCCGGCATCGCCAAAGGCCGCCTGTTCATCGCCATGTAACAAGGCCTGAGCCTGCGAAATGTCGCTGACGTTACCGGCCGTCCCGATGACTGTATGCACCAGACCCGAATGCGCATCGACGCCAATGTGCGCCTTCATGCCGAAGTACCACTGGTTGCCTTTCTTGCTCTGGTGCATTTCCGGGTCGCGCTTGCCAGCTTTGTTCTTGGTTGAAGGCGGTGCCGCAATCAGCGTCGCATCGACGATCGTGCCTTCTCGCAACATCAACCCCTTGGCGGCAAGATGGTGGGCTATCGCATTGAAGATCGACGCCGTCAGTTGATGGCGCTCCAGAAGATGGCGGAAGTCCAGCAGGGTCGTCGCATCCGGGGCGCTTTCCCGAGATAGGTCGATGCCGACAAAGCCACGTATCGCCTGACTGTCGTAAATCGCATCCTCTATCCCTTCGTCCGACAGCCCGAAGCATTGCTGGGCAACATACATCCTCAGCATTCGCGTCAGCCCCACCGGCGGACGCCCGCGACGACCCATCGTCGGATAGAACGGCGCTATCGCCTGTTCAAGAGCCAACCACGGCACGACCGCTTCAAGCTCCTGCAAGAATCGATCTCGCCGCGTCTGCTTCTTCTTCTGTGCGTATTCCAGTTCCGAAAAACTCCGCTGCATCTTAAAAGTCCGCTTGTCTCGCCCAAACCTTATTGTCTCAAGTTCCTGCACATAATGGCGGGGAATAAATCAGCGTTTCCCTAGACCGGACAGGCAGATCCCTTGTCCGCGCCAGCTGCCGATTTTTCCCAGGCCGCCAAGTCGCCGACCAACTGATCGACCGCCGCCGTCAGGGCAGCAACACCACCGCGCGAGTCGGCACTTGGCGCCGGTATTTCGATCTTGAAGTCATAAGTTGCCAGAAGCGAACGATTGGAACCGAACAGTTGTGCCCGACCCTGCAAATGACCACGACTAGACCCTGGATCGTCGAACACCTGGGCAAACACGTCGATATCGACACGCAGCACGCAACGCGCTGCACCCTGCCCCGCCGGCATCAACCCAAGCTGCCGGGCAAGGCGACGCTGGATCAGTTGAGACGGCGGGCCAGCCCAGCGCGCGCGCGTATAGTTCAGCAAACGCGCCGGTTCGGCATAGAGCAGGCGATATTCGATACCCATCGAATCCATCCATAGCGGGGTCCGCACCTCGAGCGCCAGGTCGCGGCGCAATTGCACGGCTGAAGTCGCAAACGCGGGCAGGCCGAGATCATAGACCGTCAGCGCCTCCTCGCCGCCCCGCTTGCCACCTGAATAGCAAGCGGCAAGGAGAAAACAGCAGCACAGGATCAGCAGGCGGTGCATCTCAGCGTCCACCACCGCTGGCGAATCCGGCTTCGCCAGGCCCGGGAGCTGCCGCCGGAACGCCGAACACCAGGCCCTGCGGTGAATCCTCAAGCAAGCGCAGGACACGACTCAGTTGCCGGGCAGTCAGCGAAAAATCCGTTGCCAGTTCGTTGAGCCTGGGCATCAGGGCGGAGGTTCCACTACCTGCCGCATCGCCGATCGCGGCATCGAGCTTGTCGGCGGTCGCCTGCATTCTGCCGACCAGTTGCCGCGTATCGGCAAGCAAGGGTCCGACCTCGCCGGCAGCCTGTGACAGACTTCGCACGTTCCGGTCATCGAGCAGCTTGCCCACCTGAATCAGCGATGCGTTCATGTTGTCGAGCGTCGGCTTCATGCTGGCTGAAGTGGCTTCCAGATTGGCCAGGGTGGCCGCAAAACGCCGGCGATTCTCCTCGTTGAGCAGATCACTGACCGCTTTCATGATTTCCTGTGCCTGGCGCAGCGCAGAGGTACCGCTTTCGCTCACCTGGTCGAGCAACGACGGACTCATGTCGATACGCGGCATATTGCCATCGCTGGCAACCAGCGGTTCGCGGTTCTTGCCGCTATCAATCAGCAGAACATGGGCGATTCCGGTAACGCCCTGATAGGAAAGCGTGGCGACCGTACCCTTGGTCAGCGGAATTTCCTCAGCGATGGATATCCTGATCAGGATGTCGCTGGGGTTGTCCCGGTCGAGCCGGATGTTCGTCACCTTGCCGACGCGAATACCGCGATAGCGTACCTGCGCCTGAGGATTGAGGCCGCCGATACTGTGTTTGGTGACCACAATATAGTCACGCAGATTTTCCTGCGTGCCGCGCAGCCAGAAAAGCGCAAAGATTGCCGCCGCACCGAGGACAAGAGCGAACAGACCGGCGATGAAGGCATGCGACTTGTTTTCCATGGGCGAATCCTACAACAACCTTGACTTATCGCCATCCCGGAAACCGGCGACAACCGGATGATCGCCGGCCATCACTTCCGCAGCGAGGCCGAAATTGACGATATGCTGGTCGGCCAGCACGGCGATATGGGTCGCCAGGCCGGCCAGCGTTTCCGGATCGTGGGTCACCATGATCACCGTCAGGCCAAGTTCACTCTGCAACTGCCCGAGTAGTTTGACGAAGCTCCGGCTACGATCCGGATCGAGACCCGCCGTCGGCTCGTCGAGCAGCAGCAATTCAGGTTCGAGCGCCAGTGCGCGGGCCAGTGCCACGCGCTTGACCATGCCACCGGAAAGTTCAGCAGGCATCAGTCGACCGTGCTCCGCCTCCATCTCGACCAGTTCCAGCTTGAGATTGACCAGGCGGCGAATCCAGTCTGCGTCGAGGTGCTTCAACTCACGCAAGGGAAAGGCGATGTTGTCGAATACCGGCAATGCCGAAAACAATGCACCGGCCTGGAACAGCACGCCGAGCCGACGCAGGATGGCGGTCTGCGCTTCCGGGCGAGCGGCGCCTAGATCCTGCCCGAACAGGCGAACGGTGCCGGCCGCCGGCTGCAGCAGCCCGATGATCTGGCGCAACAAGGTCGTCTTGCCACTACCCGACCCGCCAACCAAGCCCACTACCTGCCCGCGCTCGACCCGCAGATCGAGATTTCGATGTATGTAACGATCGCCAATGCGCGTGCTCAGGCCGCGCATCTCGACAACGGCGGTCGGCAGATCGTCGCTCATAGTTGCGGGATGCCCATGTTACGGGTGGCAATCGCAAACACCGCATCAACCAGAATCACCAAAGTGATCGCCGTGACCACTGAGGTGGTCGTGTTGGCCGACAGGCTCTCGGTATTGGGTTTGACACGCAAGCCGAAATGACAGGCGACCCAGGCGATGATGAAGCCGAAAACCAGTCCCTTGACCAGCCCGATGACGAGATTGGCGACCGGTACCGCGCGCTGCAGGTTTTCGACAAAATAGATCAGCGAAATATCGAGTTGCAGCATGGCCGACAGCATGCCGCCGATCAGGGCAATGGCCGAAGCCCACAACACGAGCAATGGCATCACCACGGTCAACGCCAGTAATTTCGGCAAAATCACGCGAATACTGCGCGAAATCCCCATGGCGGACAAGGCGTCGATTTCTTCAGTCACCCGCATCACGCCGATCTGCGCGGTCATTGCCGACCCCGAACGCCCGGCGACAAGCACTGCAACCAGTACCGGTCCAAGTTCGCGAATGATCGAAATGCCCAGAATATTGATGATGAAGAGATCGGCACCGACGTTGCGCAACTGCAAAGCCGAAAGATAGCTGATCGTCACGCCGATCAGGAAGCCGACCAGCCCGGTGACCGGCAAAGCCAGCGCCCCAGCCTTGTAGATATTCGCCGCGATTTCCTTCCAGGGCATTTCCGAGGGACGGCGAATCAGATACCAGAGATCAAGCAACATCTGCCCGTACAGCGTCACCAACCCGCGCCCGTTGTCGACAAGCCCGAGCACCGAGTAACCAATCCGTTCGATCAGCCCCGGTCCCGCTTCCTTGCCTGAATCTGTAGTCACCGGGACCGCAGCGACGCGTTCGAGAGCATGCCGGCAACTTTCGGAAACATCCAGCGCCGATGGCCAGCCCTCATGCCACGTACGCCAGAGTAGAACAGCCGCCGCACTGTCGAGGCGCTCGACCGCCGAAAGATCCCAGGCCAAATCAGCCCGGCCACCCGCTGCCAGTTCGTCCTGCAAGTGCCGGATCTCGGGCAGCAACGCGGCGAGCGTCCATTCGCCGGTCATCACGACCTTCCCCGACGCGATCTGCAGACGGGGCGGCGCGCTCACGCAGCCTTCCTCGGGCTGCGGCTCTTCACCAGAAAATCACGCCCGGCCTGTTGCCAGACCGCAACCTCTTCCCGCAGCGCTGCCGCGGTCAAGGGATTCGCCAGCAACCACTCCGCCGGCAGGTCGAGCTGGAATCCGTTGGTCAAGGCCGTTACACGCCAGGCGGGCAGCACCCGATCATCGCGCGTGCGGTGCAGCAAAATTGCCAGACGCAGGCAAAATATCAACCGCCAGGCGCCGTCGACCGCAGAAACTTCCCCCAGCTTTTCGAGCTTGCCGCGATGACCGAGCACCAGCATGGCCAGGCGCGCCTGATCCTTTTTCGAAAAGCCCGGCATGTCGGCATGGGTGAGAATATACGCACCGTGCTTGTGATAGCCGTTGTGCGCGACCGAGATACCAATTTCGTGCAGACGTGCTGCCCACGACAGGAACTGCACGTCCGATTCCGATGGCGAACCTTCGGCCAGTTGGGTCAGTGCCGAGAGAGCCGTCGTCTCGACGCGTTCGGCCTGATCCGCCTCGGCCTGATAACGGCGGATGAACTGCGCCACGGTCGAGTCACGCATATCATGATGATGGAAACGGCCGAGCAGGTCATAAAGCACCCCGAGGCGCAGTGCGCCATCGGCATAGGTCATGTGCTCGATGCCCAGTTCCTCCAATATTGCCGACATGATGGCGATCCCGCCCGGCAAAACGGGCAGTCGATCGCTCTTGACGCCTGGAATATCGAGCGCCTCAGGCGAACCTGCCTTGATCAGCAGCGCACACAGACGGTCAAGTCCGCCGCGAGTGATACCACTTTCACCGTTCGGATTAAGACCGTTCAGTTCAAGAATATCGGCAATCGCCCGCGCCGAACCGGAAGACCCAACCGCTTCCTTCCAGCCCATGCGCCGATAATCGTGGGCAATCTGCTCGATTTCCTTGGCGGCGGCGATTTGCGCTTCACGTAGGCGCTTCTTGTCGAACCTTCCATCGGGAAAAAAGCGCAGTGAGTAGCTAACGCAGCCCATGTAGAGCGACTCCATCAGCAGGGGGTCGTGCCGCTTGCCAATGATGAACTCGGTCGACCCGCCGCCGATATCAAAGACCAGGCGCTTCTGACCCGACGTCGGCAGCGAATGCGACGCACCGATGTAAATCAGGCGCGCTTCTTCGCGGCCGGCGATGACCTCGATCGGGAACCCGAGCGCCTCTTCGGCCAGCGGCAGGAAGTAGCCGGCATTCTTGGCCACGCGCAAGGTATTGGTCGCCACTGCCCGCACCGCACCATTGTCGAGACCGCCGAGGCGTTCGCCGAAGCGACGCAAAGCGTCGAGCGCCCGCACCTGTGAATCCAGGTCAAGGCGCTTGTCTGGCATCAGGCCGGATGCAAGGCGTACCGGCTCCTTCAGCGAATCCAGGGTATAGATCTGGTTATCAACCACACGCCCAACTTGCAGGCGAAAGCTGTTGGAGCCGAGGTCGACGGCAGCTACGGTTTCATAAATCATGGATTTGGATGCAAACGGCGCAAGGGATTGGAGCGCATTCTAGCACCCACGCCGATTTCGAATTATTACGCAGCAGGCGTAAAAAAAGCCCGCCAGTTTGCACAGGCGGGCTGGTAGCGAAACGCTGCCGGCGGAATTAGCCAGCCAGCGCCTTCCTGATCTGCTCCAGCGTCGACGGATCGTCGATCGTCGTCAGATCGCCCGGATCGCGGCCTTCGGCAAGTGCCTGCAGTGAGCGGCGCAGCATCTTGCCGGAACGGGTCTTGGGCAGACCAGTGACGAAATGGACACGTGCCGGACGGCCAATTGCCCCCAAAATGCCGTCGACCGTACCGAACACTTCTTTTTCCAGTGCCTTGGTCAATTCGGGCGTCGACACCTTGGCAGCATCCTTGACCACGGCAAACGCCATCGGCACCTGACCCTTGAGCTTGTCCTCGACACCGACCACAGCCACTTCGGCGATCGCCGGGTGGTTCTGGATCGCTTCCTCGATTTCCCGGGTACCGAGACGGTGGCCGGCAACGTTGATCACATCGTCGGTGCGGCCAAGAATGGTGAAGTAACCGTCATCGTCCTTGATCGCCCAGTCGAAAGAGGAATAGACCAGCGGCTCCTTGAACAGCGTGAAGTAAGTGCTGATGAAACGGTCGTCCTGACCCCATACCGTGGACAGGCAGCCGGGCGGCAGCGGCGGGATGACGGCGGCGATGCCCTTTTCGTTGGCGTCGCAGACCGAGCCATCCTCGCGGAAAATCTGCAGGTTGTAGCCGTAGACCGGGAAGGACGGCGAACCGAACTTGATCGGCGTCTTTTCGACACCGGGCATGGCGGACAACATCGGCCAACCGGTTTCAGTCTGCCAGTAGTTGTCGATGACCGGCTTCTGCAATTCGTTCATGAACCATTCGTGGGTCGGCTGATCGAGCGGCTCGCCAGCCATGAAGATGTGCTTGAGCGAGGACAGGTCGTACTTGTGCATGTACGCCGGATCCTGCTTCTTCAGCACACGGGCGGCAGTCGGCGCCGAGAACATGACATTGACCTTGAATTTCTCGACGATCTGCCACCAGATGCCCGGGTCAGGACGCAGCGGTGTGCCTTCGTACATCACCGTCGCCATGCCGGCGATCAGTGGACCGTAGATGATGTACGAGTGGCCGACGACCCAACCGATGTCGGAGGTCGAGAAGTAGGTTTCACCCTCGCCACCACAATAAATGTGCTTCATCGACGAGGCCAGCGCCACTGCGTAGCCGCCGGTATCGCGCTGCACGCCCTTTGGCTTGCCGGTGGTGCCCGACGTATAGAGGATGTATGACGGCTCTGATGATTCCATCCACACGCACGGCACCTGTGCATCCATGTGCTCGGCACGCAGGGTCGCATAATCGAAATCGCGTCCGGCAACCTTGTTGAAACCCTTGTCGACGCCACGATCGACCATCAGCACCTTGGCTGGTTTGTGCTCGGCCAGGTTGATGGCCTCGTCAAGTAGGTGCTTGTAGGGAACGGCCTTGCCGCCACGCATGCCGGCATCGGAAGAAACGATCAGCACTGGCTTGGCGTCGTCGATGCGAGTCGCCAGCGAACCCGAGGCGAAACCGCCGAAAACGACGGAATGTATGGCGCCGATGCGGGTCGACGCCAGGATGGCAAAGCAGGCCTGGGCGATCATCGGCATGTAGATAAGCACGCGGTCGCCACGCTTGACGCCAAGACTCTGATAGATCGCCGCCATGCGCTCAACTTCGCGCTGCAGTTCGGCAAAGCTGTAAACCTTTTCTTCGTCGGTTTCGGTCGACACGAAAATCAGCGCCGGATCGTTCGGGCGCTTGGCGGCATGGCGGTCAACCGCGTTATGACACAGATTGGTCTTGCCGCCGACGAACCATTTGGCGAATGGCGGGCGCGAGTAGTCGCAGACTTGAGTGAATGGCTCTTTCCAGTCGACCAACCTAGCCTGCTCGGTCCAGAATTCGTCGGGCTTGTCGATGGAGTATTGATGGAATTCTTTATATGTCGTCATATGTCTTCCTCTAGATTGTTTTCCTGCACATGGAAAGAATGCCGGATTATTTTTGCTCGCTTGCCCGGTCACGTAAACGGTGTTCAATCTCTGTCATTGGCAGATTCAACCCCAACTCCTGATTCATCAACTGCAACAACGGCAACAATTCGAGTCCGAGCTGCCCGAGATGCGGGCGCACGACTTCACTGCGCCGCGCCGCAATCAGTTCCAGCGCGCGCGACAGCTTGATCTGGCGAATCAGCGCCGGCCCTGCTTCACCGGCAACGATCCGGTTGCCCCCCGCCTGCATGCCCTCGAGCATCCGTTGCCCCGCCAGTTCCAGCAGCGCCGGCGCCGACTCCGCGTCATCAGCCGGGTAAGTGGCGACCCCGATACTCACTGTCAGGTAAACCGGCTTCCCCTGGACCGGCACATGCGCCACCTGGACGGCTTCCCGCACCCGTTCGGCAAAGCCGGTGAACAGCAATGGCGAAGTTCCCGGCGCGACGATGGCGAACTGTCCCGGGCCGAAATGCCCGAGTGAGTCTTCAGTTCTTACCTTGGCCGCGAGCATCTTGGCGAAGCGCGTACCGACGCGCTCGGCAAGTTCCGGACCAAGCCGCTCGCGCGCCTGATCGAAAGCATCGAAGCCCAGCACCATGATGCACAGCTCGACGCCCGAACGGGTTGCGTGCGACAACGCCTGTGAGGCCTGATGCTCCAGGTATTTCCGCGAGAAGAGGCCGCTGGCCGGATCCTGCACCATGCTCTCGCGTCCCGCTTCTAGATTTTCGCGGGCGGCGACGAGGGCAAGCAGATTATTTAAACGGGTCAGAATTTCGGTGCTGCCCGAACCCTTGGTCACGAAATCGGAGGCCCCGAGCAGACGCACGCGCTCGCGCTCCTCCTCGGTTTCCTCGCCGGATACGACGATGAACGGCATGTCCCGCAGACGGCTCTGTTTGGAAGCGCGCACCCGCTGCAGCAAGCCGGCCCCATCAAGCTTGGGCATCTGCAGGTCCGAGATGACGGCACGAATCGAATGATCAAGCAGCAGTTGTTCCCAGGCTGCTTCGCCGTCGCCTTCCTCGCGGACATCGAACGTCCCCTTGAGGTTGCGGGCGAGCGCCATCCTTACCAGCCGTGAATCATCGACAACCAGAATACGCACCAGATCCATCATTTCATTCTCCGCCTATCTCCACAACAACCCGCCCCTTGGCCCGTCCGGCAAAATACTCGTCAAAAGTGGCCGGCAATTCGGCAAACCCTATCCGGCGCGCCATCGCTGCCAGGTGCGGCGGTCGCAGGTCACTTGCCAGTCGCTGCCAGACTTCATGGCGATAAGGCGCTCCTATATATCCTGAATCGATGCCAAGCAACGACACGCCGCGCAAAATGAACGGCGCCACCGTCGTGTTGAGGCTCATGCTGGCCGCCAGGCCGATACTGGCAATCGTTCCACCCTGCGCCATGGTACTGGCAATCCAGGCCAGCACGTCGCCCCCCAGGTTATCGACGGCACCCGCCCAGCGCGCATTGTCGAGCGCGCGAATTTTCGTGAGGTCGAGGTCATTGCGCAGCATCACCTCGGCGGCACCGAGGTTTTTCAGGTAATCGATCGCGCTCTCCTTTCCGGTCAAGGCGACGACGTGGTACCCGCGGTTGGCCAGAATATCGACGGCCATACTACCAACGCCGCCGGTCGCACCGCTCACGATGACCGGCCCGTTGGCCGGCGCCAGTCGGTTCTCCTCCATCCGCACCACCGCCAAGGCCGCGGTGAACCCGGCCGTGCCCAGCGCCATGACGTCGTAGAGTGACAAACCTGCGGGAAGCGGCACCACCCAGTCGCCGGGCACCCGGGCAATTTCAGCATAGCCGCCATGGTGCGCGACACCGATGTCGAAACTCGTGGCAATGACCGGATCACCCGGCTTGTAGCGCGGGTCGGCACTCTCGATGACGGTACCCGAAAGGTCGATGCCACCGACGCACGGAAAGCGCCGAATGATCTTGCCAACGCCGGTCGCCGCCAGCGCATCCTTGTAATTGACACTCGAATAGGCGACGCGAATCGTCACGGCGCCGGGATCGAGCCGGACCGGGTCCAGCATCACGAAACCGCTGGATACCTTGCCATCAATTTGCTCGATCAAAAGTGCCTTGAAGGATTGCATTGAGTTCCTTGCGCTTGGGGAAATAAATTGTATTCATAATTATAGCGATTGGCCATAGCCCCATCCGCTTCTAAACCCCATTTTTTACAGGCACTTTACAACAAGGGTTTTTTCACATACATTGCGCCGCTATGCGCAAAGCCCTGACCTCTCTCGCCCTCGCTACAGCCCTGATGTCCGCGGGCCTCCAGGCAACGGCAACCGAGCAGGCGCACAAGAGCGAAGAATCACAATCCCTTTTTGACCGCTACACGAATGCCGCTCAGGATGTAATCCTGCAAAGCCTGAAACTGGTCGGCGTCCGTTATCGCTTTGGTGGCAACGACGAGGCAAGCGGTCTTGATTGCAGCGGTTTTGTCCGCTTGGTTTTCAAGGACAGCGTCGGTAGGCAATTGCCACGCACCTCGGCTGAAATGAGTAAGCTTGGTGAGCGCATCGACACCAGCCAGCTCAAGGCGGGCGATCTGGTATTTTTCAACACCATGCGCCGCGCCTTCTCGCATGTCGGCATCTATCTCGGTGATAACCACTTTCTGCATGCACCGCGCACCGGCGCCGAAGTTCGCGTCGAGGACATGAGCGACAGTTATTGGGTCAAACGATACAACGGCGCTCGCCGCATCATCGACGGCAACTAAGTAGCTAAGCGGCGATTCAGCCGCTTTTTTTTACACCTCGATTCAATAACAATTCTCATTTACATGGCGGTATTCAAGCATTAGAATGGCAACCATTCTCATTTGCTTAACGGAGTTAACCGCATGAAGCCGATTGCCCGCCTGATCGCCATCACCCTCGCCACCCTGTCCTTCGCGGTTCACGCCGATGACAAGGTGCTCAATCTGTACTCGGCGCGTCACTACCAGACCGACGAAGCGCTTTACGCCAACTTCACGAAGCATACTGGCATCAAGATCAACCGCATCGAAGGCAAGGAAGACGAACTGCTGGAACGGATCAGGAATGAAGGCAGTAACAGCCCGGCCGATGTCTTCCTGACGGTCGACGCCGCCCGCCTCGCCAAGGCGCACGAACTCGGTCTCTTCGCGCCGCTCACTTCGAAGACACTGGACTCGCGCATCCCTGCCCATCTGCGTACCGACGACTGGTTTTCCTTTTCGACGCGCGCCCGGGTCATCATTTTCAACAAGGCCGAAATCAAGGCCGAAGATGTCCAGACCTACGACGATCTCGCCAACCCACGGCTCAAGGGCAGGCTGTGCTCGCGCTCTGGTTCCCACCCTTACAACCTGTCGCTGATGGCCTCGGTCATTGCCCACGAGGGCGAAGCCAGGGCCGAAACTTGGGCCAAAGGGATGGTTGCCAACTTCGCGCGCGCCCCGAAAGGCGGCGATACCGATCAGATCAAGGCGGTCGCTGCCGGAGAATGCGGCGTCGCGCTGTCCAACACCTACTATGTCGCCCGTTTGTTGCGGTCGACCAAGCCGGAAGACATGAAAATTATGGAGAAGGTCGGCATTGTCTGGCCCAACCAGGCATCCACCGGTACCCATATCAATGTTTCCGGTGGTGGCGTGCTGAAAACTGCGCCGCACAAGGAAGCCGCCGTCAAGTTCCTCGAGTACCTGGCCTCGGACGATGCCCAGCGCTATTTCGCCGACGGCAACAACGAATGGCCGGTCGTCGAAAGCGTCAAGGTGAGCAACCCGGCGCTCGAAAAAATGGGCAAGTTCAAAGCCGACAATCTGCCGGTCGGCAATCTGGCGATGTACCAGATCAAGGCACAGATGATTTTTGACCGCGCCGGCTTCAAATAATAAGCGTCTGCGACAACCATAACGCCGCCCCGCTTTGCCGGGGCGCTTTCTATTTGCGTGCCCGCGAAACTTGTCGCGACAGCGCAATCAGCGGCAATAGGCCAACCGCCACGATGGCCAGCGATGCCGTCGACGCCTCGGCCAGACGCTCATCCGACGCCAGCGTATAGACCTGCGTCGCCAGCGTATCGAAATTGAACGGGCGCATAACCAGCGTCGCCGGCAACTCCTTCATCACATCAACGAACACCAGCAGGCCCGCGGTAAACAGGCTGCCGCGCAACAACGGCGCATGTACCCGGCGCAGCGTCGCACCCTGCCCCAACCCGAGGCAGCGCGCTGCATCGTCCATGTTGTGAGTGATCTTGGCCAGGCTCGATTCGACGGTATGCAGCGCCACCGCCAGGAAACGCACCAGATAGGCATAGACCAGGGCGGCGATGCCGCCGGTCAGCAGCAGCCCCGGGTTGCTCCCGAACCACTGTTCCCACTGCCCGGCCAGCCAGTTGTCGAGGCGCGTCACCGGGATCAGCACGCCGACCGCGATAACCGCACCCGGCACCGCGTAGCCGAGCCCGACCAAACGGTTGAGGCCGGTCGCCAGCGAGCCTTTTGACAGCCGCGCGCCGTAAGCCATCAACAACGCCAGCTGAACACCGATCAGGGCTGTGATTCCGGCGAGCACAAAACTATTGCGCGCCAGCAGCAGGAAGCGCTCACCGAACTGGGCATCGCCATCGACCAGCGCCATTTTGAGAAGCAGCGCCGCCGGCAACACGAAACCGAGCGTGAGCGGCAGCAGACAAGCGGTAACCGCGGCAGCAGCGGCTAATCCGCACAAGCGCGCCCCGGCCAGCGGACGGTTGCGCCCGGTCGTATTGTGGTAGCGTGCCCGGCCGCGCGAAATGCGCTCGGCCATCAGCAGGAAAAGGACGAAGGAAAGCAGCATCGCCGCCAGCTGTGCTGCCGCGACCCGGTCGCCGAGCGAAAACCAGGCGCGGTAAATGCCGGTCGTGAAGGTATTAACGCCGAAATACGCTACTGTGCCGTAATCGGCCAGCGTTTCCATCAGCGCCAGCGCAACACCGGCAACAATCGCCGGCCGCGCCAAAGGCAGCGACACCGCAAAGAAGGCGCGCCACGGCCCCATGCCTAGGGTTCGCGCTGCCTCTAGCATGCCGCTTGCACGTTCGAGAAAAGCTGCCCTGGCCAGCAGGTAAACATAAGGATAGAGGACGAAGATAAACATCAGCATGGCGCCGTATAGCGTCCGGATGTCGGGAAACCAGTAATCACCGTATTTCCAGCCGTAGGTCTCGCGCAAAGCCGTCTGCAACGGGCCGACGAACTGCAGGAAATCGGTATAGACATACGCGAGCACATAGGCCGGCACCGCTAACGGGAGTACCAGTGCCCATTCAAAAAAGCGGCGCCCGGGAAAATCGTGCATGGCGGTGAGCCAGGCAGTCGCGACGCCGACCAGCGCGACACCGAGCCCGACGCCAAGGCACAACCACAGCGAGTTCAGGATATATTCCGGCAGCACCGTCTGCGCCAGATGCGACCAGGTTGCGCTGGTCCCGCCGACGAAGATGTTGAGTCCGACGCTAGCCACCGGCAGCGCCGCCAGCAAGGCGACGAGCACGACAACGGCAAGGAGCGGGGAATATTTTGGAATTCGCATGGTGCAAATGCGAATTATAATCGTCCACATGTCACAACTTGAACTAAAAGGCGTCGTTCAGCGCTACGGTAACCATACCGTCGTCGATGGCGTCGACTTCAATCTCGCCAGCGGGCAGATCGCCTGCCTTCTAGGCCCGTCGGGCTGCGGCAAGACGACGCTGCTGCGCTGCATCGCCGGCTTCGAGCAAATAGCCAGCGGGGAGATTCGCCTGCGTAGCGCGATCGTCAGCGCCGCCGGGCACCGTGTGGCGCCGGAAAAGCGGCGAATTGGCATGGTCTTCCAGGATTACGCGCTGTTCCCGCATCTGACGGTCGAGGAAAATGTCGCTTTCGGTCTCGGCGGCAAACCCCAGGAAGAAGCCCATCTGCGCGTCCGCCAGCTGCTCGCCACCGTCGGCCTGCATGGCCAAGGCGACAAGTTCCCGCACGAGCTCTCCGGAGGCCAGCAGCAGCGCGTCGCCCTGGCCCGCGCTTTGGCCCCGCGCCCGGAATTGATCTTGCTCGACGAGCCATTCTCCAACCTCGATGTCGGTCTGCGCGAACGCCTGTCGCTCGAAGTCCGGGAAATTCTCAAGCGCGAGGGGTCGACCGCAATCCTCGTCACCCACGATCAGAATGAAGCCTTCGCGATGGCCGACGAGATCGGCGTCATGCATGGCGGGCGCATCCAGCAATGGGACACGCCGTACAATCTCTATCACCGCCCGGCCAACCGCTTCGTCGCCGACTTCATCGGCCAGGGCGTGCTGTTGCCCGGCACTGTTGTGGCTGGCACCAATGTCGAGATGGAACTCGGGAATCTGGTCTCCGACATTCCCGTCGAATGCAGCGAAACCTGCACCGATTGCCATGACGGCTGCGCGGTCGACGTGTTGCTGCGTCCTGACGACATCGTCCACGACGACCGCAGTCCGCTGCAGGCCGAGGTGCTGCACAAGGCCTTTCGCGGCGCCGACATTCTCTACACGCTGCGCCTGGAGAGCGGCGTCCGGGTCCTGTCGCTGGTACCATCGCACCATAACCATGCGATCGGCGAGAGAATTGGCATCCGGCTCGATGCCGATCATGTGATCGCCTTCAAGAAATCCGCGCACTGAAACTTCGATGATTCCCTTTCTGCAGCCGCTCGAACCGTTTCCGCCGGTCGCCGCGGCGCGTGCCGACATGGGCGGCCTGCTCGCCGTCGGCGCCGATCTCTCCGTCGCCCGCCTGCTCAATGCCTACCGACACGGCATCTTTCCCTGGGGCACGGTCGAGGGCCAGCCATTGTGGTACAGCCCCGATCCGCGCATGGTGCTGTTTCCCGACGAATTCCGTCTCACCATCTCGCTTCGCAAGACCCTGCGCGCCCGGCGCCACGAAATTCGCTTCGACCACGACTTTCCGGCCGTGATCGGCGCCTGTGCCGAGATGCCGCGCCCCGGCCAGGACGGCACCTGGATCACGCCGGACATTATGGACGCCTACATCCGCCTGCATGAACTCGGCTGGGCGCATTCGGTCGAAGTTTATGCAGAAGGCAATCTGACTGGCGGCTTGTACGGCATCGGGATTGGCCGCATGTTCTATGGCGAGTCGATGTTTTCCCGGCGCAGCAACGCTTCGAAGATTGCCTTCGCCCATCTCGTCCGCTATCTTCTCGTCCACGACATCTCCATGATCGACTGCCAGATGCGCACCGAACACCTCGCCTCGCTGGGCGGCCGCGAAATTCCGCGCAGCGATTTCATCGTCCGGCTGAATCAACTGATCGAATGTGAAAGTCCGCGCCAGCGCTGGACCGCCGACGATCTCGACCTGAACTGGTAAGCATGGCTCTTCCCGACGATTCCGCACTGCCCTATTCGCTGTTGCAGTTCTACGCGACCTCGCCTTATCCGTGCAGTTACCTGCCCGACCGCGAGGCGCGCTCGCAGGTCGCCACGCCGACCCATCTGATCGACACCGAGGTCTACAGCGCACTGGTCCGCCGTGGCTTCCGCCGCAGCGGCGCCTTCACCTACCGGCCGCACTGCGACACTTGTGCGGCCTGCATCCCCGTCCGCCTGCCGGTCGCCGAACTGCAATACAGCCGGACCCAGCGCCGCGCCATCCGCAACCATGCCGGTCTGACTATCCGCCAGCGGCCGCTGGCTTTTTTCGCCGAGCACTTCGCGCTGTACACCCGCTACCAGAACGCCCGCCACGCCGGCGGCGGCATGGACGAAGATGGCGAAGAAAATTATGCGCACTTTCTGCTGCAAAGCCGCGTCGATACGCGCCTGATCGAGTTTTCCGAGGGCGATGCGCTGCGCATGGTCAGCATCATCGATGTTCTCGAAGACGGCCTGTCATCAGTTTATACTTTCTACGACCCGGAGGTCACCGGCGCCAGCTTCGGTACCTATAACGTCCTGTGGCAGGCGTTGCAATGCAGTGCCCTCGACCTGCCCTACCTCTATCTCGGCTACTGGATCGCCAACAGCCGCAAGATGGCCTACAAATCGCGCTTCCAGCCCATCGAAGGCCTCATCGACGGCCACTGGCAACCCCTCGACCTCGCCGATTGCGACCAATGAAATCAATCCTGCTCCCGCTGCTCTCCCTCTTCATGTTCACCCTGGCGCACGCCGGCAACGAACGCATCACCTATAAATGCGACGACGGCAGCGCCTTCCAGGCCGAATTCATGGCTGGCAGTGATGGACGACCACAGGCCACTGTATTCATGGGCATCATGAAAATCGTGCTGCCGCAGGTGCCGGCCGCCTCCGGCGCCCTTTACCGGGCCGACGGCATCTCGCTGCACACCAAGGGCGACGATGCTCTCTTCGACGATGGCAAGAAGCCCCTGCGCCGCTGCACCAGCGGCGAACTGCCGACCTCGGCAAGCGTCGCCCAGCCGCCGGCCGCTTCGGCCAACTTCGTCGAATTCTCGGGCACCGTCGCCTACTTGGCGCGCAGCGCGCTGCCGCCCGATGCCGTGCTGATCATCCGTATTCAGGATACCGCGCGCGCTGACGCCAAGGCATTGACGCTGGCCGAGCAGCGCGTCGAACTGGCTGGCCAGCAGGTGCCAATTCCGTTCAAAATAACGGTTGACCGTGACCTTCTGCAGAAAAACGCCCGTATCACCGTCGCCGCCCGCATCCAGCGCGGCAGCACCCTGCTGTTCATCAACGACACCGCCTATCCGGCATTGAAAGACGGCGAACCGCAGCACGTCGACATGGCCCTCAAGCAGGTCGGCCAGCCCAGGAAGCGCTGACCGGTGATCTGCGCTGAATCAAGGCCTTCGCCCGCGCCCTGTGCGACAGTGCCTTCCATCATCTGAAAATTGAGTCGTATGTTCTCTCGTACCCACCCCCTCTGGCTGGTTGGCTTCCGACCCTTCTTCGCCCTTGCCTGCCTCGCCGGACTGAGCCTGCCGGTCGCCTGGGTCCTGATCTTCAAGGGCGTTCTGCCGGCGCCTTCGCAAAATTTCTCGCCGATCCAGTGGCACGCCCACGAAATGTTCTTCGGCT
>Ga0209310_1000733_pt1 | contig 31804 bp, 29 predicted proteins | sample AD_UKC030_MetaG_FD_184415 | JGI IMG/M metagenome (GOLD analysis project Ga0209310, IMG submission 184415) | Active sludge microbial communities of municipal wastewater-treating anaerobic digesters from USA - AD_UKC030_MetaG (SPAdes) (version 2) | ecosystem: Engineered > Bioreactor > Anaerobic >...
CCCTGGGCCTGAACTTCGGCTCGTCAAGGCACACGATGTCGATGAGGGTGTAATCCCCCCTGACCTTGGCCACGGTGACCGACACCGGATACTGGAATGTGACCGGAATGAACTCTGAAACTCCCTCAGTCGCCTCGAGTATCTCGTCGCGGTATTTCCCGACCGCGGTACGGTCGTCGATGTCCTCGCCTGGATACCTGACCATCCTGATAAGCTTCGGGTCGGGCACCGATTCGACGTCGAAAACGAGGTACTTCACTTCATCATACTGGCTGTTCTGCTGTATTCTCATGTCGGTAAATAAAAAAGCATGATGTTATTTAATAACAGCATGCTTTTAATAAAAAATAATGATACCTGCTGTCTGATTTCCCGTAAAATCGCGGGCTTATTTTTTCTTGACCAGCTTGTCTTCGGCTTTCTTGATGAAATCCTGAATATAGGGGTCGGTTTCTTTTTCTTTCACCTGTTTCCAGGTTTCGATCGATTTTTTCGAACCGATCCTGAAGGAGGACAGGAGCGCTGCATACCTGACATCTGCGCTCTGGTCGTTCAGGCATGCCGAATTCACCGCATCGACTCCCTTTTCGTCGCCGATATATCCGAGGGCGACCACGGCCTTCATGCGGACGTTTTCCCTCTCATCGGAGACAAGGGCAGCCAGCTTATCGATGGCTTCCTTTTTCTGGTTTTCTCCGGCCCATTCGGCCGCCTCAGTTATGGTCTTCTCGTCCCTGTCCTGCGACAGGTCGGCAATGTATTCCTCGGATGATTTGGATTTCTTTTCGGTTTCGGCATACGCCGTCATCGCAACTGATAATATAAGCATTAATACTGCAAGTTTTTTCATGATACACCCCGTTTGACTATTTTAACTATTGGATAAGAAAACCGTGATTATCGGATAAAGCGTATTTAACACCGGCATGCAATAATGTCAATAATTTTTATTACGGCGGCGGGAAGGTAAAACCCCTGATATGCAGGCGTCATGAAATTATGCCTTAAATGGTAAATTTTGTTTACAGCCGGATCATGACCGTGATACTTTGGATTTTCGACTGACATTATATCATAACCGCAGGTTTCCAATGGAAAAAAACGACCATATCGACAATGAAGAATATAATTTCGAGGAAATGCTCGAGGCGTCCCTCAACCGGAGGGACGATTTCGAGCCCGGGGAAAGCGTCACCGGCGTCGTGGTGCAGATAAACCAGGAAAACGTATTCCTCGACATTTCCGGAAAAAGCGAAGCGACAATCGACATCTCGGAATTTTTCGATAAAGACGGTAAACCGACCGTCAAGAAGGGAGACAGGATCGACGCCTATGTCGTATCGAAAAGGGGCGGTGAAACACACCTGACTACCAGTATCGGCAAAGGGAAAGCCACCCCCGAACTCATCAGCATGGCGTACAAAAAAAGGGTGCCCATACACGGCACCGTGACCGACGTCAAAAAAGGCGGATATTCGGTCTCGATATCCGGAACAAGGGCCTTCTGTCCTTTCTCGCAAATCGACATCAAGGCGCCTGAAAACCCCGAAAAGCTTATCTCCAGATCGATGCCCTTCCTCATCACCGAATACGGAGAGGGCGGAAAAAACATCATTCTGTCCAGGAGAGTCCTTCTCGAGGAGGAAAAGCAGAAAAACGAAGACCGGCTCAGGAAATCGCTCAGGTTGAACGACACGGTGACCGGTCCGGTAACCTCGGTCAGGGACTTCGGCGTGTTCGTCGATATCGGCGGGATGGAGGCGCTGGTGCCGAAATCCGAGCTGTCACGGAGCAGGAGCGTCGACATGGCGCAATTCGCTCCGGGGAAAAACGTTACCGCGATGGTCAAGGCGATGGACTGGGACAGCGGAAGGATCACACTGAGCGTAAAGGACCTCTCTCCGGACCCGTGGGCCGACAGCAGCAGGTTCAGGCCCGGCGACAGGTTCGACGGCAGGGTCGTCAACATGATAAAATCGGGCGCGTTCGTCGAAATTGAACCCGGTGTCGAGGGATTCATCCACCTCTCGAGGATGAATCTCGTGAAAAAAATAAGCAAACCCGAAGATCTCCTGAAAATCGGCGACGCGGTTTCGGTCAAGGTCATCTCGGTCAATCCCGGAGAGAAAAAACTGTCACTCGATCTCACGGATGACGGAACCGGGCCCTGGAACAGGGACGCGGGGGACCTCGAAGAGATCGTCGAAGGAAGCATAGAAAGGGTCATTCCACAGGGCGTCAATGTAAGGCTCGAAAACGGCCTGCTCGGCTTCATCCCCAAGAAGGAGCTCGCCTGCCCTCCCGGGACCGATTTGAACAAGAAATACGCCATCGGCGCAACCATCAGGGCTGCGGTAACGGAATTCGACCGCGACAGCAGGAACATGATCCTGAGCGAAAAAAAAGCCATTGAAAATTCCGAGAAAAAAGAGTATACCTTTTATCAGGAAAAGCACGCGGCAACGGAGAAATCGACCCTCGGAAATTTATTAAAGAACAAGTTCGAGGAGCTTCAGAAAAACGTGAAAAAAGATCAGTAAAATGATAACGCTGAAAAACGGCACAGAGGTCGAGTACAACAAGGATTTCGACGTCTTTTTCCAAAACCTGCTGGAAAAGGTGATCGTCGAATCGCGGAAATACGCCGACGAGCAGTACCTTCACGGAAACAATAAAAAGCCGTTCAATGACCTCTTTCTCAAGGAAATAATGGACAACGCGATATTCATCGTGCATCAGCTCTTCGAAATGTCGAACAAAGACAAAAAAATGGCCGAATTCGTCATGACCGGATTTCTATTCAACAGCATAGTCCTGGCCCTCTCTAAATTCGACGCATTCCCAAAGAAAGAAAAAGACGGAGACATCATCCACTGATCGGCCGGCGGCGCAGGGGTTTTCAGCCGAGAAGGCCCATAAGCGCGGCAAGAAATTTTTCGTCGAGCATTCGCAGCTTTTTCAAGGATCCCTCGAGGCCGTCCCTTGAATCGAGGTCAAGTCGTATCCGCAAGACCGGGCCCTCAATGTTGCGCGGAACTTCAATCGATATTCCCGGCATCGAATATTCAGCGACGATCCGTTCGGCCTTTTTTTTGATCCCGGCGTATTCCGGGTACCTGACTTCAAACACGCGCTCATGGATATGAGAATCCGGGACCTCCCCTTCAGCCGGGGCCTCATCGATCCCGCCGAGAAAACCGGCATCGCCGTCGCGGCGGCAGATATCGTCGAGCATGTCTACGATCGACCTGAAAAGGTTCACCCTCATCCTGTCCTGCGAGACCCACCGCGCCAGGCGCGTCAGTGCGCCGGCAGGAAGTGCGCGAAGCTTTCCCATGACCCTGTAGTTGATGTCCTTCGCGTCGCAGTAATCCGCGAGAGGCGCCGGCATTTCCATGACGAATTTTCTGAGCTTCGGATCGTCGAGAACCTGTTCCGGGACAGCGAAACCGGTAATGCATATCCGCCTGCACCGGGAGGGGTCCGTCCTGAACAGCTCTTCGAGAATCCCGGCAAGGCGGACCTTCCCGACCGGGCCGATATCCCGGCGGTACTCCTTTTCAAGTGCGTGCGCAAGAAACCGTTCAGGGTCCGGTGAAGCGGCCACAAGACACTCGGCGCTTTCCCATCCCAGTTCGGCTGCCGCCCTGAGCCTGTTGAATCCCTCGAGTATCGCATAACCGTCAGACCCGCCCAGAACCACCGGAAGGCGCAGCATGCCGTGACGCCGTATAGAAACCAGCAGCCGGTCGTCGGAAACGCGGCGGCCGATCTCGTATGAATTGTCATTGTAATTGATCTGTTTGAGGGGGATTCTGGAGGTTTCCATCTCGGCCAGGCCTATAGAAGGTCCGCGAGCAGCACGCCGAGCTGTTCCGGATAAACGACGGATATTTTTCCGAGCCTTTTTATCGCGTCCTCGGCGTTCTCGGTCAGTTCGCTTGCCGTGATAAAAATCCCCTGTTTCGCCTTCGCGTCGTTCACGGCCTGGGCGAAATTCCTCAGCGGGATCTCCCCGACATTCGTCCCCTTCCATCTTCTGACCCAGATGAGCGTTTTACTCCTGTCCTGGTTCGAATGGCCCATGAAATCGACTCCGTCGGCGTCGCGGTACGTGGGCAGTATCTCGTCCACGCCGTATCCCAGTTTTGCAACCACACGGTTGGATATGATCCTGAAATTTTCGGGATCAAGAGACAGATAAGCGGCAATGGTCTCGTCAATGCTTCCGCCCGCCGTCTTTTTCTTTTCGCCGGCCTGCGCCGGCGTCTTTTCCGCCGGAATCCTCGCCGTGACGCTGACGCTTCCGAGATCGACGGTCCTTTCGCTTTTCAATCCGCAGATCGAGTAGACATAGTTGTCGGGAAACGCCTCACCGGCCCATTTTTCCGACAACTCGAACAGGGAATCGAACACAGCCGGCGCGGATTTCTTGCCCTCTTCGTCCATTTCCCTGCGGAGGATCATGACCGCTTTCTGCACATCCTTGTAATTTTTATCGATCTTGTACAGCTGGTTCCAGTATTCGTAAGCCATGTCGGTTTTTTCGGATTTGAGGCAGGCGAAACCCAGATCATAGAGTATCATCGCTTCCTCGTCCTTCATATCCCGCTTTCGCGTCAGATCGAGGGTGTCCTGCAGGGACTTGACGGCTTCCTCGGATTTGCCCGACTGCACGAGCAGTATCCCCATAAGCCTTCGAGCGACGAAGAGCGCGTTGTCATCGCTGCTGTTCTGCACGACCATCTTCGCGTAGTTGGCCCCGGTTTTAAAGTCCCGTCTTTTCAACAGGCTGTAGGCCATGGCGATGTTCCCTATGTCGGAAAGCGGATCGGTGGCAAGCGCGTCCTTGAAATAGCCCAGCGCCTCGCCGGTCTTCTGGTTCTGGAGACATGCAACCCCGGCGCCGAATTGAATCTCGAAGCTCTTTTTGTTCAACGGGGCCAGCTTCTCGAAATAGCGGTATGAAAGCTCGAAGTATCCATGGGCGAGCGAGATGAATGCGGCCTGGTAAAGGGCCTCCTGGTCGGCAGGGTTGACCTTGAGTATATCGATATACGCCTGGAATGCCTTTTCGATCTCGTCCCATGACAGATATATCCTGCCGAGTTTTTTCAGGACATGCTTTTTTTCGACATTCACTGTGTACTTGTCGGCTTTGACGATTTCCTCAAGATGCTGGGCCGCGAGATCGGCCTGGTCCTGCTCCAGATAGATATCGGCGAGCCTGTAATGCACGAAAACATCATATGGTTTTCTTTCAAGTATCCTGCCGTATTCGGCGGCAGCCTGTTCAAGGAGTCCCTGGTCCAGGAATTTCTGGGCGCGATTGTAGGGATTGATTCTCGGGGCGAGAAAAAACACGTAGTAAAGCGCTACGGCCAAAACGACAACCGTTGTTATGAGCAGAGGTATCAGCATTCCTGTTCCGAACACCCTGATAGATTATTATACGCCATCATGCCCGGCCCCCGACACGGGAACGATTGAAAACAAGCTGATTCGGCTTCTACTAAGTATAATCGACATCAAAAAATAAAAAACCATATAAAAAATACGGTATTGCGCCTTTCAAATCTAACGCATGAATGCCGGGCGTCGGGGTACCCGGAAAAGCGCAGGCGGTCAGGTCCTGACGAAGCGGATAAGGGCGGGCCATCCGTTTATCAAAAAAGAGGAGCCGAACTCCTTTTTGAGGACAAAATCGTCTTCCTTGACAACAGAGGCATTGCACGGCAGGTTGATCATTATGTCGGGCGGCACGTATTTGGGCAGATTTTCAAACTGGAGCTGGATTTCGTTTGCGGTTGATACAACCCTGATATTCAGACCGCCGAAGCGCGAGGGCATATCCTGAATGCGCAGCTCGGAGCCGGGCATGAACCAGTCCTCCTTCGGTACCGGGAACAATTCAAGGCGATCCCTGGTATCGATGTAAAGAAGGTTTCTCATGGTGCAGAAAAGCATGGAGCATACCGCGAGCGAAGCGCCCTGTCCGAGGCATCCGTGGCTGCTCGACGGATTCGCGAAATCCGGGAGACTGAGCCTGTTCCCGCCCAGCAGGAAAACCCGGTCGAGGACATCCCATACCTGGCTCCTCTTCTGGTATAGCATGCAGTTCATCGTGAGAAGCGTCGCAAGCAGGTCAAGCCCGAGCGATTTTACGACAACCGGAGCCCCGTTGTATAAAGCGAGGATACGGTCGCAGAAGCCGGCCCCCGCTCCGCCGTCGACGGCTTTCAGCCCGAAAGGGAAAACCGATGAGCAGTTGTATGAGAAAAAATCGTCCAGCGGGCCGGATATACCGCTCTGCATTGCCGCGCGAAAGACTGCGCCCATACGGTCGGCCTCTTTTTCGAATTTCGCCTCATCGCCGAAAATTCCTATACAGCGGGAAAGATACGCAAAGCGTCCCAGCGCAGAAGAGAAAAGGGCCAGGTCGTGGGCATGCCCCTCCATGGTGAAATTATAATCCAAGGAATTACATCCCAGGTCAGCCGGCTTTTTGATCGTGGAGGTGAATTCCGCGAGGGCGAGTGAAATTTTTTTCAGGACCGGATGGCTTCCCTGAAGCAGGTCCATGTTCCTGGTATGGCTGTACAGGTCGGCGAACCCGGCAAGCGCATAACCGATACTGACCGCATCGGCGAACGAAGCGCTTTTCTCTACACGAGCGGCCGCTCCTTCGATCGCGGCTTCTGCAATCCGTATCCCTTCCTCGAAATATCCCATTCTGGATGCCGCGAGGACCATGTAAAAAAGCGTCCGATAATTGACAGGATCGTCTTCGGTCCCTGAAGATGTCATGCCCGCAGCGGTCATGCATAAAAGAGACTGTTTGCTCCCGAAAAACCAGTTTTCAAATCGGGCGTCGCTCACCGCGAGTCTGCATCCGCTTCCCGCGCGCAGGCGCAAGAAATCGCAAAACCCCTTTTTCAGATCGGCGAAATTCGTTTTCGCGGGTTTCAGCTCCTTCAAGCGGTCGAGCGATATCCTGAGGTGGATTTGATTCTCGCCCTTTTTCAAGGGGTAGCGGCATGACAGCGCCGCCATGCCGCTGTCGCATTCAACGCTCGACGCCCGGGCATCCCCCGCCGGGTCGATATCGCCGTTTTTTCCGTTCCCCGTAAATATCGCATCAGGTTTTTCAAGAAGCATCGCCCTGACTTTTCCATTGATCGCAACAGCGCCGTCTTTCCTGAAGGCAATGGCCGTAATCGTTCCGATGCGGTTATTGTTATACGGACGGAACGAGACCATCAGGGTCGAGTCATTCGGTTTTGTTTTGCAATATGTCCTGATATGGATCACGGCCTCATCGCTTTCCTGCCTGGCGCCGATAATCGTCATGACGACTTCATGGTGGCCCTGTGTCCAGGTCGCGGTAACCTCGCCGCCCGAGGCGTCCCTGCGGATATCGACCGAAGCGAGATTTTCCGAGGGGCGAAACACGCTGCCGCCGTCGACAATCCAGACCTCGGCCGACCAGTAATCATACGAAGGAGAGACCGCTCCGGAGGGATCGACGAATATTCCCGCATCGGAAAAAAGATTGGTAAAGAAAATACCTTCCCTGATGGAATTATTTGCGAGAAACGGCGGCGATATCGGCCTGAAATCCGGGGTCTCGGCTACCGGTGAATTATGCAGCCACGCGGGCCACCTGAAGCAGGAATATTTCTGGAAGAGGACGTAGTTCTGTATTGCAAGAACGGAGCCTTTCCTCTGGAGGTCAATCTTATTCCGGTCAACGTTGACTTTTTTGAACTGCGATATTTCAGCGAAAATTTCCGGGCTGCTGTTATTCAGGCGGCGTTTCACATCAATACACGATCCGGCCGCTTTTAATCGTTTTTAAAGGATTTCAAGGCCTGGTCTTCGCTGTCGAAAATGTCGAACATGTCCATCAGCTCGACGACTTCAAATATTTTCTTGACCGCATTGTTCATGTTGCACAGTTTGAGTTTTCTGCCGGATTCCTTGAGTATCCGCATTGTGGAGACGAAAATCCTCAGACCGGAACTGCTCATGTACTCAACGTCTTTCAGGTTAAGCAGAAGATGGCACTTCGGCTCGTTTTGGATGATGGAATTGATCTGCTTTTCGATTTCAGCTGAAAGATGGACATCCAGCCTGCCGCTTAAATAAATGACAATGACATTATCAACTTTCTTTTTATTGAGCTCCATACGCAACTCCACTTAGGTTATTTCAATCAATCATTAAAAATATCTTACAACATTCCAAAATGGTGTAAATACAAAAAATTTTTTTAATGAATATATTTTCACATTAAATTATCAAAAGTATCATTATCCATTAAAGCGGGCATAAATCAATTACAATTTTGATAAGTTTCAGAAAAACGAACCGGCAATATCACTCAATGCCTTCATTGAACTGTTTTCTCGTCATGAGAAGAGCGACGAGGTTAAGAATAAAAAGCGCTGAAAAAACGATGCCCATAAGGATAATAATCGTGTGGCCCTCCCTTCCCTCAGAGAGGGAAAGCGCCCCGGATTCCGCTGCCGAAGGAGAGTCGTTAAAAAATGTAAAAAGTATCCCGTTCTTTACAAACATGATGGATGCGAAGAGGCTGAAAAAAAGCCCGTTGGCATAGATCATCCCGCGGTACTTCAGGGGATCGAACAGGGGCATGATCATGGCCAGACCAGAGGTGACCAGGAGGGCGGAAAAACCCCTCGATATAAAATAAAGGGGAGCGACCAGCTCATTGTCCAGTACAAGGTCGAGCCAGTTTTCGGATACATTTTCCGCAAAAAAAGATAAAACCGGCAGCGGCGACAGATAAAACACCACGCCGATCACCAGATATATGATTCCGCTTATCAGGACAACAGCCTGAAGAAAATTGGTGGAATGAGACCTCATGGAATCCTCCTCAAAAACCTGATTGTAATCCAGGATCAACCGGATATTTTTTCGAAAAAACCCGCCGACGCCTTCTCCGTTTCCGAAAAAATATCGTTCATATCAAGGGCCTTGTCGGGAACTTCTATCATATAACTTGAATCCGCCAGCATGTTTATTTTATCGTCCTCGCTCCCGGCGTTTTCCAGGAAAGACACGTACTTCGTGTAAAAAGGCAGCACCCTTCCCTTTTTCAGGCTGAAGCTGCGGTTGTTCTGGACCGCGACATGCGATATCTCCGAGATGTCAGTCCGGAACAGGTCCTGCACCGCGGCCCTCTGGCCGGGAAAGCCGGACGAATAGTTTCTTCCATATATGGACATGGATTCAAAAACCGGGTACACGAGAAATGATGCCGAGAAAATGTCGCGCAGATAGCCGGTGCTCATGATCTGCCTTTTATCCTCGCCCTCCCTGTTGAGGAGCGCGACAGGGGAGAGGCTGAACATTTCGAGGCGCGTTTCGCCGCACAGGTCCCTCGCGGTTTTTTCGATAAGCGAATTCTTGAACACATAGTCGTCGGGAAAAGTAATATCCAGAAGCCTGTTGATCTTATCTTCGCTGAAAAACGAGGATACGGCCTTTTTAAACTCGGCTTCGTTAGCGCTGTTCTGATACAGGGCCAGCATTATGAAGCTGAGCGAGGAGGTGTATATCACGTCAAAGCGGGCGCCGTTTCTGAAAAGATTGGAAAAGAAACCTGAAAGGAACACGGCGTCAAAATAAAGGGACTCCACGACAAGACCCTTCCTCGCGGTCGTGACAGGGGCCATCATCCGCTCTATTCTCTCGTTCCCGGCGTCGATCATTTTCCTGATGCTCCCGGACACTCCTGCCTCGCCGCCGAGGTCCATTTTTTCAAGAACATAGCCGCCGGTATAATCGCTCACCGGGCCGCAATGATATTCATTCAATACATAATAGACCCGCTGCGCCTCATCGAGCCGGCCGTCAAAAAGATCGTAAAGCCTGGACGGAGTCTTCTTGTTTTTTAAGATCGAAAAGATGACGTCGGAGAGCGCAAAGGCCCTGTCCCTGAGAACATCGTCGACATCGGAAACGTCCATGATTATATAGCGGTATTCTTTTGAAAGGACAAACAGGAGCGGTGAAAGAATGTCCGGTTCGACCCGCACCTTGGAGCCGAAGGCCACATTGACCAGATCGAGGTTCTCGCCCGCCCTTTCGATCCGGTTTATCACCTGTTCCTCGGCCGAAGAACCGTCGACCTGTTTGTGTGAAAGGGGCGAAGTAATCTTGACGTCAAACAGGGTGAAAAGCGACTCGCCGCCGTATGAAAGATCGAGAATCACGGTTCTGCCCTTTTTGCTCAGCGCGGTTCCGGCGATCGCGGCGAACAGGGACTTTCCCGCCTGCCTGCTTCTGCTGTATACGGTGACGACCTTCCGTTCCTGACCGAAATACCGGTCCCCGATATCGGAGATGTCAAAGCCCATTTTCTGGACCGTACGGAGATAACCCCTGAGGGCCTTGTAATAGATCAGGAAAAATTTGAGGATGTCCTCTTTCTCGAAGCACAGGAGCGTCGAATCCGCCAGCGCCTTGACCCTTCCGCGGTGAATGTTGTTGGTAAAGGGTATGACGCCGAAAAACGATCCCGGCGCGAGATAGAGGATGTCGTTTCTACCGAGGGCCTCTATCTCGAACATGCCGTTTACGATGATGTTCAGGGAATTGACGCCTTTGAGGTCTATGTTGCGGCCCCTGGCGACCCGGGTCGTCCTGCCGATGGATCTGAGATGCGATATTTCATCCTCGGTGCAGTGCCTGAAGAGTGGTATGCGTTGGAGTAGTTTGCTGTATATATCCATCAAGCAACGCGCCGCTCATATTTTACGTAAAAGCTCAACCAGCTGGGCCTTGCCCATGAGCTCGATCGGACGGGTGTTGGCGAAATCGACCGCCGACTGGGAAAAGTCTCCTGTCGTTATGACTATTATTCGAGTCGCGTTTTTAAGTTTCATCGACTCGTACAGCCGCCTGAGCAGGCGGTCCTGTATGGTGTCGGTGGTCCTTATGATCCTGATGATCCTGTTGGTCTGCCGGGTATTTCTCCATTTGCCCTCGGTCTCGGTGCCGATGATCTCGATATCCGTGTCGTTTACTATCTCCACATCCATGATGTTGTGGCCCATGGCCTCGACCAGCTTCCTGCACACATGCTCGAACTGGGCGAGCCCTGCTATGAGGAAATCCTTTATACGGTCATCCTGCCGGAACTCGGAGTAATTCTTGAGCTTTTCCTGGACGTCCCTGAAATTGGCGTTCACCTCGACGATTTTTTCCCAGTTGCTGATCGCCGAATGGATGTCCCTCATCTTCTCCTGGCTGTCGGCCAGGAAATAACGGAGGTTCAACTCGGTCTCGCTGCCCCTCCTCGCAAATTTCAGGCCGCGCTGGAACTCCATGACGGCCTTCGGGAGCTGCCCTTTCTCCATGTAGCAGGACCCTTTGGCCAGAAAGCTCTTGACCCTCAGGTCCTCGCTCTTCTGCGAGATCTCGAATTCCTTGATGGCCCAGTCATAGTCGTTCTGCTGCCTCAGGACAAGGCCGAGAAAATAATGGGACTTGTAGTTCGTCGGGTCAAGCTTGATGGCGTTGATGAACATCTGCCTGGCGTCCACGAAGGCGTTGCTCCTGTAATGTATCTGTCCGAGAAAATAGTACGATTGTTCATGATTTGCGTTGCAGGAAATGGTTTTTTTGAAAAACGGGATCGCCTTGTCGAGGGTCCCGGCATTGAAATATATCTTTCCGAGCTCGAAATAATTCTCGAAATTGTCCGGATCGATTTTGGTCAGAATGAGATACTCCTTCTTCGCGTCTTCGACCATTTCACGGTTGATATAAAGCTTGGCGAGCCTGGACCTGATTTCGCTTTCCTTCATCCGATCGTCGAACCTGGCGAACTTCAAGACCTGCCTGTACTCGACGATCGAATACTGGAAATTTTCTTCCCTGAAGTAGGCCTCCGCGAGGAGATAATGGGCGTATACGTTCCTGTCGTCCTTTTCCAGCAATTCGTTGAGCTTCTTGATCGCAAGCTTGGTCTGGCCGGATTCTATCATCTTCAGGATGTCCTCCATCTTTTTTGGGAGGACAAAGGTATACACGATGTAAAGCACGATTATCGACAGGAAGACAAAAAAGACGAATATCAGCACGTAGGTTAAAAGCATATGGATTTGATACCTGAAATTGTATTATATAGTATTTTCGGTCCGCAAACAGCTTCTTTTTACAGATATAATATATATGATACTAAATGTATATCATTTTTCGGCTGTCAAGAGGTTTAGAATGTTCCTGAATTTTGTGACGAAGGAATACCGGACGCCGGAAGGATACATATTAAAACACCATCCGTCCCTGAAAGAGCAAAATAATATTGACAAAAACGGATATATTTTAATGATAGCACAAGATTTGCCGGGGGCGTAGCTCAGTTGGGAGAGCGCTTGAATGGCATTCAAGAGGTCAGGGGTTCGATTCCCCTCGTCTCCAGATCCCCGAAAAGCCTACTCGACGTAGGCTTTTTCATGCACATCTCCATGAATCGTCGTTATTTTCTCAACATAGTACTTACGCTTGCCCGCGGGTATCGAGACATCGACATTTTCCCCGACGGTCTTGTTCTGAAGGGCCTGCCCTATCGGGGATGACAGGGAAATCTTGCCCTGGGAAGGGTTCACGTCGTTCGACGAGACAAAGGTGAATTCCACTCTGTCTTCGCTGTCGATATCGACGACCGTGACCGAAGAGCCGAACCCGATCCTGTCGTTGGGGATGTCGGACATGCTCAGCTCGTTGAGCTTGTTAAGCTGATCGCTGAGCTGCGCGATCCTCGCCTTGACGAACGCCTGGCGTTCCCTTGCCGCATCATATTCGGCGTTTTCCCTCAGGTCGCCGTACGCGCGGGCCTCCGCGATCTTTTTGGGAAGCTCGACCTTGAATTCCAGCTTGAGTTTATCTAGCTCTTCGCGAAACGCCTTTTTTTTCTGTTCTATATCGGTGCTCATGTTCAACTCCTTCACGCCCGTTGTTCACCGCGCAAAATGAAACATAACGTTAAAACGTTTTGCTCATTACCGCAGTTGAATTATTTCTGAGAGCCGGGACAGCCAATCAAGTCTTTATGCCTGGACAAACTAACACATAGCAGTTGACGTCATACTACCGAATCGGTTATATAATGCAAGTCTTTTAAAATACGGATATGCATTTTATCCCACGAAAAGCGCTTCGGTATTTTTGACAACGGATAATCCTGCTACTGGATCTCTTCGGCGCCGAGTTTGATAAGGAGCTTCACTTTTTTATCCTTATCGACTTTGACGATAAACCCTTCTTCCCTGAGGGCTTTTTCGATCTTATACGACATGAAATCAATGATCTTTTTCATTTGAGTGTTCTTCCCTGAACCGTTATTGTATCCTTACATGCAATAATTTTCGGTAAAAACCTCAAAAAAATCAATCCCTACAGGAAAGAAGCCATTCACCGGGGGATAATATTCGGATATTAGCCCGATTTTTTCTGAATTTCGACCATTTTCGCCGCAAATACTCCCCTGCGCATGAATATTTTCGAGGCAGCCCATACCAGGGTAAAAGAAACAATCAGCCCGCCGATGCCGAAAACGCCGGCGCCGAGGTCCCGGTCGAGCCCGATCATTTCGTGATAGGTATATCCTGCGGCCGAGCCGCCGATCAACGAGGCGACGGGAAAAAGATACAGCAGGACTGAAGAAAACACCACGTCCCTCTCTCGTATTTCATATATCACACAATCGCCTTTTCCGGCTCCGGGGCCGTTCTTTATCCATATCCGTCTTTTTTTCCCTTCCCCTCCCATGCATGTGTCGCGCGCCTCGCATGACGCGCAAAAACTCGTAGCCTCGGATTCGACCAGGGCCTTCCCCCCCGAAACTTCGACTACCACTCCTGCCTCGCGGTGCATATCATTCCTCCTTCGGCAGCAGCACCACCGTGCCGACGGATGAAAGCGGCTTTACCAGCTCCTCGCTGCCGACCACCACGCGCACAAGCCCCCCGGAAAACACCCTGCCGCTCCGTCTGAGAATATCGTCCTGCGACACGGCTTCAATCCGGTCGAGATACGCGGTAAAATAGTCGTCAGGCAGCCTGTTGTACTCCGCGTCGAGGTAATTGCCGAGAACGTTCATGGTCGTGTCGAAATTGAATATATAGCTGTTTCTCACCGCTTTCTTCGCCCAGTTCAGATCCCGTTCAGGCACCGCATCTTTCGTCATCGCTCCGATGTTCTCCTCCATCAGGCCAAGCACTTCGGCCACCGAAGAATTTTCGGTCTGCGCAAAGGCCATGAAAACGCCGGTCGCATACCTGAAACGCATGACCGACTGCACAGCGTAGGCGAGGCCCCGCTTGACCCGAATCTCGCTCATCAGCCGGGAATTGAACGAGCCCTCCCCGAGAATGTAATTCATCAGCGAGAGCGAATACGTTCCCTCGTCATTGATCGACGGCGCGCCCGTGGCCATCACTATCGTGGCCTGGGGTATGTCCCTGGGATACAGGTAGATCACGCCGCGGGCCTTTTCGAGCGAACGACGGATTTCCTCTTCGTCGGCCGCGTAATCCATCCTGACGCCCTTTCTGACCCGCGAAAAACACGATGCAGCGGCCGTCATCATCTCCTCAGGACCCTGCGAGGAATTGATCCCGAGAATGATATTGCCCGCGGTGAAGTATTCCCTCCACACGCGCTCGAGGTCCTCAAGGCGGTAGGACGACATTCCCCTGACCGTCGGCAAAGAGCCGTAGCCTTTCCCGTTGAACAGGGTCTCGCGGGCTTTCTCGAAAGCGATCGTCGCGGGATCGTCGTACTTTCTTCTCAGGTCGTCGATCTGTATCGAGCGGGCGGTCTCGAGGTCGCCGCGGTTCAGGTTCGGATCAGAGATAAGGTCGGACAGGATATCCAAGGCCCTGCCGGTGAACCGCGAAAGCACCTTGATCGAAATCACCGTGCTTTCCCAGGAGGATTCGATCGATAGCCTTCCTCCCATTGACTCGACCGCCTCGCGCAGAGCTTTACCGGGATATTTTTTCGAACCGGCCAGGTCGAGGGTCTCGGCCAGAAGAGACGACAGCCCGGCGGTCTCCCTGTTCTCGTGCAGCCTGCCGTAGCCTACCATCGCAATCAGCGTGGTCTGAGGCAGGTCGTCGTTCACATACAGGACCCGCATCCCGTTGTCGAAGGCATGCCTGACGAGCGGCGGCAGTTCGAGTCCCCTGATCGAAGGGCTGAGCGGGGCGGCGGCAAGAACCAGGGCGAAAAAAACGATCCACTTCGGGATCCTGCCATATGATTTATTTCTCTTCATTGCGTTCACCCTCCCTGCGCTCCAGAATCCCCACGGTCCTGTTTTCTTTCGTGAAATATTTTTTGATCGCGGCGCGGACATCTTCCTGAGTGACGCTCCTGATCGCTTTCATGTAATCCGTCACGTACTGCCACTTGCCGAAAACCGACTGGTAGTAGCCGAGCATGCCGGCAAGGCCCTTGTTGGTCGCCAGCCCGAACACGAGGTCGGACTCCATCTTGTTGACGACCCTGGCAAGGTCCTCGGCCGAAACGTTCCGCGCGGCGCTTTCGATGCCGGCGTATATCTGCGCTTCGAGGTCCCCGATCCTGACCGCAGGTACCGGCGCGGCCTCGATCACGAACAGATTGTCATACCTGGCTGCGGGATAACCGTTCCATGCGCTGAGGGAAGAGGCGAGCTGTTTTTCAATGACGATCGACCTGTACAGGGGGGATGATTTTCCTCCCGCGAGCAGTTCGGCCACCACATCACAGACGTAATCGTCCTTTGAAGGGAACGTCGGCTTGTGCCACCCTATCATGACGAGGGGATTGGCGTCGAATGCGACGGCAAACCTCTTCTCACCGCGTTTTTCGGGCTCGGCCGCAACGAAGCGGACGGGCTCGGGCCTGGCTTCGATACCCTCGAAGTATTTTTTTATGACCGCAAGCGTCTCGGCGGTGTTCTGCCTGCCCACTATGGTGATGACCATGCGGGACGGCACATAGTGCGCGTAATAAAACGCCCTGACGTCCCGTATCGACAGGCTGCCGATGCCGGTGCGCCAGCCGATGATCGGGTGCCGGTACGGATGCGCCTCGAACGCGGTCGCCATGAATTTCTCCTCGAGAAGGCCCTCCCCGCTCGAATCATAGCGCATGAGCCTCTCCTGCATGACGTTGTTTCTCTCAAGGTAGTATTCCCTGAAAACCGGTTTCCTGAGGCGCTCCGACTCGAGGCTCGCCCACAGCTCCAGCTCCGAAGCAGGGAGCTCGACGTAATAGCCCGTCCTGTCGCGCGAGGTCGATGCGTTGAATCCGATACCGCCGCGCTCGGAGTATATCCGGTCGTAGGGAGAGCTTACAACGTACTTCGACTGTTCATCCTGCAGCTTCTTCAGCCTCGACTCGAGCTCGGGAAGCATCACGTTGCCCGCGCCCGATGCCCTGAGCCGGTCTATGGTCTCTCCCACTGCTTCGATTTTTTTCTGTATCTCGCTTTCACGCGCATAATCAGTGGTACCGATCCTGTCTGTGCCCTTGAAAAGCATGTGCTCGAGCAGATGGGCCGCGCCGACGGTATTGTAGCTTTCATCGGACGAGCCGACGCTGAAGGACAGGTCGAATGCAAGCGTCGGCGCATATCCCCTGTCGAGAAGCACGACTGTAATGCCGTTCGAGAGCTTTACCGTCACCACGTTTCGCCGGAGGTAGTCCTCGGCGTTGTCGATACTGCCCCCTGCGCCGGACGCAATGGACATCATGAAAAAAACGGCCATGACCGCGATTGTTCTTTTCATCCGAAACTCCAATTGTTGATTTATCAGGTATCGAGCCGGGATATCCGGTTACACTGAAATACCGGTCCGGGGTCACTCCCCGGTCTTTTCCCTTTGCAGAATTTCCTCTGCGAGGATCTTGAGCTTGGGTGACACTTTCAGGGGCGGCAGCTCGACCTTCGGTGCGGTGTTTTTTCCGAGCAGCTTCCCCAGCGCGAAGACCATGCGCTCGAAAATCTCCCTTACCTTGTCCTCGCGCTTGACCATGCGGTAATACCTGAGGGCGACCAGCGGCATTTTTTTATCGTAGAAGTAATAATCGGCGATCCTGGTTATGCCGTCCCTGTACCCGGTCTTGACGAAAATTTTCAGGGCTCCCTCGATGTTCTTGTCATTGAAGAGCTCGTTGCCGAGGCGTATCAGCTTTATTCTTTCGCTGCTTTCCATGGATTTTCGCAACCTTCGATTGTATGTTACATAATCCCATATCGGTAAATATTGCAATTACTATTTTGTTCGGCCTGCGAAACCATGGCGAAGAAAAAACAGGCCCACAGACGCAATTCCCCGCGCAGCCTGACGGCACCGAAAATCATGCCTGGACGATTATCGCCCGATACCGGAACCCTGAGGCCCAGCCGGTGCAGGGCCCCTCAACAACTGCCGGGAATGCTCCTGCCCATCAGCCTGGCCATCTGCGCCATCCTGATCATGAGATCGCTGAACCGTTCCGGCTTGAGCGACTGCATGCCGTCTGATAACGCATGGTCCGGATCGGGATGCACCTCGATCATGAGCCCGTCGGCCCCTGCGGCGATCGCGGCGAGCGAAAGGGGATGGATGAGCTTCCATGTACCGGCGGCGTGCGACGGGTCGACGATCACGGGAAGGTGCGTCTTCTGCTGAAGCACCGGCACCGCGGAGATGTCGAGCGTGTTCCTCGTTTCGCTTTCGAAGGTGCGGATGCCCCGCTCGCAGAGAATGACGTTCCGGTTGCCCCCGGCGAGAACGTACTCGGCGCTCATCAGCAGCTCTACCACGGTCGTCATCATCCCGCGCTTCAGGAGCACCGGCCTCTTCGCCCTGCCCAGTTTTCTGAGAAGAGAAAAATTCTGGCAGTTGCGCGCCCCCACCTGGATAATGTCCGAGTATTCCTCGATGACCGCAAGGTCGTCCGAATCCATGATTTCGGTGATTATCGGCATCCTGAATGCGTCGCCGGCCTCCCGAAGGAGCTTCAGCCCTTCGACACCCATTCCCTGGAACGCATAGGGCGACGTCCTCGGCTTGAACGCGCCGCCCCGCAGAATGGTCGCCCCGGCCTTTTTGACATGGGCGGCCGATTCCATGATCTGATCACGGGACTCGATCGAACAGGGCCCTGCTATGATGCATACATCTTCCCCTCCGATCGTAATACCCCCGCTGATATTCACTACGGTTTTTTCGTCGCTGACCCTGCCGGCGAGCATGTATGGAACAGAAGGCTTTCCGGCTTCCGGTTCGCTCAGTACTGCATTCATGTGTTTCCTCCAGTCTGCTGGTTTGAGCATGAAAAAGGCCGCCCGGAGGACCGGCGGCCTGATATTGCGTATGCTTCCACGCGCATTAAAAAAGCCGCCGGCTTTCCGCCCGCGGCTTCCGAAACATACAGTGTCCGTAAAGCTACGAGCGGCTTTTAAAAAAAATAAAAGTAGCTAAAGTAGAATTTACGGCTGTTCGTATGTGCGTTCATCATGCTGTGATTCATTGCTTGAATGATGGGTGCATTGGATTCTTTTACCTGAAATTGTCAAGAATTTTTAGTATCGGTATAAGGGAATTTTCGCGGTCGGAATCGATTGCACCGTAGCAACTGTGCGGATTCAGGCAGGGGCTATACCCCTGCCTGCACCGGATAGCTTTAGTTGGATTCGGAAAGACTGCCCGCCGCCCAGTTATTCGTCGCTGTAGCGCTACGGGAATTTCCGCCGCTGACCGAGGAATCTCCACCGCTTGCGGTATTGGCATTTCCGCCGCTGACCGATGAACATGATCCGCTTGCAGCATTGCCCTCACCACCGCTGACCGATGACTGCTGCCCGCTTGCCGTATTCAGGTATCCGGCGCTGACCGAGGAACGATCCCCTTCCGCCGTATTATAACATCCGCCGCTTACCGATGAAGACTGCCCTTCCGCAGAATTGGACCATCCGCCGCTTACCGATGAACATGATCCGCTTGCAGTATTTTCGTTTCCTGCGCTTACCGAAGAATAAGGTCCTGATATAGTATTTGTAACGCCGACTACAAAACCGCCGAAGGACGAATAGTTGTTGAGATAGCCCGCGACAATATTGTGTGATCCGCTCTTGTCGCTGTCCGATGTCCTTGCCTCGTTGTACCCGACGATCAGGTTGCCGGTCCCGTTGACCGTTCCGTTTGTGGTACCCGAACCGCTTACTATCTGCACGTTCATGCCGGTAAACCGTATCGTGTCCTCGCCGTTATCGGTTATTCTTGTCACTCCGGACAGCAAAGTATTATAGCCCGAAACGCTCGTTTCAAGCGCGGCGATACTGTTGTACAGTTCAGTGAAATTCGCGTTTACTTCATCTGCGGAAATAAGATCGCCGTCAGTAAAGGTAATCTGAGCGGCGAAAAGAATCGTCGATGCGGCCAGCGCGGAAACAAGCACGCCGGTTATTACGTGCATCCGCGAAAACGCCCTGTTCCAGAAGCCTTTTCTCTGGGCCTTAAGATCCGAAACTTCTCTCTTCAACTCTTCGATCAATTGCAGCAATTTTTCGTTTTCCATTATTTTTTCCTTATTTTCTTGTAAATTATTTTTCATTCGTTCCAGGATCCCTGCCCCCACCTGGCCTGGCCCCATCTCGCGCCGTCAGCGGTACCGGTATTCTTATCCGACGAACCGCCTGAATCGTCGCAGCATACGATAAAAACCGCAACCAGCATGATCCAGCAGATCATGAAAATTCGAATTGAAAAAAAATTCTTCATGGTTGTTTTCAATTGCACCTCCTTCATTAATTCCATTTGCACATAAAAAAGCTTCCATGAATGATACGAATGATAACAACCGCAGTTTCAGAATGACCCCGTTCACCCGATTGTTAGATAGATTTATATGCATGTTTCCAACTTTTCTGTCATGGGGGGAAACCCCCATGCGTGAATTTTTTTTCAATTTTACGGGCATAGGGGGAAACCCCTATACTTTTCGTTTTACTGGGGATCGAACCGGTATGTGTTTGACATAAAGGTATGGATATTGTAGGTTCACTGTCACATTTGAGGAGATTACATCCCGGGCCTTGTCCACGAATTTCCTGATAAATATGAAAATATCTTAAGCAGCAGAGACATTGCTCTCGACAGACGGGGATGACGATTTAACAATGTAGATGGTGCAGGATCAATTGTTATGATGATGATGATAATAATTCTGAGTGTCGCTACGATGTGCATTTTTTTAGCGATGGGTTTGTATATCCTGTCATTGAATCCCGGGAACAAGGTAAATCTTGCCTTTTTTGCAACCATACTCAGTTTTGTTTTGAGTAATATTCTTCTGATAGTGATACATGCTGTTTCAGATGAAGCAACAGCTGTAATGATTTACAGAACCGCGACATCCATGGGCATTCTTTTTTTTACCTTGATAATCATCCTGATAACATATATATCAAATATTTTTAACCTGTACAACATTCGCAGATTTCAAAATCTTTTTCTTGGCGTGGTGATATTCATTCAGACATTGCTCATTTGCCGGAACTATTCACTCCCACTATTTGTGGAATTGGTGAAGATAGATGGCACGTGGAGGATGGTAAAAATCCAGGAGGAAGCCCACTTTTTTCTTGTATCGTTATACTGGTTGATATCAACAATAATTATCACCACGATTATGTTGTTATGGAGAAAAAAAACGAAATCCCTGAGAGAACAAAAACAGGCTGCGGTGCTGCTGGGAACGTTTGTATCCGGCAGTCTCATCATGCTAATATACATGGTATTAATCATCGATGTTTTCAAGCTGATCAAATATCCGATAGCCGGTGACGCATCCGTTGTCATATGCATATGGGTTGCAGGATTTGGATACTCGATAGCAAGATACCGCTTCCTTTCCATCACGCCCGAATACATCAGCAGCGAACTGCTCTCGAACATCGAGGAATCGGTAATGCTCCTGGGTCCCGACAAGAATATCATCACCATCAACAACAGCGCAAAGGAAATAATTGACGGCAGGGATTCCGGAAACGTGACTCAATTTTCGAAAAACATACCCGAATACGATATTATCGATGAAAAGGTCAACGCACTCCTTGATGGTTCGCAGGACAACTTCACGTACAGGGTCAGCTTTAACAATGGCGGTGGTCCGACACGATACTTCGACGCGAGGTTTTCCCTCGTCAGGGACAGATTCAACGATATCCTCGGGATCCTGGTCATCGCGCGCGAGGACAGAGATCTGAACCAGCTGAAAACCATCCACAAAATAACCGACAGACAGATGGACATCATCACCATGGCGCTGTCGGGGCTCTCGAACAGGGAGCTCGCCGCGCGCCTGAATATTTCAGAAAAGACCGTCGAGAACCACATGATAAACATCTACAACAAGCTCGGCGTCAACAATAAGATAGAACTGTACAACCTTGTGAAGCAGTACCATGTCGGCGGGAATCCCGCGTCCGCATGAGAACCGAGCGATGATACCCTTTTAACCGGACCGCGTCCGCCTGAACCGGAAATGATCATCCATAATCAATCTCGAGGAATGACGATAGCCCTGTCGCCGAAATTATCCAGTGATCAATGAAATCAGTTTTTGCCCGGTCTTCTGATAAAAAAGCCCCTTAATTGCTGTGCCGGGTCAGACTCCAGGTCACCTGTACATCCGCGCCGTTTACATCGTGAGCCGTCTGATCGCCGCTGAGGACGGTCGTATCCCCCGGCACCGGGGCCACTTCCATGAGCGGCACCAGGATTACGGCGGTCATGGTCGAGCTGAAAGAATCATACTGCATGGTGCAGCCCGAAAACGGAATACCTGAGATGATCAGTTGATATTTATCGGCCTCAGTGTAGATTATCAGGTTAACCGGAAAATCCGATGCAGAAAGCGCAAACATCCGGGCACCGTCGCTTGAAATAGAATTCGGCATTCCCGTGCACCCGTCGCCGGTGTATGTTTTGAGATAACTTCCGAGCACGCTAATTCCCTGGTTATTTATCCATTTCTGCCCGGAGCTCGAGGGAAACGAAGTATCATTCTCGAGCACGACATCAAAAACCGCCTGGCTGTCGTGAGCAGTGACACAGTTGACGCCTGTGAGAGAATCCTCTACGTTAACCGTAATGGTTCCGGTATAATACGACGTGACGGATGATGACATGCCCCCGGAAACATACACCTTGAGCCATCCGTCTCCCATGCCGACGTTTTCGGATTCATCGGTCCAGGTCGAGTCATCGAGCTTGCCGAAATTCAACTCGGAATCGATCTCTTCATTGCACCATTCGAACCCGGCGTTGTCGTCGGGCAGATCCACCTGGCCCAGGACCACGGCGTATTCGGTCCCGGGGAAAAGGCCCTGGCACGACAGGTTCGCCCTCACGACACTGAAAACGGCGCCGAACGAATCCGCGTCGATCGTCGTTTCTGCGATCCTGTCGGTCGGGACGCCGCCGTCGGTTTTATACAGTTCCACGGACACGTCGTTATATGTATCCATTTCGCTGTTTTTCCTGATCTTGACCTCGACCGCGTCGACTTTCGTGTATGCGCCGGTGTTGAAGGTCTGGTACCGTTTCGCCTGGTTATCGGTTCTCCACCCGAACGAGAATGCGGCAGTGCAGTCATTGGAAATATCAATAACGCTGCCTCCAGCGTCTCCTCCCCCTCCGCCGCCGCTGCCGCTATCACAGGTCGAGATAAAAATTACCAGAGCCAATAGCGAGAACCATAATCCGGATTTTTTCATGATTTTTCTCCTGTACGCAATACAATATTTATTGATGATTGGATTCGGCCCGGGGTAACTGTAAGTGAATCATATTGAATGACTCCGGTTATCGCCAGACAGTCACATATCACAACCAGTAGTATTGAAATGCTAATATTGCATTAATGCGCTTTTATGACCATACATCGAACGATGTATTGCGTAAATAATGAGCGGATTCATGATCTGATCGCAAAGAGAGGGCTTTCCTGTTCAGAAATGCCTGTTCAGCAGGTTTGACAGCTCGACGCGGTTTTTGAGTCCGGTCTTCTGGTAGATGTTGTGAATGTGGGTCTTGACGGTCAAAAGCGTGATTTCGCACTCCTCCGCTATTTCCCTGGACGACATGCCGCCGCAGAGCATCAGGAGCACCTCGATCTCCCGGGGAGAGAGGTTGAGCTGTTCCTGGAGGCCGGTAATCCCCCCTGCTTCGCGCAAAATGGCGATAATGCCGACGATCTCTCCTGTTTCATTTTTGACGCCGAGCAGGGTCGTTTCCAGAGCTTTGCCGCCTGCATTTCCGGAAGGGGCGAGAATCAACGGCTGCATCAATTCGCGGCCTCGGACCATTTTTTCGATCTCATGCCTGAGAATTCCGGGCGACTCAAAGAGGCCGAATATGCTCCCGGTCCCGGTCTCCATCCCCGCATGCCGCGAGAGGATGCGCGCATTCTCGTTGAGGAATATGATGTCTCCCCTGGTGTTGATAACGAACAGAGACTCGTACATTCTCTCGAAAAGCTCGGACGCGGGATTGGTCGGGGTGAGCGTCATGAGGCCGTATTTCATTACTGCAAAGCGGATACCGAAGACCAGTATTACGAAGCAGAGAATATTATATAGATTTATGAACAGTGCGTGGCCCGATATTACATGGTCTGCGGGAAAAAACAGGTGCGCCAGGGCGATAATGCCGGCCATGCTTGACAGTATGATGATATCCGCCTGTTTCTTTTCCCTCTGCGTCCCGGCCCTGAAGCGCCAGTAAACCGCCAGGGCCGTACAGACCAGGCCTGATCCCATCATGTAGGAATAAAACAGCAGGGTCCATACCGATCGTATGACCACGAGCCCCCATCCCCATGAAAACCTGACGAAATCCGCGACTACCGGATGGAAGGTCATTATCGGCAACGCGACAATCAGCGGCAGGGAGTACATGACCGCAATGAAGGGACGGGTCCGCGCCGCCTTTATTCCGGCCAGCTCCATGAAATAGTGAAGCCTTAAAATAACGCACACGCAGGCGATGAACGTGAATATCCGGTACCAGAAAAAGCAGGCCTGCCTGTCGGGCGACAGGATGAACTGTATCATGACGATGGAGAAAAGCGAATGGGAAAAAGCGAAGGCTGCGTATATGCGGTTCGTTATCGACAGCCGGTTCAGCCTGTAAACAAACAGCGCGCTTTCGAAACCGATGAACGCCGAAGCGATATACGCCGTGATGAGAATGTTCATTACGTATTTTTCCTGTAGCCAGCCGGCAACTGTAGAAACATCCGGACCACCGGTTCACTGAGCCTGCTTCGTATTGAGTCTGTCTAAATGTCGAAGAGCACCTGACCCGAATAAATTACTATTCACCAAAAAACCCGCGGAGGCAAGGCTTTTTTGAAATTTTATCAATAGAGATTAAATCTTTCCCAGGTCAGGGCTTTTTTCAGATGCACAGTAATTTCCACCGCCGCCGAAACCCGCTGCACGGGACACCCCGGTTTCGGATCGGCATAGGCGCAACACGATGTCGAAGCGTAAGAACTAATTATACAAAACCGGAACCTGTAAGTATTGACAAAAAAAATTCCGGATGCAAGAATTGAGTATCCGATGGACAAACATTCCGGATTAATCGAACAGGTTCACCAGGCATGCATATCCGCTTTATTGTGCCCCCGGCTGGCACTGAACGCAACGGCAACATCGTCACGAGCGAGCGCTGGAAAGCGTTCATGGAGGAGATGGGCCATCGGGTCGTTATCGAGCACGATCACTGCCGGGAGCGGTGCGATCTCCTGGTCGCGTTTCATGCCGTCAGGACCCGCAGCGCGGTGATAGCTGCTCGAAAAGAATCACTGGCCAAATGGATAGTCATCTGCTTCACCGGCACCGACCTGTACCGCGATCTAAAAATCGACCCCGGAGCTTCCGATGTGCTGGGTCTCGCCGACCGCCTGGTAGCGCTCCAGCCCGCGGCGCTCGAAGAAGTGCCTTCAGACTTCAGGAAAAAAACCATGGTTATATACCAGTCAGCGCTACGCCCTGCATCAGACGCTTCGCCTGCGCCCGGTTCTTTCGACATCTGCGTCATAGCCAACCTGCGCGACGTGAAGGACCCGCTCCGGGCCGCAAAGGCCGCGCGTCTGCTGCCGCCCGATTCAAAGATACGGGTGGTCCTGGCTGGAGGGGCCATGGACGACGAATCAGCCCTGGCGGCAGAGGCCGAAGCCCGGGAGAATCCCCGCTTCATCTGGCATGGCGAGCTCTCGAAAGAAAAAACCGGTGAACTCCTGGTTCGAAGCCGCGCGCTCGTCCTGTCCTCCCTCATGGAAGGAGGGGCCAACGTGGTTTCAGAGGCGATCGTTTCGGATGTCCCGGTCATCGTGACCGATATCCCGTGCATGCAGGGCCTTCTCGGAGAGCGCTATCCCGGGTTCTTTCCCGTCATGGACACCGAAAGGCTCACGGCCCTGATGCTCCGCGCGGAGACTGACCATCAATACTACCGGTCCCTGCTCGAGAGTTGCCGCGATGTAGCTTACAAATTCAGCCCTGATCTTGAGCGGGAACGCATCCGGGAGCTCCTTACATCAGTCACTCTATTCTCCGATGCGCCGGGGAGGTGACAATCGAGATGAAGGCTCCAATCCTCGCCTACCACAAAGTCGATACCCGTTCGCCGACCAGGTTCTGGGTAAGCGCCGATTTCTTCGATATGCAGATGGCTACCCTGCGCGAACTGGGATACGAATCGGTCAGCCTGTATGACCTGTGGCGATCATCCCACTGCGACGGTATTCTTCCGGCAAAACCTGTATGCATAACCTTTGACGACGGATACGAAAACTTTGCGACCCGGGCCTTTCCCGTTCTCGGGAAACACGGCTTCACCGCCACGGTGTTTATTCCCACCGACTTTATGGGCGACGACCAAAGACGCTGGAACGACTGGGACCGATCGCCCGAGGAGAGGTCTTTTCCCGCGGCCCATCTCGTGTGGCGGGAGGTGATCGAACTCCACCGCTCCGGGATCGAAATCGGGGCGCACACCAGGACGCATCGCGACCTGGAATCGCTTTCAAAGACGTCGCCCGCGGATGCGGAGGATGAGATCACCGCATGCAAGCGCGAGATCGAAGCCAGGCTGTCGGCCGAAATCGGGTTCCTTTCGTATCCGTACAGGACTTCCGGGCCTACAGTCGAAAACCTGGCGCGCAAAGCCGGGTTCCTCGGCGCGGCGACCATGAACGGGGGCTTCTTCGATACGCAGCACGACGACTGGTACCGCATCGACCGCATCCCGGTACTGTCGCGCGGTCCCGGAATATCCCCGCAGGAAGAGCGCGATGCATTCATGGCGCTGCTCGGTGAACTGCCGCGGAATACACAACCATGAAAACGAACCGACTGCGCAACGAAAAAAGCCCCTACCTTCTGCAGCATGCCGGCAACCCGGTCGACTGGTACCCGTGGTGCAGCGAGGCATTCGAAAAGGCGAAACAGGAAGACCGGCCCGTATTTCTTTCAATCGGCTACTCGACCTGCCACTGGTGCCACGTCATGGAGCGTGAATCGTTTGAAGACGAAGAGGTGGCCCGCCTGCTCAACGAAACGTTCGTGAACATCAAGGTCGACCGCGAGGAACGTCCCGACATCGACGCCGTCTACATGGATGCATGCCGGCTCATGATGCGAAGCGGCGGATGGCCCCTGACCATAATAATGACGCCCGGCAGGGAGCCTTTTTTTGCCGCAACCTATATCCCCAAAAACAGAAGATATGACAGGCCGGGCCTCATGGAAATCATCCCCCGCATCAGGGAACTATGGGCGGAGAGAAGATCCGATATCATCCAGGCCGCGTCGGATATCACCCTGGCCCTGAGGCGTGATAACCCGGGCGAGGCCAAGGAGCCGGGCGAAGAGACCCTGCACCGGGCATACCGTTCATTGTCGGCGAATTTCGATGAAACGTTCGGCGGGTTCGGGGATGCGCCGAAGTTTCCCTCGCCGCATAACGTCCTCTTCCTCCTGAGATACTGGAACAGGACCGGAGATGCCCGTGCGCTTGAAATGGCGGAGCGTACGATCGGCGCGATGAGGCGGGGAGGGATTTACGACCATCTCGGTTTCGGCTTTCACCGCTATTCTACCGATACGGAATGGATCGTTCCGCATTTTGAAAAGATGCTCTATGACCAGGCAATGGCGGCGCTTGCATGTATCGAGCTTTTCCAGGCTACCGGAAACAGGGAATACGAAACCACGGCCAGGGAGATCTTTGCCTATGTAATGCGCGACATGTCGGATGAGGGGGGAGGATTTTACTGCGCCGAAGACGCCGACAGCGAAGGCGTCGAGGGAAAGTTCTACCTGTGGACGCAGGATGAAATCAGAAAGATTTTACCGCGGGACGAAGCGGACCTGTTTTTATCGATGTATCGGCATGATTCTGATCTTTCAGCGCACGGCATGAACGAAATCCCCGCGGGCCATTTCATCCCGCACCTCGGGCCGGCAAATGAAGGAAGGCCCGCGCTGATGGACGCGCTTTCACCAATCGAAGGCGCCAGGAAGAAGCTTTTCGAGGCCCGTAAGCAACGCGTCCACCCGCACCGGGACGACAAGATACTGGCCGACTGGAACGGGCTCATGATCGCGGCGCTGGCACGCGGGGCGCAGGCGCTGGGCGATCCGGAACTTCTCCGGGCCGCCGCAGCCGCGATGGATTTCGTGACGGGCTCAATGCAAAACGGGGATGGCCGGCTGCTCCATCGCTACCGGAAGGGAGAAGCGGCCATCGACGGGAACCTCGACGATTACGCATTCGTGATCTGGGCGCTTCTGGAGCTGTACGAAGCGACGTTTGACGCGCGCTATCTTGTCAAGGCGCTGGAATACCAGTCGCATTTGTACGATTTTTTTCAGGACGCCGCAGGCGGAGGCTTTTTTTTCACCGCGGTTGACGCCGAGCAGCTGTTGATGCGGCCCAGGGAGCTGTACGACGGGGCCGTACCTTCGGGAAATTCCGTGGCTTTCCTGAACACGCTTCGATTGTCCCGTATAACGGGGGATACGGATGAACGGGCCCGGGAAATTTTTAGGGCATTCTGCCCGCACGCGGACGCGTCGCCATCCGCGTTCACGTACTTTTTATGCGGCCTTGACTTCGCGCTCGGCCCGGCAAGCGAGGTGATCATCGCAGGCCAGATGGGGCGCCCTGACACGAAAGAACTCATCGGCGCATTGAGAGGGAGTTATATTCCCAACAAGGTCGTCGTTTTCAGGCCCGAGAGCGGCGGGAGCCGGGACATCGACGCCATATGCCCGCGTTTGCAATCATATTCCACAATCAATGGCAGGGCCACGGTCTATGTATGCAGAAATTTCGCCTGCGCGCAGCCGACCAGCCACCCGAAGGAAATGATGAAGATGCTGACGGACGGCATCCGCGGGCGCAGGCTGCAGTGAATTTCTATTTTCCCGCGTCGATCCTCGCCCTGACTTCTTTCCACACGTCGGCAACGTCGAGGGGAGCGAATTTCGGCCTGGCGAACTCGCGCCTGCAAAGCTCGTAGATTGCCTCGTTGTAGGGGACCCTGATGCCGTGCTTCCTGCCAAGCCGCACCATGTATCCGTTGATGGTTTCGATCTCAGAGTCATGGCCGCCGCGCTGGATGATGTCCTGGGCCATGCTGCTCATGACCATCTTTCGGGCGTTCTTCCTGAACAGGGGCCTGGTGAGCCGCTGGGGCAGGATTGCAGAGAGTGTAATGAGAACCCACGGCGGCATCCCCCCTATCTTGCATTCCCTGTAGCCTGCCGCCTTCACGATGCGGACTCCTTCGTACAGGAGATTGGACAGCAGCTTCTGGAAAAGGCCATAGTCGGATATCTCCCTGAAGCCGTGGCCGATCAGGGTGGTGAGCGAGTTTGTCAGGTTGAGTATGAGCTTCGAATGGGCCGCATCCTGTATGTGATCGACCACCACGGTTTCGACACCGCGGTTGAACACGGCCGCAATCTGGTTCACCTCGTTCATGATCCCGCTGTTCAGCGTTCCGAAGATGAGCGGCCCCTTTTTCTGGTAACCCGCAATACCCGGCTCGGCGAACCAGGCGTTGTAGCCTATGACGCAGTAGATCACCTTGGAGAAATACTTCGGGAGGATCGACTGGTTCTCGACCCCGTTCTGCATGCCGATGATGTATGGCCGGTCGCCGACCGTATCCCTGATCTTCTTCGCAACGGCATCGAGGCTGAAGTTCTTCACGCCGATCGCGATGACATCCGCATCCTTCGCGTCTTTCAAGTCCTCAATCACCTGTACGTCCAGATGCACGCGCTCGTTTTCCTTCCCCTGCTCGAAAAGCGTTATGCCTTTCTTCTTGAGCATCTCGGCAACATCCGCCCTGTCGAGGAAACTGATGTTTTTGTGGACCGCAGCAATCCACCCGCCTACCGTCTGTCCTATTACACCGGCGCCGAAAATGACTATTTTCATGTTCGTGTTCATCTTGATTCTCCCATTATAGTTTTATCTGTTCAGCGATTCAAGCCATGCGGGAACATTCTTTTCCGGCAGATCGAAACAGCTCGACATGTGCTCGGCGTATCGTGTCTGGAACGGGTGCTCCTCGATTTCGAGTTCGCGCAGGAACGCGGCAGACCGGGTGTTCCCGATCTCGATAAAGCGCTTGCCGGCTTTCACGTTCTTTTTAAAGAGCAGCCCCATGTGCTTGTTGACATTGAAGGTCGCCCTGAAATTGGTTTCGCTTCGAAGCAGCTTCCCTTCCAGGCGCGTGTAAAGGTAGGACGTCGTGTCGAATTCCCGGGGGGAACCTTTCATCGGCACGCGGATAGTAAGATAGGGCGCACCGTCCTCCTCGCAGGCGACGGTCACGCAATCGGTTCCATCCTGGCGAATGTCGACCTGCTGGGTGACCTTGGGCAGGCCCCATATCCTGTTGCCGCGGATCTGGTTCTCGTACGAGGTGACCGGCATTCCCGCGATGTAGTATCCGAAATGGCTGAACGAGTCGACGATCATGGGAATGACCGGCGGCCTGAATGACGTGTTGACCATTACCGGTATCGCCATCGCGATCTCGTTGTACGGCGCGACTCCCATGACGTTTTTATACTCGTAGCACGAGAACGCGATGATCGACCTTCCGCGCGTGAGCTTTACCGGTTTGATCTTCTCATGCAGCTGCCGGGCTACCAGGCGCGCGGCCCTGTCATACGAGCAGAGGAATATTCCGATCGCGCAGGTCACATCGCCGTAGAACGTGGGGAAAAGATAGTCCTTGAATATCTTGTCGTTCAGCTGCAGCGGGCCGTCAGCGTGTCGCAGCCTGAAGCGTGAGAAAAAATCATTATTAAAGACAGGGTCGCCCGCATTGTTGAGCATTCCGGGCGGGATATTCATCAGGGGTTTCATGCTTCCTCCGGTTATAAATCATACGGCCGGCCAGAAAATTTATGACCGCCGGTCATTCTGATGGAAAAAAATAAATGGCCGCGGCCATTCTTCGCTTTTTCTCCAGACAGGACGATTATGACCGCCGGTCATTTTTTTGCAAGAAAAAAATCGGGCTCACAGTTAAAAAATCTTTTCATGAAATCCTCGAGCATTGTCGTCGCTTCATTCTGAGACCTGATGCTTTTATCGATGAAAAGACGATGGCATATGTCGAGTATCGTAGAAATGAGCACCTCGGAGTAGACGTCGAGCTGCCTGATCGGATACTGTTCATATACATTGAGAAAATGGAGAATGATGCCGGACAGCGCCGACATTGATTTTTTTATGTAGGGATATTCCCGGTGCTGGATGAGATTTTTTCTGAGCTCGACCAGGAACAGGTTGTTTTTCCTGAAATAACCCAGAAGAGATTCCGCGAGGGGCGCAATTTTTTGCAGGTCCCTGTTCGATTCAACGACCTGCCTGAAAAAGTCGCTTGCGAAATCTTCGAATACGTCGTTGACGAGGTCATCCTTGCTGTCGAAGTAAAGATAGAACGTTCCCTTGGCAATGCCGGCATTTTTAACTATCTCGTTGATCGAGGTGCTGTCAACGCCCTTGTCCCTGAACAGGGCAAGGGCGGTCGCCTTTATCGCTTCCCTGCTTATAGGCTTTGCCGTTTTTATTTGGGATACTTTATTGCCTGCCATCTCCATCCCCGCATGACTGTAAGAGATATAGTACCGGGAATTACTGTCAAGGAATATCCTGTATGGAACAATAAACAGGGATAAACCGGGTTTACTCGACAGCAGGTTCCGGTCATCTGAAAGCCGCCCTTTTTGAAACATCGTGTTTCATGCCGGCAGGCGAATCCCGACCGGCCGGGTCGCCGCCGTACCTCATCACTGTTTCGGCCATGACGTTCACTGCATACTCCATACGGAATCGGATAAAACCCGGAGATGATTCGAATAAAAAAGGCCGCATCAGTTTCATGACGCGGCCCTGTACTATCACGGTTATAGTTCCCTGCCCGGACTACTCGATATAGGGGTTGCCGTCCGCATCGCCGGGATTTATGTCTTTCAGGATCGTGGTGCCGTCTTCGGTGCCGTCAGTGGACCAGAGCTCGACACCTTCAGCTTCAGTGAAGGCAACAAAGAGCAGTTTATTGTTGAGTACAGTCAAGTATTTGGGAGCGCTTCCAACAGTCGGTTCAATGATTTTCACCACATGTGTGTTTTGAGCAGTGCCGTCGGTGACCCAGAGCTCATACCGGCCGGTGCTGTCCTGTGCCT
>Ga0209310_1000737_pt1 | contig 31669 bp, 29 predicted proteins | sample AD_UKC030_MetaG_FD_184415 | JGI IMG/M metagenome (GOLD analysis project Ga0209310, IMG submission 184415) | Active sludge microbial communities of municipal wastewater-treating anaerobic digesters from USA - AD_UKC030_MetaG (SPAdes) (version 2) | ecosystem: Engineered > Bioreactor > Anaerobic >...
ACTTGGCCGACAGTACCGTCGTGATCGCCGCCGTCAGCGTCGTCTTGCCATGGTCAACGTGTCCAATCGTCCCCACATTCACGTGCGGCTTCGTACGCGCAAATTTTTCCTTAGCCATTATCGGTTCTCCAATAACGAATTACTTTTTGTTGATGACAGCCTCGGCGACATTTTTCGGCGCCTCGGTATAGTGTTTGAATTCCATCGAATAGGTCGCACGACCCTGCGACAACGAGCGCACGGAGGTCGAATAACCAAACATCTCGGACAGCGGAACTTCGGCCTTGACCACCTTAATGCCGCCAACCTGGTCTTCCATGCCCTGGACAATGCCACGACGGGAGGAGAGGTCGCCCATGACGTTGCCCATATACTCTTCCGGAGTTTCGACTTCAACGGCCATCATCGGCTCGAGCAACGTCGGGTTGGCTTTCTTCATGCCCTCCTTAAAGGCCATCGAAGCCGCCATGCGGAAGGCGTTCTCGTTCGAGTCAACATCGTGGTAGGAACCGTCGAACAGCGTAAACTTGACGTCGACGACCGGGAAGCCCGCCAGCACGCCGCTGGTAACCGCATCGCGAAGGCCCTTGTCGACCGCTGGGATGAACTCGCGAGGCACAACGCCGCCCTTGATGGCATCGATAAACTCGTAACCCTTGCCGGCTTCGTTCGGCTCGATCTTGAGCCAGACGTGACCGAACTGGCCGCGACCACCGGACTGCTTGACGAATTTGCCTTCCTGTTCGACAGCCTTCTTGATGCATTCGCGGTAGGCCACCTGCGGCGCACCAACGGTTGCTTCGACGTTGAATTCACGACGCATGCGGTCGACCAGAATTTCCAGATGCAATTCGCCCATACCGGAAATGATTGTCTGACCGGACTCTTCGTCGGTGCGCACGCGGAATGAAGGATCTTCCTGGGCCAGACGACCGAGCGCCAGGCCCATTTTTTCCTGGTCAGCCTTGGTCTTCGGCTCAACGGCAACGTGGATCACCGGCTCCGGGAAAACCATGCGCTCAAGGGTAATTACCTTTTGTGGGTCACACAGCGTATCCCCCGTCGTGGCTTCCTTAAGCCCCACGGCAGCAGCAATGTCGCCAGCGCGCACTTCCTTGATTTCTTCGCGCTGGTTAGCGTGCATCTGCAGGATACGCCCGAGACGTTCCTTGCGGCCCTTGACCGGGTTATATACCGTATCACCTGAATTGATTACACCCGAATAGACGCGGAAAAAAATCAATTGGCCGACGAACGGGTCGGTCATGATCTTGAAGGCCAGCGCCGAGAAGGGCTCATCGTCGGCAGCGCGACGTTCTCCTTCGGACTCATTCTCGAGGACACCCTTGACCGGCGGAATATCGATCGGCGACGGCAGCAATTCGATCACGGCGTCCAGCATCTTCTGCACACCTTTGTTCTTGAACGCGGTGCCACACAGCATCGGCTGGATTTCACAGGCGATGGTCCGTGTACGCAGACCCAACAGGATGTCGGCTTCGGAGAGGTCACCCTCTTCCAGGTACCTGTTCATCAGCTCTTCGGAAGCTTCAGCAGCCGCTTCAACCATCTGCTCACGCCAAGTTGCCGCGTCATCCGCCAGTTCGGCAGGAATATCACGGGCTTCGTACTTCATGCCCTGGGAGGCCTCATCCCAATAGATGGCCTTCATCTTGATCAGATCGACCACGCCCTCGAACTTGTCTTCGGCGCCGATAGGAATGACGATGGGCACCGGATTGGCTTTCAGGCGCAGCTTCAGCTGGTCAACGACCTTGAAGAAGTTGGCACCGGAGCGGTCCATCTTGTTCACAAAGGCCAGGCGCGGCACGCCGTACTTGTTGGCCTGACGCCAGACGGTTTCAGACTGCGGCTGAACACCACCTACTGCACAGTAAACCATGCAGGCTGCGTCGAGCACGCGCATCGAGCGCTCGACTTCAATCGTGAAGTCAACGTGCCCCGGGGTGTCGATAATGTTGATGTGGTGCGGCTGGAACTGCTTGTCCATACCGTTCCAGAAACAGGTCGTAGCGGCCGAGGTAATGGTAATACCGCGCTCCTGCTCCTGCTCCATCCAGTCCATGGTAGCGGCGCCATCATGGACTTCACCAATCTTGTGGTTGACACCTGTGTAGTAAAGAATACGTTCAGTCGTCGTCGTCTTGCCGGCGTCGATGTGGGCGCTGATACCGATATTGCGGTAGCGCTCGATGGGAGTTTTACGTGCCACGTTGATTACCTTTGAGAATTAGAAGCGGAAGTGGGCAAATGCCTTGTTGGCTTCTGCCATACGGTGCACTTCGTCACGCTTCTTGACCGCACCACCGCGGTTCTCAGCGGCTTCCATCATCTCGGCAGCCAGACGCTGACCCATGGACTTCTCGGAACGCTTACGCGCCGACTCACGCAGCCAGCGCATGGCGAGCGCTGCGCGACGGGCCGGGCGGACTTCGACCGGCACCTGATAGTTGGCACCACCGACGCGGCGCGACTTGACCTCGACCATCGGCCGGACGTTGCTCATGGCAGCTCCGAAAACCTCCAGAGGATCCTTCCCACCCTTGGTGGAAATGATCTCGAATGCACCATAGACGATGCGCTCGGCGACTGATTTTTTGCCGCTCTGCATGATCGCATTCACGAACTTGGAAACTTCAACATTGCCGAACTTGGGATCCGGGAGAATGTCACGCTTGGGTACTTCACGACGACGGGGCATATTGACCTCTGTTAATCACTATTCAGTTGAAAAGCCGGGAAGGGGTATACGCCCACCCGGCCCTCACGGCCAACCAAAGGGATGACCACTTACTCAAGCCACCTGGATAATCAGGCGGCCTTCGGACGCTTCGACCCGTATTTCGAACGGGACTGCTTGCGATCCTTGACACCCTGGGTATCCAGGGAGCCGCGCACGGTGTGATAACGCACACCAGGCAAATCCTTGACCCGGCCACCACGAATCAGGACCACTGAGTGTTCCTGCAGGTTGTGACCTTCACCTCCGATGTAAGAAATGACCTCGAAGCCATTGGTCAGACGAACCTTGCATACCTTGCGCAGCGCGGAGTTCGGCTTTTTCGGAGTGGTGGTATAAACGCGGGTGCAGACGCCGCGCTTTTGCGGGCACTTTTCAAGAGCCGGAACCTTGCTCTTGGTCACCTCGGCAACGCGCGGCTTGCGCACGAGCTGGTTGATGGTCGGCATATCAAACTTCCTTCAACGGCCGGGCACTCGCAATACGGTGCACGACGGCTATTTTGTTATCCAAAGCGGGGACAATGATTAGCCTCCGCCGACAAGAACCATAAATTATATGACTGATCAATCCCCGTGTCAACGCGACACGAGGATTGGATGCTGTATCAAGGTGCCTGATCGGCCTCCTGAACAAGTTGCCCGGGTGCAGCTTCTTCAATCTCCCGGCCAGCAGCAATATCCTCGCCAGCGGCTTGTGCCTTGCGGCTGCGGTGATAGGCAAGTCCGGTACCAGCCGGAATGAGACGGCCGACGATGACGTTTTCCTTGAGACCACGCAGTTCGTCGCGCTTGCCCATGATGGCGGCTTCGGTCAGAACGCGGGTGGTTTCCTGGAACGATGCAGCGGAGATGAAGGAGTCGGTCGACAGCGATGCCTTGGTAATGCCCAGCAACATGTTACTGAAGGTCGCCGGCAACTTGCCTTCGGCGATCATTCGATCGTTCTCGCGGAACAACTCGGCGCGCTCCACCTGCTCCGACTTGATGAAGCGGGTATCGCCGGGCTCGACGATGGTCACGCGGCGTAGCATCTGGCGAACAATCACTTCGATGTGCTTGTCGTTGATCTTGACGCCCTGCAGACGGTAAACATCCTGGACTTCATCGGTAATGTAGCGCGCCAGTGCCTCGACCCCCTGCAGACGCAAAATGTCGTGCGGATCAGGCAAGCCTTCGACGATCTTTTCACCCATGTTGACGACCTGGCCATCATGCACCAGAACGTGCTTGTCCTTCGAGATCAGGAATTCATGGGCTTCACCTTCAAGATCGGTGATGACCAGGCGCTGCTTGCCCTTGGTGTCCTTTCCGAAACTGATCGTGCCAGTCACTTCGGCCAGCACCGACGCATCCTTGGGTGTCCGCGCCTCGAACAGTTCGGCCACCCGCGGCAAGCCACCGGTAATGTCGCGCGTTTTTGCCGATTCCTGCGGCATACGTGCGAGCACATCGCCGACCCCGACCTGCTGGCCGTCGAGGACTGAAATGATCGAGCCAACCTGGAAGGCAATCGAAACCGGGTGGTCGCTGCCATGGACTTTAACTTCCTGACCATTCTCGTCGAGCAGTTTGACGACCGGACGAACACCCTTGGTTGCCGCTTTGCCGCCGCGTTTGTGGTCGATCACGACAAGTGTCGAAAGGCCGGTCACGTCGTCAACCTGCTTGGCGACTGTGGTGCCTTCCTCGACATTTTCGAAGCGAACGGTACCGGCATATTCGGCAACGATCGGACGGGTATGCGGATCCCAAGTTGCCAGTTTGGTGCCTGCCTTGACCACCTTGCCGTCATCGACGGCAAGCATGCCTCCATAAGGTACTTTGTGGCGCTCACGCTCACGGCCATGATCGTCGACGATCAGGACCTCGCCGGAACGCGAGATAACGACTTTGTCTCCCTTGGCACTGGTTACATAACGCATCGTTGCGGTGAACCGTGCCGTGCCGGCAGATTTCGACTCGACCTGCGAAGCGACCGCAGCGCGCGAGGCGGCACCACCGACGTGGAAGGTACGCATGGTGAGCTGAGTACCTGGCTCGCCGATCGACTGGGCGGCAATCACACCGACCGATTCGCCGGCGTTGACCATGCTGCCGCGACCCAGATCGCGGCCGTAGCACTTGGCACAAAGGCCGTAGCGGGTTTCGCAGGTCAGCGGCGTGCGCACCTTGACCTCGTCGATGCCGAGCTTGTCGATCAAGTCGACCAGATCCTCATCGAGCATGGTGCCGGAGAAGATGACCGTTTCCTGGGTCTCCGGATCGACGACATCCTCGCCGGTCACGCGGCCAAGGATGCGCTCGCGCAACGGCTCGATGACCTCACCGCCTTCGACCAGCGCCTTCACGGCAAAGCCGTTGGCAGTCCCGCAATCGTCCTCGGTAATCACCAGATCCTGCGTCACATCGACCAGTCGACGGGTCAGGTAACCGGAGTTCGCCGTCTTCAGTGCGGTATCGGCCAAACCTTTACGCGCGCCGTGCGTCGAGATGAAGTATTGGAGAACGTTCAGGCCTTCGCGGAAATTGGTCGTAATCGGCGTCTCGATGATCGAGCCGTCCGGCTTTGCCATCAAGCCACGCATGCCGGCGAGCTGGCGAATCTGCGCGGCAGAACCGCGAGCACCGGAATCGGCCATCATGAAGATAGAGTTGAACGAATCCTGCTTGACCCGCTTGCCATGACGATCGATGGTTTCCTCATGGCCGAGTTCGTCCATCATGACCTTGGCCACCTGGTCACCAGTACGGCCCCAGATATCGACGACCTTGTTGTAACGTTCGCCGTTGGTGACGAGACCATTGGTGTATTGGATCTCGATCTCTTTGACTTCGGCATCGGCGGCCGCGATGATTTCGTACTTTTTGGCCGGAACACGCATGTCATCGGAACAGAATGAAATGCCGGCTCGGGTCGCCAGCGCGTAACCGTTTTGCATCAGCTTGTCGGCGAAGACCACCGTTTCTTTCAAGCCGCAACGACGGAACGATTCATCGATCAGCTTCGAAATTTCCTTCTTCTTCAAGGCGCGATCGATCGCTTTGAACGGCAGGCCCTTGGGCAGAATCTTGGACAACAGGGCACGCCCCGCCGTCGTCTCGACGCGGACCATTTTTTCGGTCCATTCGCCGTCGACCGCAGCAGGCTCGTATTGCTTCAGGCGTACGGAAATACGCGAGTGCACATCGAGCTGGCCGGCGGCCATGGCCCGCTCAATTTCGTTGGTGTCGGCGAAGTACATACCTTCACCCTTGCCATTGATTTTCTCGCGGGTCGCGTAGTACAGACCGAGAACGATATCCTGCGACGGCACGATGATCGGCTGGCCGTTGGCGGGCGACAGCACGTTATTCGAGGCCAGCATCAGGGTGCGGGCTTCCATCTGCGCTTCGAGCGACAGCGGGACGTGAACAGCCATCTGGTCACCGTCGAAGTCGGCGTTGAACGCTGCGCAAACCAGCGGATGCAGCTGGATGGCCTTGCCTTCGATCAGGGTCGGCTCGAAAGCCTGGATGCCCAGACGGTGCAGCGTCGGCGCACGGTTCAGCATGACCGGATGTTCGCGGATGACATCTTCCAGGATGTCCCAAACGACCGGTTCCTGGCCTTCAACCATCTTCTTGGCTTGCTTGATGGTGGTGGCGTAACCGAGTACTTCCAGCTTGTGAAATATGAAGGGCTTGAACAGTTCGAGCGCCATCAGTTTGGGCAGGCCGCACTGGTGCAGCTTCAACTGCGGGCCGACGACGATGACCGAACGACCGGAATAGTCGACGCGCTTGCCGAGCAGGTTCTGGCGGAAACGACCACCCTTGCCCTTGATCATGTCGGCCAGTGACTTCAGCGGGCGCTTGTTGGCGCCGGTCATCGCCTTGCCGCGGCGGCCGTTGTCGAGCAGGGAGTCAACCGACTCCTGCAGCATGCGCTTTTCGTTGCGCACGATGATTTCCGGTGCCTTCAGTTCGAGCAGGCGCTTCAGACGATTGTTGCGGTTGATGACGCGACGGTAGAGGTCGTTCAGGTCGGAGGTCGCGAAGCGGCCACCATCGAGCGGAACCAACGGACGCAGGTCCGGTGGCAACACTGGCAGCACCTCGAGGACCATCCAGTCCGGCTTGATACCGGACTTCTGGAAACCTTCGAGAATCTTCAGGCGCTTGGCAAGTTTCTTGTTCTTGGCTTCCGAGCTGGTGGTTTCGAGTTCGGCACGCAGATTCTCGACCTCTGTATTCAGGTCGAGATTACGCAGCAGTTCGCGAATCCCTTCGGCACCCATCAACGCCTGGAATTCGTCGCCGTGCTCTTCCATCATTTCCAGATACTGCTCTTCCGTCAGCAGTTGAGCGCGCTGCAGGTTGCTCACCAAGCCTGGGTCGCAGACCACGTAGGCTTCAAAGTAGAGCACCCGCTCGATGTCGCGCAGCGTCATGTCAAGCACCATGCCAAGGCGCGACGGAAGCGACTTCAGGAACCAGATGTGCGCGGTCGGCGAAGCCAGTTCGATATGGCCCATGCGGTCGCGCCGAACCTTGGCCAGCGTCACTTCGACGCCGCATTTCTCGCAGATCACGCCACGATGCTTGAGGCGCTTGTACTTGCCGCACAGGCACTCGTAGTCCTTGATCGGACCAAAAATCTTGGCGCAGAACAGGCCATCGCGTTCCGGCTTGAAGGTACGATAGTTGATGGTTTCGGGCTTCTTGACTTCGCCAAAGGACCAGGAACGGATCTTTTCGGGCGAGGCCAGGCCAATGGTAATCGCGTCAAACTCTTCTTCGGCGGTTACCTGCTTGAACAGATCGAGCAATGCTTTCATCGTTTAACTCCTAAGCCCTGAATCAGTAACGTTCCAGATCGATGTCGATCGCCAGCGAACGGATTTCCTTGACCAGCACGTTGAACGACTCCGGCATGCCGGCATCGATCTTGTGCTCGCCCTTGACGATGTTTTCGTAGACCTTGGTCCGGCCATTCACATCGTCTGACTTGACGGTCAGCATTTCCTGCAGAACGTAGGACGCACCGTAGGCTTCCAACGCCCAGACTTCCATTTCGCCGAAGCGCTGGCCGCCGAACTGTGCCTTGCCGCCCAGCGGCTGCTGCGTAACCAGCGAGTATGGTCCGGTCGACCGAGCGTGCATCTTGTCGTCGACCAAGTGATGCAGCTTCAGGAAGTGCATGTAGCCGACCGTCACCTGACGCTCGAAAGCTTCACCGGTACGGCCATCGAACAAGGTCATCTGGCCCGAGGACGGCATGCCGGCCAGCGCCAGCATGGCCTTGATCTCCTCTTCCTTGGCACCGTCGAATACCGGCGTCGCGAACGGGACGCCGCCTTCGAGGTTACGGGCCATTTCCAGGACTTCGCCATCGCTCAGCTCACCGAGCTTTTCCGGCTTCCCATTGCTGTTGTAAATCTGGTCGAGGAAAGCGCGCACTTCCTTGGCATTGGCCTCGGCGCGCAGCATGGCGCCGATCTTGTGGCCCAGCCCCTTGGCAGCGAGACCGAGGTGCACTTCGAGAATCTGGCCAACGTTCATCCGCGACGGCACGCCGAGCGGGTTAAGCACGATGTCGACCGGGTTGCCGTCATCCATGTACGGCATATCTTCGACCGGCAGGATGCGCGACACGACGCCCTTGTTGCCATGACGGCCGGCCATCTTGTCGCCGGGTTGCAGGCGGCGCTTGACCGCCACATAGACCTTGACCATCTTCTGGACGCCAGGCGGCAGTTCGTCGCCCTGCGTCAGTTTCTTGCGCTTGGCTTCGAACGCCAGATCGAAATTCTTGCGCGCCAGTTCAAGACCTTCCTTGACCTGTTCGAGTTGCTGCGCAACCTCTTCCTCGGCGACGCGAATATCGAACCAGTGGTGCGGGTCCATGCCATCGAGATAGGACTGCTCGATCAGCGAACCCTTGCTAAGTTTCTTCGGGCCGCCATTAGCTTTCTTGCCGACGATCAGGCGACCGACCCGCTCAAAGGCATCGCGCTCGACGATGCGCATCTGGTCGGCGAGATCGAGCTTGTAGTGGCGCAGATGCTCGTCGATGATCGACTGGGCGCGCTTGTCACGCTCGATCCCTTCGCGAGTGAACACTTGGACGTCGATGACCGTGCCGGCGATCCCGGACGGCACGCGTAGCGATGTATCCTTCACGTCGGAGGCCTTTTCGCCGAAGATTGCGCGCAACAGTTTTTCTTCCGGTGTCAGCTGGGTTTCGCCCTTCGGCGTGACCTTGCCGACCAGCACATCGGCCGCCTGAACTTCAGCGCCGATATAGACGATACCCGCGTCGTCGAGACGGGAAAGTTGCGCTTCGCCGAGCGATGCGATATCGCGGGTAATTTCTTCCGGCCCGAGCTTGGTGTCGCGGGCGACAACCGTCAGTTCCTCGATGTGAATCGATGTATAGCGGTCTTCGGCGACGACACGCTCGGAAATCAGGATCGAATCCTCAAAGTTGTAGCCGTTCCATGGCATGAAGGCGATCAGCATGTTCTGGCCAAGTGCCAGTTCGCCCTTGTCGGTCGATGCCCCGTCCGCCACCACGTCACCGCGCGCGATCCGGTCACCGACGCGGACCAACGGACGCTGGTTGATGTTGGTGTTCTGGTTGGAGCGGGTGTACTTGACCAGGTTGTAGATATCGACACCAACTTCGCCAGCGACCGTTTCGTCATCATTGACGCGGACCACGACACGGCCGGCATCCACATAATCGACAAGCCCGCCGCGTCGCGCAACCACAGCCGTTCCCGAGTCGACGGCGACGGTACGCTCGATGCCGGTGCCCACCAGCGCCTTCTCCGGGCGCAGACAAGGCACCGCCTGACGCTGCATGTTGGCGCCCATCAAGGCGCGGTTCGCGTCGTCGTGTTCGAGGAAGGGGATCAGCGAGGCGGCCACGGAAACGATCTGGCTCGGCGCCACGTCCATGTATTGAACGCGGGCTGGCTCGGCGAGGATGGTTTCGCCCTTTTCACGGCAGGTTACCAGGTCATCGGCCAAAGTGCCTTTGTCGTTGAGCGCGGCGTTGGCCTGGGCGACGACATAGTTACCTTCTTCGATTGCCGAAAGATATTCGATTTCGTTGGTCACCTTGGAATCGACGACCTTGCGATAAGCAGTCTCGATAAAACCGTAATCATTGACCCGGGCAAACAAGGCCAACGAATTGATCAGGCCGATGTTCGGTCCTTCAGGCGTTTCGATCGGACAGACACGACCGTAATGAGTCGGGTGCACGTCGCGCACTTCGAAGCCCGCGCGTTCGCGGGTCAGACCACCGGGACCGAGGGCGGAAACACGGCGCTTATGCGTAATTTCCGACAGCGGGTTGGTCTGGTCCATGAATTGCGACAACTGGCTGGAACCGAAGAACTCCTTGATCGCCGCGCTGATCGGTTTGGCATTGATCAGGTCGTGCGGCATCAGATTGTCGGATTCGGCTTGCGACAGTCGCTCCTTGACCGCGCGTTCGACGCGCACCAGTCCGGCACGGAACTGGTTTTCGGCAAGTTCACCGACCGAACGGACGCGACGGTTGCCCAGGTGATCGATGTCATCAATTTCGCCACGGCCGTTGCGCAACTCGACCAGCACATTGATGACTTCGACGATGTCGCGGGGCGACAAGGTCAGTTGTTCGCGTACCTCGGCATTGGCGCCCAGCGGCTTGATTTTTGCGACCAGGGATTCGGCATCGGCCTGCGTCATGTTTTCGGACAAGGCGCGGGCGCCGTAAGGCAGCAGACTGACCAGATCCTGAATGGTGGGCAGCGGGAATCCCGAGCCTTCCGCCAGATGCTTCAGCGCTGCTTCGGCCTTGGAAGCCAGACTCTTGATCGTCACCTTGAATTCGGTGATGTCGGCACGCGTCAGGCGACGGTTAAACTTCATGCGACCGACACCCGACAGGTCGTAACGCTCGTCGGAATAAAACAAACCGTTGAACAGGATCTCAACCGCTTCCTCGGTGGGCGGTTCGCCAGGGCGCATCATGCGATAGATGGCGATACGCGCGGCCTGACGAGACGCAGTTTCGTCGGTACGCAGGGTATTGGAGATGAACGCACCACGGTCGAGTTCGTTGGTATAGAGGGTTTCCAGCGTCGTGATGCCGGCCTCCCGCAGATTGGCGAGCAGCGTTTCGGTGATTTCATCGTTGGCGTTGGCAATAATTTCGCCGGTTTTCTTGTCGACCACATTGGTTGCGACAACGCGACCAATCAGGAAGTCTTCGGGTACGACAATCTGCTTCATTCCGGCTGTCGCCATGTCACGGATGTGCTTGGCAGTAATCCGCTTATCCTTGGCGACAATGATCTTGCCGTCAGGCGCAACGAAATCAAAACGCGCCACTTCTCCGCGCAGACGCTCCGGAACCAGCGCGAACTCGACCTTGTCCTTGGTGAACTTGAAGGCATCGAAATCGAAGAATCTGGCCAGAATCTCCTCGGACGACATGCCGATTGCCTTGAGCAGCGTGGTGACCGGCATCTTGCGGCGACGGTCGACACGGAAAAAGAGCACATCCTTGGGATCGAATTCGAAATCGAGCCATGAACCGCGATAAGGAATGATGCGGGCCGAAAACAGGAGCTTGCCGGAACTGTGCGTCTTGCCCCGGTCATGCTCGAAGAACACACCCGGCGAACGATGCAACTGGGAAACGATGACGCGCTCGGTGCCGTTGATAACGAAAGAGCCATTGGTCGTCATGAGCGGAATTTCGCCCATGTACACTTCCTGCTCCTTGACTTCCTTGACTGTGTCCGGCGCTTCGCGGTCCATGATCACCAAACGTACGCGCGCCCGTAGCGACGAGGCGAATGTAAGGCCACGCTGCTGGCACTCGGTTACGTCGAAGGCTGGTTCACCCAGCATGTAGCTGACGAACTCGAGGCGTGCATTACCCGAGTGCGAAACGATCGGGAAAATCGAGCCAAACGCGGCCTGCAAGCCCTGGTTTTTGCGCCGCTCAGGCGCCACTTCGTCTTGCAGGAAGTCCTTGAAAGACTGCAATTGGGTCGCCAGCAGATAAGGGACGTCAAGCACGCTGGCGCGCTTTGCGAAACTCTTGCGGATGCGTTTCTTCTCGGTGAAGGAGTAAGTCATGGTAACTCCGTGCAGATAAAGTCGAACATGGAACCTGTCGAAACAGGCAAACGCAAACGCACTCTCCCTGCCTCGGAGCAGGAAGAAAGTATCGTTTGCGTTTGCCGGCTGGCGTTATTCAAGTTTTTCGTTTTCAGATAAGTCAAACCTGTCTTACAAAGCACAAAAGGGCCGGCGGAAAACCGCCAGCCCGCATAGCAAAAGTCGCTTACTTGACTTCGACCTTGGCGCCCGCGTCTTCAAGCTGCTTCTTGAGGGCTTCCGCATCAGCCTTGGAAACACCTTCCTTGACGGCCTTCGGAGCACCATCAACCAGATCCTTGGCTTCCTTGAGGCCAAGACCGGTCACTGCCCGCACGACCTTGATGACTTCAACCTTCTTGTCGCCCGGGCCGAGCAGCATGACGGTGAATTCGGTCTGCTCTTCAGCGGCGGCGGCACCAGCACCGGCTGCCGGGCCAGCAACGGCCATGGCGGCGGCGGAAACGCCGAACTTCTCTTCGAATGCCTTGACCAGGTCATTCAGGTCCATCACGGTCATCGACCCGACGGCTTCCAGGATGTCTTCTTTGCTAATTGCCATTTCAATAAACTCCTAAATCTATTCGAATGCGATACGGATCAAGCGGCGGCTTCTTCGCGCTGTTTGGCCAAAGCGCCAAGGCAGACGGCAAAGCCGGCAACCGGGGCCTTCATGACACCCAACAGCTTGGAGAGCAGCTCTTCGCGGCTCGGGATGGAGGCAAGCGCCTGCACACCGGCTTTGTCGAGCACGTTGCCGGCATAGCTGCCTGCCTTCAGCACGAGCTTGTCATTGGTCTTTGCAAAGTCGCTGAGGACTTTTGCTGCTGCCACCGGGTCGGCGGACACGCTATAGATCAGCGGTCCAACCATGTGGTCGGCCAGGCCGGCAAACGGCGTGCCGGCGACAGCGCGACGTACCAGGGTGTTTTTCAACACACGCAGATAAACGCCAGATTCACGCGCCTTGCGCCGCAGCACTGTGAGGTCACCGACCTCGATGCCACGATATTCGGCGATCGTGATAGTCTGGGCGTTGGCTACTTGTGCCGCCACCTCGGCTACGACAGCTTTTTTGTCGTTCAGATTGAGACCCACGGGTCTTTCCTCCTTTCAAGTCATAAAACGACGGGGAAATCCCGCCGAACCTACGGCGACCTGAACCAGAAGCCATGCTGCCCGTTGCCGGTCAGCAAAAAATCTTGTTCTGGGACACCGTCTGCGCAGGCTGCTTTCACGATTAAGCCCCTTGTCGAGGCGCCTGCGGTCTTTGACGATCTGCCAGCTGCCACCATTCAGCGACAACCGACAGCCCAAAGTACTTTCTAGCCAACCAGCGTGGCCTGATCGATACGAACACCTGGGCCCATCGTTGCGGCTACCGCAACCTTGCGCAGGTACTGACCCTTGGACGAAGCCGGCTTGGCCTTGTTCAGAGCGTCGATCAGCGCCTTCAGATTCTGCTCCAGACTCTCGACAGAGAAAGAAGCGCGGCCGATGGTCGCATGCACGATGCCACCCTTGTCGGTACGGTATTGAACCTGGCCGGCCTTGGCGTTCTTGACGGCAGTCGTCACATCCATGGTCACGGTACCGACCTTCGGATTCGGCATCAGGCCGCGCGGACCAAGAATCTGACCGAGTTGGCCGACCACCTTCATCGCGTCCGGCGTGGCAATGACGATATCAAAATTGAGGTTGCCGGCCTTGACTTCGGCAGCGAGATCGTCGAAGCCGACCACGTCGGCACCAGCCGCTTTGGCCGCCTCGGCCTTTTCGCCCTGGGCGAAAACAGCAACGCGAACCGACTTGCCTGTACCGGCCGGCAGCACGACTGAGCCACGAACAACCTGATCCGACTTGCGTGCGTCGACGCCAAGGTTGATTGCTGCGTCGATCGACTCGTCGAATTTGGCGGTTGCCGTTTCTTTGGCCAGGGTCAGTGCTTCCTGAACCGGGTAGAGTTTCTGGGCGACAACCTTGTCCTGCAGGGCTTTTTGTTTTTTCGTGAGCTTGGCCATGATTACAGACCCTCCACGGTGATGCCCATCGAACGGGCGGAGCCGGCGATGGTACGAACCGCTGCATCCATATCGGCAGCGGTCAGATCAGGCATCTTGGTCTTGGCAATTTCTTCAGCCTGGGCGCGCGTGATCTTGCCGACCTTATCGGTATGCGGCTTGGCGGAGCCCGACTTGATGCCGGCCGCCTTCTTGATCAGAATGGTCGCTGGCGGGGTCTTCATCACGAAGGTGAAGGATTTGTCCGCAAAAGCGGTAATCACCACGGGAATCGGCAGACCTGGCTCGACGCCCTGGGTTTGGGCATTGAATGCCTTGCAGAACTCCATGATATTCAACCCGCGTTGACCCAGTGCGGGTCCGATCGGCGGCGATGGGTTCGCCTTGCCTGCGGGGACTTGCAGCTTGATGTAGCCGACAATCTTCTTGGCCATAAATACTCCTAAACGATGAGTAGTAACGCGCTTTCGGTTGCCACCTACTTACGCTCCTCTTGCCGGCTGATCGAGGGCAGCCAACCAACCCTGGAAACCTAGAAACTCAGGCCTTCTCGACCTGCGCAAATTCGAGTTCGACCGGCGTCGACCGCCCGAAAATCGTTACCCCCACGCGCAGGCGATTCTTTTCGTAATTGACGTCTTCAACGGCGCCATGGAAATCGGCAAACGGGCCTTCCTTGACGCGAACCATCTCGCCTACTTCGAACAACACCTTGGGCCGGGGCTTGTCCACCCCTTCCCGTACCTGCTCCATGATCTTGTCCACTTCCTTCTGGGAAATCGGCGTCGGCTTGGTCGCCGTACCGCCGATGAAACCGGTGACCTTGGACGTATTCTTGACCAGATGCCAGGAATCGTCGTCCATGTCCATTTCAACCAGAACATAGCCCGGAAAAAGCTTGCGCTCCGAAGTGACAGGCTGCCCGTTCTTCAATTCGCGAACGACCTCGACCGGCACCAGCACTTCACCGAACTTGTCCTGCATGCCGAGGCGCTCGATACGTTCCTGGATAGCCCGCATTACGCTTTTCTCGAAGCCGGAATAGGCATGAACGATATACCAGCGCTTGCTCATGATTTCCTCCAACCCAGCACGAGATCGTAAAGAACCCACTCCAGGCTCTTGTCAGTCAGGTAGAGAAACAGCGCCATGATCACCACGAAGGCGAAAACTGCGCCCGTGGTCTGCATCGTTTCCTTGCGCGTCGGCCAGACGACCTTCTTGGCTTCTACAATTGCCTCATTGGCGAAGATAAAAAAGCGCCGCCCCGGATCAGTTTTCCAGGCGACTGCAGCAGCCAGCGCAAAACCCGCGATTACCGCGAGCACGCGCAAAATCATCGCCTGCTCGGAAAGCAGGTAGAAGCCCGCCACGCCGGCAGCCAGGATTATCAGCGCCAGCGCAAACTTGATCTTGTCAGCCATTACCTTCGCGATCTTTAATAAGAGTGGCAGGGGCGGAGGGAATCGAACCCCCGACCTTCGGTTTTGGAAACCGGCGCTCTACCAATTGAGCTACACCCCTGCTGCAGAAACATCAAAGCGCCTCGGTCTCCCGAAGCGCCCTGACTACAGAAAAATTACCAGTTACTCGATAATTTTAGCGACGACGCCGGCGCCGACGGTACGACCGCCTTCACGGATCGCGAAGCGCAGGCCTTCTTCCATGGCGATCGGGGCGATCAGCTTGATGGTCATGGCGATGTTGTCGCCAGGCATCACCATCTCGACGCCTTCCGGCAGGTCGATGGAGCCGGTCACGTCGGTCGTGCGGAAGTAGAACTGCGGGCGGTAGCCGTTGAAGAACGGGGTGTGACGACCACCTTCATCCTTGGACAGGATGTACACTTCGGAGGTGAAGTGGGTGTGCGGCTTGACCGAACCGGGCTTGCAGAGAACCTGGCCGCGCTCGACGTCTTCACGCTTGGTGCCGCGCAGCAGGGCGCCGATGTTGTCGCCGGCCTGACCTTGGTCGAGCAGCTTCCTGAACATTTCGACACCGGTACAGATGGTCTTGACGGTGGGGCGGATACCGACGATCTCGATTTCTTCGCCGACCTTGACGACACCGCGTTCAACACGGCCGGTCACAACAGTGCCGCGACCGGAGATGGAGAAGACGTCTTCGACGGGCATCAGGAAGGGCTGGTCGATGGCGCGTTCCGGGGTCGGGATGTAGGTGTCGAGGGCATCGGCGAGACGGAAGATGGAGGGGACGCCGATTTCGGACTGGTCGCCCTCAAGGGCCTTGAGGGCGGAGCCGTGAATGATTGGGGTGTCGTCGCCGGGGAAGTCGTACTTGGAGAGGAGCTCACGGAGTTCCATTTCGACGAGTTCGAGGAGTTCGGCGTCGTCGACCATGTCGCACTTGTTCATGTAGACGAGGACGTAGGGCACGCCGACCTGACGGGCGAGCAGGATGTGTTCGCGGGTCTGCGGCATCGGGCCGTCGGCGGCGGAACAGACGAGGATGGCGCCGTCCATCTGGGCGGCACCGGTAATCATGTTCTTGACGTAGTCAGCGTGGCCCGGGCAGTCGACGTGGGCGTAGTGACGGTTGGCGGTTTCGTATTCGACGTGGGCGGTGTTGATGGTGATGCCACGGGCCTTTTCTTCCGGCGCCGCGTCAATTTCATCATACTTCTTGGCGGAGCCGCCAAACTTGGCCGACAGTACCGTCGTGATCGCCGCCGTCAGCGTCGTCTTGCCATGGTCAACGTGTCCAATCGTCCCCACATTCACGTGCGGCTTCGTACGCGCAAATTTTTCCTTAGCCATTATCGGTTCCCTCAATAGTCAAATAAGCAAAAAAGCCAGAATCCAAGCTAATCGGTGGTGCCCATGGGCAGGATCGAACTGCCGACCTCTCCCTTACCAAGGGAGTGCTCTACCACTGAGCCACATGGGCCTACCTAATAAACTCCAACCGTAGCGTGTCGTGGAGCGGGTGAAGGGAATCGAACCCTCGTCTTAAGCTTGGAAGGCTTCAGCTCTACCATTGAGCTACACCCGCAAAACCCTTGCCCGCAACACAGGCCGTTACAGCATTCAATCTGGTGGAGGGGGAAGGATTCGAACCTTCGAAGGCAGAGCCGACAGATTTACAGTCTGTTCCCGTTGACCGCTTGGGTACCCCTCCGGAAGAACGCGAGATTATCCTTTGTCAATCCGGGAGTGTCAATACTCAAAACGCACGGGACACAAAAAAGCCGGCGCATGCCGGCCATTTTTTTGGAAAAAACCCGTACCGGATTATTTCTGGGACAGAATCCAGGCAACCAGCGTCTTGGCTTCTTCAGGCGTGACATTGTTGGGCGGCATCGGGATTTGACCCCAGACACCCTTGCCACCTGCCTTGACCTTGCCGGCGAGCATTTCCGGTGCCTTGGCATCACCCTTGTATTTGGCGGCAACTTCCTTGTAAGCCGGGCCAACCAGTTTCTTGTCGACAGTGTGGCAGGACATGCAGTTCTTGGCCTTAGCCAGATCGGCACCGGCGTCGGCCTGAGCCTGACCGGTCATCACGATACCAGTGGCTGCCATCATGGCGATATAAACAGCTTTCATTTTCTTGCTCCGTTCGTCAGGTTGGTTGGGATTCAGTGTGCGATGATAAAACCGTTTTCCGCCCCTTGCAAACTACCATGTGCAGCGAGACATAGCGCAGAGAGCATGTAGAGCATTTCAGCCGCTTCTAATTAACGCATTTCGACGCCTGGAGTTGACAGTACCTGACGACGATCAGGAGCGCGAAGAGAAGGCCAGCAGTGTTCCGGCGGCGATGAACAGGCCGCTGAACAGGCGATTCTGCAGACGCAAGGCGGATGGATCATGGAACCAGCCGCCAAGGCGGCGCATCGTGAGCGCATAGGCTGACATGACAACGATGTCGGTCAGACAGAGCGTTGCCGCGATCAATAAATATGAGGCACTTGCGGCCGCGCCGGATCGATGAACTGTGGCACGAGGGCCGATGAAGATGATTGCCTTCGGATTGGTCAGATTGACCAGCAAGCCCCGAAAGAAAAGCCCGGTACGACGCTCCGGCATCTGCTCGGCGTTGAGTGGCGAAGACAGCGCCCACCACTTCTGTATGCCGAGCCAGATCAGATAGGCCGCACCGATGAAATTAACGGCGACAAGCAGTTTCCGAAGCAGCAAGCAGCGCCCCGAAACCGATGGCGACAATTACCAAATGGCTCAGGATCGCCACCTGCAGACCGAGAATCGAGGCCAGCGCCGACCAGTATCCTTAGCGCAGGGAAGTACTCATGCCAAGCACGGCGCCCGGTCCGGGTGTGACGGCGATCAGGATCGCCGCCAGCAGGAAACCGAACCAGAGCACCAGACTCACTTGCGGCGCTGGATTTGCGTAACGTCACGAACCGCGCCCTTGTCGGCCGAGGTGGTCATCAGGGCGTAGGCCTGCAGAGCGGCGGAAACAAAGCGTTCGCGGTTGGCCGGTTGCCAGGCGGCATCGCCACGCATTTCCATGGCGGCACGCCGGCGCGCCAGCACGTCGTCGTTCACCGCAAGGTGGATGCGCCGATTGGGAATATCGATTTCGATGGTATCGCCCTCCTCGACCAGCCCGATGGCACCGCCATCCGCAGCCTCGGGCGAAGCATGGCCGATCGACAGTCCCGATGTGCCGCCGGAAAAACGACCGTCAGTGAGCAGGGCACAGGCTTTGCCGAGGCCTTTCGATTTCAGGTAGGAGGTCGGGTAGAGCATCTCCTGCATGCCGGGGCCGCCCTTCGGGCCTTCGTAACGAATGACCACGACATCACCAGCAACGATTTTATCGCCCAAAATGGCGTCGACCGCAGCATCCTGGCTTTCGAAAACACGCGCCTTGCCGGTGAATTTCCAGATTGATTCATCGACGCCGGCGGTCTTGACGATGCAGCCGTCGAGCGCGATGTTGCCACGCAGCACGGCCAGGCCGCCCTCCTGCGAGTAGGCGGCGTCCTTGCTGCGGATGCAGCCCTTGCTGCGATCGAGATCCAGTTCGCTGAAGCGACGATCCTGCGAGAAAGCAACCTGGGTCGGCACGCCTCCCGGCGCGGCGCGAAAGAATTCCCGGATTTTGGCATCGTCATTGCGCACCACATCCCAGCGATCGATGGCAGCGCCAAGGGTCTTTTCGTGGACGGTCGGCACGTCACGGTGCAGCAGCCCGGCCCGTTCCAGCTCGCCAAGGATGCCCATGATGCCGCCGGCCCGGTGCACGTCCTCGATGTGGTACTTGTCGGTCATCGGCGCCACCTTGCACAGGCACGGCACCTGACGCGAAATGCGGTCGATGTCGGCCATCGTGAAATTGACCCCGGCTTCCTGCGCGGCAGCGAGGATGTGCAACACCGTGTTGGTCGAACCACCCATCGCGACGTCGAGTGTCATTGCGTTTTCGAAAGCCTGGAAGGTGGCGATCGAACGCGGCAGCACCGAGGCATCATCGTATTCGTAATAGCGGCGACACAGTTCGACGACCTGGCGACCGGCTTGCAGGAAGAGTTCCTTGCGGTCGGCGTGTGTGGCGACCACGGTTCCGTTGCCGGGCAGGCTCAAACCCAGCACCTCGGTCAGGCAATTCATCGAGTTGGCAGTAAACATGCCTGAACACGAGCCGCAGGTCGGGCAGGCCGACCGTTCGATCTCGGCAAGATCTGCTTCGGAGACCGAGGCATCGGCAGCCTTGACCATGGCATCGACGAGGTCAAGATGGATGACCTGACCCTGGATCTTGACCTTGCCGGCTTCCATCGGGCCGCCGGAAACGAACACGGCCGGAATGTTGAGGCGCATGGCCGCCATCAGCATGCCCGGGGTGATCTTGTCGCAATTGGAGATGCAGACCATGGCGTCGGCGCAGTGGCCGTTGACCATGTATTCGACGGAATCGGCAATCAGGTCGCGCGAGGGCAGCGAGTAGAGCATGCCACCATGGCCCATGGCGATGCCGTCGTCGATGGCGATGGTGTTGAACTCCTTGGCGATGCCGCCTGCCGCCTCGATCTCGCGGGCGACCAGCTGGCCCATGTCCTTCAGGTGCACGTGACCCGGCACGAACTGCGTGAAGCTGTTGACCACGGCGATGATCGGTTTGCCGAAATCGCCATCCTTCATGCCGGTCGCGCGCCACAGGGCACGGGCGCCGGCCATGTTGCGGCCGTGAGTGGAGGTGCGGGAACGATAATCAGGCATGTTGAATCTCCGTCAGGAACTTGGCGCCGCAATCTTGCGACCGGCGGCGCGAACTATAATGGGCGAATTCTAGCCGACTCTCCGCCGCCGATGCTCCTCCACCCGCAGTTCGATCCCATCGCCTTCTCGCTCGGCCCGCTTTCCGTGCGCTGGTACGGCCTGATGTATCTGATCGCTTTCGTTCAGTTCATCGTGCTCGGACGCTACCGGATCAAGACCCGGACGGGGCTGCTGACCGTCGAGCAGCTCGACGACCTGCTGTTCTACGGCGTGCTCGGGGTAATCGTCGGCGGCCGATTGGGGCAGGTACTATTCTACGAGCCCGGCTATTACCTGACCCATCCGCTGGAAATATTTGCCGTCTGGAAAGGCGGCATGGCGTTTCATGGCGGCTTTCTCGGCGTACTGATCGCCATGGGGCTGTGGTCGCGCAAGCACCGCATCGCCTGGTTCGACATCACCGACTTCATTGCACCGCTGGTGCCGCTCGGACTGGCCGCCGGCCGGATCGGCAATTTCATCAATGGCGAACTTTGGGGTCGCGTCGCCGATCCGGACCTGCCGTGGGCAATGATTTTCCCGCAGGCCGGCGACATGCAGCCGCGCCATCCGTCGCAGCTTTACCATGTCGGGCTGGAGGGTATCGCGCTGTTTGCAATTTTGTGGATTTTCAGCGGTCGACCACGACCGCGCGCCGCGGTGTCTGGACTTTTCCTGATCGGTTACGGCTGTTTCCGCTTCATCACCGAGTTCTTCCGCGAGCCGGATCACGGCATCTTCGGGCAGTCGTACACGATCAGCATGGGCCAGTGGCTGTCGCTGCCGATGATTCTTCTCGGCGTCGCGATGCTGCTGCTGGCGTATCGGAAGAAGCCCCTATAATCATTGATCACGTTGGCCCACCAGACAGGAATCCAGTCATGACACGTCCATTCAAGGTTCTCGGCATCCAGCAAATCGCCATCGGCGGCCCTTCCAAGGAAAAGCTGCGCACGCTGTGGGTCGACATGTTCGGCCTCGAAGTTACCAGCACCTTCGTCTCCGAACGCGAGAACGTCGACGAGGACATCTGCGCGATGGGCAATGGCCCGTTCAAGGTCGAGGTTGACCTGATGCAGCCGGTCGACCCGGACAAGAAGCCGGCGGTGCACACGACGCCGCTCAACCACGTCGGCCTGTGGATCGACGACCTGCCCAAGGCGGTCGAGTGGCTCTCGGCCAACGGCGTGCGTTTCGCCCCCGGCGGCATCCGCAAAGGCGCCGCCGGTTTCGACATCACTTTCCTGCACCCGAAGGGCAACGAGGAATTCCCGATCGGTGGTGAAGGCGTGCTGATCGAACTGGTTCAGGCGCCGCCCGAGGTCGTCGCGGCTTTCGCCAGGCTGGCTGCCGGCTGACCCGAAGCGGGCGTTACGGTCGACCGCGAAAAGCGGTCGATTTTTATCGGCGGATCAGCCCTTGCCGAGTGCCGCGATCCGCGCTTCAAGCGGCGGGTGCGTCGCCAGCAGGGCCATCAAGCCAGGACCGTCAACAATGCCCGAGGCCGCCATGCTCTGTGGCAAGGGTTCGGTATGCAGGTTGCCCAGACGGCGCAGCGCATTCTGCATCGGTACCGGGCTGCCCATCAGTTGCGCGGCGCCGGCATCGGCGCGGAATTCGCGCTGGCGCGAAAACCAGGCGACGATGATGCTGGCCAGCACACCGAACACGACTTGGCTGACCATGCTGGCGACAAAGTAGCCGATTCCCGGACCACTGCTGTCCGAGCCGCGACGCAGGAACGAATCGACGAGAAAGCCGACGACGCGCGACAGGAAGACGACGAAGGTATTGACCACACCCTGGATCAGCGTCAGCGTCACCATGTCGCCGTTGGCAATATGCGCCACTTCATGTGCCAGGACCGCTTCGGCCTCCTCGCGCGTCATGCCTTGCAAGAGGCCGGTCGACACGGCGACCAGCGAACTGTTGCGCGTCGCGCCGGTGGCGAAGGCATTCGGCTCGCCCTCGTAGATCGCGACTTCCGGCATCGGCAGGTTGGCATTCTTGGCCAGGCGGGCGACCGTATCGACCAGCCACACCTCGGTGGATGAACTCGGTGACTCGATAACCCGCGCGCCGGTGCTTTGCTTGGCCATGAACTTCGACATCATCAGTGAAATGAAGGCGCCGCCGAAGCCGATCAGGGCGGAGAAGGCGAGCAGCATCGGCAGGTTAAGGCCATTTTCGGTCAGAAAGCGATCGACGCCGAGCAGGCTGGCGGTCACCGCGAGCACCAGCATCACCGCGATGTTGGTGGCAAGAAAAAGCGCTATACGTTTCATGACTGACTCCATCGGGATGGGATACCCGCAGATTATAGTGCGCCAAACCATCCTGTAAAATCTGTCTTACACTGAATGACTTTTCTGTTTTTATAGACAATTCATGGCCAATCTCAACTACAAGCACCTGCACTATTTCTGGGTCGTCGCGCACGAGGGCAGCATGACGCGCGCCGCCGAGCGGCTCGGTGTCGCCGTACAAACCATCAGCGGCCAGCTTTCGCTGCTTGAGCGCAGCCTGGGCAAGGCGCTGTTCGTAAGTCAGGGGCGAGGTTTGGCTCTCAGTGATGCCGGGCGCGTCGCGCTGGGCTTCGCCGACCAGATTTTCCAGCTCGGCGAGGCTCTTGAGGATGCGGTGCACAGTAGCGGCAGCGGCAACGTGCTGCGCCTGCGCGCCGGCATCTCGGACGGCATTCCCAAACTGCTGGCCTATCAACTGCTGGAAGCCGTGCTGGCGATGCCGGAAGACGTGCGCCTGATCTGCAGCGAAGGCAGTTTCGAGCCCCTGCTTGCCGAACTGGCGCTGCACCACATCGATCTCGTCCTGACCGATCGCCCGGCACCGGCCGGCGGCAACCTGAAAGTATTCAGCACGCAACTCGGCGACTATGCTGCCGGTCTCTTCGGCAGCGCCGCGCTGGTCGAACGTTATGCTGCCGGTTATCCGCAAAGCCTCGACGATGCCCCGCTGTTCCTGCCCAGCCGGCAGAACGCCCTGCGTGGTCGCATCGACCGCTGGCTCGAAGGCATAGGTATCCGCCCGCGGATCGTCGGCGAGTTTCAGGACAGCGCCCTGCTCACCACCTTCGGGCGCGCCGGCCTCGGCTTCTTCCCCGCCCCGCTGGTCCTCGCCGGGCAGGTTGCCAGCCAGCTCGATGCTGTACCGCTCGGCGAGATGAGCGGGGTCAGCGAGCAGATCTACGCCATCTCCAACGACCGCCGGATCCGCCATCCGGCCATCGAAGTCCTGTGCGCCTCGGCACCGCAGGGTGCCTCCGGGCACGGGGTATAATTTCAGCTCCCCAACGTATCGAGAAGCCAAAAATACATGTCCCTGTTTCGCCAAATCCTCGTCTTTTCCCTTGCCCTGATCTGCACTGCGCCGGCTCTGGCCCAGCAAGCCCCGGTGCCGCCCAAGCTGGCTGCCAAAACCTGGCTACTGCTGGAAATGGGCTCCGGACAGGTATTGACCACGGAAAATCCGGACGAAAAGATCGAGCCGGCGTCGCTGACCAAGCTGATGACCGCGTATCTCACCTTCGCCGCGTTGCACAAGAAGACGATCGCCCTCGAGCAGCCGATCACGGTATCGGAAAAGGCATGGCGAACCGGCGGTTCGAAGATGTTCATCCGGGTCGACACGCAGGTATCGGTCGATGACCTGATCAAGGGCATGATCGTCCAGTCCGGCAACGATGCCTGCGTCGCTCTGGCCGAGGCGATCGCCGGCAGCGAGGAGAGTTTCGCCCAGATGATGAACCGCGAGTCCAAGCGCCTTGGCATGACCTCCAGCAACTTCACCAATTCGACCGGATTGCCCGACCCGCAGCTGTACACCACGGCACGCGACCTGGCGACGCTGGCCAGCGCACTGATCCGCGACTTCCCCGAGGAATACAAGCGCTATTACTCGATGAAGGAATTCCGCTACAACAACATCACCCAGCCCAACCGCAACCGCCTGCTATTCATTGACTCCTCGGTCGACGGGGTCAAGACCGGCCATACCGAAGCCGCAGGCTACTGCCTGATTTCTTCTGCGCTGCGTGACAACCGGCGCCTGCTGTCGGTCGTCCTTGGAACCAAGTCGGATTCCATGCGGGCCAGTGAATCACTCAAGCTGCTCAACTGGGGCTTTCAGTCCTACGAAGCGGTCACGCTGTTCCCCAAGGGCCAGCCGGTCGCCACGCTGCGCGTCTGGAAAGGTGGGCAGAAGACGGTCAAGGCGGGATTCGAGCAAAGCTTCATGATCGCCGTGCCGCGTGGCTACGCCGACAAGATCAAGAGCGAATTCACCCCCGAAGCGCGGCTGGTGGCGCCTATCGCGGCGGGACAAAAACTCGGGATTCTCAAGGTCAACATCGACGGCAAGCTGTATGGCGAATATTCCGTATTGGCGCTTGAAAACGTCGGCGCTGGCGACTTCATCGGGCGCACCGTTGACAGCGTCATGCTTTGGTTCAAGTAAGCCCATGAGTCCCTACGTTGCCGAACCGGTCTATCTCAATGGCCAGTTTTTGCCGCTCGCCGAAGCCGGCATATCGCCGCTCGACCGCGGCTTTCTCTATGGCGACGGGGTCTATGAACTGATCCCCGTCTATTCTCGCCGCCCGTTCCGCCTCGACGAGCACTTGACCCGCCTGCAGGCGACGCTGGACGGCATCCATCTTGCCAACCCGCTCGACGTTGACGGCTGGAAAACCGTAGTCGGACAACTGATCGTCAGCGCACCGTGGGAGGACCAGTCGATCTACCTGCAGGTCACCCGCGGCGCCGACAACAAGCGCGACCACGCTTTTCCGCCGGCCACCGTGCGCCCGACCGCCTTCGCTTTCACATCGCCGCTGGTGACCACGCCGGCCGACGTGCGGGCTAGGGGTGTCGCCGCGATCACCGTCGCCGACGACCGCTGGGCGCACTGCAACCTCAAGGTCATCTCGCTACTCGCCAACATCCTCGCCCGGCAGCAGGCAGTCGAGGCCGGCTGTGCCGAGGCCCTGCTGATCCGCGACGGCTGGCTCAAGGAAGGCGCCGCCTCGAACATTTTCGTGGTCAAGGACGGCATGCTGCTGGCGCCGCCCAAAACCAGTTTCATGCTGCCCGGCATCACCTACGATGTCGTTCTCGAACTGGCCGCCTGTCACGGTCAACCGCTGGAAGTGCGCGAAATTCATGAAAATGAACTTCGCGCCGCCGACGAGGTCTGGATGACCTCATCGACCAAGGAAGTGCTGGCGATCACGACGCTCGACGGAGCTCCTGTCGGCAACGGCAAGCCCGGCCCGCTCGGCGAACGAATGTGGCAGTGGTATCAGGACTTCAAGAACACGGTAATGCGCAAAGACTGAAATGGCTTCGTACAAGGACACACTGCTCGAATTCCCCTGCGCCTTCCCCCTGAAGATCATGGGCAAGGCGGAGGACGAATTCGCCCAGGTCGTTCTCGAAGTCGTCACCCGCCATGCGCCGGATTTCGACGGCGCCAGCATGGAAATGCGCGCCAGTTCCGGCGGCAACTACTTGAGCCTGACGTGTACCGTGGTCGCCACCTCGAAGCCGCAACTCGACGCGCTGTACACCGAGCTCAGCTCGCACCCGCTGGTCAAGGTCGTCCTTTAACGATGGAAATCCGCCGTCTGGGCCGGGTCGAGTACGAACCAACCTGGCGCGCGATGCAGGAATTCACGCGCCACCGGAACCCGGATACCACCGACGAACTGTGGATCGTCGAACACCCGCCAGTCTATACACTGGGCCAGGCTGGTAAGCCCGAACACATCCTGCACGAAGTCGACATCTCGGTCGTCAAGATCGACCGTGGCGGCCAGGTCACCTACCACGGCCCCGGCCAGGTCGTGATCTACCTGCTGCTCGACCTGCAGCGCCTAAAATTCAAGGTGCGCGAACTGGTTACGGCGATCGAGCAGGCGCTCATCGACTTTCTTGCCGACCAGGGCGTCACGGCTGAGCGGCGCGCCGGCGCCCCCGGCGTTTATGTCGGCGCGGCAAAAATCGCCGCCCTTGGCCTCAAGATCAAGAACGGTTGCAGCTATCACGGCCTGTCGCTCAATGTCGACATGGATCTCTCCCCGTTTGCCGCAATCAATCCCTGTGGCTATGCCGGCCTTGCTGTCACCCAGACCACCGATCTCGGCATCCCGCTCACCCCCGATCAGGCCGGCGAACTTCTCTGCCGCCACCTGCAGCAACAACTGGACAAACCACATGGCTGAAAACAGCGGCAACGCCAAACAGAAGGGCATCAAACACAAGGGCGAGCTGAAAACGGCGCGCATCCCGATCAAGATCGTGCCGGTCGACACACCGCTGAAAAAGCCCGAGTGGATACGCGTCAAGGCGGGCAACAGCGCCGGGCGCTTCGGCGAGATCAAGGCGATGCTGCGCGAAAGAAAGCTGCATACCGTCTGCGAGGAAGCCACCTGCCCCAATATCGGCGAATGCTTCGGGCGCGGCACCGCCACCTTCATGATCCTCGGCGACATCTGCACCCGGCGCTGCCCGTTCTGCGACGTCGGTCATGGCCAGCCGCTGCCGCCCAACCCGGACGAACCGCAAGAACTGGCCGAATCGGTCGCCGCGCTCAAGCTCAAGTATGTGGTCATTACCAGCGTCGACCGCGACGATCTGCGCGACGGTGGCGCCCAGCACTTCGTCGACGTGATCCGCAATGTGCGCAAACTGTCGCCGGCAACCATCATCGAAACGCTGGTTCCCGACTTCCGCGGGCGCCTGGAAATCGCCCTCGACGTGCTCGGCCAGTCCCTGCCGGACGTCCTCAACCACAACCTGGAAACTGTGCCCCGGCTTTACAAGCAGGCCCGTCCCGGTGCCGACTACAAGCATTCGCTGGAATTTCTCAGGCAGTTCAAGGCACGCTACCCCGAAGTTTCAAGCAAGTCAGGGCTGATGGTCGGCCTTGGCGAGACTGATGAAGAAATTCTCGAAGTCATGCGCGACCTGCGCGCCCATGGTGTCGAAATGTTGACCATCGGCCAGTATCTGGCGCCGAGCGGCCATCACCTGCCGGTGACGCGCTACGTCCATCCAGACACATTCAGGATGTTCGAGGCCGAAGCCAAAACGATGGGCTTCACCGGTGCCGCCTGCGCGCCGATGGTCAGATCATCATATTGGGCCGACCAGCAGGCGCATTCGGCAGGTCTGGGCTAACGAGTAGGCGGCGGGGGTGGCACGCCGGGTGGGGGCGGAGGTGGTGCACCCGGCGGAGGTGGCGGAATATTGGCGCTCTGCGGATTACTGATGACCCGCGGATAAGCCATGTTGGCCGGTACCGGCACGCGGTGGCCCTTGGCGTACATGCACTGGATGTAGGCGTTGTCGTACTGTCGCTGGGTACCATAGCCGGAAGCATAAGCCGAACTGGAACCAACGGCGCTGCCGCCGACCAGCCCGACGCCGGCGCCAACCGCAGCACCCTGACTGCCGCCGATCGCCGCACCGGCCAGCGCACCAATGGCGGTGCCGACCACGGCGCTGCCGACTGCCGCCTGATTCGCCGCATCCTGCGTCGTCCGCCCACCAATCTGGTAATAGGCGTACTGGCGGCACTCATTATCGTCGACACGGAACCGGGTCATCGTCATGCCTGTGCCGGGCAATACCATCGCGCTCGGGCCGGTCGGCATCACCGTGCAGGCACCGAGTGACAACACACCGGCGACTGCGACAACAATCCTTTTGCGGATTCTCATGGCCTATTGCGCCGGTTGCGGCAGAACCTTCTGCCAGCCGCCCGGACACTCCTTGACGTAGGGGTAATACTTGTTGGAACCCTTGCAGAAATACCAGTATTGCTGGGAAGACGCTGGCGCCGGCTCGTCAGCGGCACCGCCCTGCTCGATATAGACCTGAGGCGTCGGCGGAACGACGACGACCGGTGCGGAATTGTAGTAAGGATCGCCATACAGATACGGATACAAGCCTGGATAGAAGGCGCGCGGATAATAATACGGGCGCGGATAGGCAGGACCCCAGTAAGCGCCAGGGCCAACATAGACGCCAACGCTTCCGTAGACGCGCCCGCCCGCCCACGAATTGCCGGCTCCGGCCAGCAGCAACACCGCGAGCACGAACAGGATGTTTTGCGCTTTCATCGAATGATCCTCAATGCATCTTCCATGCACCCGTTGCCACGATAGCGGATAATCTGTCGGGCAACTGCGACAAGTTGCTACAAGATGTAACGGCTGACATGTGCCGCCGGTGCACTGCTCAGGCCTTGCGATTGCTGCCGGCCACCACGCGGATCTCGAACAGGCGGCACTCGAGCGGTCCGTTGAACAGCGGCGTCTTGCGGCTCGGCTTGAGGCCGACCAACTTGGGCAGGCGCAAGTCGGCGGTGAAGAAAAAGCAGTTCCAGCCTGCCCAGTGCTTCTTCAGCGCCGAACCGAGTTGCGGGTAGAAAGCCGCCAGTTCGTCCTGTTCCCCGATGCGCTCGCCGTAGGGCGGGTTGGCGACCAGGATGCCATGATCGGTCAGCGGCTGCGTTTCCAGGATGTTTTCGCGGTCGACCGTGACAATGCCGCCAAAACCGGCCTCCTGCAGATTGCGCCGGGTCGCGCGCACCGCCTTGTCGTCGCTGTCGTAGCCACGGATATCGAGCGGCTCGGGTTCCTTGCAGCGCGCTTCGGCCGCCTGCCTGATGTCCGCCCAGTTCATCGCCTCGAAACTGGAGAGCAGTTCGAAGGCAAAACCGCGATCGAGACCAGGCGCCCGGTCGAGCGCGATCTGCACGGCTTCGAGCAGGAAGGTGCCGCTGCCGCACATCGGGTCGACCAGCGGCGTTCCCGGCTGCCAGCCGGTCAGCTTCAGGATGCCGGCGGCCAGGTTCTCCTTGAGCGGCGCGTCGACACTGGCCTTGCGCAAGCCGCGCTGCCACAGGGGCTGTCCGGAGGTGTCGAGGTACAGCGTGCACTCGTTTTCGCTGAGGAAGACATGGACGCTGACATCCGGGTTGCGCGTCTCGATGTTCGGCCGCTCGCCGCGATCCTCGCGGAAGCGGTCGCAGATCGCATCCTTGACGCGCAGCGTGACGAAATCGAGCGACTTGAGCGGGCACTTGATCGCCGTCGTCACCACCCGCATCGTCCGCGACACCGCGAAATGATTCGGCCACAACTGGCGGACCGCCAGCCGGTAGATGTCTTCTTCCTTGACGTAAGGGCCCTTGACGATGTGCCACAGGATGCGCGTGGCGATGCGCGATTCCAGATTGGCGCGGTAGCAGGTACTCCAGTCGCCGGCGAAAAAGACCCCGCCATGCGTCGACCGCAACTCTTCGGCGCCGAGCGCGCACAGTTCGTCGCTCAGCAACTCTTCCAGTCCGCGCGGGCAGATGGCGAAATACTTGTTCATCAGAAGGGCTTCAGGACGACAAGATAAAGGACGACGAGGAGGACAATGACCGGCAGCTCGTTGTAGAAGCGGAACCAGACATGCGACTTGCTGTTGCCGCCGCTCCGGAACTCACCGAGCACGCGGCCGCAATGCCAGTGATAGAGGGCCAGCAGGGCGACCAGCGCCAGCTTGGCGTGAAGCCAGCCGCCGGCAAAGCCGTAGCCCAGCCACAGCCAGAGACCGGTCGCCACGGCCAGCACGCCGAGCGGCGTCATGAAGCGGTAAAGCTTGCCAGCCATCAGCAGCAGGCGGTTGCGCTCGGCGACGCTGTCGGCCGGCACCATGGCCAGGTTGACGAAGATGCGCGGCAGGTAGAACAGGCCCGCGAACCACGATATGACCATCCACAGGTGCAGAGTTTTCACGACAAGCATGCGTTTCTCCTGATGAGCGCGTCGGCGATCCCGGCATCGACGGTCGGGAAGGCGAGGCGTAGTCTGAGTTCATTCTTCATTCGCCGGTTGCCGATGCGCCGCGATTCGCGCATGAAGGACATCTGCATCGGCGACAGGCATTTTTCAGCTTCGCCGCGCGATATTCGGGCGGGCCGCGGAAGCTCGAAGGCCGCGGCAACCCGGTCGAAATATTCAGCCATCTTGAGGTCGGAATCATCAACCACATTGTAGGCGCGGTTGCCGCGCCCGTAACGCAGCGCAGCAATACAGGCCGCCGCCAGGTCGTCGGCGTGGATGTGGTTGGTGAACACGTCATCGGCGTCGATCAGCGCCGGCAAACCCTTGCGCAGGCGCTCGACCGGCAGACGGTCGGCAGCGTAGATGCCCGGTGCCCGCAGAATCGAGACCGCCACGCCGGTGCGTCGGCCCCAGGCGCGCAGGCAACGTTCGGCATCGACCCGGCGGCCGGCGCGCGCGCTCTCGGCGTTCACGCGGCGCGTCTCGTCGATCTGCACGCCGCCGCAATCACCGTAGATGCCGGTGGTGCTAACGTAGATCAGGCGTCGTGGTAGACTTTTGCCCTTGCCCAAAGCTGCCAGCAGATTGCGCGTGCGCTGGTCGCGCCGCCCGACACCTGGCGGCGGCGCCAAATGCAGCACGCAGTCGGCGAGCCCGGAAACGCGATGCAGGCTGGCGCGATCGTCGAGGTCGGCCAGCACCGGCTGCGCACCGGCAGCACGCCAGGCTGGCGCCCGTGAAGCATCGCGCAGCATGGCAAAAACGCGATAATGGCGGGCAAGACGGACAAGAATACGGCGGGCCACGTCCCCGCTACCGACAATCAGTATTTTTTGCACGCCGGCATTGTAGCCGACGACGATGAGGAAATGATGAGCCACCAGATTACCGTTCAGCCGAGCGGCCGCCAGTTTGTCGCCGAAGATGACGAAAGCGTCCTTGACGCGGCCCTGCGCCAGGGCCTGACCATGCCCTACGGCTGCCGTGATGGCGCCTGCGGCTCGTGCAAGGGAAAAGTGCTCGCTGGCAGCGTCGATTACGGGAAGGCCCAGGCGCACGCCCTGAGCGACGAAGAAAAAGCCGCCGGCCTGGCGCTTTTCTGTTGCGCCACGGCACAATCCGATCTGACGCTGGAATGCCGGCAACTCGGTTCGAGCAGCGACATCCCGGTCAAGACGCTACCTTCGCGCATCGAGAAAATCGAGCGCCTGGCCCCCGATGTCATGGCCATCCATCTCAAATTGCCGGCCAGCGAACGCCTGCAGTTCCTCGCCGGCCAGTACGTCGAGGTGCTGCTCAAGGATGGCAAGCGCCGCAGCTTCTCGCTGGCCAATGCGCCACATGACGACGCTCTGCTGCAAATGCACGTCCGCCATATTCCCGGCGGCGTGTTTACCGATCAGGTCTTTTCGTCACTGAAGGTACGCGACATCCTGCGCATCAACGGACCGCATGGCACGTTCTATCTGCGCGAAGAGTCGCCGAAGCCGATGATCCTGCTCGCCAGCGGCACCGGCTTCGCGCCGATCAAGGCGATCGTCGAACACGCCATCGCCGAGAAATGCGCGCGCCCGATGCATCTCTACTGGGGCGCCCGGACGCGTGCCGATCTATATCAGAACGCCCTGCCCGAACAATGG